>ERZ650309.62-NODE-62-length-52411-cov-9.151406_pt1 | contig 52411 bp, 43 predicted proteins | sample MGYA00376245_ERZ650309 | MGnify/ENA primary metagenome ERZ650309 (study PRJEB26733, sample SAMN07839294) | wastewater metagenome | biome: urban; feature: wastewater treatment plant; material: waste water | place: USA: North Carolina | collected 2016-04-26 ... | reverse complement strand
TTTGCTGGTTATGATGAAGTATCGTGTGAAGGGCAAGTTACTGCACTCTACAAAGACGGACAGCCAGTTACACAATTGTTGGCTGGTGATGATGGTGTAGTAGTGTTGGATAACAGCGTATTTTATGCTGAATCTGGTGGGCAAATCGGTGATATCGGTACGCTGTCTATTAACGGTGGTGTGAGCTGTTTATTTGCAGTTGAAGATACGCAAAAAGTTCGTGCTGCGGTACATGGGCATAGTGGTAAATTAACCCATGGTTCACTCAAAGTTGGTGATAGCGTGGTAGCAACGATAGATTTACATCAACGGATGGCAACTGCACGCAATCATTCGGTAACGCATTTATTGCATAAGGCTCTACACGAAGTAATTGGTAGCCATGCAACGCAAAAAGGTTCATTAGTTACTGCTGAATCAACGCGTTTTGACTTTGCGAATGATAAAGCTTTGACTGCCACGCAGATTGAAGAGATTGAACGAATTGTCAATCATGTGATTATGCAAAATTACAAAGTAGCTATTGATGAAATGAGCTATGATGATGCAATTAAAGCTGGTGCGATGGCATTATTTGGTGAAAAGTACACCGATGAGGTTCGCGTAGTTAAAATGGGTGAGTTTTCTACTGAGCTTTGTGGTGGAACTCACGTCATTCAAACTGGTGACATTGGCTTTTTCTCAATTGTCAGCGAGGGTGGTATTGCTAATGGTGTACGTCGGATTGAAGCAATCACTGGTGAAGCTGCACTGAAACGCATGCAAAAAAATATGGCAATTTTAGATGTCGTTCGTGATCAACTAAAAGCGCAGAGTAATGATATTCTCCTCGAGAAAATTAATGCAATTTTGGCGGATAATAAAGCTCAAGCTAAAGAAATTTCTGATCTTAAAGCTAAACTAGCTGCTTATCAAGCTGAGGAATTACTTGATCAGGCAATTACTTTGGCAAATGGCGCTAAATTGTTGATCTTACGCATGGATAATAGCGAAAGCAAAGCGATGGTTGAATTAACCGAGAAAATCAAAGATAAACTGGGTAGCGGAATCGTGGTTATCGGTGCAGCTAATGGTGAACGAGTTAATCTGGTTGTTGGGGTTACCAAAGATTTAACCAGCCAGTATAAAGCTGGGGATTTAGTTGGTAAGCTATCCGCGATTGTCGGTGGTAAAGGTGGTGGTCGTCCAGATTTGGCTCAGGCTGGTGGTAGTGACATTGCCAAACTTGGTGAAGCACTATCCGCAGTCAAGACACTGGTTGTTTAGTTTTAGCAAAGCATTCTGGAAAAAATACCTCACAGATCTGTGAGGTATTTTTATAAGCTAATGATTTTTAGTCTGGGATGTAATATTTTACTCTTTCACGCAAACCAATATAAATGATAATATCCCGTAGTATTTCATTATATCAGTGTATCATACATTATGAGTTAACACCCTAGAAATTATCTCTGGCAAATATGGTCTCCGCCGATTGGTTTCATCAATACATACACAAATATTATACCCTGTTGCGACTATGCTACCATCACTTTTAGTTATTTTTTGTTTAAATGCAAATTTAATTTTCCCTTCAGGCACTAACGCGCTAGTGACCGTAAAATTTTCACCACTTTTCAGTGACTGCTTAAACTCTAAATTACTAGCAATTAAGAATAAATTTTGTCCTTGTTGAGCCATCTCAACAAAATCAATTCCTAACTTAGCAATATATTTGTGTCTGGCATGAGCCATATAAACAAAATAATATGCATTATTTACTACGCCCTGAGCGTCTAATTCACTATCGCGCACTTCAAAATCTACTGTATGCATTACCTAACTCAATCTATAATCATAAAATTACCATAAACGATATACCAAACATAATACAATTGTGGCATATTTGATAGCAGACTGATAATGGGGGTATATCCTCTACGAAATATCTCAAATTGTATCACGAATTTATTGTGCGCGAAAAAGAAAAATGAACTTAATTTTTAAGGGGAAGTAATAATACCAGCTGTTTAAATTATACTTTAACTTTAAAGCGAGTAAGTGATAGATATACTGCGTTGAGAAGGGTTACATTTGGACGTGATAAATCATTATTTAATGGATTCAAAGTTAGTAACAAAGAGTGGTTTAGTTTTAATACATGACTCAGTTAATGATGACTGTAAATTTTCTAAAAAACTTAATGAAAAAGAAAGCTGACATGTAGCTAAATATGATGAACTTAATTTAAGTGCACAAGTGTCTGATCTGGATGTGGAGAGCGTGGAACAGTATAGAAGTAAATACTCGAGTTTCTGAAATTTATGAACTGGTTTAGGTATTGGTAATAACTGGTTGTTGTATTTTACAACGCATTAAAATACACCTGTTTTTAGTTCTTATTAATCTTCATGATTCCTTAACTCGCAACCGTTAAGGCGATATACCCCCTAAAAATTACTCAATTTATTGCTGCGCTGCAGTATCGAAATGCAAAGCATTTAGCTGACAGTGATAGGAGTGATAATTTATAATGCGAGCAATCCTAATAGTATTAGGAGGCGTAATATATTGATTTAATTATTAGCAAAGGAAAGTTATGTTTAAAGGCTGGTACTGGGTAATTATAGTGTTAATCTTAGGGGGTGTAGCAGCGTTCTTAGCATATAACTCTGGGAGTAATGAAAAAGCAGTTGATTGGCAAAAAAAATACCCACAATTGTCGAATAACGCAGGGTATGGTACGTTGGCTGCATCAGTGCCAGCTTATCAGGCTAGAACCGCGAGCCAGCAAGAGCTAATCGGTAAGGTAAGCAATGAGTTTGGGATTAGAGATGATGTCCTGAATCTCATTTTAAATACCATTCCAGAGAGTAATGTTCGGGCAACGATTGCAGCGATTAAGTTGGCTCAGTATTATCAGCAACAAATTGGTGTTACTGATGATAAAGAAATGAACGTAATTTCCAATAAAGCTTTGGCCGCAAATTATTGTTTAAATTTACCAATGTTAGAGCAACATGCATTTATTAATAAATATGCTGATATGCTTCGCGATACACCAGCTCGTAAAGCAGAACAGAATCGAATTGAAAATTTATTAAGTAACCATGTAATTTCGGCAGACTACGGGATTCAATCTTATGATTTTAAAGAACAATGTGATCATTTTTTAGGAGTTAACTCATGATTAAAAAATTATTTATTAGTCTTTGTTTATTTCTTAGCATAAGCTCTAGCTTTGCTTTACAGAAGATTTTTATATTCCATATTAATGGAGTTAATACGAATCAGCAAGAAGCAAATGATAATGTAACTGCCTTACAAAATACAATAGGTGCGCAATCTAACATGATTGCTAATAATGGTCAAGTTGATCTACTCTACAATAAAAAAGATGGTGCGAGCTTATGTACTTTGTGTACTCAATTGAGTGATGTTTTTGGTCAGAAGAAATATGAGAATATTACGGTTGATGACTATGTTAAGGCATATATGGCTGCGAAGAAGTTAAATTACAAGCCTGGCACGCCGGAGTACATTGCGCTTAAAAATAGCATTAAAGCTAAGTATTATGCAGATCCTACTTTTATGGGAAATAATTTTACGGACATTTTAAATCAATTTCGTACTAGGGTTGGTACTACTGCATACCTAACTGAATATTTAAAAGCAGCGAGCAGCAACGGTTCCAAACCATTTGTACTATTGATTCCACATAGCCAAGGTAATCTATATGCTAATAACTTGTATAAAAAATTAACAACTGATGAAGGATACAACCAACGCAATTTAAGTATTTATGGAATAGCTAGCCCTGCAGCGAGTAACTTAGGTGATTATATTAGTAAAACATCTTATAATAATTCTGGTTATATCACTTCAAGTAATGATGGGGTTATTAATGGCTTACGTGTATTTGCAGCGCTTCCACCACAACAAGCTGTTGCTGCAGCAAATATAACGGTTCCAGTAAATGCAAGCGAAATAACAGGACATAAATTAATTGGAACTTATTTAGCTAATCCCGCAGCGAGGCAACAAATAGCCACTAATACTTATAATATTTTACACTATTTTTGGTTAAGTAATATTTATTCGAATTTTGAGCAAACGAAAACTGGTGGGGCTAGAATATTGAGCCCAGAAATAACCTTTGTGGCAACTCAAGCAGGGTCAAGTGGCTTGTCTATCAATGGACTTATGGCAAATGGTAATTGTCCAAATTTACCATATTTTGTGGCTAAAAATAGTACTTATGATCCTGAAATTGGGGTTGGTAGACAATGTGTAGGGACCACTGGCGGAACTTATCAGTTTGGAGCTCGTGATTATGATAACAATAATACTATCCGAATTAAGATTAACCGAGGCAGTATTACTCAAATGTTGTTAACTTGTCGCCGGATTCAAGATAATTGGTTTGGCTACTCCAGCGAATGGCAAACCATTAGTAGCTCCTATTGGGGTAGTGCAATAGGTGGTTATAATAGTGATCAAGGTTGCTCTAAAGATCGTCCAGGCTTCCCAATTGCGGGTGGGTATAATCGTTCAGATGTATTTCGAGGTGTTGTAGGGGAGTTACGTATATAAAGTTTGAGAGCTAAAATCGTGTCACTATTGTACTAGTAATGGTGACACTCAGTTAAACAGTCGATGAGCAAAACCACAGAATACTTATCAAATCACAAGAGAGTAAAGGTAGCTACTCCATAGATCATGCTGCTTTCAATGATAGTTGCATTATTTAGAGACATTCGTGCATTTATTGAAGTTTGTTGCATGCGTAGAAACTCCATTAATACTAAAGCGCTTGGATTTATTTCTGGGACATCTAAAAAGATGTGAGCTTGCGGATCTGCTTTTTGTATTAGATTAACAAAAAGTTTATGGGCAATCTCGCGGTTTTCTGCAAGTAGAGGTCCAACTTGGTAACCGTCGTGACATTGGCGAATAGTTCCATAGCCACGAACATAGTTATGATCATAATAAACCAACGTATGATGATGTTGTAGCCATTTATGCATGAAATCTCGACGTTCAGTAGTAATAACTTTGCTATCGAAATCTAATAATTGAGCAAAGTCAATCTGATCAAGAGGCTTAATAGCCGGGTCTTCGATTAGTTCAAAGTCGTTGCGGCGTAATCTATAACGAATATTGCGATGGGCTAATTTAAAACCAAATTGTTTAAACCATTCCAATTGTTCCATTTTACAATCTAGTGTGCACGCTGAATCACCTACGTATTTCATGACTGCATCCCATAGCTGATGTCCATATCCTAAATGGCGGAACTCCTTATCAACATAATAAAGCCCGACAAAGCATTTTTTAGCCAGAGGGCGAATCACCGCCGCCATACAAATAGGAGTATCATCAAGACATCCAACCAAAAAGCCATCTGAAAATCTTTTTAAAATCATGCTTACATCGTCCAGACCTAGATTTTGGCTATCATCTTTAGCTCTTTGTAGTAGCGGTGTGAGTAATTCTAGCGATGCTGCTTGAACAGTGAATGCCATTATTTATGTCTCCTCATGTATGACTTTATTGCAAGAATACAATATTATACTAGAACTACAGCTATTTCCTCTGGTGTCTTGTATTTAGTCATTGTTAAAAAATTCGCTATATGTAGTTATGTTTGTTTTTATATTTTGTATCAGTATGTTGCATCTAGAAAATAAGTGTAATGAGTAGACACACTTTATATAGAACAATAATGTTGCTTAGTTTAGGTGCACTGCATATAGGTATTTTACACAAAGTTAGGGTATAATCTGTCTATCACATATTTTAACATTACCAAGGAGGTACAATGAATAAACAATATAGTCAACACGTTAGTGGACAACTTCAGGAAATTATTGATAATAAGCTCAATAAAAGTGAACGGATTATTATCAATCCACAAAATCCTAGAGTGGTATTGAAAGATGGTAGTGAGTTAATTAATTTCTGTGCTAACAATTACCTTGGCTTGGCTGATGATGCTGATGTGATTGACAGCGCCAAAAAAGCATTAGATAAATATGGTTATGGTATGGCATCGGTGCGTTTTATTTGCGGAACCAACCAGATTCACAAGGATCTTGAACAAGCAATTAGTCAGTTCCTAGGTTACGAAGATACAATTTTATTTAGCTCATGCTATGATGCCAATGGTGGGGTATTTGAAACCTTACTTGGTGAACAGGATGCGATTATTTCTGATGAATTAAACCATGCTTCTATTATTGATGGTGTTCGCTTGTGTAAAGCTAAGCGATTCCGTTATAAAAATAATAATATGCAGGATTTGGAAGAACAGTTGAAAGCTGCTGATGCTGCTGGAGCAAGGTTTAAAATGATTGCAACTGATGGCGTGTTTTCGATGGATGGGATTATTGCTAACCTTAAAGGCATTTGTGATTTAGCTGATAAATATAATGCACTGGTTATGGTTGATGATTCTCATGCTACTGGGTTCACTGGTAAACATGGACGTGGTACACCAGAATATTGCGGTGTTGAGGGGCGAATTGATGTAATGACCAGTACACTCGGCAAAGCTCTTGGTGGTGCGTCTGGTGGGTATATTTCTGCCAATAGAAATATTATTGACTTACTACGTAATCGTGCGCGGACTTATTTATTCTCTAACGCGTTAGCTCCGGTGATTACTGCAGCTACATTGACGGTATTGAAAAAAGTTACTGAAGCAGATAGCTTACGCGAGCAATTAGAGCGCAACAAAAAACAATTCCGCGATGGTATGGCGGCAGCTGGATTTGATTTGGTTCCCGGTGAACACCCGATTATTCCGGTAATGTTGTATGATGAAAAATTAGCTGTTGAATTTGCACAAAAACTATTGGCGCATGGCATTTATGTGATTCCATTCTCATTCCCTGTAGTACCAAAAGGTAAAGCGCGGATTCGTACGCAAATGTCTGCTAAACACACGCCAGAACAGATTGATAAGGCTATTGCTGCTTTTATCGCTGTTGGTAAAGAATTAAACGTTATTAAGTAGAAAAGAGATACTATGACTAAAATGAAAGCATTAATTAAAGAGCGTGCTGAACCCGGAATCTGGATGGGGGAAGTTGATAAGCCAACGATTAAAGATGATGAAGTTCTAATTAAAATTAAAAAAACTGCAATTTGTGGTACCGATTTACATATTTATAAATGGGATGCTTGGGCACAAGCAACTATCCCTGTTCCAATGCATGTTGGACATGAGTTCGTTGGAGAAGTGGTTGAAGTCGGTAAGAATGTAAAACAAAAGAATCTGGCGATTGGTGACCGGGTTTCCGGTGAAGGTCACATTGTTTGTGGAACTTGCCGTAACTGTCGTGCGGGTCATTTTCATCTTTGTCCGAATACCATTGGCGTTGGTGTAAATCGCCCGGGATGTTTTGCTGAATATCTAGCTATTCCTGCGTTTAATGTATTTAAGCTGCCAGAATACGTGTCAGATGATATTGCAAGCATGCTTGATCCATTTGGTAACGCTGCACATACTGCATTATCATTTGATTTGATCGGTGAAGATGTATTGATTACTGGTGCGGGTCCGATTGGCTGTATGGCGGTCGCGATTTGTAAAAAAGTTGGCGCTAAAAATGTCATTATCACTGATGTCAACGACTATCGTTTGAGCCTTGCCAAACAAATGGGTGCTGATGCTGCGGTTAATGTAAGCGACTGCAAAAATGCAGAGCAAATTGATGCCAAACTGCGTCAGGTGATGGCTGAATTGGATATGGAAGAAGGTTTTGATGTTGGGCTTGAAATGTCTGGGATTGAAGATGCAATTCATTCCATGATTGATCTAATGATTAATGGTGGTAAGATTGCTATGTTGGGTATTTCTGCCAGACCAGTAGCACTTGATTGGAATAAAGTAGTCTTTAAGAGCCTGTATCTTAAAGGTGTCTATGGTCGTGAAATGTTCGAAACATGGTATAAAATGGTATCATTAGTTAAATCAGGTTTGGATGTTAATCCAATTATTACCCATGTATTACCAGTACAAAATTATCTTGAAGGATTTGAATTAATGAAAGCAGGTAGCTGCGGTAAAGTAATTCTCGACTGGACTACATTACACGGGTAGTTGGTTTATATTCTCTGCAGATAAATCTGCAGAGAATACTTTATAGGACGAAAATTATGGATTTGTTAGAAACAGCAAAGCAAAAATTGGAATACGCATTATCCACGCTTGAGAAATCTGACGATTATACTCAGAATATTAAATTGGTTTTGGCAGCGTTAGATGATGGTCTTCAATTTACCAAAAAGCACTATAGTGAATTAAATTCTTTAACTATGGCTAAGACGAATAGCTTAAAAGGTTCGGATATATACTTCTTTTTTATGCGTTTTACGCACCAATTCTTTAATGTGATGAATATTATACAAACACTACCTAATGCAGGTTACTATGAAAAATTTCTTTTTTTACTTGAAGCAAGACAAGAGAGGTTTGACGAGTTACGTTTGGATGCAATTAGCAAAGCTAAGGAAATTATTTCAAAATAGTTTAACTAATCTTGATATTCAATAAAATTCAAAAATACAACGTAGTGGAAAATATGAACCACTACGTTTTTTATTATAATAAGATACTTAAAAAGATAGCAATATCAGAAATTTTGACACTGTTTATATTATGGAGTAAATGTTACCAATCAGATAAATTAAATCTTTTGAGTATTCAGTAAGTATTTGGCAATGATTATTGAGATTAATGCCTTGGTTTATGGTTAAATTTTCCTGGTAGTAACAAGTCAGTGCACCAGCAGCAATTCCAGTTGCACTATCTTCTAGCTCAGGATCTAAATGATTAAAATTTCTGCCAGTGATGTTCGTTTTTTCTTTATAATAAGCGTAAATACCATTTATTCCTTGTTCTTTTCCCCATGAAATAATTTGTGCCAAATTTGGCGTACATCCTAATATCTGCTCAACTTTGGCTAATCTTACTAGTAACTTGATACTACCAACTGAAGATATTGCTATGTCTTGGATAAACTGAGGGGATAGACCTAACATTTCACTAACTTCGTGCAATGAAGGAAGTGATTTATTGACTGTTTCTGGTGTTACACAGAGTCGTATCTGTTCTTCATTAATTTGTTTGGCGCTAATTTGTGTGCCCGCAGCCGTTTTTATTTGAGCAGTAGTAACCTGAAAGGTTTTAAAATATACTTTAGCTGCAGCTAATGAACCATGTAAACACATTGGGCTTTGGCGGTGTGGATAATAAAAATCAACAGTGAAACTATCTGCCGAATAGTCATCAATAAAGACGCAGACTGGTAAATTTTGTTCTTTGGCAAAATCTTGTTTTTGTTGTGCATTTAATTGATGTTTAGCTATTACTAGTGCTTTGTTACCCGAGTTTTGATTGACTCCAAAGCCTTGTAAAAGTGATAGTTGCATCAAATATACTCAGATTTTAGAATTGCCATAATATACTGTGAGGCATAAGCACCATTACGTAGATATGATTCACGAAGCTTGCCTTCTTCAACAAAGCCAACTTTTTTATAAAGTTGATATGCCATCTGATTATCGGTAAAGACATCCAGCCACAGGCGATGAGCATCTAATTGAGTAAACGCAATTTGTTGGATTGCTTTTAGTGCTTTTGCTCCGATTCCCAAACCTTTTTTAGTTACAACTAATCTGCGTAGATTAATTGAATGACTAGTATTTTGTACCTCATCTAAAATTACATAACCAACCATCTCGCCAGAATCGGCAAGCTTGATAATATAATGCGCCTGATCGGGGTTGCTCAGAGCTTGTAGGTGCTCTGCGTGTGACCATTGGTAAACATAGTTAGAGTTATCGGGGTGGCGCTCAGCATTGATAACAAAATCCAGCTCATTATTTTGGGTTTTAGAAAGAGTAATTTGTAAAGACATATTTAATTACCTTGAAATATATTGTTTAGAAAACATACAGGAAATAATTTTACCAGCAAACTATGTTGTCTATATTTGATTGTATATTAGCTCTGGTTAGCGTTTATGGTTACATACTATTGCCCAAATCTAAGATTATTTTATCTGCAGAATCAACACGAATTAGTCCTGTTCTTGGAAACTCCATATCAATAATTAGAGTAATCAATACCGAGATAGTAAAGGCATAGGTAATCATATATAAAATATTACGCTTTTTTGAGACTGGTAAAGTGTATCCGACTAATAGCGCACCAAATAAGCTAATTATTACTAACATAATGTAGACTTCTATTGGCGGATGATTTAATAATGCTGCCTGACGTAATGTTGCGACGCTAAAGACTTCTCCCAATGCGGGAAGTACAAGCATATCACAAGTTCTGGAGTTTAATTTAGCGCAATCTGTGACAGCTAGTTCCCAGATTTGTTTTTGTAATTGATCACTAGCATGTGCCAGTTCATTTTCTGTCGAAAGGCTTTCTTGTCCTTGATAAATTTCGGCGCGTATAAGAGTATATTCCTTGAGCATGCTACGCATCTGAGGTTGGCTATTTGTACTTAATAAATCAATTCTGGCGTAGGCTGTACTTATGGAATTAGCGGCGCTAGTAATTAACTCCCGCCGATATTCAAGACGCGATTCTGCACCAGTAAAAGTAAATGCAATCAGAAGACCAAGCAATCCAAAAACAATAGTTTCCACGGGACCTGACCCTGAAGAATCTGTTTTTATTCCAGTTCGAATTGCTTTTGCACTGATTAATCTACCAACTTCCAAGAAGACTAGCATTAATATAATCAGCCCAATAAAAGATAATACCTCAATTGATTCCATACTCATCCTATTTCTCATTCCTGACTACATCGGTTAAAAATATTTTCTTGAGAGAATTATATCATTACAAACTAATTAAGTTTTCATTTTATGAGTCGCAAGATATATCAAATTGGCATTATTAATGTTAGTAGTTAAAAAATTTATGCTAGAATAGGCAGGTGGAGTTTACAACAAATTAGCTGACTGAAATAATATTGAAAGCAAATATCATGATAATACTTTTAGATTTAGTTATCTTCGCCATTGTGTTTTTAGCTGGAGTTATTCTGGTTTTTAAATTCTGTATTTATAACCAAAAAGCTGATTATGTGCACTACCAACAATTAACCAATTATCAGACATCTGGAAATAATATTGGGCGATTTGAGCAAAATGAAACCCTAACTATTTTAAATCTATGTGGTTCTTATAGTGAGATGGGGAAACAATATGGAGCACTGGTTCACAATCAATTACATGAAATCTATCAGAAAATAGTACCGGAGTATTTTGAGGGTATAAGTGCTCGCTCCTTACTTTCTTATATTCTTAGATTATATTATCAGTTTAAAATTGATGACAGAGAGCGTGAGCTTTTGCAGGGCATGGTTAAAACATCTGGCTTATCTTATCAACAACTATTGTCTATTGAGATGTTACCAATGTTAATTACGCTGTATAGTGGATTTAATGGCGATAAATTAACTGATGATGGCGGTTCTGGACATTGTTCTTTTTTGTCGGTTTGGGGCAATTTATCCAAAACTGGTTCAATGTTGATTGCCAGAAACCTAGATCTTTCGACTGCAGTTACTAAGCTTGATCCATACTATAGTCTTGTAATTTACAAGCCTTCTGGAAATGACAATAGCGTAGCCAGTTTTGGATTTCTTGGATTTATCCCCGGGTTTACTTGGATAAATGACAAAGGTTTATTTTCTGAATATAATGATGGCAGGCGTTCAGTGCCAGGATTTAATCTTTCTGGCTATATCGGATTAAATACTGCATTTTATGCTATGTTGGAAGCAAAAAATTCAGCGGAGTTTATACAATACGTTAATAATCATCCAGCTTTTGTTTCTAATTTTAATGCTATTGTTGATATTAATGATTCATTTACAATTGAGCATGCCGTGAAAACAAAACCGGTAATCTTGAAAGGTCAAAAACCTGAAGCTAATTTCTTTACTAACTTATACCGAGCTAATTTTGAGCATGCAAAATTAACCATGAATAATTGTGTTGATCGTACCAGAGATACCCCTAGTTATGCAAGTGTGAGATATCATCATATTGAGTCTTATCTTACTACAATAGATAAGATTGGAGTATCGGATTTAAAACAGTTATTTTCAACGCCGCTTGATGATGGGGGAGTTTACCAAACTGGCAATTCGAGTAATTACCCTGTAGCGGAAGTTACGAATTATACGCTAATTGGAGAATTGGCAACTGGTAAATTTATTTATAGTAATCATAGAAATAAAGATATTTGGTTAGAGATAAATATCAACGACTATTTTAAAAAATAAGCACTGACGTTTGTTGCGAGAGTAGCTATTTGATGTAATAAATTTATCTGTAGTATAGTCTTATTCTTGGTCGGTTTGATAATGTTGTATTTTGATGGTGTATTTTATCTTGAGCGCATTGATGGTTGACCATGATGTCTAACGATGTTATAATTGACACCTAGTAACGGAGTTAGTTACGCATTTATATAGTGTTATAAAATTTGACTAAAATGCTTTGCTCCTCTTTCTGTGAGCATTTTAGCACTTACATTAAATAATTTATTTTGAAAGGATAACCGCTGGTTTGTCTGTATTAAACAGTATGATGCAGATAATTTTCTAATAATCCGAAAGGAGCTATCATGTTACACAATACCTCTCATGTACCAAGTACATATCTTGAAATCAATAATCCTAATTCTACCTACCTAGAGTTATCCACTATTATATTTTATTCAGAAATTTACTTAGCAGCCTGATTTGTTTATGATAGATTTAATTTGTTAAAAGCAATTTAAATTTACCCTTTTATGTGACTAGAGATGTTACACAAATCAAGTAAATGCTTTATTTACGGATATTTTTACATATCGGTAGCATCACTGTTTAATTAGCTGTTATTTATCAGTAAATAACAATTATATTTACGAAAGAGTGGGTTTCAATGAATAAATTTAAATTAGATAAAGTCTCACAGGATTTTATCAAGACGTCGTTTGGTAATGTATTAGAGTGGTATGATTTTACAATTTATGGCTTATTTGCTTTGCAGATATCACGTACATTTTTTCCTAAAAACATTCCTTTTATCAGTCTGTTACTCGTATTTGTTACCTTTGGGGTGGGTTTTTTAGCGCGTCCACTGGGGTCGTTTATTTTTGGAGTGATTGGGGATCGGCGGGGTAAATTGTATGCGGTTAATCTCTCCATTTGGTTGATGGCGATTCCAACTACTTTAATTGGATTTTTACCTAGTTATGAGGTACTGGGGATTTTATCGCCAATACTCTTGGTGTTTTTGCGTATTTGTCAAGGAATCTCAGCGGGTGGGCAATTCTCGGGATTAATTGCAGTGGCAGTCGATAGTGATGCTCCCAATAAACCTTTTTTAACCAGTTTGATTTATACGATTTCAGTTCTAGGTTGTTTCCTTGCATCTGTAGTCGGTAGTATCGCCATTGCGGTCTTTAGTAATTCTGCGCACAGCGGATTTCCTTCATTAGTTTGGCGAATTCCTTTTATTTTGAGTATGGTTTTGTTTTTAATTTATAGTCGCATGGTACCGGAATTTCCTAAACATAGTATTGAAGTTGAGCACAAGTTTACGCTGGCAGATATTTTTGCTAAACAACCAAAAGTGCTGATTTATATGTCTCTTCTGAGCTTCACCACTGGAACAATTTATTACATATTATTCACTTATCTGGTGACTTATATGCAGGCGCATTTACATCTAGGTAAACAACTAGCCTTTTTGGAAATGAATGGAATTTTGATTGTTTCAATTTTTTTATATCCTCTTTTTGGTTATTTTGCTAATCGTCATGTGTGTCGGGTAGGTTATGCCAAGCGCTATGTTTTGCTGATGCTCTTAGGGGCGTTAATCTTTATGCTGAGCGTTGTTAACGTCTGGCTGGGAATCATTGGCCTTTTGGTAATGGTTACTGGATTTTGTGCCGTTACGTCATTTGTAACCAGTCTATTTGCCGAGATATTTGACGAAGCTTATCGAATGACAGCCTGTTCGTTGAGTTTTAATTTAGGCATAACTTTAGCGGGCTTTGCGCCATTAGTGGCAGAACTTGTTAGCCGAGCTTCGGCATATGGACTAACTATTTTGTTAATTGTGATAATGCTCTTTATGTATTGGATTATGGGCAAAATAACTCAAACCAAAGGTTACAAAAAGTTGCTAATTGCTTAAGTTTGATGGGTGATAAGTAAATAAAAACTAGAGGGCTAGGTGCACCTCTAGTTTTTTAGAAGACAGAAAAATTATAGACCGTTAGCAAAGGCACTCAAGTATTGCAGCGCTGAAGTTTGCATCGGCACTCCGTTCACTGAGCTACTACAGGTTGTAGTTGCATATGCATTGATACATGAAGCATCGCGATCGAACGACCAGTAATGTAATCCAGCAAGTCCATTAGCCTTGCTCCAACTAGCAATACTAGTGGCATTAGCCAAGCTTACAAGATTAGTCACGGTGTCATTCACTCCAATCATTGGGGTCAATTCAATATTACTTAACGGAATATTGTAGTATTTGCTGAGATTTTTGGCAGCTTGTTGTGCAGATAAATTCATATCGCAATTAGTTCCTGCTGTGTTCATTACACATACAGCCGAAGAATTACCATAATCCATTACCATTAGGTTCACGTAGAAATTAATTCCAGCAGCTTTTGCTTTGGTAATAACACTATCCCCCAGTGAATTTAAGCTTGTACCCGTTGGATTAGCATTAGCTAGGGTTGCTAGTGTAAAGCTGATCCTTAAAGTTGGATATTTCTGCTGTGCGTAAGCAATCATATTGATTAGGTTTTGTAAATCAGCACCACTTGGCCCGGCTTCAATATCGAAATCAAGACCAACAAAGCCTTTGGACATATAACGATTTAAGAACGTATCCATTCCGGCTTTAGTTGAACAAGTAAATGCACCTGAAGCACCACCTGTTGAAACAATATATTTCAAACCTGCGTTGTTAAAGTCAGCGATATTTTGAGTTGCAAATTGTGTGGCATTCATTCCGGCCCAATTTTCTTGTCCACACTCACCTGTTGCAAATGCCCAGCTGATTGTGTTCATTGACGTACTTGGTAATACCGTTACCAATGCACTTGGGAAAGACGCTGCATTATTTTGAACTTTAGTTGATATTTGCAAATTATTCCAATTTGCATTTATGCCAACGTCTTTATACGCGCTATATATCAGACCAGTAACTGGTGTAGGGGGCGTTGGCGTAGGGCTCGGAGTCGGTGATGGAGTAGGCGTCGGTGTCGGAGCTGGTGTAGGACTTGGGCTTGGACTTGGCGATGGAGTAGGTGTTGGCGTTGGCGATACTACTAATTGCCATGCTTGATTCCATGCACTGCCAGTTCCTGGAGCATATGCCCATGCAGCAGTACTATTACACCATGGAGCTACTATATTTGATAAACATTGGTATAAGTTACCGTCTGTCCCTCTTACAATTGTACCACCAGTATAATTATTTTGACCTGATGTGTTATATAGCGGATAATCATCCGGTGCTGGGGTTGGAGCAGGGCTCGGACTTGGGGTAGGTGTTGGAACTGGCGTAGGAGTAGGTGTCGGGCTCGGTGATGGACTTGGAGTCGGGCTAGGCGTTGGAGTACCACATACTGCTTGCTTTGTCCATGGTTGACCGCTACCAGCTCCACCATTGCTGGTAGTTGGATTATTACCTTGTGTCCACCAGTTATTTACATATTTAACACCATTTTGAACAACTAATGTACCAGCGGTTGCATAGGCTGTTGTACTATTCCATGCAGGCACACCACTACATGGGTCTGATGAAGCCCCTGTTAATGCTAAGCCTCCAAATGCGCGACTCGTGCTATTTGACTGTGTTGCTGACTGCGAAGTGCCACTGCCACATGCACTGAGTGTCCCGGCAAGAATTAGTAGCAATACTTTGTGATTTTGGATATTCATGATGGCTAGCCCTTAGAAATAGAACATTATTAGTGTTATATAAGCAGATTCGCTTTTTAACCTATTTTGAATTATAGGACAGGATTTAGGAAAAAGCAATAATATTTTTGAAAAATCTCAGTTTTTTAACAGTGAAAGGATTCTAACAACTATGAGTAGTTTATAAAAGTAGTATATAATTCGGCAATAACCATCTAGCAACATTTAATATTACGAGCAGCACATGAAATTTATTTTTGTTTCTGATCTACATCTCTCTCCACAAACTATTGAGAAAAATCAACTTTTTTACCAGTTGTTACAAGATTGGCGTGCTAATATCGATGGCCTCTATATCTTGGGCGACTTTTTTGATTATTGGTTAGGAGACGATGACGATAATGAATTCATTCGTGAAATGCGTCATAATTTGCAACAGTTTAGTTCTGTAACAAAGCTCTATTTTCGTGGTGGTAATCATGATTTTGGCGTCGGTAAGGTTTTTGCAGCAGAATGTGGCATGCAACTAATTAATGATATGCATATTGTTGAAATAGCCGAGAAAAGAATCCTACTCAGTCACGGCGATACTTTTTGCACTTTGGATCTCGGTTATCAAAAAATGAAAAAGATCTTGCAGCATCCGATTACGATGTTTATCCTGCGTAAGATTCCACTATTCTTACGTTACAAATTAAAGGAAAAGCTTGAGAAAAAATCTCATGCACAAACTGGCAGTAAACCTGATTATATCTATCAAGTTGTCGATGATTCAATTGTCGAGTATATTCTTAAATATCAGGCAGATGCGGTTATTCACGGTCATACCCATCGCCCAGGGCATTACAGTGTGCAACTGGCTGACGGTAGAATTATTCCACGCTACGAGATTCCCGACTGGGAAGATAATCTACCCGGTGGCTATATTATTGCTGAGGATAGCCAAATAACGATCCATCAAGTTTAATTACTCAGACTATTTCGTGCTAACCTTGTTGTAACGCTTTGTATTACATTTATGTGGGAGTATATTTTTAATTAAAACAGTTGGTTTACCTAGTTTGCAAAAATGGGAATGAACTATGCAAACATGGGAAACCACTGCTAATTTCTGAATGATATCATAGCGCCTATAGATGAGACGAGCTCTCATTAACAACACTCTTTTTGTAGGGGCGCATGATGAAAACCAAAAAAATTATTAACCTATTAGCCGTAGCTGGTCTTTCTTCCAGTTTACTGGTAGCGTGTAATAGTGGTGGTAATCCTAATAATCCAAATACTAATCAAAATACCGCTAACAATTCAAATGCTGCCCCGATAGCAGATACTTCGGCAACGATTTCGGCAACTGGCGGAGTGATGACATTTCTTAATCCTGTAGTAGGTGAGTTGGCTGATTTAGCTGGTGAAGATGCAGGGGAAGTAGCTGGTGAATTAAGCACTGATTTGGCCGTGAATCTTTTAAACTCAATGGGGATCACAATTTTTAATTCTCCATCTGATGCACAAAATATGCAAATCGAAAGTCAGTTGAACGGGATTGAAAATCAACTAACTTCAATCAACCAAACTCTGACAACTTTTGTCGATGACTACTATAAAAATACTGCAGATCAGTCAACACAAACTTTTTATGCAATTAACAGTTATATTTACGGTGATTATACTAATTTTGCTCAAAATGTCTATGCTGGATATCCTCAAACAGCCACGACTAATTATGCTGGTGATTGGGAAAATGGTGTAATACCTGCAATCTCTCCTGAGTCAGCAGTAATGATTCCACTTGCTAAGCAACGGGTATATGCTGCTTATGCCAATTTTCCGGCTGACTTAAATACGCAAATTACTCAACTCTCTGATGATAGTGATAATTCATACCTTGGCAGTAATGGCAATTTATTGATTAGTGAAAATAGTGATGGTAGCTGGAATTCAACTCGGGTAAATAATATTGCTCCTGGAACTGGTTGGTTTGCTACTAATTTAGCCAATGCATTTAATAATTACACAGCACAACATCCGTACTACGGGCAAAATAATTTTAGTGCTAATGAAAATCTATTTTTGAATGCGGCACAATGGACGCAAATTGTCAAAACCGCGTTATTTTATAATGATGTTGGATTACAGCAATCTTATCAAATTATCGATAGTTTATTGAGAATCAAATATCTTTCTGGAGATCCTGAGCTTGCTAGTATTGATTTACCATCTTTCATGGGTGCTCCATCCAATTATCAAAACTATCAGCAAGCGCATCAAGCATTATTCCAGATTTTTAAATATAAACAATATATTATTTATACTGAGGCACAACAGGCAATTAATCAATATCTAACAGGTCCTAGTGGTAGCCAATTGAGTAATTATACTTTCCCGAGTAATTGTGATAATTTGAACAATATTAGCTATGCATGGTTAGAAAGTAATCCTAGTAATAGCTATAACTGGAATGGTAAAAATGTTACCACTCAATGCGTGAACACTAATACTGGTGTCAAAGCCTATACTGCGCAAGATATTGGTGATATGTGTAGTCCGGGTAACTTATCTAATGTTGGTGGTAATTTGTACTGCGGAACTTATACTGGAAATACCTACTATAGCGGGCAAGGCGGTGAATTATACAATGTAGTTAATTCTGACATGGCGATTGATTATGATGCAGGTTTATTTGAAGATGATGACACTATTGATATTCGTGGCTTTAACCTCAATACACAATATTTTGGTGGACAAAGTCAGTATTATAGTCTTAGTCAGGAAAATGGCGCTTATCATGTTCATGATGGTTGGCAAGCTTCAAACTTCATGCGCTTAACTGATCAATATCATGTGTATGATGTTGGCTATGGCCCGAATCCTAATCGTTCTGATGACGGTGTTGATATGTATGTTTACATTAGCTGTGTGCGTTATGATTTGACTTGCCATGCGGTAAATAATAGTGGTGACAGCAGCGGTCCAACAGGATTTAGCGGCATTGCATTAGACTATAGTAACGGTATTACAACTAGTCAACCAGCAATAAATGAACCGAATATTACCCTCAATGGTGGTGCTAGCGACGAATATAAATATAATTCATACCACATCTATTACTACAACTGGTAGAGTAAATGCGAGCTTCAGCAAACGCTGCCGAAGCTCATCTTTAGAAGGTCACGACATTATGAAACTCTTAAAAATATTAGCGCTTATCAGTATGCTACCAATTGCTTATGCTGCTGATAATCAATGTGTAACCCCGCAATTGATGGTGACGTGTTCCAATAAATTAAATCAGGTTTACCTTGAACTGAATAATTATAAATATAGCGCTGAGTCATTACCGCATCATTTGCGCTATTTGGATGATTATAAAATTATTGCTAGCAGTCAGTTTAATGAGTCACAATTTGTTAATGCGATTCATAATAAGCCAAAGGTAATTGATGTTGATTTACGTGCTGAATACCATGGATTTAATAATGGAGTACCTTTTTCGTTTATTGCGCTTCCCAACGATGATATTAATGCGGATAAGCTTCAGTCTGTGATTATTCCGCAAGAGGAGTATATCTTGCATAAGGTTTTGAATAGTTATAAGTCAATCCAGTTTTATCGTTATAACCTTAAAAGTATACCAGATGAGAATACGCCGACTATATGTCTTAATACTAGCATTCAGAGCGAATCACAACTAATGGCAAAATATAATCAACGTTATTATCGGATCACTGTAACTGACCATTTGGCAATGAGTCCGGAAAATATTGATCAATTATTAAATCTATATGATACCAATTTGAAAAGCAATCCTCAGCAGTGGGTCTATTTGCATTGTCAGGGTGGGGATGGACGTACTACCACCGCGACGATCATGCTGATGGTGTTGAAGCAAAAAGATGCTGGTAAATTAGAGCCGCTACCTGCTTTAATCGACAAAGTTCAGAAAGCGAGCAGTTATCAACTTATGCCAAATTGCTCAGAGTCAGACTTATCTTACCGCTGTCAGGGTAAATGGCAGCGCTATAAGACTATCACGAGATTTTATCAATTTGTGCAGCAAAGAAAGGGGTTGCAGAAATATAGTGATTGGCAAAATTCATTAAAGTGATTTTATTGTTAATAATATATTGATATGATTGTGAATTTATTTAATGCAGAAATGGGAATGAACTATCCATAAATGGGATATTGGGGAAAAACCTATTGTGTTATTATTCCTAACTGAAAGCAATTGATGGTGCAAAATTTTTGATTAAGGGGAATATCATGAACTAATTTAACTACCAAAATGAAGAAAACCTGAGCTCCTCTTCCTGCTCAGGTTTTATATTTGAGCATAGAATTTGCAATCGTTGTTTTTTACAACATTATTAATTTTTAGTAAAAACATTGTATCTAATAGGGTGTATCAAAAAATTTTCTAATCTACGATATAATCGATTGATATTAAGTTAATTATACGGTGAGAACGTAATATAGATTATCTTTTATTATGTTAATATTTACTCTGTTAGGTTACAATTTACAGATCTATCGATTTTCCATTAAGGGGAATGTCATGAAACTAAAATACTTAATTAAATCACTGAGTTTACTCAGTGGGTCCGCTTTATTTTTAGCGGCTTGCAGCTCTGGAAGCGTCCAATCTCAAGGTGGGGGTGGTAGTACAGCGCCAATCGGTGGTGCGCATGTTGAAGCTGACGTAGTCAACGGTAAGATTTATGAAGTCAGGGAATATGCGTTTAACGGAAATGGGCAATTAGTACAAACTTTTGCTGGTTTGCCACATGGTACATTTGTTTATCATCACCCAGATCAACTAAATTATCAAAAAGTAACGCACTATTATCATGATATGAACTCGTACAAATCAGAGCGAGCCAAGCTTGATCAGTCGTATGCTAACAGTAATACAGTAAATTCGGGTAAATTAAATAGTGCTTCAAATTCTTTTAGCGGTTTTGATATTGGGTATAACCCAGCAATAGAAGAACCTATTACAAATTCAGGTAGCTATTTAACTTATCAAGGAGTTAATCAGCCGTATTGTTACAATACACAAATACAGATTAACAATAGTGCTGGCACATTTGGATTCCAGTCATTTAGTGATTTTACTGCGACAAACGGAACTTCAAACAATGCAAATACACTTTCAGAAAAAAACAATATTGCAGGCTCATACGGCTTGTTTAAAGGCTCAAATGCGCTTGCTTATAGTACAAGCTATCAAGGAAGTTCTTCTGATGGTGCATTTGAATTCGTCAATGCTGCTGTAGCGAATATCGGATTTACAGTTAATGGCTTGTCTAATTTTGGGAATAACATGCTGGAAAGCAGTCCGGAAGAATTTATACAAAATTGTGGCAGCAGCACGGTAAGCACTATACCGATGGGATGGATGGTATCATATAAAATGCAGTTGTCTGCAGATACTTCTGCGACAACATCATCAATTAGTGATGTCTTGAAAGCATCATATAGCACATTGGCTAGTATGACCAATGCGCTAAGCATAACCAGTTCATCATCGACAAGCTCGTTTTCTTTGTCTTTAATTGCTAGTCCGTCTGGTGATTACACATTCCAAGGTTCTTATTCAGAAGGTGGTGTAACGGTTAATGCAGGAGATGATATCCAATCACTAATCGCAGCAGCACAAATCTCTTCGGGAATTTTAACCAATTGCATGAGCCCTTCGGGTGGTAAGCTCATCAGTTCTGCTTGTAAAACCTCAATTGCTAATCTTTCTGGATATGTAACTCAAATCATGTCTTTTATTCCTGCAGATATACATGCATACGGATTGCCAGCAGACCTGTCTCTTGTAGACGCATTTCCACAGGGAGTAACTGCTAACGGTGCAAGTATTGGCAGCAGCGCGACATATGAAGCAATTACTAATCAGCCACAAATTATGCGTAGTCTAACTGGGCAAGCATTGATAAATGCGCAGCTAATTGCCGATCCATATGCTCCATCGTCGTCAAATCTGAATAACTATGTTCAGTTGATTTGGCAAATACAGCAATTAGTGGCAAGCGCCAATCTTTATGCAAATATCTTAACAAATAATAATTCAGCAAACTCACCGCTCCTTCCTTCTGCAGGAGTTTTGAATGCTGCGGTATTATTTGAAAATTTAGCAAACGCATATACGCAAGACGTAAATGCCTTGTCTAGTATTATTGGTGGATGTATGGCTGATTCGACCAAGTGTTCTAGCTTGCCACAACTACCAGTTAATGATGCTTATGACTATTACAATAATTCAGCGCTATACAACACTCTTGAACCAGCTCAGAATTCTAGCGTTGGGTTGACGAATAAGAAGCTTAACGCAGTTTTATTAACCTATAATGCAACTACCTATAATGAGGCTGCGGCATTATCTTCACCAGGTAATGTCTGGAGTTATGTCAACGATATTGATCAGTGGTATGTGGGAAATAATAATCCAGAAGTACAAAATTCCGTACCAATGGCATTTATTTATGTTGATAGCACTAACAATGTTTTTGCTAACAGTGGTATACTAGGAGTGGCGCTTAATGGTCTATCAATGGCTAATCCGTTTTGTGCCGTAGGTACTAATTGTACTTATGAATTTAATGGTCAAACTAATATGCAAAGTGGTCCGTTACAAGGCTATTCTGCGTTAGTCCCATTATTGCTTCCTGAAACGCCATTTTATTATTTTCTGCGTGAGAACGGTTCTGGATTTGCAGGTTTGATTGGACAGAGTATTGGCGTAGATACAAATTTGAGCAACTATTTCATGATGGCACAGAAATATGTTAATGGTACTGAAGCATTGGATTTCCCGAATGATACTCAGGTTTATTATACACCTGCGTCAACTACCGCTAATCCTTATCCAGCAGCAGCTACTACTATTAATATTAGTCCCAATAGCACTCCTCCATCTCCTTTTAGCATTAGTAGTTATGGGGCAGCAGGTCAGAATGCCTCCTCAATTTACAGTGTTAATGGTGTTTTTGGTCCAGTTGGTGATAATTCCGGTTTATATGCTTTGATTAAAAATGGTAGTCAATATACAGTATCTGTTACGGCTTTGGATCCACAATGGATACTTGGTATTCCGGATGTTACGATGCAAGGACAACTAAATAATCGGACTGGGTGTTATGGTGGTCATAATGCTGTGTATAATAATTATGGTGGTTGTGACGGAACTGGGCTATACCCATATAGTGATAGCCAATTCACAGCTCCAGGAGCTGGTGCTTTGGCGACTACAATTAACTCGACGACGAACACTGTTGAATTTAAACAAAGCTCTTCTGGTTTCTTTAATTAGGTCGTGCTTTTAATTGTTATTAAAACCTGAGCTCCTCTTCCTGCTCAGGTTTTTTCATCTTTATATAATTTTAAACATCTGCGCATTAATTTATTTTATGTCAAATTGTTGTAAAATATAAATTAATTATCAGGTTATTCAATACGCTAAGACTAATAATAGATAATTATAAACTGATATCAAATACTGCGCCAGTTATTTAATTCTATATTGGTAGGTTTCATTAAAGATATTGATAGATTATTAATGTATAATTATGGTTAACTGTCAATGCGTAATTCTATGATAATTAAAAAAATTATGAATGGGTTCTAAGTAATATCCAAATCATAAAAAACTAACTTATTGCGTTAATTAAGCGTAATAAGTTGTGGATAATCATTTATTATAAGAGGAAATAATTATGTCACATCCTTATTATGCGGTAATATTTACATCCGTAAGAACTAGCAATGATGACGGCTATGCTTTAGTTGCTAAGCAAATGCTTGATTTGGCGGCACAACAGGTTGGATTTATAGGGGTAGAATCCGCACGCGAACAAATAGGTATTACCGTTTCATATTGGCAAACTCTTGCAGATATTGCGCAATGGAAACAACAGATTGATCATCAACTAGCTCAGAAAAAAGGGCGTGAAATGTGGTACGCTAATTACACAGTGCGAATTTGCAAGGTTGAAAGAGAATATGGTTTTAAGGCATGAGGATCCAGTAATAACTTTGCCGTATGGTTTTATAGATCGCTTGTTTTCTACGATTAGCAATTCTAACAGCTGATATGATCAGCTTATTATCCTTCTATTTTATAAATAATTCGATAATCACCAACTCTATTAAATAGACCGTTAAAAAGAGACCTATTTAATATCTGAAATCATAGAGTTTCGGTTAAATATTTTATTATGTAGTTAATAGCAAATCTTATATTTTTACTTAAAAAGTAGTAAAGTTGATTTCATAATCATAAAAAAATCTGTTATAATACTAAGTAATTTAAAGGTAATCAAAATCATATCTAATGGGGTATTAATATGAAAAATGTATTATTGAGCCTGTGCTGCTTATTTGTTGTAGCATGTAATAATGTTGGTTCTGGGCAGCAAAGTGATATGGTTCCTCCGCACGTTACTGATAATAAAGTCTTAGATGATAATACATGTGCTAAATTTAATGCTGGTTATGCTAGTGCGCTGTACAACTCTGTTGGTTCTTTATCTGGCAAAAAGTATAATAAAGTGGAAACTTGTAGCGCGTGGTATAACGACAATTCCCAATCTAGTAATTTAACAAAAGAATTATCTAGTGGTGTTAACCCGTATAATTTTGAGTCTAACACAGTTATTGCTTGGGGACAAGCTGGTGCTAATAGTTTGTTGTTTATAAATGAGAGTACTAGTATCTGGGACATATTAATTCCTGAAGCTTATAATTTATTAGTGTCGGACAATGGGTATAATCATTACGGTTCCCCAGTCGTATCTATCACACAAACAAATACTACGCTACCATTTGGAAATCTTTCTAACAATAGTTATAGTAATGAGTATCAAGACTTTCCACCATTTTGGCCAACTTCATACAGCAATAGTGCAACTAATTTATCTAGTAATGATGTTGTTTCTGTTAGCGCTTATGCTGCTGTTTTATTTCCAAGAGTTTGTAATCTAGACCAACGATATAATTATAGTGCGAGCGTTATGCTTGCGCTACAGGGACCTGAAAGTACTATCTATCAATTTCCAGTATCATTTTTGGAGTATTGTTCTTGGCAAGGTACTACATTAGGTGCATTTGATAATTATTCAACCGCAGTGCAAATGTATGGTGGGATAGTCTTTGATCAGATATTTAACAGTAATCCTACTAATCAATGTAACTCTATAACTCAGAACCCTGGTGCCACTAATAGTAATTCTGCTTTGCAGTGTAACATAAATGGCAATAATATAAAAATTAATTTACAAGAGTATTTTTCTAATTTTTACCAATCGCCAAGCGGTTGTTATATGTCAGGCGATGCTGGAACAGGCTTCACGGGTTATTGCATGCAAAATGGCTGGAGTTTTACCGTAGAAAGTGATTAGAAGTTACAATGTTGTAAGGAATCTGTCATAAATTTTTGCTTGTGCCATAAAAAATCTCATGTGCTGTTTTCCAGTTGTGGGTATTCTTCGGTAAATGATTAATTTTGTATAGCGCCAGTTGTAGTTCATCCTCGCTAACTAAACTAAAATCTGTTCTTTTAGGAAAGTATCGTCATATCATCTCATTGCCATGCTTAAATTACTCACATCAAATGGTCATTTCATGAGAGTTTATAATTTGACACTCTTTTCTAATGTTAATCTTTTTGCCATACTATCTCGCAAAGTACAACTGATAGTTTAATCGATTTCTTTGCATTTCGTACTTGAACTCAGGATTGAGCAACATCAAATTATTAAAGTAGTTTATTGCTCCTAACTTATTTAGTATATGGCAGTTGAGTTGTTAATGGTTTTGATTGAAGAATTCCCTTAATTTTAGATTCATCATCATTTGCGGTATATAATAATGTCCAACTATCTACCGAGGATAAATCACTAAAATAACAAACATTAGTTTCCCCAGCTGCATCTTTATAAGCATTTTCTTGCCCATTTAATAATTTGCAAAGGTAAGAGGATTGATTTGCTCCTGGATGATAATTTGGTAATTTAGCAATATCAGCGGATATCTTATCCATCGATGTTTTATCTAATTTCATTAAGTATGTTGCTGCTATGGTTGGCTTGGTAGATAAAGTATCAACTCCAACTATACTATTATTTAATTTGCACACATTGACTTCTGGACCAAAGAATACAAAGCTCTCAGTTTTATAGGTAGCTGCCATTGATTCAATTGCTCCATCGTGAGTAGTGCAATTTTGTGGACCAGTTATTTCACTAGCATATGTAATAGCGACAAAACCGCTAGTTAGCAATAACAATAATAATTTATTCATATTTCAGCTCCAATTTATTTAAGTTATTGGTTATAATTTGTTACCAACTGGCTCTCATCAATATCTTTCTTATTGTAATCTATTTTTTGAGCAATGCAGTATTATAATAGTTAATCTTTTTGTTAGAACATAAAAATGGAAACCTTTGCACTGAATTTGGAAACATTCAAAGTTTTAAAATTTTTAATCTATTAGATATAAATGAGTATTACATATTTAATTATTGTGATTTTTATGCTAGAATATACAAATTACTAAATTTGAAAGCCACACAAGCTATGTATGATGATATCTTATTCTTTGTAAGCGTTGTTGCATATGATAAATTCTCCGTAGCAGCAGAAAAGCTTGGTATTTCACAGTCGACCATCTCCCGCAAGATTGCTGCATTAGAGCAACAATTGAATTTTAAACTAATCAAACGCGATTCACGCAATCTGGAACTGACTGAATACGGTACAAATCTAGCTGCTGCATTTCATGAAATTGATGCAGAGGTAGAAGCTATGCTTTCGGGGGCACTACTAAAGAATAAGAGATACAACAACGTTATTAACATTTTACTTCCCGTTGGGATGGCAAATTATGGTTTTAGCCGAAGCTTGGTGACAATTAACGATAAGCTAGAAGGAATTGATCTGAATCTGACTTATTACGCAGGAACTGTTGATATAGATAAATATAATTATGATCTGGCAGTAGCTAGTCAGGCAAGTAAAAAAGAATATCATGCTGCAACTTTGATTTATAGTAGTAAAGTAATAATTGTTTGTTCACAAGAGTATATTCAGAAATATGGTTTGTGTTCCACGATCGAAGATTTATCCAATCATATGGTCGTCGGTAATGTCCGTGTGCTTGAAGAAAACATGATTCCACAACTCTTTCGTGAAAGTGATAGCGAAATAACGCAGCTATTAGTTGATTATAAACTTTACTTAAACAGTTTTATTGAGGCTAAAAATTTGGTAATGTCTGGTCTGGTAATCAGTGGTCTTTTAGAAGATGACGTTAAAGAGGAATTAAAAAGTGGTAAAATTGTCCGCGTTCTTCCTGATTATCATGTTGGTTATATGAACTATTACTTAGTATCCAAATTTAAGTCTGATGATGTACGCTATACAACCGTTTTGGAGTTATTGGAAGATTCTTTTAAGAAGTATTAATATGTTGGATGATATTTTATTATTTGTGAAGGTGGTTGAGGCTGGAAGTATTTTATCGGTAGAAAAAATGCTTAATATCTCTAAATCAACTATCTCTCGTCGGATTCAAACTTTGGAAGAGTCTTTAGGGGATTCTTTATTTAACCGAACGACACATGGCGTTGCTCTGACTATGCTGGGTCATAATCTATATGCTAGATTTAAGGGGTATGAATCCAAATTATCTGACATTCTTAGCTCCGTTAGTGGTGATTTGGGTGCAGTTACAGGACGTCTTAATGTGCTTTTGCCGTATGCTTTGTCAGACGATATCCTGTTGCCAAGGCTTAATGATTTTCTCACTCAGCACCCCAGATTACAACTAAATATTACGCATAGTGCAAATGTATTTAATATGCAAAAAGAACTATATGACATAGCAGTGATTAACTATCTACCTAAGCAGCAAAATCAGAAATTTAAACTAATTGCTTTTGATAAAGTTGTGGCAGTGTGTACACCAGAATACGTTGATAAACATGGACTATGGGATAATTTTGAAGATCATGCTAAGCATCTTATTGTTGGTAAACTTAACCCCGACGGTACTTTAGCAGCGGAAGCTCCGCTTTTTAATGAAATAACTGGCGAGGTTTACTATATCAAAATTAAGCCTAAAATTATTTATAACAATTTTGCTGAAGCTAAACGATTTGTTTTAAGTAATAACGGCATTGCAGCTTTGCCGTTGAGCACGATTAGCCATGAGCTAGATAATGGGAAACTTATTCGCCTATTTTCCGACTATCATGTAGGCATTCTAAGTTATCACTTGATGCGTAATATTGCTGAGACCGACTCACGCTATATTGTATTTATGCAATTTTTGCAAAAATGTCTGGCAGAGGCTGGTCTAGACCAAAAACCTACAAACCCAAAACAATGTTTTCATATTTAACTATTATCGTATTTTTCTGAGAGGCTTTTATGAGTAAGTTTAATGATTATACAGCGGTGGCAAAAGTATTACATTGGCTAATGGCAATTCTTATTATGGCGGAATTAGGTATTGCTTATTTGTTCTTGGCATCTGAGACTGCAATTTTGACACCCTTTCAAGGTGCTTTATATTATCTACATTTTAATATCGGATTCAGTATTCTGATTCTTTTTATTATTCGGGTATTTTGGCGCTTAACGCATAAAACGCCAGCCTATTCAGAATCATTTCATAAAGAAGAGATTAATTTTGTACATTATGGACATATAGCGTTGTACGTTTTGATCGGCTATATGGTTTTGACAGGTATCTTAAGATACAATATTCACTCTGGCGACTTTCACTATTTTGATATTATTACTATTCCTGCGATAATTCATACACATAATCAGACACTTTATTCAATAATTGCAATTAGCCATAACCTATGTGGAACATTGCTTTGCGCGATGGTTGCTGTTCATATAGCAATGGCGGTGAGACATCATCTTATTGATAAAAATGATATTATGTTTCGCATGTTACCGCGGTTTTTTCGTAAAGATTAAACTAATAGAATAAGTGATTTTATTGCACGTAAATTTTAGTAAATGTTTTTATTTACCCTAGCTAACTAGAGTGAGCTGCCTAGCTAGGGTTTTTATTTGATTTGTAAAGAATTAGCCCGTTTTTGTATAAATAGCTCTGTTTTTAATTTGATATGTATAATCCAAGTTAAGTTGCGCTACAAATTCCCCTTCATGGCAAATCAGCAAATAAGCACCAGGATAATTGTTTAAAACGGTTAACACATGCTGCTTGGTTTCAATATCCAAATTATTGCTAATTTCATCCAACAATAATAAAACTGGTGGATTGGCGGCAATGGTTGCTAGCGATAAGCGAACTAATTCGCCACCTGATAGATACTTGCAAGGAATCAAAACTTCTTCATTCTTCCGTAATAAAAAACTATTTAGGTGATTGCGGATTTCTGCCGTTGTCCATTGCGGTGCTGTATCTGCAATAATTTCTACTGCCGATAATTCCGGAGCTAAATTCGCATAATGTTGATCGAGATAACCAATTTTGCTTAGTTCTGGTGTAATAATTTCACCTGTGATAATTAAGCCTTTATCACGTAGCAAGGCCTTAAACAAACTTGATTTACCACTGCCATTTGCACCCAACAGTACAATTTTGTCACTTCCACTAATTTGTAAATTTACATTTTGGAGGAGTGGTTTATCTTGTTCATAAGCAATAGATACTTGGCTGAGCTGAACAATACTCCGTTTACCGGGATGATGAGGTAGGTTAAATTGCGGAATTATTTCTTCATGAATAAAAATATCTGCTAATTTCCCACTAATATCTTCCCTCTGTTCACGCATTTGGCGTTGTTTTTGTCCAGCCGTCATTTCGGCACGACGAGCTTTTGCCTGTGAGGTAATTGTTGGCCATTTGCGGTTAACAATGCTTTTTTCACCTTGTTTGCGGCTATTTTTGGCACGCTGTTGCTCTTGCATCAAGCTTTGATGGCTAGTACGTTGCTGTTGTTTGAGTTCGGCAACTTGAGCTAATAAATTTTGTTGTTTGAGCTGCTGTTCCTGAAGATAGTCACTGTATTTACCGTTAAAAACAGTAACTCTTCCATGATTAATATGCCATAGAGTATCAACACAATTATTGAGCAGCTCCAGATCATGACTCACGATAATTAAACTCCCATTAAAATGGTGCAATAGTTTAATCAGGCTTTTGCGATTGTGTTGATCCAGATGATTGGTTGGCTCATCCAGAAGCAACACATCAGGATAACTGGCTAAGGCTTGGCTGAGATTGCTGTTGAAGCGTTCGCCACCACTTTGTCTACTGTTATTGTCGCTAAGTTGCGGTACATAGGCAAGCTGTAAACCGCTTTGGAGCTGTGCTGCATTATCGTGTATCTCTTGAGCGAGTATTTTGAGTAATGATGATTTGCCACTTCCGTTGCGCCCGATAATTGCGATACGTTCGCCAGCATAGATGCTTTGGCTAAAATCAGCAATTAGTTCTTTAGCGCCAAATTGAAGATTAAGTTCATTGATGGTAATTATTTTCTGCATAATTAATCCTTCTGCAATAGAAATGACTATTGCAAAGTCATGCCATCTTCATCGCATATAACTATACTACACCAAGTTAATGTATATATGTAGCAATTGATAATAGCGAAAACGAATGACTATAATAATTTAAGTAAAATGAGAGATCGGTGACTTTAATTTCACCAAGTGGGTATCAGACTGTTATTAAACGTTTGAAATTAGTTGAATTGAGCGGTGTTCAATGTAGCACCTGTATAAAAAGATTGAGAGAACAGTATTGTAGCGTGTCTCATCATTGATTGTCAACTGACTGCATTTACTCTGACTTTGCTGTAGTTAAATCAGTTATACTTATGTACGATAAATTTATGAGAGGGTTTACGATGTCAACACAGGATTTATATTTTATGAACGAGGCCATTAATGAAGCTAAATTGGGTGCCGCCCAGGGTGGGATTCCGATTGGTAGTATTTTAGTAATTGATGGCAAGATTGTTGGGCGCGGGCATAACCAGCGGATTCAGCAGGGAGATCCGATTTTACATGGAGAAATGGACTGTCTTAAGAATGCAGGTAGACTTAGCGCCAGCGACTATGCTCGGGCGACGATTTATTCAACATTATCACCATGTGATATGTGTAGCGGTGCGATTTTACTATATAAAATCCCACGAGTGGTGATGGCAGAAAATGAAACATTTAAAGGGGCGGAAGATTATATGCGTAGCCGTGGGCTGGAGGTGGTTAATCTTGATTTGGATGAAGCCAAGCAATTAATGCGTGACTTCATTGCAAAAAATCCTGCAATCTGGAATGAAGATATTGCTGAATAACTCGGAGTTAAGAAAATTTAGCGTTCAGTACCAGCGACAGTCAAGCCAAAGCTTTGCATAACTTTGGCAACTTCGATCTCATTCAGTTCGTAATAATTACCGCGTTTTAGGCGTGGTGGTAAATCAATCGGTCCAAAACGAGTACGCATCAAACGGCTAACCGTTAGTTGAAAATGCTCAAACATGCGACGCACTTCGCGGTTGCGACCTTCTAGCAATAACACTTTATACCAATGATTCTTGGCATCGCTATCCTGAATCTCCATCTTGATTAAATCTTTAAAGCTGGCTTTACCATCTTCTAGCATGATTCCGCTTTTTAATTCTTTAATCTGCTCGGAAGTTAGCGGATCACCATAGATACGTACGGCATACTCGCGCTCGACTTCATAACGGGGATGCATAAAACGATTAGCTAATTCACCAGAAGTTGTGAAAATCAATAAACCACTAGTATTATAATCCAGCCGTCCGATTGCCAGAAAACGACGGTTATTCAGTAGTGGAATCCGATCATAAACAGTATCGCGTCCTTCAGGATCACTACGCGAAACTAGCTCACCTTCTGGTTTATGATAAACAATAATCCGTGCTAAACGATCTTGCCATTTAATTCTTATCGGGCGTCCCAACACTTCAACTCGGTCGTGAAGTACGATTTGTTGACCAAGTTCGGCAGGTTTGCCATTAACGGTTACTTTGCCTTGAGTGATTAAATTATCACATTCACGACGTGAAGCAACTCCTGACATTGCTAAAGCTTTGGATATCCTCTCACTATGTCCAGTTTTAGGGTCAACGCGTTCCTCACGGATACGTTGTGAGGTAATTTTTTCTTGCTGATTTTGGCGATGTAATTTTACGCGCTTAGCATTGCTTCTTTCTACTCGTTCAAATGGCGCTGCTTTGCTATCCGTAGTCTTGGCTGCAGTTGTGCTAGTGGCAGTATTTTTTCGTGCCGCGGCTTTACCATTGCGCGGTTTCGGAGCTTCAGTCATCATCTCCTGAAGTTTTTTCTTAATATTAAATTTCACGCACTTATTCTTTCTAAAATAATGAGTACTTATACTCTAAAATCTGTAACTGACAGTATTATACTCTATCCTCTTGCTCTTCTTTTAATTAAGGAATCTCAACACCCGTATAAGCACTCCATAAAGCAAACCACTCATCACGGCTAAGTTTGATTTCCTGTGCTTGTAAAAGCTGTTTAATTCGTTCGATTTTACCACTGCCAAGTAATATCCTTAGCTGTGTTGGATGTGCCAATAACCAGGCAATTGCAATTACCTCTGGAGTAGTTCCATGAATTTCTGCAAACTGTTGTAAAGTATGCCACACGCGTAAATATGCAGAATTAGCACGGTCATACAGTTTACCGCCTGCCAAAGGAGACCAAATTTGTGGACGCATTTTTATTTTCTGACAGAAATCAAAATTATTGTTAACGAAATGCTCATGACAAACTACCGACGCTTCCAGTTGATTGGTGTGTAGTGCAAAATCCAGCCGTGATTGCAAAAGTTCAAATTGAGCTGGTGTAAAATTAGATACACCAAAATTAATAACTTTTCCGCTAGATTTAAGTTGATTAAACGCCTCGGCAACTTCATCGGCATTCATTAGCGGATCTGGGCGGTGAATTAATAATAAATCTAAATATTCTGATTGTAAATTTTGGATTGAACGTTCAGCTGCCGCAATAATATGTGCTTTGCTAGTATCATAAATATGGCTTTTATGCTCCGGAAATTTATCCGAAACCAGCTTAATTCCACACTTGGAGGTAAGCTTAATTTTTGCACGTAAACTTGGATCTTCAGCGAGCAATTGACCAAAAATAGTTTCGCAACTGTAATTGCCATATATATCAGCGTGATCAAACTCACTAATACCAATGTCTAGAAGTTGATCAACCAGTTGACGAAGCTCGTTAGTAGAATAGTTCCATTCATTTAATCGCCAGCAACCAAAAATAAAATTATCGTTAAGATTATGCATTATAAATATTCCTTTAACTTATTGTTCTGTTTTTTATCGACTAGTAATTGATTATTATATAAACTTGACATTACACCGTAAGGTTGTTACAATATCGCATTCTTACGTTGTTAGGCGCAAGAATATTTCATTTTTAATTCCTCAAAGATGCCTCGTGTCAACATGCGAGGTGTTTTCAACTTAGTCGCTGTAGGTGTTCTATAGTGACCTTAGAAAATTTGGATTCACAACTGAGATATATTTTAAATCTGCAATGTGCGAAAGTACCTTGTTTAGATATTGCAATATAGCGCGCCTAACAATAACTTAATTATATTGGAGGAACCTATGATATTATTCATAAAGTTCGCGGCATCTGTTGTGGCATTAACCGCACTACTGCGCGCGTTATTAAAGTGTAGTCATTTTGGCTATAAGATACTGTGTAAGCTAGTTAAATTTTTCTCGCAAAAACAACAAAGTCCAGTGGATGAGTTGTGCCATTGTGGTTCATCTCATAATCTGTAAGCAGTCTGGATAAGTAAGATAATTCCACGTCAAGTTATTTTATTAATTATGATTGATTAGCGCTGGAGTGATTCCATCAGTTCCAGCCATGATTTTTTTCGCCAAAACTTCCACAAATCTAAACTCTGTAAACTTAGACACCAACTGCCCTCAACACTAGGAATGATAATTTTAATTTGCGCTATTTTTCGTTTAGACAGGAGTGCAATTAATTTTGATGTCAATTCTTGTTCCAGTTGATTGACTTGTTGAACCCAAGCAAAGCTATCACGATAACGTGCAGCGAAATAACCATTTGGAATAACTAAAGTTGTTAATGATGTTGTAGTTTGAGTTATCTCATTGAGTTGTTCATCTATTTGCTGACTAGAGCTAATCATCTGTTGTCTCGCAAGATTTAAATTTGGTCTATGTTTATTCCAAAACCATACACTATTTACTTGCATTAACCCATCATCCTGTCGTTGTTGATTAATGGGTAGATTAAACAATAACATTTGGATTTCGTTTAAAATCTTGTGTAATTGCAAGCGCGACTTGCCAAGAGGTAGAAAATCATCAATATTTTCTCCGACAATATCAATAATTGGATAGCTGGTTAAATCTTCCAAATCTAGGTTAGTTCCTAATAGCCATAAATCATCTTCAAGTCGGTATAGCTTCAGTTCTCCACTAAAATGCTGATTAATTGCTGTAATAATGATTTTAGCCTCATCTGTGTTTAGCTGTAGTAATTCTGCTTCCGCAATCAACAGACGATCACGATCTGCGCGTAAATGAGTTGGTTCAACCATTAAAAATGAGTTAAATTCTGAATGCACATTTAATTTTTTGGCATAGCTTTGTGCTAAAAATCCTGCACTGTAATCATAGTCAGCATACACAAAATCACTGTAATGGAAATTAATCCTACTTAGCGTGGCTTTGGTACAGAGTTTGCTTAGATTAGGAATATTTAATTGTTTTAGTAAATATTCATAGTCAGCAATTTCTGGCCATACTATACCGGGTAAAACCAGATTCAATTCGCGCATAATTCAATTATACCATTAAATACTTCTACCGCCGCACCACGCATCAGTAAATTTTTTTCACTCCAGTTGATATTTAATTCTCCGCCAGCCATTTGAGTTGTCAGTGTGCTTTGAACTAAATTCTGTTTAATCAATGCTGCTGCACTGGCACAAGCGCCACTGCCACAAGCTAAAGTAAAGCCACAACCACGTTCATAGGTACGTAATTTAATTAAGCTATTATCCACGATATAAACAAAATTTACATTAACGCTATCAGGAAAAAATGAGGCATGTTGTAAAGTTTGTGCGATGTGGCTCAATTCTGCATCATTATTTAGTTGTGCTTCATGTGACAAAATTATTACTGCGTGCGGATTACCCATTGATAAGGCGCTAAATTTCAAGGTTTGATTATCAATTTCTAATTGATAGTGCGCTGCTTGTGGCATGAGTAGGGGAATATGCTCTACGCTAAACTCAGGTACCCCCATATCTACTTCAATTAATTCAGAGGTAATTAATTGTCCGCTAATAATGCGTGATGTAGTTTGCAGCTTAATTTGTTTATTTTTAGTTAAACCATGTTCAACAATATAGCGAATAAAGCACCGTGCGCCATTGCCACACTGTCCAGCTATACTGCCATCGCTGTTAAATATTTTATAATAAAAATCACTAATGCCATCGTCAGCAGGATCAATAATTAAAATCTGATCACAGCCGACACCAAATTTACGATCGCCAATATATTTAATCTCTGCTGCAGTAAATTTATGTTGTAATTGCAGATTATTGATTATCACAAAATCATTTCCTAAGCCGTGCATTTTGCTAAAATTTAATTTCATCTTAAACCTCGCTTCACAATAAACTGTAATACAAATGGGGTAATCACCGAGGTTACTACTACCATTAATAAGACAGCTGCAAAAATATTTTCATTAAAAACACCTAGTTGGCGACCTGTTAAGGCAAAAATCAAACCAATCTCACCACGTGGCACCATGCCAAAACCGACAATCCAACGATTAACTGTTTTGGGTAAAAATATCCCACAGCCAGCTTTACCAGCAATCGCGACTAAACTTAACCAGAAACCCGCTTGTAAGGTTTGCCAATTGGCAACTTGAACCAAATCAACCTGCATTCCGGCATAAACAAAAAATATTGGTACAAAAACATAATTAAGTGGCTTAACTAATTCAATCAGGCGATTATGCTGATGTTCAGCTAAAATTTGTTCTTGGATAACGTGTTTGGTGTACTCACTTTCGCTATTATTACTTATTTTCAATAAATTGGTATGCCAGAAAGGTTGCTTAGTATTGCGAAAAATAACTTCATCTAAAATTAATCCCGCGACAAATGCTCCAATAATCGCAGCTAAACCAATTGTTTGAGCAAACCATGCCCATAATAGACAAAAGGCAATTAAAATGCCTACAACCATAGCTTCTTCATTGCTGATTTTTAAAATCCAGCCAATTATTCTCGGCGTTATTCTTCGTGCGACAACCAGCGCTAAGATAAAAAAAATGCTCACATTCAATAAGATGTGTCCAACTGAAGCAAAGTCCATTTTGCCAGCGATAACTAAGCCAGAAACAAAGGCCAAAATAACTAAACCTAAAATATCATCGATGATGGATGCTGCCAGCACAATTTGACACGCTGGATTACGTAAAATTCCCAAATCCTTAAATACTCGTACTGAAATTCCGGTTGATGTTGCTGCGAGTGTTGCACCAAGAAACAAATTTAGTTTGATATCCTGACTGCCAAAAATATACTCTGCAACCAACCATGTTCCTAAAGTAAACGGTAATATTATTCCAATAATTGCAGTTATTACACCGTGGCGACCAATTGAGACTAGTTCTTTAAGGTTTGACTCCAAACCAATTTCAAATAATAGTAGTATACTGCCAATCTCAGCTAGTAACTGGATTGTTGGGTTAGCAATTAACTCAGGCCAAAATCCAAGCTGATAATGCCCAAGTACTGCAATTAGCATTCCTAAAGTTAGTTCTCCAAGTACGGTCGGTAACCCGGCTTTTTGTACAATCCAGCTAAGACAAGAGCCTCCAATAATTAATGCTAAGCCGAGTAAGATATAACCTTGCTCTGCATTGTGAGCCGACTGAGCAAATGCAGCAATTGGCATAACCCCCAGTAATACAAATAGATAACGCCATAAAACCATAGATTGTCCTTGCAAAACAGTCCTCTATTATACATGAGAGTATTTAAAAATATTATCTTTTACCTAGCATATAAGTGCTAAAATAGCGTAATTGCGATACATTTTTGTTAATACTGTTAACGTAGGTAGGATTTAATATGTTTAAACCAGGTCAAAACTTTGAAGAGCTTTTCAGTCAGATTGCTAACGCCAATCAATCGTGGTTCCAAAATTTACTGAATCGTTCGGGGCACGATGCGGCAAATAAGCCGACTAATCCTTTTTTGGATATGTATCAGAAATTCTTTGATCATACTCAAAGCTACTTAACATCACAAAATCAGTTCTATCAAGAGCAACTTGCGATGTGGAGTAAATTTTGTGATATTAATCAGGCATCGGTTGAAGCTGAGCAAAAAAAACCTGCTGATCGTCGCTTCGCTGACCCGGATTGGGAAAAAAACCCATTTTTTTCATATTTGAAGCAAAGCTATCTTAGTGTATCAAAACAGTTATTTGATTTTGTTAGTAAGTCTGATATGGACGAAGAAACTAAATTCCGTATGGAATTTTTTATGCGTCAATACATTGATGCTATTTCGCCAAGTAATTTTGCATTGACTAATCCCGAAGTAGTTAAGACAATGATTGATACTCATGGTAAATCGCTGGCTGATGGTATGCGTAACATGATGGATGACGTCCAAAATGGTTATATTACGATGACTGATGAAACTCAGTTCGAAGTTGGTGGCAACCTTGCTTCAACATCTGGAGCTGTTGTTTTCCGCAATGAGCTGATTGAGCTGATTCAATATACTCCAACTGGTGACAAAGTTTATGAAACACCATTGTTAATTGTTCCACCATGTATTAATAAATATTATATCCTAGATTTGCAAGAAAGTAATTCAATGGTTAAGTATATGGTTGATCAAGGTTACAATGTATTTTTGGTGTCTTGGAAATCTGCAGATCGTTCAATTAAAAATTTCCGTTGGGAAGAGTATGCAAATCTAGGTGTGATTGCTGCATTGGATTCAGTACGTAAAATTACCAATAAAGAAAAAGTAAATACACTTGGTTATTGCGTTGGTGGAATTATCCTGACGACTGCAGCTGTTTTACTGAAACAGCGTGGATTGGATTGGATTAATAGCATGGGTCATATGACTACCATGTTAGATCATACTGAACCTGGCGATATTAAAGCTTTCCTTGATCGTGACTTAATGAAATTACGTGAAGCCAAGAAACACACTGGTGGGGTTATGTCAGGACGCATTATTTCACAAACTTTCTCGGCATTACGTGCTAATGAGTTAGTATGGAATTATTGGGTTAATAATTATTTGTTAGGTAAAACTCCACAAAAATTTGATTTATTGTATTGGAATAATGACACGGTAGATTTACCAGTGCCAATGCATTCAGTTTTGATGGAGCGTTTGTATTTAGATAATGCACTAGTGAAGGGTGAGTTCTTTGTTGATGGACATAAAATTGATTTGAGCATCCTTGATTTCCCAATTTATCTATTTGCAGCCCAAAAAGATCATATCGTTCCTTGGACATCCGCTTATAAATCAACATGGTACTTGAAGAGTCCTAATATACGTTTTGTCCTTGGTGCTTCAGGGCATACTGCTGGTGTGGTTAATCCAGTAACTACGGATAAACGGAACTATTGGGTTAATGACCAGTTGGTTGAAGATCCAGCTGCATGGTTCCATAATGCGACTGAAATGCCTGGTAGCTGGTGGAAAGATATGAATCAGTGGTATGCTGCATTATCTGGCAAGCAGGTTAAGGCACCAAAATTAGGTAGCAAAGACTTCCCAGAGTTAGAAGTTGCGCCGGGTGGCTTTGTTAAGGCTCGAGCGTTATCAATTATTGAAGCCGAAACCGCATAATAAGCTGCTTCTTTAGTTCTTATACGTCGTCGTAAATACTTATCCAGTGCTCATGTACTTCGTGTACATTCCGCGCTTCAAAGAATTTACTCCTAGTCTAAGAACTAAATAATTGCTTATGTAAGAAGTATATTGAGAATTTTTTAACTTTTAAAAGGGATGGAATATGACAAAAGTAGTTGTAGTAGCAGCAAAAAGAACTGCAGTAGGTAACTTTAATGGTACCTTGGCTAAAGTTCCTGCATCAGAGCTTGGTGCAACAGTGATTAAAGCCTTATTAGAAGAAACTGGTGTTAAACCAGAACAAATTTCTGAAGTTATTTTGGGACAAGTTTTACAAGCTGGTGCTGGACAGAACCCGGCTCGTCAAGCGGTAATTAAAAGTGGATTGCCTAAAGAAGTTCCAGCCATGACAATTAACCAAGTATGCGGCTCAGGTTTAAAAGCGGTACATTTAGGTGCGCAAGCGATTATTGCTGGCGATGCTGAGATTGTAATTGCTGGAGGGCAAGAGAATATGTCTTTGGCACCACATTTTGTAGCTGGAATGCGTGATGGCTTCAAAATGGGTAATGCTGCTTTGGTTGATTCAATGGTTGCTGATGCCCTAACTGATGTGTATAACAAGATCCATATGGGTGTTACAGCAGAAAATATCGCGGAAAAATTAGGCATTACTAAAGCTGAACAAGATGAGTTTGCAGCAGCGTCACAAAATAAAGCTGAAGCCGCGCAAAAAGCTGGTAAGTTTGATGAACAGATCGTGCCGGTTACAATTCCGCAGCGTAAGGGTGATCCAGTAGTATTTGCTAAAGATGAATTTATTAAACATGGTGTAACCGTGGAATCATTAGCGAAATTAAAGCCTGCCTTTAAGAAAGAAAATGGTACAGTAACTGCAGGTAATGCATCTGGTCTTAATGATGGTGCAGCTGCGGTTATGTTAATGAGCGAAGCTAAGGCTAAAGAATTAGGCTTAACTCCATTGGCTTATATTGCTGCTGGTTCTTCAGCTGGTTTGGCTCCAGAAATCATGGGTTTAGGTCCGGTATATGCAACTAAACAAGTTTTGGCTAAAGCAGGATGGACACATCAAGATTTAGATTTAATTGAAGCTAATGAAGCATTTGCTGCGCAAGCTCTTGGTGTAAATAAAGAATTAGGCTGGGATACTAGCAAAGTGAATGTTAACGGTGGTGCAATTGCTATTGGGCATCCTCTTGGTGCTTCAGGTTGCCGTATTTTTGTTGATTTATTACACGAAATGAAACGTCGTGATGCTAAAAAAGGTTTGGCGACGCTTTGTATCGGTGGTGGAATGGGTGTTGCCATTGCAGTGGAAAGAAAATAAGGAGCTCTAATCAATGGCTTATGTAATTACTGAATCATGCATTAATTGTAAGCATTCGGATTGTGTTGATGTTTGTCCTGTGGATTGTTTTCGTGAAGGACCTAATTTTTTGGTAATTGATCCTGAGGAGTGTATCGACTGCACGTTATGTGTAGCTGAGTGCCCCGTGGATGCTATTTTTCCAGAAGACGAAGTCCCTGCAGATCAAGAGCATTTTATTGCACTTAATGCAGAGTTATCCAAACATCCAAACTGGAAGCCTATAACCGCTAAAAAGCCAGCTCCGGCTGATGCTGAAGAGTGGGCTAAGGTTAAAGAGAAGTTACACCTTCTTGACCGAAATGGTGCTTAATCAATTTAGTAATAAAAGCCTCTGTTTTTTAGCAGAGGTTTTTTCTGGGTTGTATTTAAGATTATGCTAATATAACTTGACTTAATCAGTATGGTTTGTTATAATCGCAAGCTGAATTATAGACAAGGAGGCGTATCTATGACAAGTTTAGCTTTTGCCAATTTACCAGTAGTTTCTAATGGTAGCATGGATGCTTATATAAACTATGTAAATAGCCTGCCGTTATTGACGGAAAAAGAAGAATACGAATACGCAAAACAATGGCGTGAAGATGAAAATGTTGATGCGGCACGAAGTTTAGTATTATCACATCTGCGTTTAGTAGTATCAATATCGCGTAATTATTTAGGTTATGGCTTACCGCTGGCGGATATTGTGCAAGAAGGTACTATTGGCTTAATGAAAGCGGTGAAACGCTTTGATGAACGTCGAAAAGTGCGCTTGGTTACATTTGCAATGCACTGGATTAAAGCCGAGATTAATGAGTTTGTAATTAAAAACTGGCGGATTGTCAGAACAGTTACGACTAAGGCGCAAAGAAAATTATTTTTTAATTTACGTTCACAACGTGAGGATACAGGCAATCTTTCTGATCGTGAGGCATCACAAATTGCAGATACATTAGATGTATCCAAAAAAGATGTTATTGATATGAATATGCGCCTTACAGGTGCAGATGTTTCATTGATTAATGATAGCAGTGATGAATCAGCACCAATTGATTGGTTAACCGATTATGAGCACACGCCAGAATTAATGATTGAACGCAAAAAACAAGATCATATTCAGACTGTCGGTCTAGAGTATGCATTAGAACAATTAGATGAACGTTCACAGCGTATTGTTCGTACTAGATGGTTGGCTGATAGCGAAAATCAATTGACGCTACACGACTTAGCAGATGAGTTTGGTGTTTCTGCTGAGCGAATTCGTCAGATTGAAGTTAAGGCATTACAGAAAATGCGTGAATATCTCAGCGAAGAGTATCACGCCTGATTTTGTTATACTATATTTTCAATCGAAAGTGACACCGAATTTAGCCAAGCCTTATTCGGTGTTTTTATTTAATAATTTCCTAGGAAATCATGATGTTCGAGAATTCATACCAACATTATTTGTTAGGGTTAATTGCGGTGGCAAATAATATCTCTGCATTGGCGCCATTTATCGCATTAACTTCAGGGCTCGACAAGATTACTATCCGTCGATTGGTTGTTGTAAGTAGTTTCAGCGCATTTGTAATCATGGTAATCTCAATGTTTTTTGGTACTCTGTTGTTAGAGTTTTTTGGGATATCGATCAGCGCGTTCCAAATTGCTGGTGGGATTCTTTTATGTGGTACTGGCACTAGTATGTTAAATGCCAAAAGCTCCAATGACGTTAGTGGTAAACAGATAAAAGATTCAAATATTGAATACTCAAGGTATGTTTCTGCAGCAATTGTTCCGATTGCCTTGCCATTAACTGCAGGTGCGGGAACTATTTCTACCATAACGCTCTTTACAGAAATGGCAAGAAGAAGCCATACTATGCCAGAGTTATTTGTGGCAATTCTGACTATTACAGTTATTGTTTTTATTTGCTTTTATTTTGCCAATAATTTAGTTAAAGTATTAGGTGATATCGGTATGAGTGTACTGATTAAAGTTATGGGTTTATTTACTCTTGCGATTGGTGTTCAGTTTATAATTACTGGAGTTTCGACGATTTATAAGGGATTAATTGCGTCATAATTTTGCTTACAATTTGCTCAGACTAAAAATAAAAACCCAAAATCATCTTTTACTGGTTTTGGGGTTTCATATTTCTATTGAAGAGTAAAAAGCATGTTTTTATAAATGATGAATTGCATCATGAGTATCAATATGATGAACGTGTTCAGCAGCTAATGGCGGAATATCTGATTGGCATAGTGATTGATAAGGTTTACCACCAGTGCGCTCAAGGAACTCGCTCTTAGCAGCAGCTAAAAATTCAACATCAGTGATCAAATCTAATCCAGTTAAAGCAAGTATTTCGGCAGCACGCATCATGCCTTTTTGACCAATACTCATACCATTACATGCCGTTGCTGCCCAAGTATGCGGGGCAAAGCCCAATGGCCAGCAGGCAACTGCAAGACCCATAGTAGGTGCAATGTAGCTGATATCTCCAACATCAGATGCACCTCCTATCGAAATCCCTTTCGGGTCAGGTGTAATCACGCTTGACAGCCCAATTTCATCATAACCTTCCGATTTTTGCATTTGTTTGGCAAACGCTTGTTCCTCATCTGTCCATTTTGGCGCACCTAATTTGTTTAGATATTGCATAATTCGATCTGCCATTGCTTGATTTGGCAGAATATCATAACACCCAGCCAAATCAGTAACTTTCTCTTTAGTTTGGGTCATTAATGCGGCACCTTTAGCAATATCATTGATCCAAGCTACTTGCTTCATAACATTTTCTGCATTTATTCCACGATAAGTGATATTTATGTGGGAATAATCCGAAACTACGTTTGAGGCATTTCCTGCTTTTTCAATCAAGTAATGAACACGAGCTTCTGGAATAATGTGTTCACGCATCGCATTTACACCATGAACAAAGAGTTCTGCAGCGTGTGCCGCACTACGTCCAGCCCATGGAGAAAGCCCAGAATGGCTAGTTTTACCAAAAAACTCAACTTTTAGCGAACTTAGTGCAGGTGTTTTTAGATTAAATGAAGTAGTTTTATTCAATGGATGCCAATGTAAACAGGCATCCAGCCCATCAAAAGCACCCGCTCGAGCCATATAATTTTTACCTGTGATTAACTCTTCAGCAGGACAGCCGAAAACTTTGAGTGTCGCATCAATATTATTCTTTTCTAGATAATTTTTTAGCGCAACAGCGGCACAAATTGCACCATTACCAATCAGGTTATGTCCGCAGCCATGCCCATTGAGGTTACCATCTTTTCTTGGCATTTTCACCATCGATATTTCATTGCCCAAGCCAGGCAAAGCATCAAATTCAACGGTTATCCCAATCACAGGCTTACCACTTCCCCAAGTGGCAACCCATGCAAAATCAAGTCCACCGATACCATGATCGCTAATAATAAAACCATTATCTGCTAGATATTTTGCTTCAAGAGCAGAGCTTTCTTTTTCTTCAAGACTTAACTCACTTAATTCCCAAATTTTATGCGCTAGATCCCAAATTTCAGACTCCAACGAATTGACTTCATTAATTAAATTTACATTCATATCACTCATCTAATTCCCTTTAATAAAATTTGTATTATTTACAGATAGATGATAAACTATCTTAGCCAACAGATAAAAGACCGTAACAGAATTATATCATTGTCAAGTAAGATGCAATTGACTTTGCATTCACTAGTACAAATAACTTACGTATAGCTGTGTTATATAAGTATTACCGTTACTATTAATATCAGGTACTTGCTGGTATGCGTAAACGCCAAACAGAGTCAACCCTTTTACTTGAGGGACGTTATAACTGGCAACAAAATCATACTCTTGTGTGCCATTCCATTCTGCTAGTACGGTATTAAAGTTTGTGTACGCTGGAGCTAGTGACAGATTACCATTAATGAATGTCAAGGTAGGGTTTACTTTATAGGCAGTCCCCGCTGTACCAAGGTCAGCCAAGCCTGACATATATGGAGTTGTATATAGTGGATCGGTAGCAAATCCATAGGTATAAGGCGTTATAATCGCACCACCGCCATAAGCTGAACTAGGACCCCATACATTATTATATCCAAGATTTAAACCAAACCAATCATAACTAATTACTCCCTGAACACCGATGAAATTACTTGAAATTTGCCCAAGATTATCATTAGTTAGTGCGTTATTAGTATTATTTAACTGATTATCTGTCCCTGCTTGCGCGGCAAGACTAAAAGAGAGAGACTTCGTTGGTTGAAATTTAATACTGTTATCAGCATACAACAATGTCCCATAATTATTAAATTGGTAGCCCCACAGACGTAAATTATATTGATTATCCCAAGCTGCGTAGCTAGCACCTAATGCCGAAGTTCCAGAAGATGTGACGGATGGATTGTTATTGGCGATTGTTCCCCCCAAATAGTCGTAGCCTTTATTATAAAAAGTATATGACGTGAACCCTGTTTCGCTGATAGTTTGCGCACTGTTAAACGTTAACCCCGTTAATAACCAACCACCACCAAGATAAACATTAATTAATATTCCTTGATAAGTTGTTCCTGGTGCCATCGCATTATTGTAGTAGTTTTCTGATAACCACGGACTGTTGTTAATCCCGATATAGCCAGCATCAATTTGGATGACGTTACTATGTTGATATTCTAGATAGGCTTCAGATAATGTAACTTGTTCATTAGATGGCAAAAATGGTGATGCACTGGTATTATAGCCATTCATTTGAGTCGCAAAATATGGATTCATGGCAGTGAATAGTCCACCAACGGAAAACCCGGCAACATTGCCAGTCTGTCCAAATAAATTTGCACCATAAGCATAATTGGGATAACCAGCACCAGAACCAGTATATTGTGCAGAAGCTCCAGCTTGAATATTCCAGGTTCCATCTGCAAATAATTTTTCAGCGAAATTTTGATTCGTTGTTTGGCTTTCATTAAAAGGTTTAGTTCCACCACCACTAACTAAGGTAGCATATGGATTTTGGATATAGTTTTGGAGAGAGATAAATTTGGCATTGGTATTTTCAATAGCTGATTCACCAGCAGCTGCAAACACGTCAGTACTACTAGCTAGCAAGAATAAACACAATAATTTTCTCATCGGCAACCTTATAAATTTATAGCAAAGACCAATTAAAGTGATCAAGCTATTAAGGATATAGATGTTATTTACCCATTAAAATTGGAACTACGGTTTGCATTCCTGCAATAATCATTTCAAAAGCAATTGCAGTTACAACCAAGCCCATGATTTTAGTAATAATTACTACACCAACATCACCGATTGCGCGTGCGATATAACTAGATAAAATAAATGTAATAGTGATAATGGTGGCTATTATGGCTAAAATTACTAAAATTGGTAATTTACCTACAAGTCCAGGGGCATCTTCTCCATAAACAATCACCAAAACCATACTTGCAGGGCCAACTACCATTGGTAAGCCTAATGGGCTGACACCGAGAGACTTTATTCGATTTTGATCGTAGTTTTGGTTAACACTTTCACGATCGCCTTCAGACTTTGAGCTGAGCGTTAAATTGATTCCAAGAAGTAGCAAAATAACTCCACCACCCAAGCGCAATGAGTAGGCGTGTATAGATAATGCGGTTAAGATATACTGCCCTAAAAATAGAAATGATCCAAGCAGAGCAAATACTGTCAACCCACACATAATTGAGATATTTTGCTTATCTTCTTGTGTCATATGCTTAGTCATGTCCAGATATTGTCCGAGAGCAAACATTGGATTAAGTAAACTGAGTAAAGTAATAAAAATTTGCAGGTAATTGGACATGATTGCCACCATTAATAATTTATCTGGTGATTATAACAAATATTTACAATATTCTGAGTAACTTTCAAATAGCATTAACAAATATTGTAGGTCGAATATAAAAATACGATACTTTTTGGTGTGTTTTTATTTATATTTATGTAATCAGCTTTAATTATCTGCTGTTTGCCACGACTAAGCTTATCAATATTTGTAAACTCAGGCTTTCCATTCAAAAACATTCAGTAGGCTACTAAGTTCCTGATAAAATCTCGGAATGAATAATTAATACAATTAAGGAAACTGGGAAGCTAATGGAATACCTAACCAAATTTGACAAACTGCTTAAAAATCTGATTGTTTTGGCAATTATTGCCACTGCCGTCGGATTGTTTTTTCCGATGACCAGCACTTCATTTGGTCCATACTATGGTAGCATTGCCAAACATATTGCCCAAACTAATGATTGGACTGATTTGGTGTTAAGTAATCAGGACTGGCTGGATAAACCACATTTTCCTTTTTGGATTAGCGCATTGTCCTTTAAGATTTTTGGCATAAATTCATTTGCCTATATCTTGCCTGGATTTTTATTTCATCTCCTTGGTGCAGTTTATACCTATCGCCTAAGCAATTTATTATATAAAAATAATACAGTATCTTTATTGGCAACGCTGATTTATCTGAGCATTTTTCATTTGATGTTTTCTGCGAATGATATTCGTGCAGAAGCTTATTTACTTGGGCAAATCATGCCTGCGGTGTATTATTGGCTGTGTTATGACCGTAAATTTAGTTGGAGTAGCTTAATCCTTGGGGCATTCTTCACCGCCTTGGCATTGATGACCAAGGGTGTTTTTGTTGTTATAACTATTGTCAGTGGTTTATTTTGTGTGTGGGTTTATACCAAGCGACTGGTTAACGTGATTCATCCAAAGTGGATTGGGGCGCTGCTGCTCTCATTTGTTCTGGCATTGCCGGAAGTAATTGCGCTATATATTCAATTTGATCTTCATCCCGAGAAAATAATTTTTGGACATAATCATGTCTCAGGAATTCGCTGGTTTTTTGTTGATAGTCAATTTGGACGCTTTTTTAATACTGGTTATATTTATAGTACCAACCCTCCTGCATTTCATCAGGTGTTCTTTGTTCATACTTTCTTATGGGCATTTTTACCGTGGTCATTGGTTTATCCAACTGCGATATATGCCTTAATTCGTAAATTTAAAACTTTGTCAGGCAGTGATAAGCAAGCTTTAATTTTTCTTTTGGGTTATTTCTGGGTTAGCTTTGTGATGTTTAGTGTGACTTCGTTTCAGGTTGACCACTATACTAATATCATTTTCCCATTTGCGGCGATTTTATCTGCTAAATTTCTTTATGATTTAAGAGCGACCAACCATAAGATTTTTGCAGTGCAAAGCTATTTGGGTATCATCATGTTAGCGTTACTTGCAGTTGTCATTGGCGCGGTATTCAAAGGTTGGATATTAGGGTTATTTGTTGTTCTTGAATTATTACTGGTAATTTATGTAATTAAGAATTTTGGGCAAATTCCTTTTGTTAAAGCAATCTTAATCCCAACGCTGGCTATTTGTCTGACTATGGCGATTTATGCTACTTTGATTGGTAACATCTATGCTAAATATGATAGCGGAATCCTTGCTGCACAAATTACCAGCCAAAACCCAGAAATCGCGGTAGTTGATTATAGATTTGATTCACGGACGCTAGAGTTTTATGCACATAATCAGTATTTCAAAACAGACAACCCGAGTGATAATCCAGAATTGAAGAAGTATTATTTAGTAACCAGTGATAAAGTTTGGCAAGAACAAAAAGCACACTTCCCTAATGCGCAAATAGTGGCAGAAGTGCAGGGGAATACCTCAGATAAGATTTTGCCTAACTTGTGGAGTAATGCGAAACTGCAAGAAAATCTGGAGCGCTATGATATTATTTTGGTAAATAATTAAACCTATGACTACTCAAACTCCAAAAATTGCGATTGCTCCGATGTTAGATTGGAGTGATCGTCATTATCGTTTTTTTATGCGGCAGATAACTAAGCATACCACGCTTTATACTGAGATGGTGGTTTCAGATGCTGCAATTCATGGCGAACGTGATAAGTTGTTGGGCTTCAGCGAGTGTGAACAACCTCTGGTTTTGCAAATGGGTGGCTCAGATCCAACCAAGCTGGTAAATGCAGCTAAAATCAGTTATGACTATGGTTACCGTGAAATAAATCTTAACTGTGGTTGTCCATCCGATAAAGTGCAGTCTGGTAGTTTTGGAGCGTGTTTGATGCGGGAGCCACAACTGGTTGCCGATTGTGTTAAAGCTTTACAGGATGCATTAGCAATCCCGATTACGGTCAAGCACCGCATTGGTTTGGACTATGATTATAATTATGATTATCTAGTTGATTTTGTCGGACAAATTGCAACGGTTGGTTGTACCCATTTTGTGGTTCATGCGCGCAATGCAGTACTTAAAGGCTTGACACCTAAAGCCAATCGTGATGTTCCGCCGCTTCGCTATGATTTTGTCTATCGCCTCAAGCGAGATTTTCCCGATTTAGAGATTATGATTAACGGTGGGATTAAGACTAGAGCGGAAATAGATGAACATCTGATACAGGTTGATGGAGTGATGCTTGGACGTGAAGCTTATTACAATCCGTATTTATTTGCCGATTTTGATCGGTTGTATAATGGTGTGGAATCTGAAATCATTTCCCGTAAACAAGTTGCATTAGCAATGATTCCTTATTTGGAACAAATCGCCGCACGTGGCGGGCGCTTACATCACGCAACTCGCCATATGATTGGACTTTATCATGGGCAACCACGCGCAAAATTTTGGCGCCAACGACTCACAACCCACATTACCCAAACTAACTCATTACAGGATTATATTGATTTAGTTGAGCAAATGGATGACTAGTCTGAATCAGCTTTACCAAATTTGCGGTCAAGATAATGTTATTGATAATCCGCAGTTAACTAATCCTTACACGACTGATTGGCGTAAACGCTACCATGGCTCTGCTGTTGCAGTAGTATTTCCACGGGCTCAATCGCAGATTCAAGAATTAGTCAAGTTCTGTCAGGTACAGCAAATTGCCATAATTCCACAAGGTGGTAATACTTCAACTTGTGGTGCGGCAACTCCATTGAGTGACTATAACAAACCGCAACTGATAGTAAATCTACAGAAGATGAATAAGATTATAAGCTTGGATCGCGATAATTACTCATTAACTGTCGAGGCTGGGTGTACTTTGCAGCAGGTTCAGGATTATGCTAGTGTACATGGATTATATTTTCCGTTAAGTTTAGCTAGTCAGGGGAGTTGTCAGATTGGCGGTAATTTGGCAACTAATGCTGGTGGTGTGCAGGTACTTAAATACGGTATGATTCGTGATCTAACACTTGGTCTGCGTGCTGTATTGGCTAATGGTGAAGTTTTAGATGGGCTGACAGCGCTGCGTAAAGATAATACCTATCTGGATCTCAAGCAATTATTGATCGGCAGCGAGGGAACTCTAGGCATTATTACTCATGCTACTCTTAAACTTTTTCCTATACCCCCAGCGTATTGCACTTTAATGTTTCCCGTAAGTAGCATTGCCCAAGCACTACAACTACTGCAACAACTTAAAACTTATTACACCAATAATGTCAGTGCCTTTGAAATTATCAAGCACGATAGCTGGCAAATTTACCAAAATTATTTTGATTTTAAGCATGAAATTTGTAATGCTCCATGGAGTATTATTTGTGAAATTGAAGTTAATAACGATTTTGTTCTTGAAAACTTATTAATCTTACTTGAACAAAATGAAATCGATTTAAACCAGAGTGTTATTGCTAGCTCGGAAAATGAACGTCAACTCCTATGGCAGCTACGGGAGCAGATTCCTCTGGCTGAGAAGCAGTATGGTTACGCAGCTAAGCATGATATCTCATTGCCATTAAGTCAGATTGAAGAATTTGTGACAATTAATAGTGCAAAACTGAAAGAAATAGAGCCGCATGGCTATTTTAGTATATTTGGGCATTTGGGCGATGGTAATCTGCATTATAATTTTGGTCTTGTTGGTGCTGATAATAAGCAAGTTATTGAATTGGAACAATTGGTTAATCCGCTAGTTTATCAGGATGTTATTGCGCGTGGTGGTAGCATTTCAGCAGAGCATGGTATTGGGCAAAGCAAAAAACACTGGCTACAGCAGTTTTGCGATCCAGCTAGTTATCAGCTGATGCAGCAACTTAAACAGCAATTAGATCCCTCGAACTTATTCAACCCAGGGAAGATTTTTAACTCGTCAAACACTAATAGCTAAAGAACACGCGAGATTACTCCTTGAAGATTCGTAGGTTTATTTCAGCAGTCAAGAAACAATGGCTAGGTTAATAAAGGTATCAGTGCTAATTAATGCTGCAACTAAATTAGTGTATCTCAAATAACATAGGGTTTAATAATGGATCAAATATCTGGTAAATTAGTAGAACAATTAATTTCTTCCTCAGATCATCCCGCACATTTAAAAGACATTAATGGAAAGTATATTTTATCTAATGATGCTAACAACAAATTATTTGTAGAGGACGAAACTAGTAGTATTGTTGGCTACACAATTTGGGATTTAAATAGCTATATGAGGCCGTTGTGGGGGAGCATGGCAGTGGATATTATTGCTATTGAGGCTAATTTAATACAAACTCGTCAAGTCTATGCTAGAAAACAGTATCCGTTTTTAGATGTGAATGGTTTTGTAGTTATTCAATCAGTTAAAAAATATCCAATTTTGAGTTTTGAGAAAACTGTTAGTAGTATTTTATCTATTGGTGAGATTGTTACTGAAGGCATTAATCTGTTTGAATTACTCAAACTCTATTTGAAATATTATTCTGTTAGCAATAAAGGGCGGCAAAAATTTTTAGAGCACCTAGGAATATTAAATGAGTTTTATGAGTTACCAACAGAAAGAGAGATCATTATACTAATTGCTAAAAAATATTATTGTCATCCTAAGTTAATTGCTTCTAAATTAGGTATTGAAACGAAAACAGTGGAATCACACATATATAAAATCAAACTAAAATTAAAGAGTGAGCTAAACTCGGTTGTGTTCTCCATTGGATTAAAGTTTGGAGAGCTGATTTAGTTGAGTAACCTATTTTTATTTATTACGATTGTAATAAATAATTAATCCTTGTCCAATTACTGCAATTATAGCAACTAAGCACGCTAAATATGTAAGTGTTGTTGCAGAGGCTTTGCTACTAAGTAAAATGCCACCAAGCACTGTTCCAACCGCGCCTCCTAGATAATTTATAGAACTATTTAATGCTACCGCGGCTGATGCATGACGTGGTTCAACACTTATTAGTGCATGCTGTTGTGGTGTTTGCGATGCCCATCCCATCATACCCCACATTAAAAAAGGTATAAAAGAGATGATAGGAAGTTTAATTGTGAGTGGAATTGTTAGTAATGATAAAGCTAGTAGAGCTAGTATAAATACCATCACTATTCGTGGTGCCCGAGTTTTATCAATAATCTTACCAACTGTAAAACTACCAATCATTCCACCTACACCCCATACCCAAAAATATTCAGTTATGCTATATTTGGCATTTAAATTCGTAACGATAAGTGAGATAAATGTATAAAGACCAAGGCTTGCAACTGCGGTTAAAAAAGAGACAGCGACAATTACTGCAACTTTAAGGTTTCTGAGTATTGATACTCTTTCAATTAGTGTTGGTGGAGTTGGCGCTGTTATTTTTGGAAACTTTAATTTTATTGCAATCATTCCAATGATTCCGAGTACAGATATTAGCCACAATGTTCTTTGCCAGCTAATTTTTGTGGCGATGAGTAACCCTAAAGGGACTCCTAGTACAACACCCATACTCATTCCTCCCAGAGCTAAACTAAGAGCAGTGCCTTTTTGCTCTGGTTTTACTAAAGCTGCACTACTAGCAACCGCTAATGGTGAGTAAATTCCAGCTCCGACCCCAGCAATGCAACGACTAAATATTAACAAAGTAAAGCTAGTTGACAATGCACTAAGTATATTACCGCAGGTAAAGACTAGTAGTGCAAGCAGTAAAATATTTTTTATTTCTTTTCCTGATAATAACGTAGCAAAGATAGGTGCTGAGAGGGCATAGCAGAGAGTAAATGCAGTTACAGCCTGAGCAGCAGATGCAACACTAACATTTAAATCATGACTAATAAATGGCAGTAATCCCGATATTACAAATGCATCCAAACCTAATGCGAACATTCCTACAACAAGTAATAGTATT
>ERZ650309.61-NODE-61-length-52427-cov-19.611338_pt1 | contig 52427 bp, 52 predicted proteins | sample MGYA00376245_ERZ650309 | MGnify/ENA primary metagenome ERZ650309 (study PRJEB26733, sample SAMN07839294) | wastewater metagenome | biome: urban; feature: wastewater treatment plant; material: waste water | place: USA: North Carolina | collected 2016-04-26 ... | reverse complement strand
GTGGCGGTCACGGAGGTGGCGGTCACGGAGGTGGCGGTCACGGAGGTGGCGGTCACGGAGGTGGCGGTCACGGAGGTGGCGGTCACGGAGGTGGCGGTCATGGAGGTGGCGGTCACGGAGGTGGCGGTCACGGAGGCGGCGGTCACGGCGGTGGCGGTCACGGAGGCGGCGGTCACGGCGGTGACAAAGGCATGGATGGGAATGGTAGTGGACACGGCGGTGGCGGTCACGGTGGTGACAAAGGCATGGATGGGAATGGTGGTGGACACAACGGTGATGGCGGATATGGTGGCGGTCACGGCGGTGGTGGGCACGGCGGTGACAAAGGCATGGATGGGTACGGTAGCAGTCACGATGGCGACAATGGTAACGCTGGGAATAGCCACGATGGCGATCACGAAGGCCAGGATGGTCATGGGGGAGGTAAAGGTGCTTATGGCAGCAAAGGCTTACAAGGTGTGCAAGGGAGTTTTGCTCGTGGTATTAAAACCCAAGGACATTGTGGTGGCTGGCAAGCCAGCTCTTGTGTTAGTACCCAGCATGTAAAACGTGCCAAATTCTAGCCAAGCCTAACAAACTGTGTTATCAACAGACTAGGTTCAAAATTTGAGAAAGTCTAATGATGACCAGACGATACAACAAGCAGGTTGCTTACTTAGGCAGCCTGCTTTTAATAGTTATTTTTTATTCGCAAGTACAAGCTGCCACTGATCAGTGGTATTACAATCAAAAGCTCGCGAGTCCCGCTGATAGCCGAGCTATCTTCAAGTCTTATCATCATCCTAAACTAAAGCAACAGCGTTTTGCTAAACATCTAGTTTTGAAGCAGTGGATACTTAAAGAACGGAACTTACCTCAAGCCTTAGGCCAAACTCCTTACTTAGCTCCGAAAAGCAATCAAGAACGCGCCTTGCCTTTTTGGCACGATCTAAAGCCTAAATAGTATTAATTGGAAACACGGTATAGGCTGGTTCTTCATAAGGATGGCTATGGATCAAAGCTTGTAGAGCAGCTTGAATATATTCATCAGCGCAGATCAGCTCCACACGGTACTCATCAACTAAATGGAGATGATTTTCCTGCCCTAAAAAAGGATTACTGCCTGTCAACGGTCTAAATTGACCAGTCCCTAGGCACTCCCAAGCACACTGGTCATAATTACCAATGCGTCCTGCACCTGCAGCAAACACGGCTGACTTGACTAGTTCCTTATGCGTTTCTGGTACATAAAAAATCAATTGATACATAATAAACCTCTTGCACAAAACATTTATTGCTCATTCTTACTGACTGAAATTCCATCACTTAGGGCACGAACTTCTTACAGACCGAGTGCTGATAAAAATCCCAAAATGCTTAATTTTTGACTTTTGCAACTGATCTATTATCTGCGAGTTGAACGCATCCAATGTAGGGTATGGTAGTCTAACTAGCTGTAGTGTAATCCAATCATAAATCGACTTAGCGAGGTAACAGCATGAAAGCATTAGCCATCAGCATGGGCGCGACTTGTTTTCTGTTCACCAATTTAGCCTTAGCGGCTTGCCCGAGTGATAGCAAAACGTTGTTTTTTTGTAATACTAAAAAGGCTAATAAGCAGCTTGAAGTCTGTGATGCAGGCAAAACCATCAACTATAGTCTTGGCAAAAAAGGCCAGAAACCCGAACTGGCTATTTCAGTTCCACGTTCACAAGCCAGCACTTTCCAGTGGCAAGGAATTGGGCGCTATATTTCCTATGCCGTGAATATCCCTAATGGCGATTATAACTACAATGTGTTTTGGGGTGTCGATCGCTTGACTGAAGAACATGCGGTTGAGGCTGGGGTGAATGTAGAGAAAAAAGGTGAAGTCCAAGCCACGGTTTATTGCCAAGAAAAAGGCTTAATCAATAATCTGGAGGGTGTCAAACTGAAACCCGCTGAGTAGTCGACAATTGTTGAAATGAATTAGGTGCTCATGACAAGTTAAAACTCAGGTTTGGTTTAATGTCGTGAGCGCTTTTTGCGTTTGGATTTAAACTTAAATGTACTAAGCCATGATTTACGCTTAGAGGATGAGGAGCTTGTTGATGCTTGGCCTTGTTTATTGGCTTGAATACTCAAGTCGATAATTTGATTTTTGCCGTTAATTTCTTCGAAATAGACAAGTACATCGGCTTGGCCTTTCTGGAATTGACAGTCTTCTTTTAAAGTGGTTTTTCTTTGGTCTGTGGTTGTGCCTTTCTCAAATAAACTTTGCTTACATTTATTAATGTATCCTAAGTGCCTAGATTTCGAGAGCATTAGTGAGTAGTTAGTTCGGTTTTTTATATAAATCTCCTCAGGCAGGTACTGCCGGAGAGCAGCCTCATCCCAGCTAATAGATACTGATTTCAACAGGGGCATGGCTAAATCTTCATATTCAGAAGCTTGGCTATAATTCAAGGCAAAAAAACCTAAACCTATAAGGCTCACTGCTACCGTAGATAGGATAAGAATAGGTTTCATAATTAGCGTTTACTCTAGGCTAGTTTATTGTTTTTATAATGACTACTGGGGTTCTATTAAACATAGATTAGGCTAATTAAAATCTTATGCTTTTAGTTAAATAGTAGCAAAAGTATCTAGAAGATCGGTAGAGAAGAGCAGGGTTTATAGAAAGTGCGCTTTAGGCGGTTAATGGTATTAGGCGTTCTGGTTGAGCGCTTGAGTTAGAGTTTATAAATAAACTATCCCCTTTGGCTAGGGTACAACTTTAAAGAGATAAGCCTCCTGGGTTGCTGGTTAAATTGGTCTTAGCTAAACCCGCATGAAGACTCAAACTATGCCTTTATAATAGGTTTATATCGAAAATACCGATGGCAGACCCTTAGAGAAATCATTATTCAAGCGTGAGGCTGCTTTCTAGAATGCTGAGCATTCCAACTTTAGATAATTCGCAAAACGATGCAGCGGCAATTTCCTTGGTTAAAAACAGAACACCAACACCATGTAGAGAAATTGCTTGCTTCAACGGGCGGCCTTGTGAGCTTATTAGGCTTATTGTGGGTGAGTAACCTCAGCATTGGCCTCAATCACGGCGTGATGCTAGTGGCCTCAATGGGCGCTTCGGCAGTGCTATTATTCGCCATACCGCATGGCGCTTTATCCCAACCTTGGCCGGTCTTCGGTGGGCATATGTGGTCGGCCTTCATTGGTGTCACTTGCGGCCTGCTCACCTCTGATGTATTTCTGGGCTCAGCGATTGCAGTGTCCTTGGCGATTGGCGGTATGTATTACTTAAATTGCCTGCATCCACCCGGTGGTGCCACAGCCTTAAGTGCGATTATTGGCGGTGATGCGGTTCATCAACTGGGTTATCAATATCTACTCACACCCGTGCTACTTAATGTGTTGACCATTTTAGCGATTGCGATTGTGTTCAATTATCCGTTTAAATGGCGACGTTATCCTCTCAACAAAGCGTCGTGAATGGATCTTGAGCAAGTTCGTACGTTTCTCGCCGTTGCAGCACATGGCAGCTTCATGGAGGCTGCAACGCGCTTACATATCACCCAATCCACCGTCAGCGCGCGCATTCAAAACCTTGAAACTTATCTGCGTACCTCACTTTTCACCCGCAATCGTTCCGGTGCAAGCCTAACGCCCGCCGGTAAGCGTTTTCTGCGCCACGCCAAAACCTTACAACTTACCTTAGAGCAAGCCCGTCACGATGTCGGTTTGCCGCAGCGCTATCAAGCTAGTTTAACCGTTGGTGCGCGTATTGCCCTGTGGGATGCCGGTTTGCTTACGCAATGGGTGGGTGAGATGCGTGCGCAAATGCCCGAAGTATCGATTCGGAGCGAAATTGGTTTTGAAGAAGATCTAATGCGACGCTTAATGGCGGGAACGATGGATATGGCGCTGATGTATACGCCGCAGCATGGTTATGGTTTAAGCATTGAGCATTTGTTTGACGAAACCTTGGTTCTGGTAGGTAATTCAGCTAATCAAGCGTGGCCCGATGAGAATTATGTCTACGTAGACTGGGGACCAGGCTTTTATGCGGAGCACAGTAATCGTTTTCCTGAACTAGAACGTCCTGCCTTAGTCGCGAATATTGGCTGGCTAGCGGTGCAATTAGTGATGCAAAATGGCGGCTCTTGCTTCTTGCCCAAACGCATGGCTGATCCATTAGTAGCAGAAGGAAAACTCGCCATTATTGCGAATAGTCCAAGTTTGCGTTTACCCGCTTATGTGGTTTATCCCACCCAAGCGCAGCCCGAATGCGAGCACGCTTTGAGTTTACTGCGTGAATTAGTTCAGCAACTTGAGTTTGCAAAGCTCTAAATAGACAAAACATAAGTTTGATAAACTGACTATTCTATAAGAATCAGGGTATGGGGTAGAAAGTCATGAGAAAATTAGTATTAATTTCAATAGTGGTTCTTAACTTGAGTTGCTTAAGTAGTGTCAGTTATGCAGAGGATTGTACAGCACCTAGCCTAAGTACCGTAGAACTCAAAAATTGCTTATATAAAAATTACCAAACAGTTGATAAAACCTTAAATCAGGTCTATCAACAATTGATGGCTAAGTTAGAGGAAGCCAATCATAAAAAGGCACTAAAAACAGCGCAGCAGGCTTGGTTAAAATATCGTGATGCTCATTGTGAATATGAGGTCTACCTTAATCAAGGCGGGACGGTTTATGGTGCTTATTATACTGCCTGTTTAACAGCTCTAACTGAGGAACGTGTCAAACAATTGAAAGAGAGCTTAGTTAATCAATAGCTTAAGGCGCTTAGCGTCGCTAGGCTCACACCAGCTTCGATATAAAAGTATTTACATGAAGTAAATACCTATAAACTCGATAGTCAATTTATAGTTTTAGAGGCTACTTGCGACTAACTCACTCGCTGGTAAAGCTTTAATGCTCACATCAAAACTTAACATTTGCGGCAAAATAGCATTGTGATGCTCGCGAATTAATTGAGCACTAGCGTGCGATTTGTCGTGTGTGGTATGTGCATCCGCCACTAACTCAATGCTATAACCTAAGGAGGCTGCTTTTCGCACAGTGGTATCTATACAAAATTCAGTCGCATAACCACAAATAATTAAATGCTCGATACCATATTGCTCTAATAAAACTTTTAAATCAGTACGCAAGAATGAATCGGGTGAGCTTTTTCTAATATAAAAATCAGTGGATTGATGCTCTAGGCCATTCGCTAAATTCCAACCTACACTTTGATAAGCCAGCGGCGTATCTGGGCGCTCATGCTGAATATAAATGATAGGAATGTTATTTACTCTTGCCCATGCAGTGACTTGATTGATATTGCTAATCACTGCTTGGGCTTCATAAGGTGGTTTTACCGCATCGAATAAAGCCTGCTGAACGTCTATAACTAATACTGCTTTTTTCATGGAAAACCTTTACCTCTTGGTAGTAAGAAGAAATATAAATTCAGCACGGTTTACTAGATACCTTTACTCCCACTTCAAAGCTCCACCCGTTTGATATTCCGTCACCCGAGTTTCAAAGAAATTCTTCTCTTTACGCATATTCGATTGCTCATCCAGCCAAGGCAGGGCATTTTTAGCACCAGGGAAGGGCTCTTCCATGCCTAAGCTACGGGCGCGACGATTGGCGATGAAACGGAATTGCTCATGGTGGTCTTGTTGGCTATAGCCCAAGATCGGCGTGGGTAACAGGAATTTAGAATACGCAACTTCAGCGGCTTCGGCTTCGTCCCACATATCGCGAATATCGCGTGGGTCTAGCTGGACGTTTTCTTCCTGCATGATTTGGCGCACTACACGAATACCAAACGAGCAATGCATGACTTCATCGCGCATGATGTATTGCAATTGTTCAGCAGTACCTTTCATCAAACCGCGACGTTGCAAAGCAAATACGGGCGAGAAGCCATTGTAGAACCAGCAGCCTTCAAAAATACCGGAGAAGAAGGCATAAGACAGCACGAATTCTTGTAAATCATCGGGTTGGCGCAAATCAATATCCGAGCGCATTACTGCATTTAAGCGGCGGTTAGCAATCTGAATCTTTTGATTGATCTCAGGTACAACGCGATAGCGGTTGTAGATTTCGCTTTGATCCAAGCCAATGGTTTCAATGCAATGCTGATAAGTCCAAGTATGCAAAGCTTCTTCGTAAACTTGACGGGCTTGATAAATCTGCAATTCGGGCGCAGTCATTTTTTCCATGACGGCGAGGCCAATATTGCGCATGGCTAGAATGTCAGAGGTCGTTAAATAGGCGAGTACGTTTTCGTAAACGTGGCGTTCTTCCGGTTTGAGTTTATGGTGATAATCGTGGACATCCTGCGCCATATTAATATCGAGTGGCGTCCAGTGATTTTTGTTGGCATTAATAAAGAATTCCCACGCCCAAGGATATTTGAACGGCGCGAGTTGGTTAATGTCCCCCAGTCCGTTGATAACTCGTTTGTCTTCCGAGTTAATCGGCTTCATCGGCGTGAAAGGCTTGGATTCACCTGTTTCACGCCGACGAGCCGATAAGCTCGCCCTTAACGTTGCTGGCGGCGTCTGCGCAAGACTTGTTGCTTCTTGCGTTGGATACGTTGCACGTCGTTGCGAGCCGGAGTCTGAGTCATTTGCACTGTCCTCAAAAGTCAAAGTTTCAACAAAATGTGTATCGCTAGCGGGATACTCCAAGCTAGGCTTGGTATTGTTTTTTTCTACTTGTTCGACAGCCTCACCCTGATCAACGAACTCGTCCGTTGGGTTCAATGTGACACTTTTATTTCTATTCAGGTCGGGGCGCGATTGTACACCTGTGTTTGGAAGAGCTAAAGGGTCATCCCAGTTAAGCATCATGATTTTTTCTCCTTTAGTCTTATTTACTGACAAGCTTCACAATCAGGATCAAGCAACGAACAGGCTTTCGGAGCAGCTGAACCCACTTCTAATAAATTCGTTGCCATCTTCACGCTAGGCTTTTTCTCTTCAGCCGCTGAAGTCGAAGCATCATTCAGCTTTTCAACGCCAGTCGCGCCAATCGAACGCAAGTAATAAGTCGTTTTTAAGCCACGTACCCAAGCCAATTTGTAGAGATTATCCAGCTTCTGACCATTCGGCTCAGCCATATACAAATTCAGGGATTGGCCTTGATCAATCCATTTTTGGCGACGGCTCGCCGCTTCCACTAACCAACGTGCATCCATTTCAAAGGCTGTGGCATATTTACGGCGTAAATCTTCAGGGACGCGATCCAATTTTTGCACCGAACCATCGAAGTACTTCAGGTCGTTGATCATCACCTCGTCCCACATATCCAAGGCTTTCAAATCCTCGACTAAATAAGGATTGATCACAGTGAATTCGCCGGACAGATTCGATTTCACGAACAGGTTTTGATACGTCGGCTCAATGGATTGCGACACGCCGCAGATATTGGAAATCGTCGCAGTCGGGGCAATCGCCATCGTGTTCGAGTTGCGCATGCCTTGGCGTTTCACTTGCTGGCGTAAACTATCCCAATCTAAGGTTTGGGTTTTATCCACAAAGCAGTATTCACCACGTTCTTGTTCGAGTAACTCTAGTGAATCAATTGGCAGTATGCCTTTGCTCCATAATGAACCTTCATAGCTTGGATACTTGCCACGCTCTGCCGCTAAATTACTGGAAGCGCGAATCGCAAAGTAAGACACCGCTTCCATGCTGCGATCCGCAAATTCCAAAGCCTCTTCTGAAGCATAAGCCAGATTCATCTTATACAGAGCGTCTTGGAAGCCCATAATGCCCATACCAACCGGACGATGGCGCAAATTCGACTTACGCGCTTGTGGAACGCTGTAGTAGTTGTAGTCGATGACATTATCGAGCATCCGCATCGCGGTATTCACAGTGCGCTCAAGCTTTTCCATGTCTAAGCCATCTTTTGTGGTATGCGCAACCATATTGATCGAACCTAGATTACAGACGGCAATCTCGCTATCGGTGGTGTGCAGCGTGATTTCAGTACACAGATTCGAGCTATGCACCACGCCCACATGCTGATTGGTATAGCGAATATTGCATGGGTCTTTGAAAGTAATCCAAGGGTGACCCGTTTCAAATAACATACCCAACATTTTGCGCCACAATTGATTGGCAGGCAGTTTGCGGAACAATTTAATATCACCACGCGCTGCTTTGGCCTCATATTCCTCATAGCGCTTCTCAAACGCTTTGCCGGTCAGATCATGCAAATCAGGCGCATCATCGGGCGAAAATAACGTCCATTCTTTATCTTCCGCCACCCGCTTCATGAATAGGTCTGGAATCCAGTTGGCGGTGTTCATGTCGTGAGTTCTACGCCGCTCATCACCTGTATTTTTGCGCAGCTCTAAGAAATCTTCGATGTCGATGTGCCAAGTTTCAAGATAGGCACAGACGGCTCCCTTGCGTTTACCACCCTGATTCACCGCCACCGCTGTATCATTTGCCACCTTCAAAAACGGCACAACGCCCTGCGATTTACCATTCGTGCCTTTGATATGCGAACCCATACCGCGCACGCGACTCCAGTCATTACCTAAGCCACCGGCAAATTTCGACAAGAGTGCATTGTCTTTAATCGCGCCATAAATGCCATCCAGATCATCCGGTACAGTGGTGAGGTAGCAGGAGGATAATTGTGGGCGCAGTGTGCCAGAGTTGAATAAAGTTGGTGTACTGCTCATAAAATCGAAACTAGATAACAAGTTATAGAATTCAATTGCGCGGGTTTCACGATCCACTTCATTAATGGCTAAGCCCATTGCCACGCGCATAAAGAATACTTGCGGCAATTCAAAGCGCGTACCTTGGTGGTGCAAGAAATAGCGGTCGTAAAGGGTTTGCAAGCCTAAATAACTGAATTGCAAATCGCGTTCAGGCTTGAGGGCAGCACCTAATAGTTTTAAATCAAAACGGCTGAGTTCGTCAGCGAGCAGATTGACTTCGATACCGCGCTTAATCGCTTTTTGTAAGGCTTCTGGATACAAAGCCTGCATTTCCTGCTGGGTCGCTTCGGTAGTTTGCCCTTCCAAAAAGCTCAAGGATTCGCGGCGCAGGCTGTCCAATAACATGCGCGCAGCGACTTGCGAATAATTCGGATGATGATCAATTAAAACGCGCGTACTAATAATCAGCGCAGTTGCAACTTCTTTCTCAGAAATCCCATCATATAAATTGCGTAATGCACCTTGAGTCACTTGCGTGGCATCGACGCCTTCCAAACCTTCCACCGCCTCAGCAATAATTTTATGCAAGCGCTCTTCATCCAGTGGATGCAGCTCACCCGTTTCGGTTTTTACTTTGATCGCTAAATCGGCTTTGGATTTACCTTTTTTATCTTTTTTGGCGCGTAACTTGGCACGCTCTTCACGGTATAACACATAACTACGGGCGACTTTATGTTCACCCGCACGCATTAAGGCCAATTCAACTTGATCTTGAATATCTTCAATATGAATCATGCCACCGTCAGGCATACGGCGGAATAAGCCTTCAATCACTTGTTCAGTAAGATTTTTTACTGTGTCATGAATCCGTGCCGAGCCGGAAGCTGAGCTACCTTCGACTTCCAGAAAAGCTTTAGTTAAAGCGATATGAATTTTTGAGGCATTAAAGTCAGTGACTTCACCATTGCGGCGAATGACTTTGCACTTAGGGGTAGAGAATTGCGGTACTTTTATGTCTTCAACGCTACCGGATTTTTGTACTTTTACATTTACTGAGTGCATAAAAACCTCTACCCCGAACTCTAGCGGGGGCAATATGTTTAATAAAATATAGTATAGGGAATGTACTAATTATAGCAGTCTAGCCTAGGTCTATCTACTAGATGCTGTATTATGATCCTATAAGTATCTACTATATATTGTTAATAAGCTGTGGATAAGCTTGTGGAAATCAGCTAGCACCTGTGCTAAGCCAAGGCTTGTTTGTGGATAAGTGCTTAGCAAGATAGGTGTTATTAGCTTTATTCTAGGCGAAAAAAAACCTCACCCAAAGGATGAGGCTTTTTCTTAAACTACAGGGTTATTAACGAGCTTCGTCTGCGGCTTTTTTGCGCTCAGCCGCTTCTTTAATAACCTGATCAGCCACGTTCTTCGGACATGGAGCGTAGTGTGAGAACTCCATCGAGAACTGACCACGCCCAGAAGTCATCGTCCGTAAGTCACCGATGTAACCAAACATTTCTGACAGAGGCGCTTCTGCTTTAATCCGAGCACCGATAGGCGCAGTATCTTGTGATTTAATCATCGCACGCCGACGATTCAAGTCACCGATGGTGTCACCCACGTGTGCATCCGGAACGAACACATCAACTTTCATGATTGGCTCAAGAATTTGCGGGCCAGCTTTTGCCATCGTTTGACGATAGCCACCTTTAGCCGCAATTTCGAAGGCAATCGCAGAAGAGTCAACTGCGTGGAAACCACCGTCACGTAAAGTTACTTTGACGTCTTCAACAGGGTAACCCGCTAATACGCCTTTACCCATGCTGTCACGGAAGCCTTTTTCAATCGCCGGCCAGAATTCGCGAGGTACGTTACCGCCCACTACGACCGATTGGAAAGTAAAGCCAACACCTGGCTCGTTTGGTTCCATGGTGTAGTCAATCTTACCGTATTGACCAGAACCACCCGATTGCTTCTTATGCGTGTAGCTATCTTCAATCACTTTAGTGATCGATTCACGATAAGCAACCTGAGGTTTACCCACATCCACTTCGATACCATGCGTGCGACGTAAAATGTCGACTTTAATATCTAAGTGCAATTCACCCATCCCTTTCAGGATAGTTTCATTGGTTTCTTGGTCAGTCTCAACGCGGAATGAAGGGTCTTCCTGAACCATTTTGTTCAGAGCTACACCCAACTTCTCAGCCGCTGCTTTGTTTTTCGGTGCAATCGCAATCGAGATAACTGGATCTGGGAACACCATTGGTTCCAACGTCGCAGGATTATCCGGATCTGCCAAGGTATGACCCGTCTGGACATTTTTCAAACCGATCAATGCAACAATATCACCTGCTTGAGCAGTATCAATCTCAGTACGGTCATTTGCATGCATCTCTACCATGCGGCCTACACGCTCTGTTTTACCCGTAAAGGTATTCAGAACGGTATCACCTTTCTTGATAGTACCAGAGTAGATACGCACGAAGTTTAAGGCACCGAAACGGTCATCCATGATCTTGAAGACCAAGCTACGGAATGGGCGTTTAGGGTCAACAATCGCTACTTCACCAGTCGGATTCCCTTCGATGTCAGTCTCAGGTTGTGGATTAACTTCCATTGGGTTAGGCAGATAATCAACCACACCATCTAATACCAACTGTACGCCTTTGTTCTTGAAGGAAGAACCAGGGAAAGTTGGGAAGAAGTCCATCGCGATTGTACCTTTACGGATACAAGCTTTGATGGTTTCTATAGGGGGTTCTTCGCCACCTAAGTACATTTCCATAGCGTCATCGTCTTGCTCAACTGCAGTTTCGATGAGTTTTTCACGCCATTCTTCAACTTTCTCAACCATATCGGCTGGAACATCTTCGATGGTGTATTTGAGTGGATCCCCAGAGTCGTCCCAAATCCAAGCTTTGCGAGTTAATAAGTCAATCACGCCCACAAAGGTATCTTCAAAACCGATCGGTAGAACCATGACTAAAGGCTTAGCACCTAACACGTCTTGCACTTGTTGAACTACGCGATAGAAGTCAGCACCAATACGGTCTAACTTATTGACATAGATTAAACGTGCAACTTTAGAGTCGTTCGCATAACGCCAGTTTGTTTCAGATTGTGGTTCAACACCGCCAGAACCGCAGAATACACCGACACCACCATCCAGAACTTTTAAAGAACGATACACTTCAATCGTGAAGTCAACGTGCCCGGGGGTGTCGATAACATTGAAGCGATGGTCTTTCCAGAAGCAAGTGGTTGCTGCAGACTGAATCGTAATACCGCGTTCTGCTTCCTGCACCATGAAGTCCATCGTGGACTCACCTTCGTGCACTTCACCGATTTTATGAATTTTACCGGTTAATTTCAGAATACGTTCTGTGGTAGTCGTTTTGCCCGCGTCAACGTGAGCGAAGATACCTATGTTCCGGTATTTGCTTAAGTCCGTCATTTGTTTAGTGTCTCATTTAAATACAATAACCTGCTGGCCTCGTTCCTAAAGCTTTTCAACTTAAGCTCGATTTGCCAACAGGAGTGTTCTGCCGATCTTATCTGCAACGCCTATGCTTCATGCAGGCTCACAAAGGTTGGCAATTTTAAGCGACTGCCCCTTGATTTGGAATACCTTTTATGCATTTTAAGCGGTGCAATACTATACACCATCCGTCACGCCGGTTTAAGGGGGTAGGATGGATATTCTCAAGCAGCTTGTTTGGCAGCTACATATTTAGCAAAATTATCTAAAATAGCCTGCCAGCCCGCTTGTTGTTGCTCAATACTATGAGTGGGTTCAGCATCAAAGGTTTCACGTACCCGAATGCCTTGAGCGGTTTGCTCAAATTCCACTCTTAAAATACGCTCACCGAAGCTAGCCTCGATTAATTCATAGGGGACGATTTTGATATAAGTGCCTGCAAAATCGAAACCCAGGCTGCCATCTTTCGCTTCCATGCGTGAGGAAAAGTGGCCGCCTTCTTGTAAATCAACCGAGGCTTGTGTGGTATGCCAATCAGCAGAGGCCGCATTCCATTGCACAATGTCAGCTGGTGTAGTCCATGCTTTCCAAACCACATCAATGGGGGCTGCAATTATTGTTTCAACCGTAATTTTCATTGCCTGACTCCCGCATTTATCAAGGTTTAAACTACTTGTCGGTTAAGCTTAAACCATCAGTTTTACAATCTGGTTAAGCTACTTAGTTTAGTATAATCCGACTTACCAATGAGCACGTGGATTAAAAGCTAACTCCTTAGCCATCTGCTCATAGAGTTCTTTCGCCCGTGGCGTATCGGCAGCAGGCAGGGCAATTTCCAAAATCAAATACAAGTCACCGGCTGGTTTACTTGGTAAGCCCTTTTCCTTCAAACGCATTTTTCGTCCAGAACGTGAATTTGCAGGAATTTTCACATCTGCATGGCTACCATCGGGCAAGGGGACTTTCACGGTTGCCCCTAAGGCTGCTTCCCAAGGGGCTACTGGCAAGGTCATAGTCAAGTCACTGCCCTCCAGTTTATATAAACGATGCGGATTAAACTCGACTTCTAGCAGTAAATCGCCTGCACCCCCTAAACCCGTTTGGCCTTGCCCATTCAAGCGAATTTTTTGACCCGACTTAATCCCTTTCGGAATATTCACGGTTAAGGTGCGATCACCGCTGGTGCTGCGTAGGGAAATATTCCGCTTAGCGCCTTGTAAGGAGTCTTCCAAGTCAATTTGGATTTTGGTCTGCTGGTCTTGGCCACGAGTGCTTTGGCGTGCACCCGAGTTTTGTCCAAAGCCTTGTTGGTTAAAGCCACCGCTGCCAAAGCCTCCACCCATATTGCCAAAGATTGACGAAAAAAAATCGCTGAAATCAGCTTGTCCTCCCGAGCCGGAGCGAAACTCAAAACCAGCCCCACCACCCGGATTCCAACCTGGAGGCGGACGAAAATCTTGGCCTTGTTTCCAATTCGAGCCTAGTTGATCATAGGCTTCGCGCTTTTCAGTGTCTTTTAGCACTTCGTAAGCTTCACCCACTTCTTTAAAGCGTTCTTCAGCATCTTTTTCTTTACTCACATCGGGATGATATTTGCGTGCCAATTTACGATAAGCGGCACGGATTTCGTCGGCTGTTGCCGAGCGCTCTACACCTAAAGTTTTATAGTAATCTTTGTATTCCACAGAAATCTCCTTGCCTGCAAATCTCAGGTTCTCTGGACGGCTAAATATGGGCAAAAAAGTGTTTTACAAGAGTCTAAAAAGTACCGACCAAAACTTTTTGCTGCTTGTCAAGTTTTTTGTTTTTGTGCCCTTGAACTCTGTAAAGGTCGCCCCTATTCATTGGGGCATAGGCGATACCGCCCAAGCTAATAAAGCGGAGATATAACATGTACAGCACCTTATTTAACTTTTCAGATGATCTTTTTAACGAGTTAGAGAACTTACAACGCCATTGGGTAGGACGAAATATTCTATCAAATATTCGCCCCGTTGCGCGGGGTAGTTTCCCTGCAATTAATTTAGGCTCAACACCTAGCTCGGTGGAAGTGTATGCCTTTGTTCCAGGGGTGGATGCGAAAAGCTTAGATATTCAGATTGATAAGAATCTACTTACCCTACAAGGCGAGCGGGTTTTACAGTTACCGAAAGAAGACAGCAAATTGACCGTCTATGCTCAAGAGCGCTTCTCCGGTAAGTTTAAGCGAGTGATTACTCTGCCTGATGATGTGGATGTTAGTAAAGTGAGCGCGACTTATAAAGAAGGTGTCTTGCACATCAGTATTCAACGTCGCGAAGAAACTCAAGCTAAACGCATCGAAATCCAATAAGGCTTAAAGAGATTAAGGAGTAAACGATCATGACAGAATTAACTAAGCAAACCGCTACGGATAAAACTAATGAACTTGCAACTTTACGGCCTTTAGTGACGATTGTTGAAGAAGACAGTGGTTTTACTTTAACAGCAGAATTGCCCGGTGTACCTAAAGAAAATGTACAGGTGCATGTTGAAAATAATGTTTTAACTTTAGAAGGTGAAATTCGCCTATCAATCCCAGAGCAGATGGAGTCGACCCATGCTGAAGTCAGCACGGCTAAATACAAACGTGCTTTTACCCTCAGCCGTGAATTGGACTCGACCAAGATTGAAGCCAGTCAACGCGATGGGGTTTTAACTCTGCACATTCCTAAAGCTGAACACGCACAGCCTAGGAAGATTGAGGTGCAAGTAGGATAGTTTAAACACGGAGCTAAATGAGCTAAATTAAAATACCCCTGAGATTTTATTTAAGGAATCAGGGGTAGTTTATGGGATGCTTTAAGCCCAAGCTTCATGTCACTAATATGAACTATTAAAACCGTGGCACGTTTTACATTTGAAAAGGCTGCTCACAGATAGCTGCCCCAGTACCTCTCTTAAATTCATACCAACCATTTTCTTTTGCAGTGGAGCACCCAGTAATAAATTCAATCATGGGGGGCGTAGATGGTGGTTGTGCAAATTTAACCCTCCACAAGTTACCGTCTATACCTAAATTGATTCTTCTTTTTTCAATAACTTTCAGATTGACTGCTTGAAAGGTAGGCTCTAACAGATCGTGATAGTATTTATCCATATCATAGCTCATAGATTTATACAGAGAGCCACCACCATCGACTTCTCCAGTCTTGACATTTCCAAAGAAAGAACCGACGTCCTCTGTACCTTTCATTAAAACAAACTCATAGAGCATCGGTTGATTGTTAGTGTCATAGAAAGTTTCTCCTCTAGCTATATAAGCTCCATTTGGAATTACTCCATGATGAGTCGCTAGTTTCTTTTCAGCATTAGCTCTAGCGATATCAAAGGTATTTTCTATTTGTGATAAGCCGATGGCATGAGTGCATGCCGTATTAAAAAGTATAACCCCTAGCGTAATTCCTAGTAGTTTTTTACTAAATAGTTTCATTATGAACTATACCCATATTAATATTTCTTATTCACGGATAGATATAGATTAAAGTTTAATCTATATCAAAGAGTAGAATTTTAGTATTAGTTATCTGCTTGGTATTATAGCAGTGACTGCAGTGATATCAGCTCTAGAATACGCTCTCTCCGCTGGAGTTGACCAACCTGTTTTTACAAAAGCGTAATCATTAGCTGATCCAGTATTATCATCATAGCCAAAAGAGACAACAGAATGTCCTCCTATAGCACCATTGGGAGCTTTTGAAACAGCTGTTACTACTGGGCGACTTGCATTGATTTCAGCAACTAAATTGTCCCAAATGAAAAAGATGGTACTATTACTTACGGAAAAGTTAGGATAACCTCGAGCTTTGGCATATAAAATACCATTGGGGGCATTATAAATTGATGTAGAACCAGCTTTATTAGTTCCTACACAACTAGTGCTCATATAGCCTCGGAGTTCGTTGATGGCATATCTCAGATCGGCATGGGAGGCATCTGGATGATTGTTATTTGTGGCACTTCCAATTAAGTTTGGAAAGCCATAACGGTCGCCATATTCCATTACCATCGCCCAAGCGACGGGTGTACATCCTGCGTAGCATGTGCCTCCAATTAGCCCACCTTTAGTCCATGCTCGGTTTTCTTGTAAAAGATTGTAGACATTACCACCTGCGTACTGAACCATCTTGCTTTGAGTATCGTTATAAGGATCGTTCAGTGTGCCCTTAATCCGTGCGCTTTTCTCTAGATTAAAAAGATAGGATGAAAAATCTTTATTAATCAAAGCATTTCTGTATAAATTGATCTCATCCAAAAGTTCCGCTTGGACTCTTTTATGGCTAGGTTTAGGCGTGTTAAAGTCAAATTCGATGGGAAAAGGGCTAAAAACATAAAAATCGCCAATCTTTGGTGTATTTTTATATTTTTTCAATGAGCTGGTATTGCCTTTCAGTTTTAAACCAACCACATACTCGGCCACATCTAACTCATAGAGTCGAGTTTCTACTACTTCTATCCCTTCTTTTGATAGAGTAGATTCTAATTCTCTAGTATAGCTTTTTAGCTCATGGCTGAATGAAGCACCATGTGTTCCATAGGATGAAATGACAGAGCTATTTTTATCAACATTGACAATGATTGATCCACTTTCTGTACCCTGTTTTGAGTAAATAGGGATTTCATAAGAAGTAATTTTATTATCTAGGTTATAAAATGTGTTGCTCTGGCTGATCGCTGATCGCTGATCGCTGATCGCTGATCGCTGATCGCTGATCGCCATGGACTATTTGTTTTTTCAAGTTGATAGGCAACAAAGCCCTTTGCAATTTGTTGAGCCTCTAATTCAGTGACAATGGAGTTGCTTTTGTCTTCTGGCTCACTGCTGAGACTGACTTGTGAGAATAGTAAAATGCTTGAAATAACGGTCATCGACAACTTGCTCTGTTTAGTTATCATCTAAATCATCCTGATTACTGAGTATTAAATATAGAGATTCGGATTTTATGATTGTTTTTTACATAAAACAACGATATTTTTCTGCACGAAAAACTAAAGATTTAGACTATTAGTTGTTTGGTATAAAAGCTATTTGATTTTACTTGAAATAATATCTCTTGTTATGCACATAATTTGATGTCAGAAGATGAATAAAGAGTAGTGATGTATTCGATTCCTTATTATCTAGGTGCTCCCTTATGGGCAGTGAATGAATGGAAAGGCGACTTTTATACCAAAAAGGCGAAGCCTGCCGAATATCTCAAACAATACGCACAATTCTTCAATGCCGTTGAAGGCAATACGACATTTTACGCGACTCCTTCAGAAGCAATGGTGGCACGTTGGTTAGAATCCACACCAGAAACCTTCCGTTTTAGCTTTAAATTTCCGCGGGTCATTACCCATGAATATAAGCTGCAAGGCGTAAGTGCTGAAACTAAAGCTTTTCTGGAGCGGATGCAGCCTTTGGGGCAACGCTTAAATGGGTTTTTAATTCAACTTCCTGCTTCATTTACCCCTGCGATGTTACAGGCTTTAGCTGAGTTTATTCAAAGCTTACCATCCATTTATAAGTACGCAGTCGAAGTACGCCACCCCGCCTTTTTCACCGATGTAAGTATTCGCCAACATTATAATGAACTGTTGCAGAGTCTAAACGTAGATCGTGTGATTTTTGACAGCCGCCCAGTACATTCAGCACCGGCCATAGATGAGGCTACTCAAGAGGCTCAGCGTAAAAAGCCGCGCTTACCGGTGCAATTAGATACTACCGCGCAAGCGCCCATGCTTAGATATATTGGTCATCCCGTACTCGAAGAAAATCAAAAATTCCTAGAACCTTGGGTAGCACAAACGGCACGTTGGCTTGAGGCGGGCATGAAGCCGTACATTTATTTGCATACGCCGAGTAATGTGCAAGTGCCGGTGTTAGCGCGGCAGTTTCATTCGATGTTGCAGAAGAGGGTGGAGGGCTTGGTGGATTTGCCGGCGTTTCCAACAGAATTGGTGTTACCTGTTTAAATATAGTTAGGTGTTTGCTATGGCAAAGTATTAGCAGTATCGGCTTATTGCTATGCTAGGCTATATACCCATGAATCATAGGTGGTCTAGCTTTATGCCAGCTCAGTCTAAATCTCAGTTAAGTGAGGTTACTTATTTAGCACAAGAGTCGAGTGCTTATGAAAAAAGCGAGTTTCTTAATGGCGAAATCTTCGCAATGGCGGGTGCTAGTCGTGCACACAATCAAATTACTTCCAATCTAGTGGTTGCCATAGGCTCTAAGCTGTTGGACAAACCTTGTAGCGTGTACTCAAGTGATATGAAAGTGCATACCTTAAGCAACAACATCAGCAAGTATAGTTATCCCGATATCGTAGCGACTTGTGGCAATGAGCAATTTGAAGACGAAAAGGCTACCGTACTTCTAAATCCCCTACTGATTATTGAAGTGTTGTCGGATTCGACAGAGGCTTATGACCGTGGTTTGAAATTTTTCCACTATCAACTTATTCCTTCATTACGCGAATATATGTTAGTGGCTCAGGATTATTGCCGAGTTGAACACTATTATCGGCAAGCCGATCAGCAGTGGGTGTATTCGGAATTTCATAGCTTTGAGGATGTGCTGGTTTTGCATACCTTGGGTTGTGAGCTGAGGGTGATGGATATTTATCGGCGGGTTCTCTAGAGGCGTTGTTTTTTTTCTTGCACACATTCGTGCTGACCTCAAGGAAAAAGGCACACCGATGAAAGCTTATGATCTGTAAATTGCGGCGGGCATTTAGTCGATCCTCTCGCCCAAAGTAGACAGTTTAAGAAGCTATGTTTCATTTGCTACTGGACTTTGTTAGTCATTCGCAGCGTGTAATCATGTTCGATTGTAATCCACCTCCATCCGTTCAAAATTCGTGCACATCCAACAGTATTGCTAACCTCAGTCTATTTAGCCAGTTTCAACGCTTCTTGTTGGTACTCGTGGCTGCGATGCTGTTACGTCGTGCTTTTGGACTTGCGGATTTGGTCTTGCTCATCTTTCAGTGCCTTTTGATTTCATCGGAAAGATACTCGCTTTTCCTGCTGCCCACTAGCAGTGGATATCAAATCAACGTGGGCGCACAAAATTGAATCCCTGAAGGTGGTTGCATAAGCAGCTAGTTTGATTTAATTTAATTCCTTACGTTTTAAAAAGTAAGGAAGTAGGTGGCTTTATGACAATTGCAACCTTAACTAGTAAAGGTCAAATCACAGTTCCCAAAGACATTCGCCAGCATTTCAATTTGCAAGCGGGTGATCGTCTTGAATTTGTTTGGGTGGGTGAGGAGTTAAGGGTTCGTCCCGCTTCACGCAAAGTGGATGAAGTATTCGGTAAGTATAAAAAAGCTAAGCAAAAGCCAGTGACTGTTGAAGAAATGAATGCAGCCATTGTGGAGCGTTTTACTAAGGATGCTTCGTGAAGGCGCTAGATACCAATGTCTTAGCGCGTTTTTTGATGAATGATGATGAGCTGCAAGCGCAACAGGTTTACCAAGTCTTTAAGGCTGCTGAGGCGGCGCGTGAGCGTTTTTATGTTTCATTACTAGTTATTATTGAATTAATTTGGGTGCTGGAGTCATGCTTTAAGTTGTCGCGTTTAGAGGTTTTAGAGGCTTTGCAGGATTTAATGTTCCTTCCAGTTTTAGACTTAGAAGGTTCAAATACCCTACAAAGCTTTATAGCAGAGGCTTCAACAGTTAAGGCGGATTTGTCTGATTTGCTAATTGCGCATCAAGCAAGGCATCAAGGATGTATAGAGGTTTATACCTTTGATAGGAAAGCACTACGATGTCCGATTTTTAGTAAATTATCGGTTCGGTGATAGCTAAATTCTAGAAAATTTCATTGCTTGACAAAAGCTGTTTTGCTATCCTTGCGCGCCTTATAGTGTTTGAATCGCAGTTTTGGAGAAATCACATGGCTCGTGTATGCCAAGTAACAGGTAAGCGGCCGATGTCCGGTCACAACGTTTCGCACGCCAATAATAAGACTAAACGTCGTTTTTTACCCAATTTACATACGCATCGTTTCTGGGTAGAAGCTGAAGAACGTTTTGTGACTCTGCGTGTTACTACTAAAGGTTTACGTACCATCGATAAGAAAGGTATCGATGCAGTGCTAGTAGAGCTGCGCGCGCGCGGCGAAAAAGTTTAGTTCTGGAGTAGAACAACATGGCTAAGAAAGGCGGACGTGAGAAAATTAAGCTAGTTTCTACTGCAGAAACCGGTTTCTTCTATACTACAACTAAAAATAAGCGTACGACTCCTGATAAATTGGAGTTTAAAAAGTACGATCCAGTTGTACGTAAGCATGTTATTTTTAAAGAAGCAAAAATCAAATAATTAGCCTGTTCCTTGAGGCCTATTGTGATGATCCTTGCTTGAGAAAGCCCGCACTTGCGGGCTTTTTTACATTATACTAAAAAGCTCATATTAGGTGGGTAGACCTTTTAATGAGAGTATTAGTAAATATAGGCCATTAATAATAAATAATTATGGTCTTCCAAAATAAATTCCGGGATGAATGATGGAACCTTTGTTGTTATGGATTTTGGTGGGCGTGTTAGTTTTGCTCATCGTCGTTCCGTTTCTGATTGGCTTGATGCTATCTCCTTATCAACGTGCGACTCGGGTTGAATTAGTCAAAGCACCCATTGATGCGACTTGGGGAGCCTTGAGTGATCTCTCACGTCAAACTGAATGGCGTACCGACCTCAAGAGTGTACAGCTTAAGGATGATGATGAAGGTATGCGCTGGGTGGAAAATCTAGCTCATGGTGGAAAAATTACAGCGCGTAAGCAAAAAGAAGTGCTGAATAAAGAAATTATTATCCAACTTTCTAAAGGTTCTCAGGTGATTGGCACTCGTGAAGCCGTCTTAAGTGCAGTTCCGGGTGGAACACGTATTACCTTCACCCAAACCACAGTGACCAAAAATCCGTGGCAGCGTTTAAACATGCACATGGGTTCTAAGATCGACAAACATTTACAGTCTTATATTGAGCAATTTAAAGCCCGCTTTACGCGCTAATTTGCCACTGTTTCGCACAGTTTAGTGCGACTGCTGTTAATACGACTGGTTCATTGGCTTGCCCTAGCTTAGCAGCTAGGCTCGCCAGGCTTTTCCCCAAAATAGGGTGCAGATATTCGGGGGCTAATTCAGCTAATGGTTGCAGGACAAAACGGTAATTTAAAATATCGGGATGCGGCAATTTCTGCGCGGGCTGTATAAGATCGGCATAAAGCAGTAAATCGAGATCCAAAGTACGAGCACTGAATTTTTGATGACTTTGAGTGCGGCCTTGCTGAGCCTCTAACTCTTTCAGCCAAACTTTAAGTTCTGTACTGGGAAGTTCAGTATAAAAACTCACAACCGCATTTAAAAAAGCTTCACCTGCAAAACCAACCGCAGCGCTCTGATAAATCGTTGAGCAACGCAAATTTCCAAAAGTCTGTTGTAGTACTGCTAAACAAGCGCATAGATTCGCTTCAGGCTCGATATTACTGCCTAAACTAACATATACCTGTGGCATTAGCGTTTTCCGCGCTCGATTTGTACACCGACTTCAGCTGAACCTTTCACGGCAAATGGTTTGCCTACGGTGACACGAATCCACGGAACCTGCATTTCATTCATTAAAGTCTTGGCTATTGCCTCGGCTAAGCGCTCGACTAAATCGTAATGATCCGCTTCTACTAATTGCACTACGCGCTGAGCAGCAGTTTTATAATTCAAGGTATCTTCAATCTTATCGCTAGCAGCGGGAATACGGTTATCCCAAGCCATTTCTAAATCCACGCGAATTTGCTGCTGAATACTTTTTTCCCAAGGGTAAATGCCGATACGGGCTTTAATGCGTAGATCGCGGATGTAAACGATGTCCATATAATAGGTTTTGCCTGGCTGCTGAACAGAGTGCTTATTGTAAACTAGGTGAATGAAAAGCCTAGTAAAGAGTTGACATGCATTATAATGCTCAGTATTATAATCAGTATTAAGATTAATTTTTCAAAATGTGAGCACACATCAGGAGGAGATGTATGAATTCACAATCCGTTCTCATAGCTGGTGGTGGCATTGGTGGCCTGGCTACCGCCTTAGGTTTAGCCCGGAAAGGGAGGCGCTCAATCGTATTAGAGCGTGCTGCTGAACTGGGCGAAATTGGCGCTGGTATCCAAATCGGCCCGAATGCTTTCCACTGTTTCGATTATTTAGGTGTCGGCGATGAGGCTCGCTCTAAAGCTGTTTATATCGACAGTTTACGCTTAATGGATGCGGTTAAAGGCGAACAGATTGCAGCGATTCCTTTAGATGAGCCTTTCCGTGAACGCTTTAAAAATCCTTATGCAGTGGTACACCGGGCTGATTTGCATGGTGTATTGCTGGATGCTTGTCGCGCGAATAACTTAATCGAGTTGCGTACCTCACATGCTGTAGAGCGCTATGAGCAAGATGGGCAAACGGTGCGCGTTTATTGCAAAGACAAAGGCGTACTCGAAGGCCAAGCCCTAATTGGTGCGGATGGTTTGCGTTCGAATATTCGCCAGCAATTAGTCGGCGATGGCGAGCCACGGGTTTCAGGTCACACCACTTATCGTTCAGTGATTCCTACCGAACAAATGCCTGAAGATTTACGTTGGAATGCCGCCACGCTATGGGCAGGCCCCAAATGCCATATTGTGCATTATCCACTCAAAGGCTGGAAAGTTTTCAATCTAGTCGTCACTTATCACAATGATGTGAAAGAAGCAGTTGCTGGGAAAGTGGTGAGTAAAGATGAGGTGCGCCAAGGCTTTGAGCATATTCACCCGCGTGCGCAACAGATTATTGAGCATGGCGAAAATTGGAAGCTATGGGTGCTTTGTGACCGTGATCCGATTATGAATTGGGTGGATGGACGCGTGGCTTTATTGGGTGATGCAGCCCATCCAATGCTGCAATATTTTGCGCAAGGCGCTTGTATGGCGATGGAAGATGCGGTGTGCCTAAGCCATATGTTTGAAGTGCATACCGATAATGTTGAGTTGGCCTTACAGAACTACTTAGATCAACGTATGGCACGCACTGCACGTGTGCAGCTCAGTTCACGCTTGATTGGTGAGTATATTTATCACCCTGAGGGAGCCAAAGCCGCGGTGCGTAATCAGGTGATGTCACGGCGTAGCCCTGAAGAATATTACAACAGTTTAGCGTGGTTGTATGGTGGTACAGGTTTAGAGGCTTGAGGAGGAATTAACATGTCATTAACTGAAAAACCGATGGAGACGCCTGAGCGTTTAGCCTTCTACGACAAGATAGATACGCAGTGTTTCACACCTTTGTGGGCAGTGTTGTCGAATATTATTACCCCCGAGCCGAAAAGTGCCTGTGTACCAAATTTATGGAAGTTTGATTTAGCCAAAGAATGGCTGCTTGAAGCCGGTGGCTTGATCACAGCGAAGGAAGCTGAGCGGCGCGTACTGATTCTGGAAAATCCGGGCTTGCGGGGTCAATCAAAAGTCACTACTTCTTTATATGCTGGTTTACAATTAGTTATGCCTGGAGAGGTGGCACCTGCGCATCGGCATAGTCAATCCGCTTTACGTTTTGTAATGGACGGTGCAGGTGCGCATACCAGTGTGAATGGTGAACGTACACTGATGCAGTTTGGGGATTTCGTGATTACGCCGCCACAAGCTTGGCATGATCATGGTAATGACACCAAGGAGCCAATGATTTGGTTGGATGGCTTGGATATTCCGATTGTGTCTTTCTTTGATGCGTCCTTTGCCGAAGGCTTGGGTGCAGATGAGCAGGAAATTACTCGTCAAACCGGCGATAGTTGGGCACGCTATGGGGCGAATATGCTGCCAGTTGATTTTGAAAAGAATCGTTTAGCTTCACCGATCTTTAATTATCCGTATGCACGTTCGCGTGAAGCTTTGTACCAAATGCAGCGTCAGCAAGAATGGGATCCTTGTCACGGCATCAAGATGCGCTATATCAATCCTGTGGATGGTAGCTTTGCGATGCCAACGATTGCGCCGTTCTTGCAGTTGTTGCCAGAGGGCTTCAAGACTGCGCCTTATCGCAGTACCGATGCGACCGTTTTTGTCGTAACTGAAGGCACTGGGCGTAGCCTCATTGATGGGCAAGTCTTCGAGTGGGGGCCAAAAGATATTTTTGTAGCACCGAGCTGGAAATGGATTACTCATGAGGCTCAAGGTGAAGCCGTCATGTTTAGCTATTCGGATCGGGTAGCACAGCAGAAATTAGGTTTGTGGCGTGAGCAGCGCGGTCTTGCTTAAATTAAATCATTGACTAGGACGGAGAAGTTCCATGACGAATTATGTAATCAACCCGCCAGCAATCGCTTCAATAGCAGTAGCTGGTTCAGAAGCGCGTTTTCCAGTGCGTCGGATTTTCTGTGTAGGCCGCAATTATGCAGCACATGCCCGTGAAATGGGACGTGATCCTGATCGTGAGCCACCATTTTTCTTTACTAAGCCTGCGGATGCCGTGGTTGATGACCAGCAAACCGTTGCTTATCCACCCGAAACCAATAACTTCCACTATGAAGCCGAATTGGTGCTCGCGATTGGCAAAGGCGGCGTGAATATTCCTGAAGAGCAAGCGCTGGAGCATATTTGGGGTTATGCGATTGGCAATGACTTGACGCGGCGTGATTTGCAACTAACCGCGCGTGAGCAAGGCCGTCCTTGGGATTGGGGTAAAGCCTTTGACCGTTCGGCTGTGTGTGGGCCGATTCATCCAGTCAGTGAAGTTGGGCATATCGAACAGGGTGCAATTCGCTTAAGCGTGAATGGCACGGTGAAGCAAGATGCGGATTTGAAAGAGTTAATTTGGTCGGTGCCAGAAATTGTTTCTATTCTTTCGCGCACGATGGAAATTAAAGCCGGTGATTTGGTATATACTGGGACTCCAGCGGGCGTTGGCCCCCTAGTTCCGGGTGATGTTTGTGTGATTGAAATCGCGGGGCTGGGTTCTATTACCACCACTATCGGCGAGCGAGCAGTTGCATGAGTGAGCAAAAACCGCTATTGCACAATTATTTCCGTAGTTCCACTTCGATTCGGTTGCGGGCAGCACTGAATTACAAAGGCTTTGATTATGAGTATGTCGCGCATAATTTGCGGACTAATGATAACTTTAAACCTGAGTATTTAGCCAAGAATCCAGCCGGTTTAGTGCCGGCTTTGGAATTGGCTGATGGTACCGTGCTGACGCAATCTCTGGCGATTATTGAATGGCTGGAAGAAACGCATCCAAATCCGCCATTATTGCCGAGTGATCCAGTGGGGCGGGCACAAGTACGTTCTATGGCTTATATGATTGCTTGCGAGATTCACCCGCTGAATAATCTGCGGGTGCTTGAGCAAGTGCGATCTTATGGTCAGGATGAGGCGGGTGTCACTGCTTGGTTCCATAAATGGGTACATACAACTTTTGCACCGCTTGAGCAAATACTAGCAACTAGCCCGAATACTGGCACATACTGCTACGGCGATACACCAACGATGGCGGATGTCTGTCTATTCGCCCAGATGTTTAATAATCAACGCTTCAAAGTCGATACTTCAGCTTATCCAACCATTGAGCGGATTTTCGCCGCTTTAAGTCAGCTTGAGTCTTTCCAGCAAGCTGCTCCTGCTAAACAGCCTGACGCAGTAGCCTAATATGACCAGTAGTTTTGCAGGTTTACCCGGTCATCTTCTTCGCCGCTGTCATCAAATTGCGGTGGCGATTTTTTTAGATGAGTGCAGTATTTATGATCTAACTCCACTGCAATTTGCAGTCTTGATTGTATTGTCTGAACAGGGTTCGCAAGACCAAGTTACTTTAGGTGGGGAAATCGCTTTAGATCGTACCACCATTACCGTAGTGGTGCGTAATCTAGAGGAGCGTGGCTTAATTGTGCGTGATAAATCAGGGCGCGACCAACGCTCGAAAATAGTGAGTATCACTGCTCAGGGGCAGGCTTTGTTGGATGAGGTTTTGCCAGCAGTGCATCAAGCGCAAGTCCGAATTATGGCTCCGTTAACGGCGGACGAGGGTGCGCAACTCTTAAAGCTTTTGGATAAATTGGCCGAAGGGAATAATGAGTTGAGTCGAGCGCCAGTACGTAAGCGCAAGACTCGTCCTCAATAAGCTTGCACAGGTGGCTTACAAAGAGCCACCTGTCTAGTTATGACTATACGTTTTGCTCTTCAGCCCGCTTGCTGACCAAAGAAGCAATGATGACTCCAATCGATACCAACAGAATCAATAAAGTTGACAGTGCATTGATTTCTGGATTCAAACCTAAGCGCACTTGGCTATAAATTTTCATCGGTAAGGTGGTCGAGCCGGGGCCTGAGGTGAAGGAGGCAATAACCAAATCATCCAGCGACAAGGTAAAGGCCAATAACCAACCTGCAATAATGGCTGGCAGGATGATCGGTAAAGTCACCTGAAAGAAGGCAGAGAGTTTGGTACAGCCTAAATCTAAAGCCGCTTCCTCTAACGATTTATCAAAACTCACCAAGCGTGAAGAGACAACGACAGTCACAAAACACATGGTTAATGTGGTATGCGCTAAGGTAATAGTCCAATAGCCCCGATCTAGACCAATCGCTACGAATAATAAAAGCAGGGCTAAGCCGGTAATAACCTCAGGCATGACCAGTGGTGAATACACCATCCCAGAGAATAATAAGCGACCACGAAAGCGTCCAACGCGCGTCAAGACAATTGCAGCCATTGTGCCCAGAATGGTCGCTAAACTAGCACTTACCAAGGCAACTTTGAGTGTTACCCAAGCCGCGGTCATGAACATTTCATTTTGAAATAGGCTTACATACCATTTGGTCGAGAAGCCACCCCAAACGGTCACTAATTTCGACGCATTAAAGCTAAACAAAATCAGTAACAGAATCGGCAGATACAGGAAGGAAAAAGCAATAATTAGGCTGGTTAAATTAAACCAACCAAAACGGGTTACATTCATGCTTCGGCCTCCCGTTGACGTTCTTGCATCCGTTGGAAAATCACAATCGGTACTACTAATGACAATAGCAAGACCACCGCGACCGCAGACGCTACTGGCCAGTCACGATTGCCAAAGAATTCGCTCCAAAGAGTTTTACCGATCATCAGTGTGTCTGAGCCACCCAGTAAATCAGGGATCACAAACTCGCCCATTGCTGGAATAAACACTAAGAAACAACCTGCGACCACGCCCGGTAAGGACAAAGGAAAGGTCACTTTCCAAAAAGCTTGAATCGGTGAGCAACCCAAATCGAGTGCGGCTTCAATTAAGGTCTGGTCAAGTTTTTCTAAAGTGGCATACAACGGCAGCACTAAGAAGGGTAGGTAAGAGTAAACAATGCCGATATAGACTGCTGTCGGGGTGTTAATAATCGCGAGGGGCTGCTCAATTAGCCCTAAGCTCATCAAGCCCATATTGAGCAAGCCTTCAGGTTTGAGTATCCCAATCCACGCATACACGCGAATTAAGAAGCTCGTCCAGAAGGGTAGAATAACTAGCATGAGTAAGACGGTTCGCCAACGCTGAGGCGCTTTCGCTAAACCATAAGCCATTGGATAACCAATCAATAAGGTCAGTAAAGTAGAAATAAAGGCAATTTTTAAACTATTTAAGTAAGACAAAAAATAAATTTTGTCATCCAACAACCAAGCAAAGCTTTCAAGATCAAGTTGGCTGATAAAGCTAGTAATGCCTGACCAGCCTTCGGATAAATTTAAGGTGGGAATATACGGCGGCAGTGCATTAGCGGCATCAGATAGTGAGATTTTAACGACGATAGCAAAGGGTAGTAAAAAGAAAATCAGCAACCACAGGAATGGGATTGCTATTAATAAAAACCGTCCCCAATCAAATTGGCGTTGCATAGCATCCTCCTTAGCGTTTGAGAGGCACAGCAGCTGTTAAGGACCAAGATAACCATACCGTATCTTCCCAAGTAATCGGACGATTGCGTAAACGGCGTAGGTTAGCCATTTCTGATTTTAAGGTACTGCCATCCGGTAAACGCACATGATAAGTTGAGGTATCGCCTGAATACGCAATATCCCAAACAATACCTTGTACCGCATTCACTTCACCTTGCGGTTGTTCTTTGCTAACAATAACTTTTTCAGGACGTACGGCAAGCCATACTGTTGAGGCGGTTTCTAGCTGCACATCACTGACTAAACGGAAGTGATTGCCTTGTTTATCCTTGAGTTGATATTCCTGACCGTTGTAAGTTTCGACCGTGCACTCAATAAAATTCACATTACCGATGAAGTCAGCTACATAACGCGAATTAGGGGCTTCATAAATATCAGCAGGCGTGTCTAATTGCATGACTACACCTTTATCCATGACCGCAATTCGGCTGGCCATCGTCATGGCTTCTTCTTGATCATGGGTGACGATCATGAAGGTCATGCCCAATTTTTCCTGCAAGGTCATCAGTTCAAATTGGGTTTTTTCACGCAGTTTTTTATCCAGAGCACCCAAGGGTTCATCTAGCAATAATAGTTTCGGGCGTTTGGCTAAAGAGCGTGCTAAAGCTACCCGTTGACGTTGGCCACCAGATAATTGATGCGGCTTACGCTGGGCAAAGGGCTCAAGCTGGACTAAAGCAAGCATTTCTTTCACTCGCTCATTAATCGCCTCAGCGCTTTGGCCTTCTTGTTTTAAACCGAAACCAATATTCTTAGCTACGGTCATATGTGGAAACAGAGCGTAAGATTGAAACATCATATTGATGGGGCGCTTATTTGGTGGAATATGGCTAATGTCTTCACCACCAATCAAAATACGTCCACTAGTCGGGGTTTCGAAACCTGCTAGCAAGCGCAACATAGTGGTTTTACCACAGCCCGAAGGCCCAAGCAGAGCGAAGAATTCACGCTCATAAATATCTAAATTCAAATTATCCAAAGCGGTATAGTCGCCGAACCGCTTAGTAACGTTTTCAAAACGAATTAGTGGTTTTTGAGTGGTATCCAACCACGGTGCAAAGACTTTGCGCTGTTCCGGTGCATCCGCCATCTGTGGTACTCCTTCCGACACCCAACAATAATGAGATTTGCTATATAGCAGTTTGAAACACCAGCTTCAAAACCTTTGAAGCTGGTGTGATACTAGAGCTAACGTGAATTTATTGGCCGCTTTTTATAGTGGTCCAAGCACGATTCACTAAACGTTGAGTTTTAGTATCAAAAGGTAACATGGTGAAAAGATTTTTCAGGGTCTCCTCAGTTGGATAGATCGCTGGATTACCTGTAATTTCTTTCTTAATAAACTCCTGAGAGGCTTTATTCCCATTTGCATAAGACACTGCATCAGAGATACGCGCTATATTTTTTGGCTCCATGATAAAGTTAATAAACTCATGTGCTTCAGCGACATTCTTCGCATCTTTAGGAATCGCCATTTGGTCGAACCACATTAAGCTACCTTCTTTAGGCACGCTGTAGTTGACAGTGACACCATTTTTCGCTTCCACTGCCCGTGTTTTGGCTTGGAAAATATCTCCAGAATAACCAACTGCTACACAAATATCGCCATTGGCAAGGGCGGTAATATATTCAGAAGAGTGAAATTTCTTAATATAAGGGCGGATTTTAATCAATAGCTCTTCGGCTTTTTTCAAATTATCTGCACTAAGGTCTTTAGGATCTAAACCCAAATATTTCATAGCTGGTGGAATAATTTCAGAGGGTGAGTCTAAAACATAAATGCCACACTCAGCGAGTTTGCTGGCGTTTTCAGGTTTGAACACAAGATCCCATGAATCAACGGGTGCATCTGGTAAAAGCTTTTTAACTTTTTCTTCGGAATAGCCAATCCCAATCGTACCCCACAGATAATTGACAGAGTATTCATTACCCGGATCATAAGCAGCTAAGCGCTCATTGATCATATCCCAGGTGTTACTTAAGTTAGGAATCTTTGATTTATCAAGCTTTTGGAAAACACCTGCCTGAATTTGCCGTCCTAAAAAGTTTGCACTAGGTACAACCAAATCATACCCTGAAGAACCAGCTAGGAGTTTAGTTTCAAGGAGTTCGTTGGTATCAAAAACGTCATAGTTGACTTTGATCCCTGTTTTTTCGGTGAACTCTTTGAGCACCTCATTATCAATATAGTCAGACCAGTTATAGACATTCAAACTACGCTCTTCAGCAGTAGCTACTGAAGCACTTAGGGCTAGGGTACTAGCAAGTATTACTGATACAGCTAATTTTTTGAAATGAGCTAATGTTTCCTTCATCTAAAATTTCCCCTTAGATTTAAACTAACTTCCCAAATACACCGCTTCATTATAGGGATTAAGCCTAGTTTTGATGAACACTTTTTTACTTATGTAAATGTGATCACAATATGGCGTTTGATCACCAATGGGTCAAGTACTTTGACCTATTTCCAGTCGTTTAGTGCCAAAAAATCTCTAAGCTTACTAACGACTAACGAGGCGCACTTAACTCTGCAAACTTGCTGCTATGCAACATATGCTCATGTAGTAATTAAGCAGCTTGCAGTTGACTTTTTCATGGCAACCCCTGAAAATGTGATCACATAATCTCAATAACCGACTAGAAACTAGTCCGAAGCGTGCAATCATGAGCGATCAAACCACTCATATCTCTCTCCAATCAGACTCTCAAGACGATTTAAAAGACCTCATTCGCCGTTATCATATCGATGAAGTTGAATGTGTAGTGGCCGATATTCACGGGGTCGCCCGTGGTAAAGTCATGCCAGCTTCACGATTCGGCGAGTTACAACCGGCTTTTTTACCGTTTAGTATTTTCTTTCAAACCATTACAGGCAAGTATTTCGAGTTTGATTCTGAAGAGTACACCACTGAAATTGACCTGCGTTTAGTACCTGATTTATCTACTGTGCGGGCTTTACCTTGGGCACGACATCCTAGTTTGATGGTGATTCATGATCTCTACTATCAAAACGGTATGCCGGTTCCTTGTGCACCTCGCAATGTCTTACGGCGCGTCATTAATAAATATGCGGACAAGGGTTGGAAAGCCATTGTTGCGCCTGAGTTAGAGTTCTATCTTACCGAACGCAATATTGACCCTGATATTCCTCTTAAACCGCCCGTTGGTCGTTCAGGGCGGCAAAGTGTTGGCCGCCAAGCTTTCTCAATGATGGCTTTAGATGAATACGAACCGATTATTGAAGATATTTACAAGTTTGCTAGTGCTCAAGGTTTGGAAATTAATACCATTATCCAAGAAGGTGGCCCTGCACAACTTGAAATTAACCTCATGCACGGTGATCCACTGTTATTGGCAGACCATGTATTTATCTTCAAGCGCCTAATCCGTGAAGCGGCCATGCGCCATAACTGTTATGCCACTTTCATGGCTAAGCCAATGGAGCTGCAACCGGGTAGCGCGATGCATATTCATCAAAGCGTCGTCGATGCCAAAACCGGCAAAAACATTTTCTCTGATGCAAAAGGTGAGCCAACTCCATTTTTCTATAACTTTATTGCAGGCCAACAAACTTATTTAGAAGCAGCTACCTGCATTATGGCGCCTTATGTGAATTCATTCCGCCGCTTAATGCCAGGCTATTCTGCACCCATTAATTTGGAGTGGTCAGTAGACAATCGTTCAGCGGGCTTACGTGTTCCACGCAGTCCACCGGATGCACGTCGTGTCGAGAATCGGATTGCAGGTATGGACACCAATCCTTATTTAGCGATTGCGGCGAGCCTCGCTACGGGTTATCTGGGGATGGTGCATCGTTTAGAGCCAAGTACTGAGTTCCTCGGCAATGCGCAGCATGATACCAAATACGGTTTACCGCGTGGTTTGCAGGAAGCAATGGTGGCTTTTGATGATTGTGAAGAACTACAAGATTTGTTAGGTCATCAGTTCTCTGACATTTATAAAGCGCTGAAAGCGTGTGAGTTTGAAGAATATATGCAAGTCGTCAGCCCTTGGGAGCGTGAGCACTTGTTATTGACCGTTTAAGGAAAGTATGACAATGACAAATTATCAAGCACAAGATGCAGCTCATCATATTCACCCATTCACTGATACCGCGCATTTGAATCAAAAAGGGGCGCGGATCATTACACGCGCGGAAGGCGTTTATATTTATGACAGCCAAGGCAATCGCATTCTTGATGGCATGGCAGGTTTATGGTGTGTCGGGGTCGGCTACGGGCGCGAGGAAATCGTCCAAGCCGTCGCCACGCAAATGCGTGAACTCCCCTACTACAACACCTTTTTCCAAACCAGCCACCCGCCTGTCATCGAACTAGCAGCACGTTTAACGAGTTTGGCACCTGAGCAAATGAATCATGTGTTTTTCACCGGTTCTGGCTCGGATGCGAATGATACGATTTTACGGATGGTACGGCATTTTTGGGCAGCACAAGGCCAGAAAGAACGTAGTGTGATTATCTCACGCAAGAATGCTTATCACGGTTCAACCGTAGCGGGTGCGAGTTTAGGCGGCTTTAGTGTGGTGCATGAGCAGGGCGGCTTACCGATTCCGGGGATTGTGCATATTAACCAGCCTTACTGGTATGGCGAGGGTGGCGATCTCGATCCGAATGAGTTCGGGCTGCAACGTGCACGTGAATTGGAAGCGAAGATCTTAGAAGTTGGTGCTGATAAAGTCGCGGCTTTCATTGGTGAGCCGATTCAGGGCGCTGGCGGTGTCGTGATTCCTCCGGCTAGCTATTGGCCAGAGATTGAGCGCATTTGCCGCAAATACGACATTCTCTTGATTGCGGATGAAGTGATTACTGGCTTTGGACGTACCGGTGAATGGTTTGGCTCTACCTATTATGGTATCAAACCAGATTTAATGACCATTGCTAAAGGTTTAACTGCTGGCTACTTACCTATGGGTGGGGTATTGGTCAGTGACCGTGTGTTTGATGTAGTGGCAAATCACGGTGAGTTCTATCATGGTTATACCTATTCAGGACATCCCGCTGCTTGTGCAGCCGCTTTGGCTACGTTGAATATTTTAGAGCGTGAGAATTTGCCGGGTCGGGTTAAATCTGCGATTGGCCCTTATATGCAGGAACGCTGGCTAAAATTAGCTGAGCATCCGCTGATTGGTGAGGCGCGCATGGTGGGTTTGGTCGGTGGTATTGAGTTGACTCCAGACAAAGCCAAGCGTGCCCCTTTCAAAGTTGAGAAAGGCACGGTCGGTTTAATGTGTCGCGAGAATAGCTTTAATAATGGCTTAGTCATGCGCCATGTGGGCGATACCATGATTATCTCACCACCGCTGGTGATTAGTGAGTCTGAAGTTGATGAGCTGATTGAAAAGGCGACCCGTACTTTAGATCAAACTTATGCTCAAGCGAAGGATAAAGGTCTGTTAAGTTAATGCCATCGGGTTCTCTTTACGCCAATGATCAGCCGGGGCAATACCCGGCTTCTTGGTACGCCGCGACTGCTCATTTCCTCCCTGAGTTTTCTTCACTAACCGATAAAGTGACTGCCGATGTTTGTATTGTTGGTGGTGGCTATACAGGTTTATCCGCTGCACTGCACTTAGCTGAAGCGGGTTATAAAGTAGTGCTCTTAGAGGCGCATCGAGTCGGTTGGGGTGCATCTGGGCGTAATGGCGGGCAAGTAGGCACTGGCTTAAATAAAGACCAAGCTGAGCTGGAATCCATGTTTGGTAAAATCCAAGCCAAAGCACTCTGGGATTTATCCTTAGAGGCGGTGCAATTGTGCAAAGATTTAATTCATCAGCATAAGATTCAATGTGATCTACAAGCTGGGATTATTCATGCGGATCATCGCCAACGCTTTGTGAAAGGCAGCCGTGAGTTTGCAGAAAAACTACAGCGTGATTATGACTATCAAGCGATTCAGTTCTTAGATCAAGCTGCGCTTCAACAGGAGCTGCATTCACCATTGTATTACGGGGGCGTACTGAACTTAGGTGCTGCACATTTACATCCTCTCAATTATGCCTTGGGTCTAGCACAAGCTGTGCAGCAAGCAGGGGTGACAATTTATGAACGTTCGCCAGTTTTGAGTTATAGCAATGGCTCACAAGTTGAGGTTAAGACCGAGCAAGGTACCGTTACGGCTAATTATCTAATTCTGGCCTGCAATGGCTATTTAGATAATTTAGAGCCTAAAGTCGCTGCGCGGGTGATGCCGATTAATAATTATATTGTTGCTACTGAGCCTTTAAGCGTGGCTCAAGTCCAAGATTTAATTCCTAATCGTTATGCGGTGGCTGATTCAGCCTTTGTGGTGAATTATTTCCGCTTGAGTGCGGATAATCGTTTGTTGTTTGGCGGTGGTGAGAGTTATAGTTTTCAGTTTCCAAAGGATATTCGGGCTTTAGTTCGCCCACGTATGCTTTCAGTGTTTCCGCAATTAACCGAAACTAAGCTAGATTATGCTTGGGGTGGTACGCTGGCAGTTACAGCAAATCGCCTACCTTATTTCACCCGCTTACAGCCGAATGTGTTTTCAGTGAGCGGCTATTCAGGGCATGGAGTGGCCTTAGCCACTTTAGCCGGTAAGTTATTAGCTGAAGTGGTGGCAGGCACGGCTGAGCGTTTTGAAGTGATGGCAAAATTACCGAACTGGCCTTTCCCCGGTGGTACTTTATTACGTTGGCCCTTATTAGTGACTGCAATGTTGTATTATTCACTTAGAGACAAATTATAACTTTAAGGAATTAAACTAATGCCAGCATTATGGTCACAAGAAGTCTTTGTGAAGGCTTGGGAATATGCGTCTATTGCGCATCACGGTCAAACTTATTCAACTCCTAGTGCAGTATTACGTTTAGATTATCTGACGCATGTCGGTGCGGTTGCGATGGAGCTGATGCACGGTTTAGCCACAGATCAGCAGGGTTTAGATTTTGATTACGCCCTGCAATGTGCTTTATTGCATGATGTGCTTGAAGATACCCCCCGTACTTATTCTGAGCTGGCCGCTGAATTTGGAACCCAGATTACGGATGGTGTTGCTGCACTAAGTAAAAATCCAGACCTGCCACGCACCGAGCAAATGCTGGATTCACTCAAGCGTATTCAACAACAACCAAAAGAAGTCTGGGCGGTAAAATTAGCGGATCGGATTAATAATTTATCAGCTCCACCCGCGCACTGGACGAGTGAACGTAAACTCGCTTATCGGGCTGAGGCGCAAGTGATTTATGATCATTTGCATAGTGCACATGCTTTATTAGCGGCGCGCTTGCAACAGAAAATTGCGGATTACGCTCAGTATTTATAAAGAATAACCAAGCATGTCACAACATCAATTTTTTGCTTTGGGTACGGCGAGTCAGGTGCCGACCAAAACACGTAATCATAATGGTTATTTTTTAAAGTGGGGCAAGGAAGGTTTCTTGTTTGATCCGGGCGAGGGTACACAGCGGCAAATGTTGTATGCGGGTGTCTCTGCAAAAGATATTACCAAAATTCTGATTACCCATTTTCATGGTGATCATTGTTTAGGTTTGCCGGGCGTCTTGCAGCGCATTTCCTTGGATAAGGTGCCACATCCAGTTAAGGTTTATTTTCCAGCTTCGGGTTTGCAGTATTTCAATAATCTGCAACATGCTTCGATTTACTACAATACAGCGACGATTGAAATCTGCCCCATCGCTGAGGCTGGGATTATCTATCAGAATGAGCAACTCACTATTTCGGCTGCTCCCTTGGATCATACGGTGGAATCTTGGGGCTACCGGATTCAAGATGTGGATACGCACACTTTGTTAGCTGATAAGTTACAGGCTTTTGGGATTCGCGGTGCTTTAACTAAGCAACTATTAGCTGAAGGGCAAATCAGTATCGGTGATCAACTCGTGAGCCTAGCTGATGTCAGTGTGCTGAAGCCTGGGCAAAGTTTTGCTTTTGTGATGGATACGCGGTATTGCGCTAATGCAGTGAAATTAGCGCAGGAAGTCGATACTTTAGTTGCAGAATCAACCTTCTTAAATGTACATACCGCTGAAGCGCAAGCGCATGGACATTTAACTGCAGCTCAAGCAGCTAGGATTGCTCAAGAAGCACAGGCTAAGCGTTTAATCCTTACGCATTTTTCCCAGCGTTATGCTGATCAAGGTAATTTTGTGGGTGAAGCCCAGCCCATTTTCCCTGAGGTGGTTGCAGTTAAAGATGGCGATAGTCTTGATCTAACACGTCCGCGTCAGGTAGTGGTTTAGCTTAGCATATCTAAAAATCAGCTTAAGCCTACGAGCCGCTTAGTTTATTGTGCATAGCAACAAAATAGGAAAAGGAGTAGGCTATAGCCAGTCTTATGAATATCTTCTTTAGAGATTTTCATATCGGAATATATCACTTTTTTCGCTTTAAAAGATCGCGGATACTAGACCGCATTCAGAAGTTTTGAAGGATTAGCATGATGCTGTTCAATCGACAACAGACACAATTAAAAACCTTACCGCACCTCGATTGGTTAGAAGCAGAGGCAATTCATATTATGCGTGAGGTCGCGGGACAATGTTCTAACCCTGTTCTGTTGTTCTCCGGTGGTAAAGATTCAATCTGCATGTTGCGGATTGCAGAGAAAGCATTTCGCCCAGGGCGTTTCCCTTTCCCTTTGATGCATATTGATACGGGTCACAACTATAAAGAAGTGACGGATTTTCGGGACAAGCGTGCTGCTGAGTTAGGTGAACGCTTAATCGTGCGTTCGGTGGAAGATTCCATGAAGCGTGGCACGGTGGTGCTCAAGCATGAAAATGAATCACGCAATAAACATCAATCGGTGACTTTATTAGAAGCGATTGAAGAGTTCGGTTTTGATGCTTGCATCGGCGGTGCACGACGCGATGAAGAAAAAGCGCGTGCTAAAGAACGGATTATGAGCTTCCGTGATGAGTTTGGTCAGTGGGATCCAAAAAATCAACGCCCAGAGTTATGGGATCTATACAATGCACGCGCTCACAAAGGTGAAAATATTCGTGCTTTCCCAATCTCTAACTGGACTGAATTAGATGTATGGCAATACATCCAACGTGAAGGTTTGGAGTTACCCAGCATTTATTTTGCGCATCAACGCCCCATCGTGCGTCGCCAAGGTTCGATTGTGCCTGTGACTGAGTTGACTCCAGCGAAAGCAGGGGAAGATATTATTGATCTACAAGTACGTTTCCGGACGGTTGGTGATATTACTTGTACTGCACCGGTTGAATCGGATGCCGATAGCGTCGAAAAGATTATTGCTGAAACGGCTACGACCACCATCACTGAGCGCGGTGCTACCCGTTTAGATGACCAAGCCAGTGAAGCTGCCATGGAACAACGCAAGAAAGAGGGGTACTTCTAAATGCAATTGATTGAAGATCACGGCTTGCTGCGTTTCTTAACTTGCGGCAGCGTGGATGATGGTAAAAGTACCTTAATTGGTCGCTTATTATTTGATTCTAAAGCGATCCTTGCGGATACCTTGAGTGCGATTGAAAAGACTTCGCTCAAACGCGGGATGCAAGATGTGGATTTATCACTGTTGACCGATGGCTTACAAGCTGAACGTGAGCAGGGGATTACGATTGATGTGGCTTACCGCTATTTCTCAACGGGGACACGCAAATTCATTATTGCCGATGCACCGGGGCATGAGCAGTACACCCGTAATATGGTGACGGCTGCTTCGACAGCGAATCTGGCGATTATTCTGATTGATGCGCGAAAAGGTGTACAGCCACAAACCCGGCGGCATTCTTATTTAGCACACCTGGTGGGAATTCCGCATTTATTAGTGGCGATCAATAAGATGGACTTGGTGGATTATAGCCAAGCCAGATTTGAGGAAATTAAAGCGGAGTATTTAGCCTTTGCTGAGCAATTAGGCATTCAAGATGTACGCTTTATCCCATTATCTGCACTGAAAGGCGATATGGTAGTGGATCGTGGCGAGAATCTATCTTGGTACGATGGCGATACGTTGATGGAGATTTTGGAGTCTGCTCCCGCTGCTCATACCGAGCACGATGAGCCCTTCCGTTTCCCTGTGCAGTATGTTTGCCGTCCGCAAGATTCGACCAACCCAGAATTACACGACTATCGTGGTTTCATGGGACGGGTTGAATCAGGCAGCATTAAAGTGGGCGATGCAGTGACAGTACTTCCTTCAGGTCGCACCAGCCTTGTAAAAGCGATTGAGTTAGGTGGCGAGCCATTGCGTGAGGCAATCACTGAGCAATCCATTACCTTATTGCTGACCGATGAAATTGATATTTCGCGTGGCGATATGATCGTGAAAACGGATGCACTGCCTACCCAAACTAAGCAGGTCGATGCCACCGTTTGCTGGCTAGCTGAAGCACCTTTAGATCGTGCGCGTACTTATCTGATTCGTCACACCACGCGCGAAACCAAAGCGAAAGTCGCTGCGATTGAATGGCGGGTGGATATTAATACCTTAGAGCGTCAAGCAGCTGAGCGCTTGCAGATGAATGATATTGCGCAAGTCAGCTTCAAATTGGCTCAGCCCTTATTGACTGATCCATATACTGCTAATCGTGGTACAGGTGCTTTTATTATTATTGATGAAAGTACTAATAATACGGTCGGAGCGGGGATGATTACGAAGCTAGCAGCTTAGTTAAGCTGCTTTTAATGTTTAGATAGTCGTCACCTTAGGGTGGCGATTTTTTTAGGATAGGGTTTTGCTTTATAAGCAAACAAGCCTCTGAGCTGCTTTAGTTAAGCATCATAAGAAAATAATCAGAATAAGGGCTGTAAAATCTTAAGCGTTATCTCAATAGATTTCTTATTTTTAAATAAGATTAATTAATAATATCTAGACGCAACTCCTGATCCCAGGTAAAAGAACTGACATCTGTCAGTCTTAATAGGTAGCTGAAAAGCGCCCGTGTTATTTTTAGTTTGCAGAAGAGTTGTTCAAGCTTGAATGACTAAGTGCTTACAATAAATCTATGGTTTTTTTCGATGTTGCATCGCGTTAAACTCGCTTTCTTTTTCTATTGGTGGATGCTATGACCGCTCCAGTACCTGCTCAGTCATTGACCGCGCCGCAAGATAGAGCGCCGGTTCGTGAGATTCCTTACAATTATACTTCTTTTTCTGACCGGGAAATCGTTTTGCGCCTGTTAGGTCAGCGTGCTTTTGATATTCTCAAGCAGTTAAGAAATGAGCGGGCCACAGGTATTTCCTCGCATATGCTCTTGGAAATGCTAGGCGATTTGTGGGTGGTTAACCGCAATCCCTATATTCAAGATGATCTGTTAGACAATCCTAAGCGTTTCGATTCTTTGCTAGAAACCCTGCGTGAACGTTTAGAGCGGATTCAAAGCCGAGCTAATAATAATGCGCTAACTTTAGAGCTGATGCAGATCACTAGCAAAGTTATTGATGATTTTGCAAAAGAATTTGCTCAGCATGCGCTGTTGCGTGATAAAGCCCGTAAGAAATTTGCTGCTTTTACCCGTAAAGACAATATCCAATTTGATGGTTTAGCGCGGGTTTCGCATGTCACAGATGCAACAGACTGGCGGGTTGAGCTGCCTTTCGTAGTACTAACCCCCGATACTGAAGAGGAAATGGCTGCTCTAGTCCAAGCTAGCATTGAATTGGGGCTAACGGTTATTCCGCGCGGAGGTGGCACAGGTTATACCGGTGGTGCAGTGCCTTTAGATGCGCGCAGTGCAGTGATCAATACTGAGAAATTAGAATTCTTGGGCGAAGTTGAGTTGCGCACTAATTTACCGGGTGTCGAGGGTACAGTACCTGTCGTGCGCACAGGGGCAGGTGTGGTCACCCGTCGCGTTTCGGATTTAGCCGGTAAACATAAATTAGTCTTTGCAGTCGACCCGACCTCACAAGATGCCTCCACCATTGGCGGCAATATCGCTATGAATGCGGGCGGCAAGAAAGCTGTACTCTGGGGGACGACCCTGGATAATCTACTTGCTTGGAGAATGGTTACGCCGGATGCAGAATGGTTAGAGGTCACTCGGCTTAAGCATAATCTCGGCAAAATTCACGACCAAGCTGAAGTCAGCTTCTCGGTTCAGTATTTTGCACACGATGGCAAAACTAAAAAGGGTGAGCCTAAGCTTTTAAGTTTCCCTGGACGCTATTTCCGCAAAGAAGGCTTGGGTAAAGATGTCACCAATAAGTTTTTAGGTGGCTTGCCAGGTATTCAAAAAGAAGGCTGTGATGGCCTGATCACCTCCGCTGAGTTCATCCTGCATCGGATGCCAGATCAGATTCGTACTGTGTGCTTAGAATTTTATGGTACGGATTTGCATGAAGCAGTACCCGCTATTGTTGAAATTAAAAACTATCTAGATAGCCTTGATAATGTGCTGCTATCTGGTTTAGAGCACCTCGACGAGCGTTATGTTAAAGCGGTTAAATACACTCCAAAAGGTGCACGTGGTAGTCTGCCGAAAATGGTGTTGTTGGCGGATATTGTCAGTGATGACGAAACTGCGGTCGCACGTACTGCGGCTGAAATGGTGCGCTTAGCGAATGCACGTAATGCAGAAGGGTTTATTGCGATTAGCCCTGAGGCACGTCGCCAATTCTGGGCAGATCGCTCACGGACTGCAGCGATTGCCGCGCACACCAACGCCTTCAAAATTAACGAAGACGTCGTTATTCCGCTACATAATTTAGCTGAATATACCGAAGGCATCGAGCGCATTAATGTGCGTCAGTCTATGCAAAATAAGCTGAAAATGCTGGATGCAGTCCTTGCTTATCTACAAGGTGACTTGCTCGAATTGCGCAATGTTCCGGATTATGAGGCCAGTGCTGAACGCTCTGCGATGGTGGATGCTAAGCGTGTTCATGCTCAAGAGTATTTGCTAAAAGTTAAAGCCCGCTGGGAGTGCTTATTAGCGAATTTTGACCAGCCTGCAGAGGGGTTTCCTGAATTACTCGACGACACAGCACGTACTGCTTTGCGTCCGACGGATCGGATTATTGATCTCTTATTACGCCGGGATTTGCGGATTTCTTATCGTACCGAAGTCGAGCGCTCCTTAAAGGAAATGTTTGTCGGGCGTGAATTAAATCCACTTCGAGAAACTTTAGATAAGATTCATAGCCGCTACCGCTCAGGTCGTTTATTCGTGGCTCTGCATATGCATGCAGGCGATGGCAATGTGCATACGAATATTCCTGTCATGTCCAACGACTATGAAATGCTGCATGAAGCAGAAAAAGTCGTGGACGAAATTATGGTGCTAGCGCGGCGCTTAGATGGGGTTATTTCCGGCGAGCATGGGATCGGTATTACCAAATACCAGTATTTAGATAAGCGCGAAGTAGAAGAATTTGCAAGCTATAAGCAACAAGTTGATCCGCAAGGCCATTTCAATAAAGGCAAATTGATGCCGGGTTCTGGTTTGCAGAATGCTTATACGCCTTCTTTACGCTTAGTCGAACGTGAAGCGCTCTTGTTAGAGCATAATGAATTGGGTGCGCTCAATAAGGATATTAAAGACTGCTTACGTTGCGGTAAATGTAAGCCCGTGTGTAATACGCATATTCCACGTGCTAATCTGCTGTATTCGCCGCGCAATAAAATTCTCGCAACGGGTTTAATGATTGAAGCCTTTTTGTATGAGGAACAAACTCGGCGCGGTATCTCCATTCGTCATTTTGATGAAATGAATGATGTCGCGGATCACTGCACGGTATGCCATAAATGCTTTAATCCTTGCCCAGTGAATATCGATTTCGGTGAAGTCAGTATTCGCATGCGTAGCATTCTGCGTGATCAGGGCAAAAAGAAAACTAGTCCAGTGACTTGGGCATCTATGCAGTTCTTGAACCTGAAAGATCCCATGAAAATCAACCTAATGCGCACGGGCATGATTGAGCTGGGTTTTAAAGCACAGCGTGTTGCTTATAAAGTTGCGAAAAATACAGGTCTGGTGAAAAACAGCAAGCGCCCAGCAGGAACTACTGGTTCACCCGCGATTAAAGAGCAGGTGATTCAGTTTGTGAAAAAGCCTTTGCCTGCTGGTCTACCCACGAAAACAACTCGTGCCATGTTGGGCTTGGAAGATAGTAAGATTATTCCTATTTTGCGTGATCCGCAGAAAGAAAATGGCGATGCAGTGTTCTACTTTCCAGGCTGTGGTTCTGAGCGTTTATTTAGTCAAGTGGGTTTAGCCACTTTAGCTATGCTGTATGATGTGGGGTCAACAACGGTATTGCCGCCCGGTTATTTGTGTTGTGGCTATCCGCAAAATGCGAGCGGTGATTTACATAAAGGTACTGAAATTTCTACCGAAAACCGTGTGCTCTTCCATCGAGTTGCAGGGGCTTTGAAGTACCTGAATATTAAAACAGTGATTGTGTCCTGTGGCACATGTATGGATCAACTCCTCAAATATCAATTTGAGCGTATTTTCCCTGGCTGTCGTTTACTCGATATTCATGAGTATTTGCTGGAAAAAGGCTTAAAACTGGAAGGTGTGAAAGGGGTGCAATATCTTTATCACGATCCTTGCCATACCCCGATGAAGACTTATGCGCCAATTAAAGTAGCGAGTGAGTTGGTGGGGAAGCCGGTTGTTCTGACTGAGCGTTGCTGTGGTGAGGCGGGTACTTTTGCAGTCAGTCGCCCCGATATTGCCAGCCAATTACGCTTCCGTAAAGAAGAAAGCTTACGGGCTGGGATTAAAGAACTCACCGGCGAAACTACGGCTAAGAATGGTAATGTGAAATTACTCACCTCGTGCCCAGCCTGTCAGCAAGGCTTGTCACGCTATGCGGATGATACTGGTTTAGAAACTGACTATATCGTCGTAGAAATGGCGAATCATCTACTGGGTGAAAAATGGCAGCAGGCTTTTATTGAGCGTGCTACTCATGGTGGGATTGAGAAGGTTCTACTGTAATCCTCTGAAAAGCGGCTTATTAAAGCCGCTTCTCTATCTGTATCAGATAGTGGCAGCTAACCGCACTCCTTGATCAATCGCTCGTTTCGCATCCAATTCAGCCGCGACATCAGCACCCCCAATCAAATGTGTTGGTTTAGTCAGTTCAGCCTGAAGTTCTCGACGCGGCTCTTGACCTGCACAAATCACAATGGTATCCACTGCTAACACTTGCGGTTGACCATTAATGCTTAGATGCAAGCCTTGATCGTCAATCTGCTGATAATCACAGCCAGATAACATATGCACGCCTTTACGTTTCAGATCAGCACGATGAATCCAGCCGGTGGTTTTTCCTAAGCCATCACCGACTTTGGTCGTTTTACGCTGAAGTAAATAAATAGTACGTTCGCTGGGTGTCGGTTCTAGCTCGGCATGCACACAGCCGGGTAGCTGCATACTCATATCCACGCCCCATTTCTCCATGAAACTTGGGATGTTGGAGCTACTATCGTCTTGATCATGCGTGAGTAGTTCAGCGACATCAAAACCAATCCCACCTGCACCAATCAGTGCAACTTTTTGACCGACTTTAGCGCCTTTAATCACCTCGGTGTAGAGCAGGACTTTCGGGTGTTCAATGCCCGGAATAGTAGGCACACGTGGATTGATACCAGTGGCAAGAATAATTTCCTCCGCATCGGTGGCTTCTAACTCAGCAGGTGTGACTAACTGACCTAAGCGTAAGCTTACACCATGCTTTTCAAGCTGATGTTTAAAATAACGTAAGGTTTCATTGAATTCTTCCTTACCTGGTATTTGTTTAGCGAGATTAAATTGCCCACCAATCTCTGTATTAGCATCATATAAAGTGACTTGGTGGCCGCGTTGAGCGGCGGTGACTGCAAAAGCTAAACCTGCAGGGCCTGCACCGACTACTGCGAGTTTTTTCGGTTGTTGAGTGGAGCTAATCACTAAGTCTTGTTCATTACAGGCTCGTGGATTGACTAAACAAGTCGCAGGTTTGCCTACGAAGATATGATCTAAGCAAGCTTGGTTGCAGGCGATACAAGTATTTATGTCAGTACTGCGCCCCTGATCCGCTTTGAGCATAAATTCAGGATCAGCCAAGAAAGGGCGCGCCATCGATACCATATCGGCATCACCGCGCATTAGCACTGCTTCTGCTACTGCTGGCATATTGATGCGATTGGAGGTGATGACTGGAATCTTAAGCGATTGGCGAACTTTATGCGTCGCCCAAGTGAAGGCCGCACGCGGCACTTTAGTGGCAATCGTAGGAATCCGTGCCTCATGCCAACCAATGCCAGTATTAATGATTGTCGCGCCCGCTTGCTCAACCGCTTGGCCTAATTGGATGATTTCTTCTAGGGTGCTGCCTTGCTCGACTAAATCCAGCATGGAGAGACGGAAGATAATAATAAAATGAGTGCCAACCTTTTCACGTACTCGTCGTACCACTTCGATAGGAAAGCGAATACGATTCTTATAAGCACCACCCCATTCATCACTGCGGTGATTAGTGCGTTTGGCAATGAATTCATTCAGGAAATAACCTTCGGAACCCATGATTTCTACACCATCGTAATCCGCTTGCTGAGCGAGTGCGGCACAATTCACAAAGTCCTGAATTTGCTGCTCAATTTCAGCACCGGTCAATTCATGCGGGACAAAACGATTAATCGGTGCTTGAATAGCCGAAGGTGCAACGAGTTTTGGGTTATAGGCATAGCGACCTGTATGCAGAATTTGCAGACAAATCTTGCTGCCTTCGTTATGCACAGCTTGGGTAATAATTTGATGCTGCGCTACTTGCTCCGGTTTGTTTAATACCGCTGCATGCGCTTGAATCGCACCCTCAGGATTAGGGCCAATCCCACCGGTCACCATTAAAGCCACATTGGCTCGTGCACGTTCAGCATAAAAAGCTGCCATACGCTCAAAGCCATCGGGTAACTCTTCCAAACCCAGATGCATAGAACCCATCAGAACGCGATTTTTTAAGGTGGTGAAACCTAAATCTAAGGGAGTGAATAAGTGGGGATAGTGCGGATGTGCTGACTGTGCCATAAAAACTCCATGCTCCTCGTTCAATTCATGGGCAGACTTTATAAATTAGCGCTTAAATTTTTAATCCCATCATAGACAAACTGTACGGCTAAGGCAGCTAAAATTACACCTAAAAAGCGTCGCAAAATCTCATCGCCGGTATGCCCGATAATGCGCTGTAAATGCTTCGAGAGCATCATCAAGATCATATTCAGTAATAACACACTAATAATAGCCGCAAAAACTGCTAAATCACTCGCTACGCTCGGGGCTTTAGCAAACAGCAGAATGACTAAAGTCAGCGCACCGGGGCCAGCAATTAAAGGAATGGACAAGGGATAAACCGAAATATCGGTTTTTTGTGTATTGGGAGTAGTCGTTTCCGCGCCTTGTGTGATCATGCCAAAAGCACTGTAAAAGAGCAGTAAGCCACCTGCAATTCGCACTGAATTAATATTAATACCGAGATGATGCAATAAAGGTTCGCCATAAAGCCCAAAGCCAACTAATAAAATAGCACTAATAATAGTTGCTTTGATCGCCATAGTATTGCCATAGCGCGGGTCATTAGCTGGTACTAGTGAATTAAAAATTAGCGCCGCGCCAATAGGGTCAATAATGACAAATAGGCCGGTAAAGGCAGTTAAATAAGTCGCAAAATCCATATTTAGTTGGAGCTTTTAGTCATAATCGGTGCAGTGTTATGCAGTGGTGCGTAATGAGTCGCACGTTTAGTTTGCTTAGCCTGCATACTCTCCATGAGGTCAGTCGCTTGGAACATACCTGCTTGCCAAGTCGCCATATAATTTAAGCTGTCTGCCACACTATGATCGCGGGCGTAATTGAGCATGGCTTTGCTACCAGCAACCGCTAAGGGGGAGTGTGCGGCAATCTGGTTAGCAATCTCCATCACTGCGCTCAGCATCGTGGCTTGCTCAGGGAAGACTTTATTTACCAAACCACAAGCTTTAGCTTCATCCGCCAGCAAATTGCGTGAGGTGTAAGCAAGTTCGCGGACTAAACCGGGGCTAATCCATTTCGGCAAGCGTTGTAAAGTACCTAAGTCGGCAGTAATGCCTAACTCGGTTTCTTTAATGGTAAAAAAAGCATCCGTGGTGCAATAACGACTATCACAAGCACAAACTAAATCTAACGCTCCTCCAATACAGCCACCTTGAATCGCAGCTAGCACCGGCATGCGCAAATTTTCTAAAGCCGAAAAGCAAGCTTGCAGCTCTAAAACTAAGCGGCGCATGAATTCAGCGCGCCGACTACCTTCACCACCAAACATACGTGGATCAGGTTGGCTAAAGATTTCTAAATCCATGCCTGCACTGAAATGTTTACCTGTCGAGGATATGACTAAAACACGAATATCGTCGGCTTGATCGACTTCGCGAAGGGCTGCGGGTAGCTCCTGCCAGAAAGCACGATTCATGCTGTTCAGAGCAGCAGGGCGATTAAGAATTAGGTGGGCAATTTTGTTATTAAATTCGAGTTGGATGCTGCTGTAAGCCATAACGGATGACCTTAACTGGGATGCAGAAAAACCTCTCTTCAGCGAGGAAGAGAGGCTATAACATTATTATTCTTAACGGAAAGCCATTTTGAAGGCCATACCTAAGACATCATCAATGATCGAACCATCCCGGTCGGAATCTAACAATGAAGTTAAAATGCCACCACTCGGTTGTTGCTGAGTGCCGGTGCTGGCTGAAGCAGTACCGCTAAATAAGGATTTGCCTAAAGAGGCCATCACCATCGTGGCAACAATCGGTAAAGCCTTTTTAATCAGGGAGCTAGCAACCCCCGTTTCTTGGCTAGCATGCTCAGCCACATTGCGACTGACTTCTTTGCTGCCAAAAATATGGCCGAGGATTGAGTTGCCATCGTCGATATTTTCTTGTGTACCGAGAACTGATGGATTTTCCATATAACGCGAATGATTGCCGGTACGTAAGGCATTGATTAAGCCTTCTACACCACTTTCATCTTTGGTGTTATGTTGCATGCCGCGAGTCAGTGCGGGAGTCACTTCTTTGACAACGGCACGCGCTTGCTCTTCACTAACGCCAAGCTGTTTGGCTAATTGAGTAATGGCATCACTGTTTTGGCTGCCGAGCAGCATATCTAAAATACCCAAGAAGAATCCTCCTCTAATAAATTCGAAACTAGCACGCTAATACGTGCTTCACTATAGAGTGAAAGCTAAGCTTGCGCTAGCACGCTACTCATTCTTACATTGTAACGCATGCTGGCAATCCTGCGAGTTTTCCACAACGCCATACCCGCCTTTTCCTGATCAATGTTAAACTTCCTGCCTTTGTTGTGGGCTAGATTAGGGCTAAGCAGTGCGCTATTTCCTGTATTTACTACTGATTGTCTTGGGGCTAACGGCCTATCGTGCGTGGGTCGTGCTGACGAATGGCTTACCGCTGTATGTGGACGAAGCACAATATTGGTTTTGGGCACAAAATCTAGCGTGGGGCTATTATTCCAAACCACCCATGATTGCAGCGATTATTGCAGCCACGACTTCAGTCTGTGGGGATAGCGAGCCGTGCGTGCGTGCGGGGAGTTTAATCTTTTATCCACTATCGACTTTCGTGCTCTTCTTTCTCACGCGCCGTTTATTTGCTGAAAAAATAGCTTTTATTGCAGGTGTAATTTTTATCACTTTGCCAGCGGTGGGTTTATCTTCACTCCTGATTTCTACCGATGTGGCCTTATTTTTCTTCTGGACTTTGGCGCTGTTTGCCTTTGTGCGTGTGCTTGAAACGGATGCTTGGCTGGATTGGATTTTGCTGGGTGTGGCTTTAGGTTTGGGTTTATTGACCAAATACACAATGGGGATTTTCTTCCTCTCCGCTGCTTTATATCTGATTGTAATTGGGCGCTGGGATTTCTTAATTAAGGCGCGTGCTTGGATAGCGGTTGTGCTGGCGGCAAGCATTTTTGCACCGAATTTATGGTGGAATTGGCAAAACCATTTTCCTACTTTCCAACACACTGCTGAAATTTCTCAGCTTGAGCAGGCTGGCTTGCATTGGAATTCGTTCGCTGAGTTTTTACTCGGGCAGCTTGGAGTGTTTGGTTTGGTATTTTTCCCGTTGTTGCTTCTGCTGTTCGTTAATTTCAACCGTTTAAAGCAACTGCCTCATTCGGCTTTATTGCTTTGTTTTAGTTTGCCTTTCCTAGGGATTATTTCCCTCCAAGCCTTGTTAGGGACGGCCAATGCAAATTGGGCAGCCCCCACTTATGTAGCAGCAACGAGTTTATTGGCCGCTTGGTTAGTCACTTGGCAGCATACTCGTTTATTCATTACAGGTTTAATCATCAACTTAAGCTTGGTTTTGGGGCTGTATCATTATCAACACTTGGCGCACTGGCTCGGTATTGAGCTAACTGCTAAGAATGATATTTATAAGCGCTTGCGAGGCTGGGATGAACTAGGGCAACAATATTTGAGGCTACAAGCTCAGTACCCGCAAGCTTTACCTTTAGCCGAAGAGCGCGGCATTTTGAGCGAGTTAGCTTATTACACCCGTCCGGCTGGTTTGAAAATACTGAGCTGGAATCCTGCACGTAAACTTCGCCATCACTATGATCTGGTGACTCGCTTAGATGGACACGAGGGGCAGGATTTTTTATTTGTGACCTCTGCTCAATTGCCCACCAATATGCCCGCGTATTTCCAGTCTATTGAACAAGTTGGGGAGTTAAAGTTGCGCATTCATCCCGATTATTCATTAAGCTATGCTGTGTATCACCTGCAGAGTTTCAAAGGATTAACTCCCTAATGGACAACAAAAAAATACTTTGGAAGTTGTTGCTTTGGGTGGGGCTTGCCATGCTCACTACACTACCGTTTTGGATTCCGCAATGGCGCTTGGATTTTTATATTTCTAATTTTTTTTACCATCCTAGCTGTAGTCCCCAAGGTTGGGTTTTGGATTGTCATGGCCTCTATCAAGCTTTGTTTTATTCCAGTATCCCAGTTATTTCGGTGTTGATTTTGTTGGTAGGTGTAGTGGTGATTTTTTGGCGACCAAAAACCCTAGCTTATAAGCGCATGCGTCTGCGTATGGCCTATTTTGTCATAGTGTTTATGTTAGGCTCTGGTTTAGTCGTCAATGCGATTTTCAAAGATCATTGGGGGCGTCCACGGCCAGTACAGACTCAGGATTTCGGTGGTGAGGCTACTTATGTTCCACCTGGACAGTTGGTACTCAATAGCGAAGGTCGCTCCTTTCCAAGTGGGCACAGCTCAGTAGGCTTTGCGTTTTTAGCCCTCTGGTTTATCTGGCGGCGTGAGCGGCCTGATTGGGCAGGGTGGGGCTTAGGTTTCGGTTTATTATTCGGTTATGCCATTGGCTTGGCGCGGATGTCAGCGGGTGCGCATTACTTGTCGGATGTCATCTGGTCGGGTTGGATGATGGCTTTAGTGGCTTGGGCGGTTTACTACCCCTTGATGAAGATGCCTCGGCGCGAACGAGCTTTAGAAGAGGTCTTAAAAAAACCGCTTTAATCTAAGAATAATTCAATGACGGTATTAAGAAATTGCCAGCCTAGTTGAGTGGTTTGTACTTGTTGATCTTGAATGGTCAGCCAGCCTTTTGCCTCAGCCAAGGCTAAAGGTGCTTGCAAAGTTTCAAGGCTTAAACCAGTACGTTCAGTAAATAATTCTAAACTAAAGCCTGCTTTTAAGCGCAAAGCATTGAGCATAAATTCAAATTTCAAGTCGTCTGGCTTGAGAACTTGAGTTTCGCTACGCGCCTGTCCTTGGGCTACTTGTTGCAAGTATTGCGCAGGCTGGCGGTATTTTTGATGACGAGTGACTTGCCCAAACGGATCAGTAATTTTCCCGTGCGCCCCAGCACCAATCCCTACATAATCGCCAAACTCCCAATAATTTAAATTGTGCCGACAGGGTTGCTGTTTGGTATAAGCGGATACTTCGTATTGCTCAAAACCTGCTTGTTGCAGCACTTCTTGCCCTGCATATTGCATATCCACCAATAAATCATCATCCGGTAACACGGGCGGATGCTTATAAAACAAAGTATTAGGTTCGAGGGTGAGTTGATACCACGACAAATGAGTTGGCTGTAACTCAAGCGCTTGCTGTAAATCAGCCACGGCCTCTTCTAAGGTTTGCTTGGGCAAGCCAAACATTAAATCTAAATTGAAATTATCAAAACCGGCATAGCGTGCCACATCGGCAGCCTTTAAAGCTTCGGCCTGATTGTGTACTCGCCCCAGAGCTTGCAAATGTTGAGGGTTAAAGCTTTGAATACCGACGGATAAACGATTAATCCCTGCTTCGCGAAAGCCTTTAAATTTTTCCTGCTCAAAAGTACCAGGATTGGCTTCTAAAGTGACCTCAATATTGGGGCGGAAGGGAATCAGAGCGCGAATTCCAGCCAGTAATTCATCCATGCTGTCAGCACTGAATAAGCTGGGTGTACCACCGCCAATAAAAATTGATTCTAAGCGCCGTCCCCAAATATGCGGCAGTTCTTGGCTCAAATCTGCCAAAAGTGCTTGTATGTATGGCTGCTCAGGTAAATTCGCTGGCGCATGGTGCGAGTTAAAATCGCAATATGAGCATTTGCGAATACACCAAGGGACATGGATATAAAGTGAGAGAGGAATGAAAGCCATTTTAGGAAAGCAGATTCGCTAAATTGACGAAATCTTTCACGGCTAAAGTTTCAGCGCGTCGCGTCGGATCAATACCTAAACTTTCCATCTGCTCAGCAGTAATTAAACCTTTGAGAGTATTACGCAGAGTTTTGCGGCGTTGGGCAAACGCTTGAGCGACTAGGTGTGAAAAGCTTGGTAAGTGCTTGGCTGGATACGGCAGATTAATCCAAGGTTTCAAATACACCACAGCGGAGTCAACTTTCGGTGGTGGATTAAAAGCACCGGGTCCCACTTTCATTAAATAAGAGGTTTCACAGAAATACTGAATCATCACTGATAAGCGCCCATAATCATTGCTATCAGGGGCTGCCGTAATCCGGTCGACCACTTCTTTTTGCAACATAAACAGCATGTCGCGAATGTGGCTGCCTTGCTCAAGCAAGTGGAAAAGCAAAGGCGTAGAAATATTATAAGGTAGATTGCCTACAATTCTTAGAGGCTCACTGTCACCACGTAGACTTTGCACATCTAGTTTTAAAGCATCTAAAGCATGAATGGTTAGTTTTCCTTGAGCTTGGGGCTGTTGTTGCCACCATGCAATCACATCGCGGTCAATCTCAACCACATCAAGTTGAGGCAACCGTTCAAGTAAGGGAAAAGTTAAAGCCCCAGGACCGGGGCCGATTTCCACGACTCGATCTTTAGGGCTTAAATTTAATGCACGGAGCATACGCTCAATCACGCCACGGTCATGCAGAAAATGCTGACCGAAGCGTTTTTTAGCCTGTTGTTCGTAAGAATTCAAAGTTATTCCTGAATCTTCAGCTCAACACGGCGATTTTTAGCGCGGCCTTCATTAGTCTCATTATCAGCAATGGGCTTGTCTTCGCCATAACCAACAGCGGTTAAGTTCGCAGTGACACCTTTATCAGTCAGATATTTTCTAACAGCCTCAGCCCGTTTTTGTGAGAGGTTTTTGTTTAGGGTATTGTCACCACTAGAGTCAGTATGGCCGCCCACTTCAATTTTTAACTCAGGGTATTTTTTAAGAGTGGCTGCAGCCTCATCCAAAATTGGTAAGGAATCAGCCGTTAACTGATCAGAGCCTTTCTCAAAATTAACACCTTGCAAGTTAATGTTTTCAGTTTTGGAACAACCGACTTGGTTAACACTAGTACCGGTTGCTGTGTTGGCACAAAGATCACTGTCATCCGCTACACCGTCTTTATCCTCATCGGCGATAGCATCACAACCGGTGGCATCGACTTTAGTCCCTGCTGTGGTAGTGGGACATTTGTCTGCGCTATCGACCACACCATCTTTATCAGTATCTAATTCACAACCGGTTTCATCGACTTTGACACCTTCAGCGGTATTCGCGCATTTATCTGCGCTATCGATCACACCATCTTTATCCGCATCCGGTTCGCACCCGGTCGCATCAACGGTTTTACCCGCTTCAGTGGTAGGACATTTATCCGCGCTATCGACTACACCGTCTTTGTCTGTGTCGAGTTCACAGCCTGTTTCATCGACTTTGGTACCTTCGGTCGTATTCGCGCATTTATCGGCACTATCGACTACACCGTCTTTGTCTGTGTCGAGTTCGCAGCCGGTCGCATCAACGGTTTTGCCCGCTTCAGTGGTTGGGCATTTATCGGCACTATCGACGACGCCATCTTTGTCTGTGTCGAGTTCGCAGCCGGTCGCATCAACGGTTTTGCCCGCTTCAG
>ERZ650309.60-NODE-60-length-52777-cov-9.947897_pt1 | contig 52777 bp, 82 predicted proteins | sample MGYA00376245_ERZ650309 | MGnify/ENA primary metagenome ERZ650309 (study PRJEB26733, sample SAMN07839294) | wastewater metagenome | biome: urban; feature: wastewater treatment plant; material: waste water | place: USA: North Carolina | collected 2016-04-26 ... | reverse complement strand
GGAAAGAGGTTCGCCGCCGGTCACGCAGACGGTGGGGCAGCGGTGGCTGGCGACTTCGGCGAGCACATCGTCGAGGCTGCGGGTGGTGCCGCCGGTGAAGGCGTATTCGGTGTCGCACCAGGTGCAGCGCAGCGGACAGCCGGTCAGGCGGACGAACACCGTCGGCAGGCCCGCGCGGGAGGTTTCCCCTTGCAGCGAGTGGAATATCTCGGTGATGCGAAGGGTGACGGTGCGGGGCATGGCTGCAAAGGGAGGCGGTCGGCCCCGCCGCGGGCGGGGCGGACGGCTTACTTCTTGAGGCGCTGGCGGGCGATCTGCGCCGCCTGGCTGTTGGGATACTTGGCGACGAGCTTTTCCAGGCTGCGGGTGGCGGCCTTGAGGTCGCCGAGGCCGCTCTGGGCGCTGGAGAGGCCGAGCAGGGCGTCCGGTGCGCGGGTGTCGTCGGGCCACTGGCTGGCGACGCGACCGTAGTGGTCGGCGGCGTTGGCGTAGTCCTTGAGCTGGTACTGGGCGCTGGCGGTCCAGTAATGGGCGCTGGGCTGGAAGCTGCTGTTCGGGTAGTTGCGCAGGAAGGCGGTGAAGGCCGTGGCGGCTTCCTTGTATTTGCCGCCGCGCAGCTGGTTGAGGGCGCCTTCGTAGTCGCGGTTCTCGTTGGCCGGGTCCACGAACAGCGCCAGCAGGTTCACCGGCATGCCCTGCGCCACGGCGCTCTGGGCATAGATGAAGGGCGAGATCGCAGCGCCGTCCATGACCTGGGCGGCGCCGTTGTACAGCACGTGGGGAGCCTGGCCGGGGGGCGAGATCACGTAGTAGGTCAGGCCCTGCTCGTGCATCCACTCCACGATGGACTGGTGTCCCTCGCCCGGATCGACCTGCGCCTCCAGGACGAAGTAGATACCGACCGGCTGGCCAGTGGGGGTGAGGTTGTCCTCGGCGACCCAGAGATCGTTGAGCACCGCCTTGACCTCGGCCTTGGGCATCGTGCCGGGACCGGCGACGAAGTGCATGATTGCCATGATGTGATACTCCTATGGGGTTGGTGGTTTGGTACGCAGCTCGAAGGCTGCACGCTTGAGACGCAGCAGCGCCAGGTCAGCTGCTGTCACGAGGAAATCATCGAGACGGCTCAGCAGGAGAGCGATCCCTCCGGCAGCCAGGCCCTGGAGCCAGCGGTCGGCGCCAAGAGTAACACACTCAAGTGTGACACACACAGCGCCCCACAGAGCATGCCAGGCCCAGCGAGGCAGGGTGATCGTGATCGGCTGCATGGTCAACACCGTCGAGACGAGGTGGACAGCTAGAGCTACGAGCACGAGATGGATCACCGAGAGTTCCTCTGCCTTGGTAGACACCGCAGGGGTGTTGGCTGTATGGTCCGTCCCGTCAGGTCACCACAACCGGCCAACGAAGGAGGATCACCACCAACATCAACACCGAGCAAGGACCGACACAACCAACACCCGCTGCGTACGCCCTCCAACATAGACGGTATCTACCACGCAGCGCAACACCCTCTGGATGAGATGCGCAACGACTTCTACCGATACCGGACCACCGCAGCGAACAACGCACAGCGCTGGGCCAAGAACAACGGGCTCGGGCCAGCAGGCCCCCTCCTGGCTGAGATCATTCGCCGGAGCCACCCCGCCGAGCCCTGGGCCTGGGTCCAGACGAAGAGCATGAGCGATTGGGCCGACCGCTTCGGTGTGTCACTCAGGTCGCTCCACCGGCACCTGAGCATGCTCCACGAGGCGGGCGTGATGACCTCCGAGGTGCGCCCCGTGGCGTCCATGAAGAAGCCCGGCGAGTACCCGATCTACCGTGTCACATTTGCTTGTGTTGTTGATATTCTGGTGCTGGATGACAAGCTGGCCCACGAAATCTTCAGCGGTGAGAGTGCCAAATTGGCATTCTCAGAGTGCCATAATGGCACGCTCGCAACTTTGTTGCTACACCGTGAGAACCCCGAAATCTCGGGCTTTTTGGCCGGTATTTCGTTCCCCACGAGCACCATAGATAGTAAGGGAGAGAGTAGTACTTCTAGAGAAGTGCGGCGGCTTCGCCCCCGCCGACCAAAGAGTGTGATACTGTCTGCCACCGTCGAGGAGGACGAGTTGAAGCGACCCACGAACGGCGTGGACCTGGGAGCCCCAGAGTCACAGCCCGACGACCACGTGCAGAAGCCGAAGAAGACCCACGCCCCCGCCTTCCGGCTCGGGCTGGTGTTCGAGGCCGAATGGGCCAAGACCCGTGCGGCCGTCAACAAGCTCTCGCTCCCGTACCAGCCGTGGGCGGGCTCGCAGAAGGCCGTCTTCCACGCCTGGGTGAACCAGGACCTGATCCCCCGCTGCGGCTCCGAGGAGGCGGCGGCCGAGGCCATCGTCGCCTACTGCTCGATGGTGGCCACCGGAGAGATCTCTCAGCCTGGCGAGCGGATGCCCGTCTTCCGGTACATGGCCAAGGACTTCGAGAAGCTGCGCCGTGCTCAGGCCGCTGCGGCTCCCGTGGACGAGACGGCCGATGCGTTCCGAGCCCAGCAGGAGGCGTATCGTGCTCGCCGGGCCGCCGAAGAGGCGACGCCCGTCGATGTGTATATCCCTGAGCAGTTCCGGGCGGCCCAATGAGCGACGACGAGATTCCCCACCTCCGGCCGGTCACCGACATCGGCAAGCCGATCAGCACCGTGGTGCGTGAGACGGCCACGATGCCTGGAGACCCTCGGGTGTTCCACCTCAGCGGCTCCAAGCTCCCGCACCGGGGGATCCACATGCCCGAGCGGATGAAGCAGTGGGCCGAGGACGACGACTCACGGTGTCTATATCTCCACGGCGAGTACAAGTCCGGCAAGACCTGGCTCGGCGTGTACGCCGCCATGCTCTGCGGCGCCCACCGCATGGGCTACTGGAGTGAGTCACGCTACGTCGAGGATCTGGACCGCAAGCGCTGGTACGAGCGCATGCTGGTCAACGACACCCGCAACGACATGCTCTGGGAGGAGTTTCGGGTCTACGAGGAAGCCTTCCTGAAGCTCACGATGATCGAGCCCCTCGTCATTGATGAACTTTTCTATTGGGACCTGCCCGACTTCAAGCAGCTGGAGCTGGACAAGCTCATCAAGCAGCGGCTCGACCTGGGCCTCGTGACCGTGCTCTGCGCCCGGCGGCTCCCCCCGCACAACTCCATGCTCGGTCGGCTCCTCACGGAGTACGCCACGATCATCGACCTCCCACTCCTGGGGGCATGATGGAAGGCGGCGACCTCGCAACGTACGGCGGCGCTCGTTCCATCGTGGTGCTGGAGGGCCTGCTCTGCGTGCCCACCTACCGGGAGAAGCGCCGGGGCCTCCGGATCCCGGTGGAGGTGCTGGACGAGCCCGACAACTGGCACTGGTCTGAGGCGGCGGTGAAGAGCGTCCAGGACAAGATCTACCGCCTCAGCATGTTCATCGACGTGGTGACCTTCATGGGCGAAGCCGTCGCCGAGGCGGCAGCCGAGTGGTTCCAGCGCTACGACGTGGGCGTGTCGGGCGTGGAGTCCTACAACTTCGACACCTTCTGCACGAGCCTGGCCTGGCGTCAGGACATCCAGACGATCTACGAGGCCAGCCCCCAGCGGATCATGCGCTACGGACAGCGTGGCTACGCCGTCGTCGGCGGGGTGTTCTGATGGCGCTGGACATCGAGCACGGCGCCCTCTGCCGCATCATCACTGATAGGGATATCGCTACCGCCATCGACATGCACATCGGTGACGAGTACTTCGAGGACCCGGCCAACCTGCGGGTCTGGACGATGGTCATCGAACACTGGAAGGACCACGGCTCGGTCCCCGACATCTCCTCGGTCAACCGGGCCTACCCGACCTTCACGGTCTACGCCTACCCCGAGCCCCTGAAGTACTACCTCGATGAGCTGCGTGACCGGAAGCGCATGCGGATATCCCTCGCCGCCACCCAGGAGGCGATGAAGATCCTGGACGACGAGGGTCCCGACAAGGGGCGCCGCTTCGCCGACACGCTGCGTCTCGGGCTCCAGTCTGCCTGGCAGGAGGTCCCCGAGGGCAAGGACGTGGACTACTTCACGATGTTCCAGGAGAACACCCTGGATCGCCTCATCGACCGGATGAACAACCCCGGCATCCGGGGCGTGGAGACCGGCTTCGACATCCTCGACAAGATCACGGGCGGCTACCAGGACGGCCAGCTGATCTCCATCGTCGCCGTGCCCAAGACGGGCAAGAGCACGCTGGCGCTCTACTCGGCGCTGCACGTGCGCTCTGTCGGCCGCCGGGCCATGTTCTTCACCTTCGAGATGAGCGCCGCCGAGCAGGAAGACCGCCTCGTCAGCATGGTCTCCGGCGTGGACTACAACGCCATCCTCGACGGCACGATCACCCAGCGGGAGATCGACATCATCAGCCGAGAGCACCAGATCCGCCAGTACTCCCATGAGGGTCTCACTCTCGTGGCCGACACCAGCTCGGTCACCACCGTGAGCGCCGTCCAGGCGAAGATCCGCCAGTACAAGCCACGGGTCGTGTTCGTTGACGGCGCCTACCTCATGGACGACGAGGAAGGCGAGGCCAAGGGCTCCAGCCAGGCGCTGACCAACATCACCCGGGCGCTGAAGCGCATGGCGCAGGCCGAGGGCATCCCCGTCATCCTCACCACCCAGGGCTCGCAGTTCCGGGCCAAGGGCGGCGTGAACATGAGCACGGCGATGTACTCACAGTCGTTCGCCCAGGACTCCGATGTGCTGCTGGGGGCCGAGAAGCTGCTCCAGCGCAAGGACGGCCTCATCCTGTCGAAGTTCAGCGTCATCGCCGGTCGTAACGTCATGAAGGCCGACTTCTACATCGAGGTGGACTGGACGAAGGGCTCCATCCGCCACGTCACCGACGCCGAGGCCGAGATCATGTTGGCCAACTCCGACCCGAACGCACCGGCCGGAGGTGCGAACTCCAACCAGTCGTTCCAGATGAGCCCCTGATGCTGGATCTACTTCCCGTACTAGAAGACCTAGGCATCGAAGACCTTCGAGTAAACGCCCGGGAGATCACCGGGCTCTGCCCGGCTCACGAGGCCCGCACCGGCAAGAGGGACACACACCCGTCCTGGTCGATCAACCGGGAGACCGGCGCCCACATCTGCTTCTCCTGTGGCTTCAAGGGCGGCCTGGGCGATGTGTACCGGGCCGTCGGCGAGCCTGTTCCTGAGGACCTGGAGACCGAGCTGGCCAAGCAGTCGATCGAGGCGAGCCTGGCTAGGGTCACCCGGGAGGAGACGGTCTACACCCAGACCAGCCCGATGATCATGGACATGCCGTGGCTCCGGAGCTTCCCGCCGATGCCCGAGAACATGCTGGCCTTCCGGTTCATCCGGCCCGAGGCCGCAACGCTCTACGACCTGCATTGGGACTTCGACGGCAAGAGGTGGGTGATACCCATTATGAGTCCGCTCGGCGAGCTGATGGGCGTCCAGTACCGAGCCACCGGCCAGCGCCCGGACAACTTCCCGAAGGAGTTGGAGAAGAGCACGACCCTGTTCGGCCTCCACCTCGTGCCACCGTCGGTCAAGATCATCATGGTCGTGGAGTCGCCGCTCGACGTGGTGCGTCTGTGGTGCGCTGGCGTCTGGGCCGTGGCGTCGTTCGGTGTCTACATCAGCGATGCCCAGCTCGACCTGCTGTCCCGGAACTTCACCGTCGTGATCGTGGCTGTGGACAACCCCGCCATCGACAAGGCAGGCCGGGAGGCCCTGGAGCCGATCATGGCCCGCCTCCGGCGCCGGGGCTGCCCCGCCATGGTGTTCGACTACACCGGCCTGCGTGACCGAGAAGGCAACGTGGCGAAGGACCCGGGCGATGTGGCCGACGACTACGCCCTCTACCAGGCGTTCCGCCGGAGCTTGGGGATCCGTGGGGACGCATAGCCACCTCCCGCTCCGGCCCTACCAGGATCTCGCCGTCGATGAGGCCCTCTGCCGACGGTCGCTGCTGCTCGCCCTCGTGCAGGGCGCCGGGAAGACCCGCACGGTCATCGAGACCATCCGCATCCTTGCCGAGGAGGGCTCGGTGCAGGGCGGCGCCATCTTCTGCCCCAGCTCACTGAAGTTCCAGTGGCGGGACGCCGAGCTGGCCAAGTGGGACGACGCCAACCATGCCATCGTCATCGACGGAACGAAGAAGAAGCGCACCCAGCAGTACGAGGAGGCGCACAACTACAGGTACACCATCCTCAACTACGACGCCCTCGTCCACGATTGGGACCTGATCAAGCAGTATCTCCCTATAGACTTCATCGTGGCCGACGAGGTGACCTTCATCAAGGGGCTCAACGCCAAGCGGTCCAAGCGGCTCAAGATGCTCGGTCACTACGCCCGTTACCGATACGGGCTATCAGGTCAGCCGATCGAGAACCGTCCGGAGGAGTTGTACTCCATCATGCAGTTCGTGGACCCGACGGTGCTTGGCGACCCCGAGCACTTCGACCGGACCTTCCTGGTGCGCACGCCCTGGGGCAAGACCGTGGGCCACCGCAACCTCCCGCTCCTCCGGCAGACCCTCGGCGACGCCATGTTCCGCCGGAGCCGTGCCGACATCGCCGAGTACCTACCCCAGCGCATCGAGACCGACATCCCGGTCCACATGACGGGCCAGCAGGCCAAGCTCTACGACCACATCCGAGAGGACCTCTGTGACACCATCGACCAGGCGATGGCCGGTGGCGTCAGCGGCTTCGACGTGGAGTCGCACTACGGAGGTGGGGGCAACGCCGACAACAACAAGCTCAAGGGCCTGGTCATGGCCCGCATCACCGCCATGCGCCTGCTCTGCTCACACCCGCAGCTGCTCAGCGCCAGCGCCCAGGACTACGACGACCCGAAGACGGCATCGGGCTCGGCCTACGCCGCTGAGATGGCCGCTGCCGGGCTCCTCGACCACCTCCCGGACTCTTCGGCCAAGCTCGACGCTCTCGTGGCCCAGCTCAAGATGATCTTCGAGGAGGAGCCCGAGTCCAAGGTGGTCATCTACTCGGTGTTCAAGTCCATGGTGCGGATGATCCAGGAGGAGGCACGTGACCTCGGCCTCGGGTGTGTCTCCATGACCGGCTCGACCACGCCGAAGAACCGCCAGCAGGCCATCGAGAACTTCAACACCAACCCCGGCGTGAAGGTGTTCGTCAGCTCCGACGCCGGGGCATACGGCGTGAACCTCGACCGAGGCACCCACCTCATCAGCTACGACTTCCCGTGGTCAGCGGGCACGCTCGGCCAGCGGGTAGCCCGTATCGACCGAACGTCTACGGTGGCGCCGACGATCCTCATCAGCTACCTCTACGGCTTCGGGACCATCGACCACTACCAGAAGATGATGCTGGAGCAGAAGAAAGCCATCGGCGATGCCTGGGTGGATGGCCGCAACATCGACGCCAAGGGGGGCCTGGAGCTTTCACTGTCATCCCTACGTGATTTCATGGAAGCACCCCTCCTGTAGGTCTAGTGTCTCACTCCGACTTGACATAGCAACTAATCCGTGATCGACTACCTGCCCATGAAGAAGATACTGCTCACCATCGCCGCCGCCTACGTGGCCGAGCACTTCATCCGTTTCCGAGCCAACCGCCAGTTCGCTGCCCGGCGCAACGCACTGTTCGACTCCTCGGCGATCCACGGGTCGTGGCAGGAATGACCGAGCAGCTGACCCTCCGGGACCACATCGACCATGGTGTGTGGAAGACCGACGGCACCACGGTGTTCTGCTACTGCCGAGCCCCGCTGTACCGTGGCCAACTCGCCGTGACCCGGGCCGAGAAGGAACAGGTGGTCGCCCACCTTGAGCAGGCGAGTGCCGCCCAGGTACCGCAGGCCCCGGTCGAGCACGAGGACCCCGCCCTCCGTCCGATGGCCACTTCCGAGCGCATCCTTGCCCGCTTCCGGCTCTACCTCCAGTCACGAGGCATCCGGGAGCAGGCCGACGCCCAGGAAGGGCGGATGAAGGAGGAGATCTTCAACGAGATTCTCGCCGCTGACCCCACCGCCTACACCGTGGACGAGAAGGGCTCCCGCACCATCATGCTGCCCGAGCCCATTGAGCGCCCGCCGGACCCGAAGACGGGCAAGGCCCGCAAGCCGATCACCGGCTTCACTCGCCAACGCCGGGTCTCGGTTACCGTGAAGCCAGACGCCGTGGACCGCATCCTGGCTGATGCCGGTATCCAGACCGACGAGGTGTACACCACGACTCACGTCCCAGCTCACGACGAGATCGAGCTGGACGAGGGCAAGCTCTACGCCCTCAACTTCGCTGGGCGTCTCACCGACGAGCAGCTCAGGGAGTGCTTCGCCTACAAGGAGATCTTCGCCATGGTTCTGGAGGATCAATGAGCAACCCCGACCCCTGGAGCCAGTTCGGCGACCTCGTGGAACCGGGCTCCGGCCACCAGTTCGTCCACACGGATGCCTTCCCCGGCAGCCGCCCGCCCGTCAATCGCCAGCCCGACGCTCCAGCGCCCGCCTCCGACGAGGTGCTCTGGGACTCGCATCCGCTGATGCGCTCCGTCAACGGCATCGAGTACGAGTTCTTCCAGGTCGGTGCGCTGGCCATCGCTCTCGGTCGCCAGCCGGTCACGATCCGTGGGTGGGAGACCAAGGGGCTCCTGCCCGGCACTCCGTTCCGATCGGCCATGCCGTCCCGTGCCCCGCTGACGACGCTTGGCAAGACGGCCAAGGGCCGCCGCCTCTACCTCCGGGCACAGATCGAGGGCATCATCCAGATCGCCACCGAAGAGGGTGTCATCTTCCCGACACCCTCCGACAAGGCGGGGGCTCCCCCCACCACAAGGTTCGCCGAGAGGGTCTATACCCTGTATGAGTCACTCCGGCAGCAGGTCCATCAACCACAACCACAACAAGGAACACCTTCATGAGTGACACCCAGCAGTACCCCCAGCAGCCCTTCCCGCAGGTGCCCCAGCAGGCTCCCGTCCCGATCCCGGGCGCCGTCCAGGCGTCGCAGCTCCAGCAGCCGATGCAGGCCGCCGCACCGCTCCCCGGTCCGGCCCCCCTGCCCGGCCCGGCGCCGCTCCCCGGTCCCGCCCCGCTCCCGCAGCAGGCGATCCCCCCGGCTCCCGGTCCGATGACCTTCGACCAGGGCCAGTTGGCTGCTCCGATGCAGGTCCCGGTCCCCTACGGTGAGCCCGCCGGTTCCCCCGGCTGGCAGGACCCGATGCAGGCCGCCCCGCAGCAGGCGTGGCAGCCCCCGGCCCAGCAGCCGCAGTACAACCCCGCCGACACCTACCAGGCGCCGCCTCAGCAGCCGGTGTACCAGCAGCCCGAGGCGCCCTACCAGCAGCCGGTGGTGCCTCAGCCGTACTACCCCGAGGTCCAGCATCCGCAGTACCAGCAGCCGCTTCCGGTGGCGCCGGTCCAGCCGACGCAGATGCCCCAGGGCTACCCGCAGCAGGCCCCCGGTCCGATGCCGGTCCAGCCTCCGGCCCCCCAGACGCCCCAGGCGTACCGCCCGCCGGTCGCCGCCGGGTGGGGGTCGGCCCAGCAGGTCATGGACTCCACGTCCAGCTTCGCCAACAAGTTCTCGCCGGGCACGAGCCCGTCGGTGATCCTGTTCCTCGACCCCGAGCCCTTCGCCAGCTACTCCCGGCATTGGGTGGATCGTGTCATCGAGCGCAAGGCCGTGAAGCGGGCCTACACGTGCCTCGCCCACCGTGGGCAGAACTGCCCGCTGTGCGAGATCGCCGACCGGCCCCAGGCCGTCTCGTCGTTCAACGTGCTCCTGCTCAACGAGGACGGCTCCGTCGTCGTGAAGCTCTGGGAGGTCGGCGCCAAGATCTTCAACCGCCTCCGGGACTGGTCGATGGACCCGAAGACCGGGCCGATCACGAAGAGCTGGTACGCCGTCACCAAGGCCCAGGGTGAGGCGGCGACGCTGTGGCCCATCGAGCCCACGACCATCGTCAGCCAGTACGGCATGATCCTGCCGACCCCCGAGGCTGTGTCGGCCGCTGCTGCCCAGCGCTACGACGCCAGCGTCATCGAGTACGCCTCGGTGAGCGACCTCCAGCAGGTCGCCATGGAGCTGTCGTCGGCGGGATGACCGTCCCGCTTCTGGAGGAGGTGAGCCACCCGGCATTTCCCCGGGTGGCTCCCCACCTCGTCACCACCGAGCAAGAGCTTCGGGAGGTGGTGGAGTACTTCATACGCCAGCCCGCCTTCGTGCTGGACGTGGAGACGACCATCGCCCCGACCCCGGCCCTCAACGAGGTGCTGTGGATCGGCCTCGCCACCTACGGCAAGGTGTCCCTCATACCCATCGGCCACCCCCACGGCCCCAAGATCACGCCCGAGTTCGTGGCGAAGGTGCCCGACCACTCCACGGTTAGGCCCTACGCCAACGACAAGACCGGGACGAAGTTCACCAAGCCCAAGCTGGTGAGTGTGACGCACCCGGCCACGTTCGGCCCCGTCCCCCGCCAGCTGCGCCCCGACGTGGCCTTCGAGATCCTCAAGCCCCTGTTCTTCTCGGGCAAGACGATCATCGGGCACAACATCAAGTTCGACATCATGTCGGTCGGCAAGTACTACCCAGAGATGCCGCCGGGTCCATTCGAGGACACCATCCTCCTGACCCACATCCTGGACGAGAGCCGACCCGACTACGGCCTGAAGCCACTCATCACGCAGTGGATCCTCGGCATCCGTGGGCGTCGCAAGGAGGTTCGGGACGAGTTCTACCCCAACCTCGGCAAGTACGTGGTCCAGGAGGGCCTCTACGACATCGCCCGGTACCTCGCCAAGGACGTGTTCTTCACCTGGACCTACTGGTGCAGCCATCGGCCCAGGCTCGTCGCCGAGGAGCTGGAGGAGGCGTACTACCTGGAGTGCGCACTGCTCAACGTGCTGCTCGCCATGGAGCACACAGGTGTCTATACCGATATCAGCGTGATCGAGGCCATTGGCCGCCAGCTCGACGCCGACATCCGCATGCTGGAGATCGACATCTGGAGGATCTGCGGCGAGCAGTTTGAGCTGACGCTGAAGAGCAAGCTCCGGCACTACTTCTTCGGCGACAAGAAGGACGGCGGCCAGGGCCTGAAGCCACTCACCTACACCGAGAAGACCAACGAGCCCCAGCTCAACAAGGCCGTCATGGAGCACTACGCCGACAGCAACCCGCTGGCCAAGGCGCTCCTGGAGTGGACCTCCAAGCACAAGCTGAAGTCGGCGTTCGTGGTGTCACTCACCGAGGCCCGGGTCAACGGCCGCATCCACACGAGCTTCAACCAGCACCGTGCGGAGACCGGCCGCCTGTCCAGCTCCGGCCCGAACCTCCAGCAGGTCCCTCGGCCGAAGAAGGGCGCCGACAAGGGCACCCAGCTCCGTGAGGTGTTCGCCGCCGCCCCTGGCCACAAGCTCATCGTGGCCGACTACGACCAGATCGAGCTGCGCTGCATCGCCTACCTGGCCAACGACCCCGAGATGATCCGGCTCTTCGCCAGCGGGATGGACATCCACTCCGAGGCCGCTGCATCTATGCTGGGCCTCCCGATCGAAGCAGTCGGTGACGCCGAGCGCAACGTCGGCAAGCAGGTCAACTTCTCTGTCGGCTATGGCGCCAGCGAGTACCGAGTGGCGGCCATCACCGGACGCACCGTGGACGAGGCCCGGCTCTTCATCGAGCGCTACTTCCAGCGCTTCAGCGCCGTACCCGGCTGGAAGGAGCGGGAGCTGCTCACCGCCCTCCGGCGTGGTAACCCCCGCAACCCCATCGGCGAGCCGCCCTACGTCGTCATCCCCGGCTCCGGCCGCCGTCGGCGGATCAAGGAGCTGATGAGCGACGACTTCAAGGTGCGGGCCTCGGGCCAGCGCCAGGCCATCAACGCCCTCGTGCAGGGGTTCGCCGCCAACATCATGAAGAAGGCCCTCATCGACCTCCACTACGGGCTCCGGCAGTACGCTCCCGACGCCCACCTGGAGCTGACGGTCCACGATGAGGTGATGGTCGAGGCACCTACCTTCCAGGCCGAGCAGGTCGGTGCTATGGTGACCCACTACATGCAGGGTGTCACCATCAACGGCCGCCCTGCTCTCGGCCCGGTCCCTCTGATCGCCAGTGCTGGGATCGGCGACAACTGGCTGGAGGCGAAGTGAGCAACGCAGACTGGTACGCCCGACGGGTGGCCCCCATCGTCCAGCAGCAACAGCCGCAGGCACCGCAGCAGCTCGGGCCGCCGCAGGGGTTCTACCTCCCGCAGCCTGGCCCCGCCGTCATGCCTCCGGGGAACTACCCACCGCAGCAGCCGCAAGGCTACCCGCAGCAGCCCCAGGGCTATCCGATGGCGCCCCAGGGGTATCCGCAACAGGGTGTATACCCCCCGCAGACGCAGAACTTCAGCAAGCAGGCGATCCAGACGCCCGAAGCGCTGCGCCAGGCCGTGTTCTCCGGGGCGTGGCAGGGTACCGCCGCCGCCCGGCAAGGGACACACCACTGCCCGCAGTGCGGCGGCCCTCACTTCATGGAGCGCAACGGCGACGGCGGGGTGCAGGCGGGCGTCCGCAGCCTCAACGGCGGCGCCGCTCCGCAGTGCTACGACTGCGGATTCACCGGAAGGATCCCCACGCAAGGGGACCAAGCCACGTGGGCGGGAGCCCAAGGAGCCTGATGTCTGATACCGATACCAAGAAGGCGAAGAAGCCAGCGACCATCGGCGGCAAGCCGATCGAGCGGGCCTCCGACGCCGACATGAAGGCGCTCATCGCCAAGGCCGAGAAGGAGCTGGGCGAGGGCTCGCTCTTCCTCGGCAGCGAGATTGACGACCAGTCCGTGCTGCGCTGCACGACCGGCGTGCTCGCCTTCGACCTCATGCTGGGCGGCGGCTGGCCACTGAACCAGTGGAACGAGATCATCGGCTACGAGTCGAACGGCAAGACGGCCATGGTGCTGAAGACCATCGCCGCCAACCAGGCCAAGGACCCAACGTGGACCGTGCTCTGGATCGACGCCGAGCACTTTGTTCTCGATTGGGCCGTGCGCCTCGGTGTGGACCTGTCGAGGGTGTACATCGTCCGGACCAACATCATGGAGGAGGCGTTCCAGGTTGTCACCGAGTGGCTGAACGCCAGGGCCTGCGACTGCGTGGTCATCGACTCCTACCCGGCGCTGACCACCCTCCTGGAGGAGGAGAAGTCGATGGATGAGCTGACCGTCGGGACCGGCGCCAAGCTCTTCAACCTCTTCATGCGCAAGTCGGGCAAGGCCATCAAGCGCTCGCTCACCCAGCCCGACCGCCCGGTGCTCGGCATCATCATCAACCAGTGGCGAGACCAGATCGGTGGCTTCAGCCCACAGGGCACGCCGAAGATCACGCCCGGCGGCAAGGGTAAGAACTACTCCTTCTTCACCCGGGTCGAGTTCAGCCGCCTGGAGTGGATTCAGGAGAGCGGGTTCAAGGTCGGGCTCCGCATCAAGGCCCGCACCATCAAGAACAAGACGGCGCCCGCCGAGCGCACGGCCCAGGTGGACTTCTACACCGACGACGCCGGGGACGGCCTCTACAAGGCCGGTGCCATCGACAGGGTGAAGGACATCCTCACCGTCGCCATGCAGTACGACGTGGTGACCCGAGCGGGCTCGTGGTACTCCTTCGGTCCCGTGGACGAGAGCACGGGCAAGGCCAAGTACCGCTGGAACGGTGGCGACGCTGCCTACAAGGAGGTACTCAGCGACCTCACGCTCCAGGCCGAGCTGGACGCCGCCGTGCGCCAGTACGTGCTGGAGGAGTAGGTGCGCAGGCCGAAGACGGCGCTCGACGCCTCACGGGCACAGGAGGCCCGCATCGCCGAGATCAGGGGCGGCACGCTGCACGCCGGGTCCGGCAACCAGTGGCGCCACAAGAACGACCTGCGGGACGACGAGTGCTTGTGGGAGATGAAGCACACCGACGGCGAGAAGCAGATCACCGTCAAGGTCAAGGACCTGGAGGAGCTGCGTACCAACGCCATCCTCGCCGACCGCATGCCGGTGTTCCACGTCCAGATCGGGCGTGACGGCAAGAAGTATGTCATTCTCCAGGAGGACGACTTCCTGGAGCTGATGGAAAGGGCACACGAATGAGCGCCGTGACGCAATGCACCGAGCCCGGCTGCACCAACCGGCATGCCGGACGTGGGTTCTGCAAGAAGCACCTTCAGCAGAAGCGGAGGGCCGGGGTGCTGCCGCCTGTGGACCCGAACTGGCGCAAGCTGCCGAAGGGACAGAAGGCGTACCACGGAGATGGTGTGTCCACCACTCAGTCCGGATACCGTCGTGTCCGACGTGGGCCGAATGATTGGGTGCTGGAGCACCGGCTCGTCATGGAGCAGCAGCTCGGGCGTCAGCTCGTGGATGGTGAGAACGTCCACCACAAGAATGGGGACAAGCTCGACAACGATCCGGAGAACCTGGAGCTGTGGGTGACCCACCAACCCGTAGGTCAGCGAGTAGAAGATGCTTTGGCATGGGCACACGAGATCATCAGCCGCTACGAAGGGACCATGTGATGCGCTTTTTCTTGGATTCGGAGTTCATGGAGGACGGCAGCACCATCGTGCCCCTGTCCCTCGGCATCAACACGGAGAGCGGGGCTGCCCTGTACATCGTGTTCGAGGACGCCGACCGCAGCCTGGCCAACACCTTCGTCCAGGTGGCAGTCATCCCGCACCTGGACGACGAGCCGCCGCCGGGTGTGCGCTACGTCCGCTGCGGCCGTGAGGAAGCGGCCCACGTCCTGCTGCAATGGGTGAATGAGCACCTCGAAGAGGGCGTCTGGTCGCCCGAGTTCTGGGCCGAGTGCGGCGCCTACGATTGGGTGCTGGTCTGCCAGCTCTTCGGCACCATGGACGACCTGCCCGAGGGGTGGCCCTACTTCATTCGAGACGTGGAGCATCTGCGTGCTGACGTGGGTTGGGACGGTCCGTACCCCTACGAGGAGGGGCGCAACGACGCCCTCCACAACGCCATCAACGACTCCTTCGGGACTCGTGAGAACTGGCGTTTCTTGACAGCGCTGCGTGACACCGAGCTGACGCCGGAGATGTTCGTGCAGGCCGACCTCGGTGCCTCCAAGGCGAAGCACCCCACGGCCCAGCCGCCGTTCCAGACCTGACCCATATCCCCTATCACTACTGGAGTACCACACCATGGACTACCACTTCCAGGTCAAGGTCAGCGCCCCCGACGGCGTGGCCCCCGACGACCTGTCCGTCAACGTGCTCGCTGCCCTGCGGGAGTTCTCCGAGCGGTTCGAGACCCTCCATGGAGACGCCATCGAGGTGCTCGGCCTCAGCGTGCTCTACGTCGGCTCGGACACTCCCAATGCTCCTGGGCAGTACGAGGCACCGCTGCCCGGCCCCGACGGCTTGCCACAGAACGAGGACGCCCCCTGCTCGGTGTGCGACCACGCCCGCACCGAGCACGGCGCTCTGAGGGGTGCGCACGGCGAGGACGGCTGCCGTCACGCTGGCTGCAACTGCAACCTCACGCACGGCTTCTGACCATGACCGGCTCGCCGTCGGCCAAGGCGCTGACCACGTACGCCCAGACGCACAAGGACAACACCGTCGTCCTCGGTGCGATCGAGCGCCACGTGCTCCAGCGCCCGGACGACGGCGACCGGGACATGACTCAGCTCCACCCGAGCGAGATCAGCAAGAACCGCTGGTGCCCGAGGAAGGACTACTTCTCCATCGCCGTGCCCCACCTGGCGGTCGCCGAGGACTTCGGCTTCCAGACCCTGCGGATCTTCGAGGAGGGCCACGACATCCACGCCAAGTGGCAGCTCTGGCTGAAGGAGATGGGGATCCTCTGGGGCAAGTGGAAGTGCTTCCGGTGTGAGACCTACACGTGGGCGCAGAGCTGCGACCTCGGCCCGTGCCCTCGATGCGGGCACCCCGACCCCTGGGTCTACAAGGAGGCGCCGCTCTCGCTGCCGAGCCACGCCCTCATCGGCCACACCGACGGCGTGCTCATCCTCCCGGACAAGCCACGCCTGTTGGAGGTGAAGAGCATCGGGCTCGGCACCGTGCGGGTCATGAACAGCTCGCTGTATGACTCCTTCCTCAAGGGCGAGATCAACTTGGATCAGATGTGGTGGAGGATCAAGCGCCCCTTCGCCGCCCACATCCGACAGGGCATGCTCTATCTGCGGATGGCCATGGCCTGGAACCTGTTGATCGGCCACCAGATCATGCCGAAGATCAACGAGATCGTCTTCATCTACGAGTGGAAGCCGACGCAGAAGGTCAAGGAGTTCGTGCTCACCTACAACGAGCAGCTGATCGACAGCCAGCTGGCGGGCGCTCAGTCCGTCGCCGACGGGCTCCGGCACGGCATCGCACCGAGCCGCCCGAGCTGGACCGAAGACCGTAAGATGGATACACCGGCGTGCAAGAAATGCGCCTATCAGACACTATGTTGGAGCACGAATGATCAGTCGCCCCCCGGGGTCGCCCAGCCCGACCTCACCGCCATCGCCCCAGCTGCCCTCCCCGCAGCCCCCGTCCTCACCATCAAGCGGGCCTCAGCCAGCACCCGCCGCCGAGCCGTGGCGGGCGTGGGGTAGCGATCTCCCGGGCTTCGACATCCCTCACTTGCCCGAGGACATCACCGAGGTCAGTGACTCCTTCCTCATGTCGCTGTTCCGGCAGTACGTGGTGTGGGAGAGCTTCTTCGCCAGCGTGCTCGCCGAGCAGGAGGGTGCTGAACTGTGGGCCAAGGCTCAGATCGAGATCGCTGAGGCCCAGGCCAAGGCCCAGGCCACGGGCAACGTCACCGAGCGCCGCTTCACGGCCGCCGCCGACGAGAAGGTGGTCGAGGCCCGGCAGGCTGCGGCCCAGGCCAAGCGCTCGATGAAGACCCTCACCGCCACGATGGAGTCCGTCAACCGGGCCAGCAACTTCGTCAGCCGGGAGCTGTCTCGCCGCATCGGTCGGGAGCCTGCCAACCGGCGCAGCGACCGCTACGGCGGTGCGTAGTGGCCAGCCCCCAGCAGTCCAAGCGCATCGGCCTCAAGGGCGAGAACGTCTTCGTCCGTGGCGTGCAGGCGTACCTCAAGCGACGGGTGGAGCGCCGCCGCCTCCAGGGTGCGCTCGACCAGGGTGACGTGGCTGGCTGGGACGGCGTGTGCGTCGAGGTGAAGGCCGGTCGGCAGTGGAACATCCCTGACTGGCTCCGGCAGCTGGAGAAGGAGACACAGAACGCTGGGGCCGACATCGGGTTCATCGCCGTGCTGATGCATGGGCGGCCTAACTTCGAGCAGATGGTGGCCATCATGCCGATGCCCGAGTTCATGGAGCTGATGGTGGACGCTGGGTGGGCCGACCATCTTCCAGGCCAGGGGCCTGTCGCAGAAATCGCCGAACAAGGAGACACTCATGGGTGATGTAGTGCAGCAGTCGGGCGTGTACCGGCACGAAGACGGTGACCTGGAGGGCAAGTACGACTGGCGCCTCGTGGCAGGAGGCAACGTCGTCGCTACCTCCGGCAATCAGGGCTACGAGAAGCACTCCGAGGCTCTGCGCATGTTCGAGCGGGTCGTCGGTGGCGCCTTCGCCGAGGAGATTGCCCTCGCTGCGCTGCGGGAGTCTCGACCCGGCGGGTGATAGGGGCTATGCTCCCCTGATATCTGTAACGATGTCGGAGGAGCCCCCGTGCCTGAAGCTGATACCGCCTCCGTGGCGCCTGATCGGGACCCGTTCCGTGTCAGCTCCAGGAACGATCCGAAGAAGCTGGCCAGCGCCGTCACCAAGTGCATCGGTGACGGCCACTACCCGGTGCTGAAGGCCGTCGGGCACGGTGCCGTCGGCCAGGCCGTCAAGGCGCTCGCCATCGCTCGTGTGTACCTCGGCCCGGCCATCGACCTGGCGTTCACCGTGGAGTTCCAGACCGTCCCGGACGAGAAGAAGGGCGGGGATATGTCACTCATGATCTTCTCCACCTTCCAGCGGCATGGTTAGCTACGGCGGCCTCTACCCCGCCTTCGTCGTTGACTCCTCCGGCAACCCCGCCCGAGTCCGAGTCCCGCAAGTCTGGCAGGATGTCACTGTCCCGCTGCACGGCATCGCTGCCATCCCCGCCGTCGCAGGGCAGACCGGATGGGTCGCCTTCGTCAACGGCCAGGCCGAGTATCCGGTGTGGCTCGGAGCCAACCAGCCGGTAGTCATCGGCGGTGGAGGCGGCGGCCCGAGCGTGCCGGGGCTCAGCGCCTACCAGCTCGCCGTGCAGGCTGGGTTCGAGGGAGACCTCAACGCATGGCTGGCCTCGCTAGTCGGCCCGCCGGGGCCTCCCGACGGCCCCCGTGGTTTCTCGGCGTACGAGATCGCCGTGCAGAATGGCTTCGTGGGCTCGCCGACGGCGTGGCTGGCGTCCCTGCACGGTGCCGACGGCGACGATGGGACCGATGGAGATGATGGTGCCCCCGGGCTGAGCGCCTACGAGATCGCCGTGGCCGAGGGCTTCGGGGGAGACGTAGCTGCCTGGCTCCTCTCGCTCAAGGGTGCCGACGGGGATGATGGCGACGACGGGGACGACGGGGACAACGGGCTCAGTGCCTATGAGGTTGCTGTCGCCAATGGCTTCGTCGGAAGCCAGTCGGCCTGGCTGACCTCGCTCGTCGGTGCTGTCGGTCCGAGCGCCTACGACCGTGCCGTGGCCCTGGGATTCGTCGGCAGCGAGGCTGCGTGGCTCGCCTCCCTGGTCGGAGCCGCAGGCACCAACGGCGTCGCTAGGGTGCGCTACTGGAACGGCACCACCTTCATCGACAAGCCCAACGCCAGGGTATTCATCGCCCCCCTCTCGGCTGCTTCAGCTGTGACCGCCGAGTCCCCAGTGGCCGGGGATATCTGGGAGGTCGTTCCGTGACCCGACGTATCCATAACGGCACGACTTGGGTTGACATGCTTCCTGGCTCTATTACCGCTACGGGCGGCACTATCACCACGCCTGGTGACGGTTACCAATACCACAGGTTCACAGCGAGCGGGTCCTGGGTGGTATCAGCGGTCACCGGTATGCTGACAGCCGAAGTGCTACTGGTTGGTGGTGGAGGTGGTGGCGGCACCGACTCCGCTGGTGGTGGAGGTGGTGGTGGCGTACTCGTGGCGGGGTTCCTGCCTGCGGCAGGTACCTACACCGTGGTGGTTGGTGCAGGAGGCGCCGCTGGCGGCTCTTCTGGGGGTGATACCTATATCACCGGGACGAACATCATCAACGCCCTCGCTGCTATAGGTGGTGGCGGTGGCAGTCTCGGTGGTTCACCGGGGAGCCCCGCCAAGATCGGTGGATCAGGAGGCGGCGGTGGTGGTTGGTACAACGTCGCCGCCAACCTTGCTGCCGCTGCGGGGCTGCGGGGGCAGGGATTCGCTGGCGGGGCAGGTACTAGCGGTGGCGCAGGCGGTGGCGGTGGTGGAGCCTCGGCAGCGGGCGGCAACTTCTCGGGCACTGATGGTGGAGCTGGTGGTGATGGGCGTAGCGTATGGGGTACTACCTATGGAGGTGGTGGCGGTGGGGGTAACAGATCATCGTCCACAGGCACGGCCAACGCTGGAGGCAGTGGGGGCGGCGGCAACGGCCAGCGAGCGAACGGCGTTGCTGGGGCAGCTGGTTCTGCGAACACAGGAGGCGGCGGCGGTGGTGGTTGGGAAGGTTCTGGCACTCGGGCTGGCGGGCCAGGCGGCAGCGGGGTCTTGATCGTTCGTTATAGGATCGCCTGAGCAGCACGTACGCTCATTCAAGTAAAGGGAGTCACACTCATGCCCACCCCCACTCCCAAGCCGAAGGGAGCATTGGCCATCGCCCTGGCCATGCTTCTCGGGCTCGGTGTGGTCATCGCCAACAACCAGGCGGTGCTCACGTCCAAGCCACCGGGCGCAACCACCACGACCGTGGCCACGACGACCACGACCGGCGCCACCACGACCACGGGTGCTACCACGACCACGGCGCCGGGTGCTACCACGACCACGGCGCCGGGTGCTACCACGACCACGGCGCCTGGCAGCGATCCCTGGCTGAAGAGGTTCGGCGACCCCACCGCCTCGTGGAACCGGCCAGTGTCGGACTTCGGCCCGGCGACCGGGTACCTGGCCACCCTCAAGGACCGCTTCTGGCTCCGGGCGGGCTACGAAGCCCCTCCTGGGTCCTTCAACGTGCAGTTCGTCAACTACTCGGTGCCGATGCACGATCTCCGCACCGCCACGAGCACCAACACCGTGCGTGCCTTCCAGGCTCAGGCGTACCAGTCGGTTGCACAGTTCAGCAACCGGGTGCAGATCGGTGACTACATCCCTTGGAACGATGATTGGGGCCACGACACCGTAGGCACCGACCGGCTGATGATGGCCGTCAACCCGGTGACCGGCGAGTATTGGGGCTTCAACGGCACGGACCTGCCGCTCGGCGGCTTCGGCGTCAACCAGTGCATCGACAGGAACCCGTTCGGTCTCACCTTCTTCGACGGACCCAACGCCAAGGCCGGGTTCGATGAGAACAACCCGAACCACAAGTGCTTCTACGGGCTCAGCCGCAACACCGTGACCCCGGGCACCAACGGCGACGCATACACCTTCACCGACGGCACGACCACCTCCGAACGTGGCTCCGGCGTCAACAAGTTCATCGGCATCGTCCGGGCCGCCGAGGTGCAGCAGGGGGCCATCCGCCACGCCTTGTCGTTCACGGTCCAGTCGATGGTCGGGGTCCCCACGTGCTCACCGGCAAAGGGCATCTCAGACCCCCGTGCTACGACGGGTGGCTGCGGGTTCTACCTGGCGCCCGCTGCTCGGGTGGAGTTCGAGACCGATCAGAACAACCTCACGACTCGGCGATGTTCCGCCGGTCTGGGCGGGCCTGCGGACGCTTGGAACGCACCCACCCCGGCCAACCGACTCAACCAGCCTCCGCACGGCCTCCGCATCGCCGTCAACATCACCGACGCCCAGATCAACAACTGGCTCGACAGTCGAGGATTCACAGGCGCCAAGCGCAACACGGCACGCATCTTCGCCGTGGCCATGCGTGACTACGGCGGGATCGTGCTGGAGACCGGGTGCTACGGCATCGGCATGGAGACCGACGGCCTCTTCGACACCCGACCCGGCGGCTCCCGGGACATCTGGGCCAGCCTCGGCATCACTGCCATCCCCGGCGACCGGAACCCACATGGTGACCTACTCCAGGGTCTCATGAACCAGTCGAACATCTACGTTGTCAACCCCCCGCCGGGAGGATAGTGTGTCACCCATGGATCAACACCTCAGCAACGACACCAACATCGCCCTCCCCCCGCAGGATCTGCTCGACGCCCTCGGCTCCCGGCTCTCCCAGACGGCCATCGACGCTGCCAGCTGGCAGGTCGCTCAGCAGGAGACCCAGCGCCGGGGCGCCGAGCAGATCGCCTCGCTCACCGAGGCGCTCCAGCAGCGTGACCTGAAGCTCCACGCCGTCAACCAGATGATCGAGGAGATGATGGCGCAGGCCGCCAAGGACCCCGACCTGAAGGTGTGTACCACCCTCGGGTTCCTCACCTCGTTCGTGGAGGGCAACGGCCTGGCTGCACAGATCCCACAGTTCGAGGTCGGCGACGAGGGAGGCACCTCTCGGCCCGCAGCGGACGCTGGTATCGACGCCTGATAGGGGCTATCCTGCTCCCATGTCCGGAGCAGCGCAGTGGCAGACGCCGCAGTACCCCAACGGCACGTCGCCGATGGACGTGGCGCCCGTCATGCCTGGCTCCGTCGGCACGGCTTGGGCTCGTGACCCGCTCGACCTGGCTCGGGCCGCCATGGGCGCCCGCACCCCCGACGCCCAGTACCCGGATGGCTACCTCGGCGACGTGAACAGCCGCCGGGAACGCCTCTTCACCGAGGTGGGCTCCGGCCCCCGGGACCAGCGGGGAGTCCACAAGGGTGAGCGCCTGGCGCCGCAGGACTACGTGTGGCCCGTCGAGTTCGGCCCGATGTCGGCACTCGTGAACCAGGCCGAGACCGGCCAGCGCTACGTCCCGGCTGGCTACCTCCCCGTGGACCCTGCCCACCAGGCCAGCCACTCGCAGGTGGATCGTTCGGCCCTCAAGACCCTCGCACCTCGCTGGAGCACGGGCGGTCCCGGAATTGGAACCCCGGTACAGCCGTCCGGGGTCGCTGTAGTGCAGTGAGTGCCGGGTCCAACCTCAGCACGGGCCAGTTCAGCGGACCCGGCGGCCAGGGCAAGCTCTTCATGACCCCCCGGGAGATCATGAGTTCGCACGACCCATTCGAGGGAGACCACCGCTACGGCGAAGGTGTCTCTGACGTGTGGGAGCGCAAGGCGCAGGAAGCCTACGATGTAGGACTCACTGATCGGATCGAGGACGAGGGCGTGCAGCGGCCTGTCCAGCTCATCCCCGCCGGTCTGAAGGGCCTGGACTCGGTGGGTTCGTACGAGTCGTCGGGCTCGCTGGCTGACGGGCACCATCGAGTGGCCGCCGCCAACGACGTGCGCCCCGACTCCCTGCTCCCCGTCATGCCTGCTCGTGGGTTCGGCGACCCCAACGCCCGTGCCTCCCGAGCAAACGGCATCGACTACTCCGAGTTCATGGACGACACCAGCGGCTACGGCAGTACGGGTAGTACTGGTACCTGATACCGATATGGGGTACGCTTAGCCCATGTGCGGATGCGAGGAGAGCAGCATGAGTGACACCGCAGCCACCTGGCTCGGCCGCCAGACCATCACCGAGACCCGGGGCTTCACCCCCGACGGCCAGAAGTCCGGTGAGCAGCCGACCAACGCCAGCTCGTTCGTGGACGCCCTCGGTGATCGTGCGGGCTCCGGCGATGCCCACGAGGGCGCAGCCCAGCTCACCGGCCGTGCCGCTTCCATCGCTCGCCCGCCGGGCTCGTGGATGCCTCCCCCAGGCAACCCGCTTCGCTCCACGACCAACATCCTGGACGATGCTGGTACGTCGGCCCCCCGTGGTGCGGGGCTGTTCGGCCGCTGACATGGACGACCGCTCGATGCACCCCGGGCTCGTGGGCGCCGGGCGGCGGCATCCTCTCCAGCGCAGGCTGACACCATGCTGAGCCCCGAGCAGTTCCAGCAGCGTGCCGACATCCTGAACCAGGGTGACGGCTTCAGCGTGCGTACTGTCGGGGTCCACGCTGGTGAGGAAGCTCGTGGCTCTGTGCTCGTTGGTGGCGCCGCCGCCGAAGGCAGGGTGCCGGTGCCCGTCAAGGGCGAGCACATCGCCGCCTACGCCGAGTCGAACGCCAAGGCCCTGAGACCGGCGCACCGCTACCTCGGCGGGTGGGGTCGCACGCTCGACGTGAGCGACGCCTTCCCCTCCGGCGCCAAGGGCACCACGATGGCCGTCATCGCCGGGATCACCCGGGGTGAGGACTCGGTGGGTGAGGTGGACGCTGACGGTCAGTTCGCTCGGGAGCTACCGACGACGGCTGGCATGGCCAACCCGGCGACTACCGGCTACCGGAGCCCGCTGAACCGAGTGCGTCGGCAGCATCGTCTGCCGAGCTGACCGGGGGGTAACGATGCGCATCGCACGTCTCGTTCCCGTCCACTTCGACCTTGGTGCCCGGGTTCGGGCAGCCAGCGACGTGGCAGGGCTTGAAGCTGAATTGCTTGGTCCACTTCACGTCGGTCACGACAAGACAGTATCACACTATGGATGACCGTTCAATGCACCCCGGTCGTGTCGTCGGACCTCGGCCCACTCCGAAGTACGAAGGCCCGAACCTGCTTCAGCCCACGCTCACTGTCCTGGGCAAGACGGGCAACGTCCCCGACCTCAATTGGCTGAAGCTCAACGGCAAGCACGCCACGAAGGTGTCACTGGACCCGGCTCCTCCAGGCTCCGGCGCCGAGGCGGTCCTCCGGGTGGAGGGCAAGCACCCCCGCACCGGCCAGTTCGAGTTCCGCTCCGGCTTCCGTTCCCGCACCGAGGCCCGCAACTTCGCCGACACCCAGCTCGCCCACGTCGGCAACCGAGAGAACCGTCTGAGGGACGGAGGCTACTGATGCTCAGCCACCAATTTGCAGGCGCCAACGCTCCACGTGTGACCGAGGCCCGAGGACGGTGGCTGAACCATCCACTCACCGGGGCCGGTATCCGCATGGCGTCCGACATGCAGGGTAACCCCGAGAAGGATAGTGTCTCCCCTTCCCGACTGGCTGCTCTCAACAGTGGCGAAGCGGGGACGGTACGTGAAGTGGCGATCCAGGACGCCAATGGCCCCAAGGTCTGGTCCCACCAGTCGGGCGTAGTTCCTGCCCGGGTGAACGAGCTTCTCGACCACCCTGACCGCCAGGATTGGTACGGTATCGCCACCGTCGCCAAGGGCGGGGAGGTGACGCTGCACGACGGCAACCACCGCACCACAGCAGCGCTACTACGTAACGAGATGTTCCAGCCGCTGGAGACGTACTGATGCTCAGCCAGCTCCAGTTCCCCGGCATGCCTGTAGCTTCGCCGACCCGTGCCGTCGGTGAGAAGTCCCGCCCCGCCTCGCCTCCTCCCGAGCCCGACGGGGAGACGCTCAAGGGCGAGGGCACTGAGACGTGGACCCCGCACTCCCAGACCGGCTCCGGTATCCGTACCGTCGGCCGTGGCGGCTACAACCCCGACGACCTCGCCACCATCGGTTCGGCGCCTGTCCGGCGTGAGGTGCCCATCCAGAGTGCTGACGGACCCCAGGTCTGGTCGCTACAGGATGAGGGTGTCTCCATGGACCGGGTGAAGCAGATCGAGCGGGCGCCGCACACTGCCAACCCCGCCAACGAGGCACCCGAGGTCACGGTCAACCCACACAACGAGATCACCATCTACGATGGCAACCACCGCATGACGGCGGCGCTCCGGCGGAACGAGATGTTCCAGCCGGTCAACGATTGGGTCGGTTGATGGCCATCCGAGTAGATCGAGCTGCCGTCGGCGAGCGTGCGCTGACCGAGATGGCCGCCAACACGGTGGGTGTCTCCATGCAGTACCAGCCCGAGGTGCTGCGCCACCCCGACCGGCCCTTCCAGCCGCCCAACGCCAGCGTGTCGAATGACTCCCTCACCCTGGCGATGATCCCCCGGGAGGACATCGAGGCCATCCGGCCGCAGTACCCCATCTGGGACTTCCCGCCTGAGGTGGAGCACCCGCCTACCTACACGGTGGCCGACGCATTCACCATGCCCACCAACACCGAGCCCCGTGGTGCCATGCGTTACGAGGAGGCCCGCATCACCGGCCGCCTCCGGCCCGCTCCAGACTTCGCCCGCTCGATTCTCAGCAACGCTGGCCGTGGCCAGGGTCGTCCGGCGCACCGTCCGCAGGCCGACATGAGCGGCTCGGCCCGCAACACGCTCGGACCCGTCTGAAAGTTTCCCCCGGCAGGAGTTCCTGACCGGGGCCTGTAGTACGACCACCAGAGAGGCTAGGGTGTACCCCATGCAGATCCGAAACCGTGACCTGAAGACCGAGCTGATCGAAGGCGCCACCGACGGCACCTTCATGAAGCCCGGCGGGGGCATGCGTGGTGGCGTGGTCGAGAGCCTCGCCCACGACGCCGACAAGCGCATCGACCCGCCGTCGTACATGGATCAGGTCGGCCGCCACCGCCCCGACCTGTCCCACATCGGCTGACCCGCCACCAATCTCAGAACACCACCTCATAGGGAGTATCACCATCATGTCTGAAGTTCGAGTATCCGACCCCCGCATCGTCCTCTGCGCCCACTGCATGGAGGTCGAGAAGATGATCGGCCCGCCGAACGTGGACTACGTGGACGCCACGGTCGAGTGGGACCACGGCGACGGCGACCGGGGGAGCTACACGTTCACCAACCCCGAGACCGGGCTCGTGATGCAGGTCCCCGAGACCGATCCGGTGATGGAGGACTTCGTGGGCCGCCACCAGCACGGCCGGGAGCCCAAGGACGTGATCGAGTCCATCCACGTGTGGACGACCGACATGGCCACGTTCGTCAAGATGGACGTGATGCAGGTCGTCAAGGAGGGGCTCCAGAAGCAGCAGAACATGGTGGTCGAGGAGACCAATGGGCTGAAGGACGACGCCCTGAAGTGCTACAACGCCCACGGCAACCCCGACCTCAAGAAGGGCTGCCGGGACTTCCGGGACGACTCCAAGCGCATCGGTACCAGCAAGCTCCCCAAGGAGCAGCAGGTCCACCTCTGCCTCTTCTGCTTGGACGGAAGTACCGAGGTCGTCACCCGCCAGGGTCTGCGGCAGATTCGAGACCTGGCCGGGGGCACCGCCGAGGTGCTGCGGCCCCCGAAGAGGGGCCAGTGGGGTGCTTGGGAAGAGGTGAGCTTCCACTCTTATGGTGTGGACGTTGTTCATGACATCGTGCTGTCACGTGGCCGTGAGCGGATGACAATCCAGGCCACCCCAACACACCGCTGGTCAGTCGGTCGTAAGTTCCGGACTACGGCCGAGCTGAGTGCCGGAGACACGCTCGATAGCTGCTACGCAGCCCCGCTCAGCTTCACGGGTGAGACTCCCTCTCCGCAGGGCATCCAGCACGGCATCGTTTACGGTGACGGTACCCGTGGTATGGGTATGCGCCCTGCTTACGTGACGCTGCACGGTGAGGACAAGCTCGACCTGTCCACATGGTTCCCTCTGAACCGCATCCAGCCCGTTACGTTGGGTGACTCCTACACCGAAGAGCAGGCACTCAACGTGGTAGACCTGCCGAAGGCTTGGAAGTTGGCTCCGTCTTTCGAGGAGAGCCGGTCCTACCTGCTGGGGTTCTTGGCGGGATACTTCGCCGCCGATGGAAGCGTTTCCTCGAATGGCCAAGCCACACTGGAGTCAGCTGACTACGAGTCGGCACAATTGGTCCGTGGCATATGTCATGTTCTTGGCGTAAGTGTTGGCCAGGTACAGGACCGCAAGCGTATCGGTATTGATGGCAAGATCGGTACGTTGTACAGGGTGACACTACGTGCATCCGACCTCCCTGATACCTTCTGGCTCAAGCCGAAGCACCGTCGTCGGCGTGTCGGACGGTCAGCGCAGAAGCGGCTCGACTGGAAGGTCATATCTGTCAGCGCCGCCCCGGTGGCTGCCGTAGAGGTGTTCTGCGCTGTGGTTCCCGAGGTGGAGCGTTTCACACTGGCGGGTAACCTCGTGAGCGGTAACTGCCCCTACGCCCAGACCTACATCGCCCAGGAGCTGCGCTGGAAGGTCGGCGCCTACGGCAACCCGGTCCGGCGCCGACGCAAGACCGTGGACACCAACGTGAGCATCGGCCCCCGTGCCGCAGCTGCGCTCGGTGGCAAGGGCGGCAACCGCCGAGCCCGGCGCAAGAAGCGCTAGAAGGAGACACACATGCCTGCTTGGACACCACCGGCACCATTGCGCACCGATGTCACGCCGGAGACCCTCTCGGATCCGGCGCACCCCAACCTGCACAACGCCACGTCCACGGCGGTCAACACGATCGTCTCCATGCTCGGCACCGACCCGACGCAGGGGGCCTCGACGCTCACCGCCTTCCTGGCGGGGCTCGCCTCGGCCAGCTTCACTCCGGCCGTCTCCGGCAACTGGAGCCCGGCGCCGACGACCATCGCTGCAGGCCTCAATCAGCTCGCCGCCCGGCTCAAGACCCTGGAGACCACCGTCGCCGGGCTTGGAGCTGCGACGAACACCATCCTCACCACGTCCGGCGTGCCCAGCTCGGGGGTCGGGGCGAACGGCGACTACGCCTACGACCCGGCGACCTTCACGATGTACGGTCCCAAGCTGGACGGTGCTTGGCCCTCGGGTGTCGTGCTCAAGGGTGCTGACGGCGTGGGTGTCGTTCGTGTGCAGGGCTTCGCCACCGCCGTGCCTGCGGGCACCCCGGCCGGGACCATCGTCATCCGGGTGCCCTGATGGCCAAGCTCTTGGAGTGGAGGGGGATCGGCCAGACCGGCATGGACATCGTGATGATGCCGGGCTACTCCGGCCACAACGACATCGGCTGGCCCTTCCAGGTGCGGACCCTCCCCGAGCCGGTGAGTGGCGTGCCCGGCACGGCCCCCATCCTTGGCGGCATCCTGCTCGCTGTAGACGGCGGCGCCACCGTCAACCACCTGCGTGGCGACCCCATACTCGGCAGCCAGAACAGCATCGCCTGGCGGATGAACCCCAACGGCAACGTCGATCATGCGTCGATGACGACGTACTCCATCTCCTTCCTGTTCAGGATGAATGGTGTCCTACAGCTCCCGGACACCCGCCGGTTCTTCGAGGTGCGTGACGGCACCACCGTGCGCTGGGGCCTCGGCATCACTGGTAAGCCCCTCTCCCCCTTCGAGGCCGACTCGGTGGCGCACCGTGTCACCCTGATCGAGGGCACCAGCACTGAGCGAGCCCGCAGCAACGACCTCTACGGACGGCTCTACGAGAACACGTGGTACCAGTTCCAGATCTCCGTGCAGCCGACGGCGCCGAAGATCTCCATCAAGGTGTGGGCCTACGGCGGCGGCACCTCGTGGTCGGATGTGTCCTCCATCATGGGCTTCTCCTACGGCCCGAGCGACATGAACACCACGGCCAACCGCATCAGCTTCGGCATCCACCCTGACAACGTGTCCAGCTTCAACAGCTCCGTCGGTTGGTACTGCGCCGACATCCAGGCATGGGACACGGCGCTCGCCGACGGCGGCTTCGGCTCGGGCTCGACTCGGTATCAGGTGACCCGGGAACAGGTGAAACAGAGCGCCTGGAACGGCACGACCGAGACCCCCGGCGTCACCATGTCGCTGTGGAACGGCACGGCAGAGTCCTCGCTGACCACAGCCCTCAACTGGGACTACGGTCAGCGGTACCGGCCCAACGAGATGGCGTGGTCGATCGCCAGCGACGCTGGCAACACGCTCTACGGCCCCGACGACGACAACCAGCGCTATCTCGTGTTCAAGCCGCCGGGCTCGCCACCCCCGGGAGGGTGGCCCTACGCCATCTGGGTCACCACGAACTACTTCACCTCGGGCACGTATCTCGGCGCCCTCACCGAGCACGGTGACATGCTCACCCACCTCCTCCAGATGGGTGTCGCCGTGGTCTCCACGGGCGTGCGCTTGGCCAACAGCGAGGGCACCGGCTGGCACTTCCCCCAGCCAATCCTCGACGCCAAGCTGGCGGCCCGTCACGTGCAGGCGAACCGCACGGACCTGAACCACACCAAGCGCTTCGCCATGGGCCACAGCTCGGGCGGGCACATCTCCATCGCCGCTCAGATCGGTAGGAACCTCACCGACAACGGGGCGGGCATCGACCTCACCCTGAACGGCAACGGCTACGGCGGCGGTGCCAACTCGGACCCCGACTACGCAGGCGCCCTGGTGTTCAGCCCGGCCATCGACTTCGAGAAGACGTGGACCGAGGACCCGACCTACCCACACCTCCTCGGCTACGGCGGCGCCCGGGTGGCCATCACGGCCTACATGGGCATCCCCAAGGAAACCAGCCCGCCGGACTTCGAGGGCATCAACGTCGCCGACTGGGTGGCGCTCAACGTCGCCAACCAGCGCCCGACGATGATCTACGGGTCGTCAGGTGACAGCGTGGTGCCCATCCACAATGGTGTCACTCTTCGTGATGCTCTTGTGGCCAGCGGGGTCTCGGCCACGCTCGTGGACATCGGACGCACCACCCACCCGGAGGTCACCGCCCAGTGGACCCCGGAATGGATGGCGTGGCTGAAGGCGCTGATCGCATGATGGGCTTGGAACTGCTGCAACGGGGTACAGGTGCCGCATGGACATTCTCGTCATCATCCTCGTCCTGCTCGCCATCGTCTGTCTCCTCGTGTGGCTCGTCGGAGGCCGTCGTCGGCTGTAGCCCATGCTGATCGGCATGAGCATCGACGGCGTGCTGTCGGCGGGCGCCCCGCCTACCGCCTCGGCCAACCTGCTCGGCCTGTCGTTGTACCGCTCCCACGACCCCGCTACGTCGTGGGCCTTCTTCACCACGTCCCGAGCCCCCAGGGCAGTCATCGAACGGTGGCTCCTCCAGGAGGGCTTCTCGACGTGGGTGTCCATCAGCACCATGGAGGACGAGGTTGAGCAGGACCCGGTGGCGTGGAAGATTCGAGCGATCACGAGGATGCAGGCCGCCAACCACAAGATGGCGATGTACTACGACGCTGACCCCTCGTCGGTACGGGCGATCTCGTCGCTAGGCATCCCCTCGCTGTTGGTGGTACCGCCGGACGTGCTACCCAGGTATGCTTCGACCTACAAGCCCTGGGACGAGCTGGTAGCCCATATCAGCCAACAGCAGGAGCACGCCGCAGAGCAACAGCGCAGGAGGCTCCGAGATGGATGACAAGGAAGAGCTTCAAGAGGAAGACTCCCTCAAGCAGATCGGCCGCAGCCAGCTGCGCCAGGATCTCTCTGGCATCGTTCACAAGGGCATCAACGAGGCGGGCAACAGCGCCCCGCACTCGGCGGCCCTCACCGACCCCTACTACGAGCGCTTCAGTGGTGCTCGCATGTACGAGCACACCCGCACCCAGCGGCTCCGGGACGGCCTCAACGCCCTCGCTGGGCGTCCGCTGGCTGAGGCCACGCCGACGGCCCCCTCCGGCGGCCCCCAGCCGCAGTGGCTCCGTACCCGCCCCCGTGCGTCGGCCCAGACCAGCGCCCAGACCATGCTCGGCAACGCTGGGATCGGGCTCACGGAAATCGGCCCCGGCCACACTCCCGGAGGACCCGGTGTAGTGCCTCCCGGCCCCCGCCCCATGGCGCCGATCTCGGGCAACGGCGTGCCGATGCTCGCCCTGCCTCCCGGGCCACCCGCCACCCCGGCACAGAAGGCCCGCATGAGCCGCAGCGACCGTGCCAACCCCGGCAAGCAGGCCATGACCCGAGCCCTCTCGGGGGCGTTGGGTGATACCATGCCTCCTCCGGGCGAGAAGCCCTGGTTCAGTCGATAAGGAGACACTCATGGCAGCAGCGTTCATCGGTCCGGCCCTCGAAGCACTCGGCGGCGCTGAGGCCGTGGGCGCTGCTGGTGCCGCCACGGAAGGGCTTGGAGCTGCCACGGCGGCCGAGGGTGCTGGCGCCTCTGCTGGGGCTGGCCAGGCGCTCAAGGGGCTCAACCCGGCGCAGTTCCTCGGCGGCGGCCCGGTGGGCGTCGCCAATGCCGGGGTGGGGTTCCTCAATGCGGCGGCCGACGCCCTGATGAGTGTCATCCCCGCCACGGACGCCAACAAGGACTGACCGTGCCCGACATCTGGCTGAGCGGAGGCGAGAACCCCGCCTTCCACGCCCTCTTCACGGTCGAGGCGGTGGCCAAGGTCGCCGTCAACGTCTCCAGCCTGCTCCGCAACTACCGGGGCTCCTTCAACGGGCTCCAGCTCGACCCCGGCGTGGCCCTGGAGTGGCTGGCCTGGACCGATTCGCCCGACACCACGACCCTGGACGATCTCCTGGAGGTCACCCAGATCATCGGCGAGCAGGCCACCTGGGCCGCCGGTCCGGAGGCGTGGGACTCCCACCCCGGGTATCTCCCTCTCTGGGACGGGCTGACGCCGATCCCGGTCCGCTCCTTGCCCCGAGGTGTCATGGCATCCGAGCGGGTGTTCCGGGTCGAGACCGAGCGCAACAAGCTGCTCGCCGGGAAGAAGCACTCCTCCACCTTCGGAGTGATCACCGGCAAGAGCGCCCCGCTTGACGGCTTCGACATCGTGGTGAACACCTCGTGGTGGAACGTGGCGGCCATGGGTGAGCTTCAGGTGTGGGACTCACGAGCCGAGAAGCTCTGGCGCCACAACGTCCGGGATAGGGACATGAAGGCCGCCGAGCACGAGGTCGCCATTCGGGATTTGGGCGTGTCTCACAATGACATATTGCAGGCCGACCGTGACGCTCTATTGACGCTTTCCGTGCGGTCGTGGTTGGCGCTTTCCGACCACCTCGCCGCCAAGGCCGCCAAGCTCGCAGCCCCGAAGCAGCAGTCTGTAGCAACTACTGGCCCAGCACCCATGCCGCTGGTTCCTGGAATCCCCAACCAACATCTTGCTACGACGGCTCCGGCAGTGCGTCAGATGCTTCCGACACTTGTTGCTACGCAGAAGGACCTCAAGGACGCCAACGGAGCTGTCGTTGGCCAGCAGACGGTGCTCACCAGCTCGTCGTACTCGCTCCGGCAGTGCGACAACTGCAACCTCGCCGTGGCGTGCCCCGCCTACACCCCGGGCTCGCAGTGCAACTTCTCCATGCCCGTCGAGCTGAAGACCAAGGAGCAGCGGGAGGGGATGCAGCAGGCCATGATCGAGCTGGAGACCCAGCGCATCCTCCAGGGCCGTTTCGCCGAGGAAATCATGGGACAGGGCTTGGACCCGCAGGTCGGCAAGGAGATCACCCGCCTGTTCGACCTCATCAACCGAGTGAACCGGGACGACCCCAACGGGGCGTTCAAGATCCTCGTGCAGGGCACGGGTGCGGCCGGTGCGTCGGCGGCTCAGAGCGGTGGGATCCTCTCCCAGCTGTTCGGTGGCCAGGTCGCCGCCAACGCCCGCCAGCCCGCCGTCACGGCCCCTCCGACCAAGGAATTGGACGTGGTGGACGGCCAGGTGGTCGAGGATGGCGATAGCAACTAGTCAGCCCTCTGTGGCCGGAATCAGGGGTGTTTACGCCCATTCTGGGGCGCACACCTACTTCGCTCAGATCCGCCGGGGCGGGAAATTGCACTATCTCGGTACCAGGGACACCGTAGAAGAGGCGGCCCAGCTGTACGAGGAAGCCCGTAAATACTTCGACGGGGAATAGCAAAGAGCCCCCGCCGAAGCGAGGGCTCTTTGGGTGGAAGGGTACGCCTGGGAGAATGATACTCCCTATCGGCGCCTACTGCCCGAGCAGGCCGCCGAAGGGGTTCTGCGGCAGCGGTGCCGGGTGGGGCAGCGGCGGGTGCATCGACGGCGCCTGGAACGGGCCTGCGGGAGCGGGAGCCGGGGGCGCCGGGAGCGGTGCGGGCACCGACTCGACGCTGGCAAGCTGCTCGTCGTAGGTCTGCTCCTCGATGGGCTTGGAGGTGCCCGCCGTGTCGGCGTCCAGCTCATCCTGCGTGGGCTCGTCGGTGCCGACGGCCACGGTGTCACCCTCCGGCGTCAAGTCGGAGCCGAAGCTGGAGTCGCCCTGGGGCACGTCCTCCGGCTGCGTGGTGTCCTGGAACGCCGCCTCGGAGATGGGGTCCGGGAGCGGGGCCACCGGGATGGCCATGCCCTCGATGGTCACCGTCTCCGGCGCCGTCGGCAGCGGCGGAAGCTCGGGCGCCGGAGCTGCAACTTCCGTTGCCTCCTGGACGGGAGCTGCAACCGGAGCGGCCGGTTCGTTGGAGCTTGCGGGCTCCTCGGCCGGGCTTGGAGCCGTCACGGGCTCACCCACGAAGTCGGGCACGCCGATGGACTGCGTGTGGCCGTCGTGCTCGTGCGTGACCAGGGCCACGGCCTCCTCGACGGCCTCCTCGATGATGTCGTGGACCTTCGCCTCGACGCCGGGCTCGGGGCGCTGGGTGGCCTGGACGTTGAGGTAGGCGTACTCCGGGCCATGCTGGATGTGGACGGCGACCTTGCGGGCCGACGCACGGGTGCGGATCTGGCGCTCGATCACGAGGGAGTGGTTCTCGAAGTCCACGCCCGGCGTCAGGCGCCAGATCTGGCCGTCGAACCACTGGTCCCACGGGTACTTCCTCTGTCGGTCGTGCTCGACGGGCACTTCCGGGTCGAATGCGGCAATGACTTCAGCCATGATGGGCTCCTGTTCAGGTGGTGTGTCTCCCTGAGCATAGCCGTATCAGGAGTGTGTCACAACACGGTCTCGATGTACTGCCCGATGGCGGCGGGGATCTCGGCCAGCGAGGTGATACCGACGGCCCGGGGGCAGTTCTGGTCCTCGACCAGCGACTCGGCGTAGCGGTCGGCCAGCGCCTGGCTGGAGCTGAAGCCCATGCCGATGAGGTGGGTGTTCTCCGTCACGTAGTCGGCGAAGTCGATGTGGCCGAACTGGCCGTCGGTCATGAAGAGCACGAGGCGGTGCCCGGCCTTCACCTCGGTGTCACGCATCCACTCCAGGGCTTGGACGGGGTTCGTACCGCCGAGGCAGTCCGGCACCACCGGCCAGATGCGGCCCGTGGACTGAATGAGCGCCGACGTGCTGCCGAAGACCCAGCCCCGGTAGGGGACGTTGAGGTAGTCACAAGCGAGCCCGGCGGCGAACATCGCCTGGCCGAGGGCTTGGAGGTAGCCCATCATCGACCCGCTCACGTCGCAGATCAGGTCCACCTCCAGGTCCAGGCCCGGATCCTCGTCGCCCTCCCAGCGGCGGTAGAAGTCGTGCTGGCCCGGCTGGCGGGCGATGTAGGCCCGCACGTCGAGCACGCCGCTCGTGGTCTGCGGGACCCAGCACGGCGCCGTCTCGGCCAGGAAGGGCTCGAAGGAGGCGCACAGGTCGGAGACGATCGACTCGGCCTCCAGCTGCACCTCGGGCTCCATGATCTCGCCGTCGAAGCTCTCGGTCACGTCGCTGACGCCGGTCGTGTCGGACAGGGCGTGGGCGGTCTCATCGAGCCCCTGGCGGTACCAGTTCAGCTGGTGGTTGGCGCTGATAGCGCTATCGAAGGCGTCCCGCAGCATGTCCTCCTGCTTGGTCGGGTCGTAGGGAGTCACCGAGGTGTCGTCACCCCACCCGTCGCCGGGCTCGCCGTCGCCGCCCTCACCATCTTCGTCCTCGTCGGGCTTGGAGAGACCACGGCCCGGCATCTCCAGCGGGTTGCCGTCGCCCTCCTCGCCGTCGTCGTTGATGCCGGAGCCCAGGCCCAGGCCCTGGATCAGCTCACGGAGAGTGTCATCGTCCAGCTCGTTGAGCAGTTGCTCGATATGCTCATCGAAGTCGATGGTGTGGTTCAGGTCGAGGGCTTGGAGCCGGTCGATCTGGCGCCACATGTCCACGGCGGTGTCGGCCTCGATGTAGCACCGCACGATGTCCTTGATCTCGTCGGCCCTGGCCTCGGCGTCGGCCAGCTCGAAGCCGCCCGCCACCAGGCGCTGGATGAGGTCACGGCGAGCGAGCTTGCGCACCTCGGCGGGCAGGTAGAGGCGGCCGACGAGCAGGGCGTAGGTCTTCATGGCGCCCGTGATGCCCAGCTCGTCCTGGTCGAACATCTGCTGGGACACCTCGATGATGTGGTTCTTGACCGTCTGGGTCAGGTACATCCCGATGATGGGGGAGTCGCTGACGACGGCCAGCTCCATGCGCTGGTCTTCCAGGAGGTTCCAGCACTTCTGGTGGTCGGGGTTGATGGTGTCACTCGGCACCGGCTGGCCGGAGAAGCGCAGGTCCTCACGGACCAGCTTCAGCAGGTTCGGGTAGGGCACGCTGAAGCGGATGTGGCCGCACTCGTGGTGGATGATGCCCAGCAGGTCCTCGGACACCTCCCGCATCGTCACGACCTCGCCGAGGCGGTTCTGGCCGACGAACGTGCCGTGCAGCGCCGAGAACACGGGCAGGCCGGTCTCGGGGTAGTTCACGTGGATCGAGCGCCAGTCGGTGTAGGCCCGGAACGGCCCGGTCTTCGCCACGACGGGCACCCGGACGCCCCATACCTGCATGACGGCCTTCGCCTGGCTCACGACGCCCGACATGAAGGCGTTGCGTGTGCGGCGGTGCTCGACAGCGAGGCGCTCGGCGTCGGTCCGCTCGGTGGCCGTGGCGCCGTTCCAGCTGCCCAGCGAGCGGGCAACGTACAGGTCCCGCTCCCGGCGCCGACGCTGCTCCTCTTCCTGTTGCTGGGCGAGGCGCTGCATGGCGTTCATCGTCTTGCGGGAGATGCGGGCCTTGGCGATGTCGGGGCGTGGTGTGGTGTCCATGGGAGGAACGATAGCAAGAACCTGGGAGTGTTGTCAATTCGACATCTCAGTAGGGATATGACTTGACACGGCAATACTGATACCCCATACTGATGGGACACCACAGCCGACCAAGGAGTCACTCATGGCAGCCGCCGCAACCCTCATCCCGGGAGCCCGCTACCCCGTTCGTGCGGGAGAGTTCGAGGGCCAGCTGATCGAGATCGTCAGCAACGTGACCGAGCCCGACGACTCGCCGCTCCGTCGCCGCATCCCGGTGCGCATCGTCCGCAACGGCGTCGCCGAGGAGCAGGTCTACATCCTGCCTCGCCTCATCCACGACGGGAACCTCACGCCCAAGCGCATGGCCGAGCAGGCCGCCGCCGCCATGGCCGCCACGGCCCCGGGCCAGGCCCCCGTCATCGTCCCCATCCCCACCAACCAACAGGAGAGCCCCACCGTGCCCACCGCCGCCCCCGCCCCCGTGCTCCCGCCGCTGCCGACCGCCGTGACGCCCCCCGTCCCGACCGTCGTCCACACGGAGGTGACCGTGGCTCCGGCGCTCATCGTCAACGACCCGATCACCGACATGATGGACCCCCGGCTCGACGCCTACCGGCCCGACCCGTCGGTGGTCGATCGGTACATCGCCCGCACCTTCCCCGGCGGCAAGCTCGACAGCGAGGTGCTGCTGGGCTACTGGAAGTCTCGCCAGAACGTGCTCTTCGTGGGTGACACTCAGGCGGGCAAGTCGATGTTCATCCAGGTGCTGGCCGTGCTCGTGGCCCGTGAGGAGGGCTTCCCCAAGCCGCTCCCCATCTTCACCCTGTCGGGCTCCAGCGGCGTGACCGACTTCGACATGTTCGGCCAGATCACCAGCTACGCCGACCCGGTGTCGCACGCTGAGCGCCTGGTGCAGCTCGACGGCGTGGTGGAGATCGCCGCCACCGTCGGTGGCATCCTGGAGCTGGACGAGGTGGCCATGCTCCCCGAGCGTGTCACCTCCTCGCTCCACCCGCTCTGCGACGACCGGCGCATGTTCGTCAACCGTGGCAAGGCCGTGCCGGTCGAGGGCTCCACGGGCTTCATGCCCAAGATCACCAAGGCGTCGCCGAACCTCTGGATCCTCGGCGCCTACAACGACGGCTACCGGGGCTCCGGCCAGCTCCAGGAGGCGTTCCTCAACCGCTTCAAGCACATCCAGTGGGGCTACGAGGAGGCCATCGAGAAGCAGCTCATCGCCAGCCCGGTCATCCGCCGGATGGGTGTCACCCTCCGCATGGCGTACGAGACCCGTGCCATCAGCACGCCGGTCGGCACCAAGGCCCTGGAGGGCTTCACGGCGGCGTTCTTCCAGCACGGCCCGGAGTACGCCCTCTGGGAGTTCCTGGGCATGTTCCCGGGGAAGGACCGGGCTCGTGCCGAGTCGATCCTGGAGCAGAACACGTTGGTCAAGTACCTCGCCGACGAGTGGGAGCAGCGCAACGAGGACGCCCCCGACCTCTCCGGTTCGGCAGCGGATCCGTTCGACTGATCAGCGGCCAGCAGCTCGCCAACGAGGGCGAGTGTCAGGACCCGTAGTTTGGCGGCACACAGCGACGTGGGTGGTGCCCCTGATGAGGTGCGCCTGCGCCGGACCGTTGGGGTCGCAGATCGACCCGCCCCGCACTTCCCGGACCGCCAGCTCAGCCTCGGCGTCCTTGTCCTCACGCTTCTTCGACATGATCGGATGATACCCCCTATGGCTGCCCCATGGCACCCCCTCGAACCCGACATCACCTGGCTGACCGACACCCTGGCCACGGGCGGCGACCTCCAGGCCGACCACCGCCAGGCCGCCGAGCAGTGCAACGGGCTCCGCAAGCAGGGAGTCACGCACATCATCGACCTGCGGGCCGAGTTCGATGACCTCCAGCGCTACCGGCGATTCCTCGGCCCCGGCGTCAGCATCTTCCACTTCGGCGTGGACGACCCCCACGGCGGCACCGACCACCCGGCGAGCTGGTGGGAGTCGATCTACACCACGGCCCAGGAGGCCCTGACCGTCCCCGGCGCCCGGCTGTTCGTTCACTGCCACGTGGGCATGAACCGAGGCCCCTCTGCGGCCTTCATGCTGCTCTGCTCGCCGCTCTTCGGGCTCTCGGTCGCCGACGCCTTCCAGCTGGTGCGGCGCCGCCGCCACATCGCCTACATGGCCTACGCCGAGCAGGCGGTCAGCTGGCTGGCCGACCAGTCCTGGTCATCCGTCGAGAAGAGTGACATACTCACACTGACGGAGCTGCGCCTGAAGCCCACCCACCAGTGGACCGACGCACTCACCAACGAAGTCAACTACCGCAGCAATCGAAAGGCACCCCGATGACCCAGACCATGCAGTCCGCCGCCGTGCAGACTGTCATCAACGTCCTCCAGGCCCGGCCGCTGGCCCGCCGGGCAGTACGCAACGGCATGCCCGCCAGGGAGGCCAGCTGGCACGCTGCCATGAGTGTGATGCTCTTCAACGCCGTCGGCGCTGTCATCATATGGTACATGCTCACAGGGCTGCCGATCCTCTGGCTGCTCGTGAGCGGGCTCGCCGACGGTCCGGCGCTGTTCGTGGCTCGTGGGCTCGTGGCGGGCATCGACGTGGCCGTGGTCGCCGTCATCGTGGTGGGCTCGTGCCTCTGGGCGCTGAACGACCCGGCCAAGCTCACCGGCTGGCGCCGGGCGCTGTCCCGGCCCCTGCTCCTGCTCTCGCTGATGCTGGCCTACCTGCCGTTGCAGCTGGTCCTGATCGTCGGCGCCAAGGTGCTGGTCGGCTGATGGCTCTCAGCGACCGCATCAACGCCATCGTGGGCGCCGCTCGTACCGTCGCCGAAGCCTGGGCGGTGCCCGGCCCCAGCCCGGCCTACCACCGCCAGCAGAAAGACCGCCTGCGTCGTGAGTGGCCGGTGCTCTACAAGGCCCTGGAGGCCCTGGTCGTGGCCTTCCGAGGAGGTGCCTGATATGGGTATGACACTCGGTGTCACCCGGGCGTTGGCCGACCTCGGCTCCGGCGAGCGCATCCAGCTGCTACGACGCATGGGCATCGCCGACCAGTTCAAGCCGTCGGCCCCGCACCTGTTCCTCCGAGAGGTGGCCAAGTACGTGGTGGCCAACAAGCTCACCGACGAGTTCTTCGCCGCTTACGACGACCTGCGAGGTGCGCCGTGATCAGTGCCAGCGACTTCGCCGCCATCCTGGTTGGGCTCGACATGGCCGAGCACGTTCACCATCCCGGCCGCATGACCGAGATCGTCCACACGCACGCCTGGGCCAGCGAGCCGCACACGCACAGCCTGCGGGCCATCTGCCGCCGTCCCGAGTGCGACGGGTGTGAGACACACAACATCCACCCGGCGCCCGAGGAGTGGTCACGGCATGGCCATCAGCCGCCCCCCGGCTCCTGAGCTGGTCGCCGTCGGCGCCCTCGTGAAGGGTGACAGGTTCGTGTCGCCGACCTCCGGGCTCACCCTGGAGGTGATCTGGGTCCACCACGTTCCCGAGGGCGAGGTGTTCCTGGAGGTGCGTTCGCCGACCGGCGTGGCTTCACTGTCAGGGGTACGTGACATACTGGTTCGTAGAGTGACACACACCCAGCGAGGAGTGTGATACACTCTCCAAGGCAAGTAACAACCCACTAGGTCAGGAGACCAACAATGACACACACCGCACCCGCCCCCGATCGCATCGCCCGCAAGGCGGTCATCACCTTCGGCCAGGCCGAGATCGCCGTGGCGCTCTACACGGGAGCCGAGGCCACCAAGCCGAAGGCGACCAAGACGACCGGCGTCAAGGCCCCGGCCCCCGTCGGTGTCCGGGCCAAGAACAAGGTCACGGGCCGCTCGGTCCCCGACGCTGCGGTGTACGAGGTGGTCGAGGCCACCGACGGCACCAAGGTCAAGTTCAGCCCCGAGGAGCGCAAGGCTGCGCAGCTCGTGGACGGCCCCTACGCCATCGAGGCCATCGTGCCCGTCGGCGAGCTGGGCACCGTCTACTTCCCCACGGCGGTCTACCAGATCCGGGCCGACGTGGATCCGAAGGTCGGCGGCGCCGAGAACGAGCGCAAGCTGGAGCTGCTCTTCGCCACGCTCGACGCCGGGGAGCACGCCCTCGTGCAGCTCCCGCTGAAGACCGGCGAGGCCCCCGTGGTCTGCCTCATCAACAGCGCTGGCTACCTCCTGGTGTGTCACTACTCCGACGCCGTGCGTCAGCCGCTCCCGCTCGCCAAGGGCGAGTTCAGCGCCACCGAGGTGGTGCGGGCAGCTCGGGTGACCGCCAAGCTCCGGGGCACCGTCGTGCCGACCCACAACCGGGCGGCCGAGCGCATCCAGGCGGCCATCGACGCCAAGGCGGCCGAGGGCACCGACGTGGTGCGCAACACCCAGACGGTGAAGGTGTGAGCACCCGCACCGTGGCGGCCATGATGCTGGCCGCCTTCGGGGTCTACCTGCTGCTGACGCTGCCTTCGCAGCCAGTGGCAGGGGACGCCCCGATCCTGTACACCGTGCAGCCGGGCGACACCCTCAAGGGCATCGCCACCTGCCTGGGACAGTCCGACGTGGACTGGCGAGTGATCGTCAGCGTGATCGAGGACGAGAACCCCGGGGAGACGGTCAACGGCGTCAGGGCGGGCACGGTCCTCTACATCCCCACCGACATCACGGGCGGCGACATCTGCGAGAAGGTGTCACCGTAAGCTCAAGTCTCACCGCAACCTGCCGATGAAAGGGGTATGACACACTCCACAGAGAACCACGGACACACCCAGCGAGACGCCGACAGCCTTAGGGCAGCAGGCGTGGACCCCGCATCGACACAGCCCCGGGAGCACCGGGTGAGGTGCTGGTGCGGGGTCCTCACGTTGCACCAGGCAGGCGGGTGCGACCAGCACTACGTGCTGCCGTACCGTGCTCGATAGCCATATCAACTCATTGACTTGTGTACACGACCCGATACCTGTATCATGGTGTCACACCACAACCGCTAGGAGTCATACCATGGCATCGCCCAAGCAGCAGACCTACATCAAGGCCCTCGTGGAGGACCTGAAGGCCGAGGAGCCCAACATCCCCAACGCCGTGCTCACCAAGATCGAGCAGGTCGTGGCCGCTGTCCACCCCGATCTCGTGGCGGTCATCGCCAACGCCGACGCCATCACGAGCCGCCGGGCCAGCGCCATCATCGAGCAGCTGCTGGTGGCCAAGGGGCTCATCCCTCAGGCCACGCTGACCGAGGCCCAGGAGAAGGCCCTGGAATGGGTCAAGGCCCCCGAGCAGCACCGTGACGGCTTCCTCCAGTCGCTCCTGGCCACCTGGGAACGGAAGAAGGAGCTGACCGAGAAGCAGTGGGCGTGTCTCCTTCGTGCGCACGCTACCAACGGCGCCGTGAAGTCGGTCCCGCTCGACATGGCTGCTCTGCTGAACGGCATCCCCGACGGCTGGTACGCCATCGAGAGCCGCACCGGCAACAACGACCTCGACTTCTTCCTGGTCACCACCAACGCCGGGCGCATGAACCCCGCCAACAAGGGCAAGCGCTGGGTCAAGCGGTTCGTCGGCGGCGACGCCAAGACCATCGACATGCGGACCAGCGAGCGCATCGCCGTGGCCCAGGAGCTGGCCCTGCTCAGCCCCGAGGAGTGCCAGGCGGCGCAGCTGCTGTTCGGCCAGGAGGTGGGCTCCTGCGGGCGCTGCGGCAAGTCCCTGACCGATGAGACCTCCCGCAACACCGGCTTCGGCCCCGAGTGCCGCAAGCACCTCAGCGCCGACGTGCTGGCCACGGTGCTCGCCCAGACCACGGAGCTGGTCGGAGTGTGACACCCTGCCTGATAGCCATATCAACAAGATGCTCCAAAGAGTTGACATGTTGATATGGCTTCAGGCATACTAGTGACACACCACAACCACCACGCCAGGAGCTACCCCACCACCATGAGCATCTTCGCTGACATCCTCAAGGAAGCCACCGCCGCCGCCACGGGCGAGGCCATCGAGCAGGCAGCCGTCGAGGGCTTCGCCGCTCGCTCGGCCCTCACCGAGCCCACCGACGGCTTCACGCTCCCGCTCCCGGCCGACGGGTTCGACTACTACGGCTACCAGGCCGCTGCCGTCCAGACCATCATCGAGTTCCGCCGGGCCATCGTGGGCTACGCCCCCGGGATGGGCAAGACCCGCATCGCCATCGCCTCGGCCCGTCACCACGTGCGTGAGGAGGGCGGCCGGGTCATCGTCATCTGCCCGCCGTCGCTCCGTCTCGACCCCTGGGAGCGTGAGTTCCAGGGCCAGTTCCCCGACCTGCGCATCGTGTCGGTCAAGGGCACCAAGGCCCGCATCGTGGAGGACCAGTTCGGCAAGCTCTCGCTCAACGACAAGGTGTCCCCCATCGCCGACGCCGACGTGCTCCTGGTCCCGGACTCGGTGGTCCTGAGCAAGCGTGCCCACGACATCATCGAGTGGGGTCCGACGGCCCTCGTGGTGGACGAGGTGCAGCGCTTCAAGAGCCCCCGAGCTGGCCGCACCCGGGCGCTCCACAAGATCGCCGACACGATCCCCACGGGCGACCCGATCAAGTTCCTCCCCATCGACCCGACGGCGCCCCCGAGCCTCACCGCCATGCTGGACGAGCGCCCGCTCCAGGGTCCGACCAAGTGCGGGATGGTCATCCCCCTCTCCGGCACGCTGAGCAAGAACAGCCCCGACGACGTGTGGTCCCCCGTGCGTGCCCTCGGCAAGCGCCACGCCATCAACCTCTCCGGCGGCGAGTCGTTCCAGGTGTTCCAGCAGAAGTGGTGCCTCACCGAGACGGTGCGGGCTCGTGAGACCGACAAGTACGGTGTCACCCGCTCCGGCAACATCCAGAAGACCACGGGTCTCCGGGACGACGACCTGCACACGGCGCTCCGGGCGTGCGCCTACATCCGGGTGGAGCGCAACGACGTGCTCAACATGCCGGAGAAGATGTGGATCGACCGCTCCCTGGAGCTGACCGATGCGGAGATGAAGGAGTACCGCAAGATGGAGGCCAACTTCCTCCTCTGGGTCAAGGAGCAGATGGGCGACGCCGCCCTGGCTCGTGCCGAGCGTGCCGAGGCGCTGGTGCGCCTGATGAAGCTCTGGGAGACCGCCGGGGTGGCCAAGGCCAAGGCCGTCGCCGAGTACGTGGACAGCCTCGTGGAGCAGGGCGAGAAGGTCGTCATCATGGGCTGGCACAAGCTCACCATCGCCACCCTCCAGGCCGAGCTGGACAAGCTGAAGCTGCGCCACGTGTCCGTCGTCGGCGGCATGTCGGCCAAGCAGAAGCTCGACGCCCAGGACGAGTTCCGTGACACCTCCCGCTACGGCGCCGACGTGCTGATCGGCAACATCACCGCAGCGGGTACCGGGCTCAACCTGGAGGTGGCGTGTCACCTCGTGTTCGCCCAGACCTGCTGGAGCCCCGGCGACGTGGTGCAGACCTCGGACCGCATCTACCGGGTGACCCAGCAGAACGACTGCGTGGTCCACGTCCTCAACGCCGCCGAGACGGTCGATGAGCACGTCTGGGGCGTCCTCAAGGACAAGGCCCAGGTGGTGGACCTCGTGAACAGCGGCGGCGCCGAGACCACCATCGACACGGGCGACGTGCAGCGGGAAGTCCTCGCCGCCTACGGGTGGTACGAGGGCTGACAGAGAGGGAGACACGGTAGGGCGCTCCTGCCCCCGGCTGGCTTGTGGTGGGCCAGTCGGGAGCAGGGGCGCTCTGCCATATCCCCTATCAAATGAAGTGACACACTCTCCCATATGGTGTACCATGAGTGTCACACCACAACCACGGAGGCCACGATGACCGACACCCACCCCGGCGAGACGATCCGCCGCAATGCCGACAACGCTCTGGCGTTCAACCCCTTCGCCAAGAACACGGCCGATGCCGAGGCGTACGACAACTGCCTGGTGAACATCGTGGACACCGGCAACAACGACGCCGCCGAGTTCTGGCCGGAGCTGACCAGCATCGACGCTGCCATCGAGCACGGCCGCACCACGGTGGAGAACGATCGCTGATGGCCGCTGACCTCGACCTCCGCTACTACGAGCGCAACGAGATCGCTCAGACCGCAGCCCAGGCGTCCGACCGGGCTGACGCTCTTCTCGTGAAGAACATCTCCCTCCGGGACGCTCTCCGGGGTGTCCGTGGTGGCGCTGAGCTGCGCAAGCAGGTCGCCCGTGCGAACCGGCTCGCCGAGCAGCTCGCCAAGGTTCAGGACGAGATCTACCGGGAGCTGCTGCGGGACTGATGAAGCTCAACCCCCAGCAGCGGCACCTCGTGCTCCTCCTGCTGACCCAGCGGCAGCCGGAGGGGACGTGGGAGCAGAAGGCCCTCACCCCGAGCCCCGACGGGCGCCTGCTCATCGTGGAGCGGGCCAGGATTCAGCTGGGCATCCTCTGGCTCGACGTGGGCCGAGCGATCGACCTGGAGACCGGCGAGATCGACACCGCCACGATCAAGCCCTCGCTCCTCCCCGACGAGCGTGAGAACTGGACGGTGTTCCATCTCAGTACTTGAGTGTGTCACTCATATCCTGTACCATGTGTATCACACCACAACCCGCCCAGGAGGCCGCAATGCAGACCGACACCGAGACCCGCCGACCCGTTTCCCCGCTCAACGAGGGAGCCCTGGTGGCCACCGGCCCCGGCTCCTCTCCCCGAGTGCTCGCCGAGGTTCGGCCCGCCGGGTGGGCGAACGCCGTCGGGCTCCGCATGCCCTCCAACCCCCTCACGGGCACGGCCTACTTCGTGGTCGAGACGAGCACCGGGCTCCGTCGCTACGGTCGCCTGGTGGGCACCACGGTCCGGCGGTTCGGACTCGACTGCCCCGAGGTCTACCTCTACGACGTGGCCACGGTGGCCGTCGAGGGCGACGACGGCACCTTCGCCCTCTGGGGCGTGCTGGGTGACCGTGTGCGTATGCCTGGCCCCGTCTTCACCCGCCCCGAGAACGTGGTGGCCGTCTGATGGAGTTCCGCCTCAGCATCGAGACCGACAACGCAGCGTTCGTGGACAACCCCGACGAGCTGTCCCAGCTCTTGCGTCAGGTGGCCGACCGAGTGGATGACGGCCGCTCGCCCGATGGCGGTTCGGTCCTGGACCACAACGGCAACAAGGTTGGCACGTGGGAGGTGCGGTGATGCCCGAAAGCGCTGGAGACACCGTTACCTTCGAGCTGCCCGCCTACGCCGCCGACACTCTCGGAGAGTCGTTGCGAGTGACCTGCCACAGCTCCTGGGAGCCTCGTGTGCGGGCTCTGGCCAAGTTCCTGCCCTACGGCCCCGAGCACCGTCGTGCGGTGGTGTACGGGCTCAGGGAGATGACCCGCAACTACCGAGGCGAGTACACCGTGTTGGCCTACGACAACCTGCTGGCGGCCGAGCGTGAAGCGGGCGTCATCTGATACTACCTATCAGGTACTTGTGAGTGTCACACTCTTCATGTACAATGAGTGTCACACCACAACAGCCCACGGAGGCACATCACATGAGCACCAACGAACAGCGCCGCAGGGCAGCCGCCCGAGCGGCGAAGACGAACCCCGTGAAGGCCGCCGCACGCCTGGCCAAGGCCGAGAAGGACCTCACCTGGCGGGAGTCCGAGGCTGCCCGCCTGCGTGCTGCCGCCGACGCTGCGCCCGACGACCTGCGAGCCCGGGAGGCTGCCAGGAAGGCAGGCACCGCCGTCGGCTGGGCACGCCGTGAGGTGTCCAACGCCACCTACTACGTGAACGGCGGGCAGCCGACTTTCTGACGATGGTACTTGAGTATGTCACTCATACCGTGTATCATGTGTATCACACCACAACCCGCCCAGGAGGCACCCACCATGAGTAACTCTCGCTACACCGTCGTCGGCAACTGGAGTCGCAGCCTCTCCCCGAACCTGGCTCCCAGCGCCCTGGTCATCGAGGACTCCGACCTCCACGACACCCGCACGAACACGACCTACCAGGACGGCGCCGTCCGGGTCCGCTTCCTGGTGCCGGTGCCCGGATTCCGCACGAAGACCTTCAAGGGCGAGACGGCGTGGTCCGACGCCGAGCGCTACGCCCGTGACGCTGCGTTCGCCGCCGACCGCCTGGAGGTGGCCCGATGAGCCGCCCCGTCAGCATCCTCAAGGAGGGCGCCATCGTGGCGTCCGGCCCCGGCGACCGCACCAAGACCGTGGTCGTGGTCCGCACGCCGCAGTGGGCCGAGGCCAACGGGCTGAAGTTCCCCACGGCTCGGGCTCGTGGCGAGGGCTGGTTCGTCGGCGAGACGTGGACCGGGCTGCGCTACTTCGGCCGCCTGGCCCGGCGCATCTCCGACGACAGCGTGCGCACCGTGCGCCGGTTCGGGCTCGACTGCCCCGAGGTGCTGCTCTACAGCGTGGACACCGTGGCCGTCGAGGACGAGGCCGCCGAGACCTTCGCTCTCTGGGGCGTGCTCGGTGGCATCGTGGAGAAGCCCGGCCCGCTCTTCACCCGCCCCGAGAACGTCCTGGTGGCCGTCTGATGTTCGAGTTCAAGGCTACCTACCTCTTCGTCAGCGACTACAGCCGCCTGCATCCCTGCGCCATGCGCAGCTGCTCCCAGCGGGCCACCACGGCGCTCGTGGAGGGCACTGACCGGACGATCGAGCACTACTGCACTCGCCACGCCGAGCCAGCGCTCACTGCCCGCCAGCAGTGGGGGGCCCAGAACCGGGCCGAGCTGGGCGTCGGCTGATATCCATATCGGTACTTGTGTATCACACTCATCTCCTGTATCATGAGTGTCACACCACAACCACCAGGAGCACCACCTCATGACTCTCGCAACCCTCGCAGGCACCATCCACCCGCTGGCCATCATCCCCGAGGACTACCCGCAGCTGAACGCCCAGCTGACCAACCAGGAGTGGGTCCTGTTCCACGAGCACAAGTTCGCCCTGGAGCAGGCCATCGTGGCGCACTTCGGCTCCGGCGAGCTGGTGAGCATCACCAACACCGACGGCACCGTCACCCGCTTCAGCGACGGCCGGGGCAACACCGTGGGTCGCATCGTCCACGAGTTCGGCCGGGACGTGCTCCAGGTGCCCGTCGTCCAGTTCCAGGACGGCTGGCGCATCGTGGCCGAGGTCGAGTTCGAGGTGGTCGGCTGATGCCCCGCCTCCAGGCCACGACCGACGGCACCGAGACGGTCATCGTCGCCACGCTCTACCAGCGCCCGGCGCTCATCAAGAACACCAAGGTCACGAGTGACTACATCGTGGTCACCATGCCCATCGTCAAGGGCCAGCTGGGTGGCCGAGTCGTCAAGGTCGCCGAGAAGATCAAGGTCGAGCTGGGCACCAACGACGCCGCCAAGGCCCGAGCACGTGCCCTGGCCACGCCGGGCTCCACGATCCTCGCCCGTGACGGCAAGCGCTACCGAGCGGTGGCCAAGTGATGGCCCGCTACACCGTGGAGCTGATCCACGAGAACGGCGTTGGCCACGGCTCCATCGAGGTGGAGGCCCCCGGCCCTGTCGAGGCCCAGGAGCTGGCTCAGCGCCAGCTCAACTACCGAGAGCAGTACGAGTGGATCGTGGGCAACGCCCAGATCCAGAACTGAGGAGCTGATATGAGTATCACACGCAACGAGATCGGCGAGCGGGTTACCGGGGCCGAGCTGAACGCCGTCATGGAGTTCGACCACGTGATCGAGGTGCTGCCCGGCACGCTGGCCGAGGACGGCAGCGCCATGGTGCGCCCCCGGGCCGACATCTACGCCCCCAGCGTGAGCGGCGAGGACGGCATCGAGGACGAGGCGTGGCAGCCGCTCAAGGGCTACAGCTCGCAGGGCTCCGGCATCATCAACCAGGCCGAGAACTGGCACATGCACGACTGCGAGAGTGTCGGCGGCAAGCTCGCCCGGGACATCCTGGCCCGCCCCGGCATCTACGTCTGCGTCTACATCACGTGGCCCGGCGAGACCGAGGAGGACACAGGCACCGAGGTGGTGCAGGTCTCCGACCCCGAGACCACCATCGAGGGCTGGTGTGTCCTGTTCCAGGAGGCGTGACGTGCCGAAGGGCGACTGCTTCACGAAGGCCATCGAGGTGGTGGAGGGGCTGCTGGCCGAGGGCATCCCGGCGTCCACCGTGGTGCTCTGCCACGGTCAGCCGATCTACGCCGGGCCGCCCGTCGAGGCCGAGCTGGAGGCAGCCCGCAAGCGTGCGGCCAAGCGGAGCTGATATCCGTATCAACTTCTCGACAGATTGACTTGTGTACAGGGTGATACTCCTGTACCATTAGTGACACACCACAACCGCCGCAGGAGGCACCCACATGAAGGTCACCGCTGAACACCTCGCCAACCTCACCGAGGCCATCGCCCCGCTCGACACCCCCGAGCGTCGCACTGCCTACCGCAACGGCGACTTCGCCAAGGCCGATGCCGTGACGGACCTCGACAAGCGCTACCGCTGGGACCTGTTCTGGGCTGCGTGGGACGCCGCTGGCCAGTCCCCCGACTTCCTGGCGCAGTACAACGACGCCCACCTCGACACGGCGCTGCGCCACGTCGTGCCCGTCCTCGGTGACGAGCCCGAGATCGACCACGCACACGCCACGGCTACGCAGGTCGCCCCGGCGCCGCCGTTCGTCTACGAGCCCGAGATCCTCGCCCCGGTCACGGCCGAGGAGCTGACCGAGCTGATCACCACGGGCCAGCCGCTGGCTGAGCCCACCGCCTGGGCCGACTCGCTCATCGAGACCGAGAGCACGGCCGTCACGGTCGAGTCCATCGCCCGTGCCAACATCAACCAGGCGGTGGGTGTCACCCTCACCGACGGGCGCAGCTTCTCCACCAAGATCCTCGCCGTCATCGTCCACCCCGGTGCCAAGCCCCTGGTCCTGGTCAAGGGCTGGGCGTACGAGTCGGGCGACTTCAACCCCTTCGCCGTCGTCAAGTACCCGCTGGCCCAGGTGGCCGACTTCGCTCCGTTCGCCGACAACGCATTCGTGGCGGTCGGCTGATGGCGGGCGGCAAGATGGACCCCGAGCACAGTGAGCTGTGCGAGCACTGCGAGGGCCGAGGGTACGTACCCAAGGAGAAGCACTGCGCCAACGAGACGTGCGGCAAACCGTTCCGCTGGCAAGACGACGATGGCCTACCCGGCACCCGGCAACGCTCCCGCCAGAACGTCATCTATTGCTCTCTCCGCTGCGCCCGCAACCAGGCCCGTAGGGAGTACCAGAGGCGCCAACAGGCCGCCCTGACCGAACAGAGGAGTATCACTTCATGAAGCAGTTCAGCATCACCACCAACGATGGCCACGGCCACGGGGACGACAACACGTCCCTCACCGTCGAGGCCACCGACCCCGCCGAGGCCGTCCAGAAGGCATACCGCCTGCTGGCCACCCGAGGCGACTACGACACCATCGTGGTGTCGGCCGACCCCATCAGCACGGAGGTGCCCGCATGACCAAGTTCGAGATCGTCCAGGGTGATATCACCCAGCAGCCCGACATTGAGGTGATCGTCAACGCCGCCAACACGGCTCTGATCATGGGCGGTGGCGTCTGCGGCGCCATCTACCGGGCGGCAGGCGTGGACCGGCTGGACCGGGCCGTCAAGTACCTCTACGAGGGCGACGACGGCGTGAGCTGCCTCACCGGGCAGTGTGTCCACACTCCGGCGTTCGACCTGCCGAACCGCTTCATCATCCACGCCGTCGGCCCCATCTGGCCGACCACGCCGAGCGCCTACGATCGGCTGGACGACGCCCGCCAGCTCGGGCTGGTGCAGCGCCAGGAGACGGCGCAGCGTCAGCTGGCCAGCGCCTACAGCCAGTCGCTGATCCTCGCCGACGTGCTCGGTGCTCGCTCGGTCGCCTTCCCCGCCATCAGCACCGGCATCTACGGCTACCCGCCGGAGCAGGCCGCCGAGGTGGCCGCCGAGGCCGTCACCAAGACCGTCATCGAGTCCACGCCCGGCATCGAGCTGGTGCGGTTCGTGTGCTTCGATCAGAACACTGAGGAGCTGCTGCGCAGCGCCCTCGTGGTCAGTGCCATCGACGTGCTGCTGCCCGCCGACACCAACACGGACGAGCAGCTGACGCTGCCCTTCCCTGACTGATACGGAGTATCACCATCATGCCCACCATCGAAGATGCCGTCGAGCAGATCGTCCGGCTGGAGTACCTGAAGGCGGCCAAGGACAACGACCAGTCCGTGACCGTGGTCCTGTCCAACGGCTTCGCCCACGCCAATTGCGAGGTGCTGGGCGTGGCCTTCATCGAGCCCGGCGTCAGCGTCCAGGAGCCCGAGTTCACCGGCTGGAAGACTCATCTGAGGGTCCACGGCACCGCCGGGCGTCAGTCCGTCCTGGTGCAGCTCAAGTGCGCCGAGCTGGTCTACGTCGGCCCGTTCACGGGCGATAAGCTCTCCTCCGGCGGAACGGCAGTCTGATGGCACGCTCAACCGACGCTGCCGATCCCGACAAGGCCGCCGAGCGCATCGACCTGGAGAAGGTGCTCGACCATCACCACGCCAACAACAGCGTCACCAGCTCCGGCTTGTGCCTCGGCTGCCTGGCGGACGGACTCCACCGCCCTGCGCCGTGTGAGACGTGGCTCCTGGCCCGTCGTGCGCAGCTGGCCGAGGAGCAGCTGGCCCTGCTGCCCCAGCGTGGCCAGAGCGTGCTCCGTGGCTTCCACGAGGGTGCGCACGACCTGGGTGCCCGACCGAGCCCGCAGACGGCCCCACGGCCCCCACATCCGGCCGAGTGGGGCGTGGCGCCGGAGCCCGACTTCGGCCGGGCCATCGGCACCGGCCAGGCGCCCCGCATCGGCTCGTTCGATGACGACGTGGTGGACGCCGAGATCATCGAGGACTGATGGCTGACGATGCGGGGCTCAACCCCGTGCCCGAGCAGCTGCCAGCCTCGGTGGCGACGTTGGCTCAGGCCCTCAGGGAGCGGGCGTCGGCCACGCTCCTCGGCGCTGACATCCTCGTGTGTGACATCTGCGGATCCATCGTGGCCGACGTGGTGAAGCACGCCATGTGGCACGAGTCCCTGGCCAGCCATCTGCACTGGACGCCACCGAGGTGGCCGACCAAGGAGACCATCACCACGCACGAGCACGACCCAGCGGTGCAGGGCGACCCGGTGGTGCCGTCGAGTGCCCGCACTATCCACGTGGTGACCGACATCCACCAGCCCTACGCCACCCTGCCCAGCCAACCCAGCAACGGGAGACTCTGACCATGATCATCGTCCGCATCGACAAGCACCCCAGCGACGGCCGCCAGCCCGAGCGCATCGAGACCATCACCATCGCCAACGTCAACCAGCTGGACGGCATCTACGGTGTGTGGCGAGACGGGCGCAGCATCCAGGAGGCGCCCGACTACACGGTCAACCCCAGCGACATGCGGCCGTCGGCCCAGGATCTGGCAGGGCTGGCCCTCATCGACCTGCGGGGCACCTGATACCCCCTATCACAAGGAGTGAGATACACCATGGACGATCCCCTCTCCCCCGCCGAGGAGTGCATGCTCAAGTGGGGCGCTCGCCTCGCCGTCGGCGGTGCCGTCGCTGGTGCCGTGGTCGTCGTGGTCTACCTGCTCGCCTTCGTCATCACCAGCGTGACACACTAGGACACCATCAACGAAAGGAGTCACGTGGACCCCTCCCGCAAGGAGGCCATCTTCGAGCGTGATCAGTGGTACTGCCAGATAGCTCACCTAATCCCGGGTGAGTGCGACAGAGGTCTCACTGTTCACCATCGCTGCGAGCGAGAGAACGGCGGCTCCGACCGCAAGGCCAACCTCATCAGCCTGTGCCGACGGCACCACGACATCATCCACGGGATGGACAAGAGCATGTCCAAGGGGTGGACGATGGTGGCACGTCACCACGGCTACCTCTGCGACATCGAGCCCACCGAGCCCATGAGGGTCATCCCTCGCCCCGGCAACGTCGAGCCCATGGCCAAGGCGGCGCCGAGCGTGCCGGGCCGCAAGGCAGCCGAGAAGGCCGTGGTGCGTCAGCTCCTGGCCCAGCCCCTCATCCCCAAGACACCGCCCCCGGGCCACCGCCCAGGAACAAAGGACACCCGCATGACCGAGACCAACATCGACACCATCGCCGACGAGATCGAGCGCACGCTCAGCCAGCGTGGTGGCGTCACCCCCGAGGCGCTTCAGAACCTGCTGCCCTTCGCCACCGATGCGGCGCAGTGCAGCATGGCGCTCACCACGCTGTTCCAGCAGGAGCGTGCCGAGCTGGAGTACGTGGGCGGCGTGGTGCGCTGGTGCCCGCCCAAGGAGCGCACGGTGGCCGTGGCGGCCGACCAGGACGACGTGAGCGACATCCTGCTCACCGTCGAGGCCATGGCCCACCACCAGCTGGAGATCGGCCGACACATCCACGGGCTGCGCCCCCTCCTGGTGATCATCATCGCCACCCTCGCCGTGATCCTGTTCTTCATGGCCAAGGGCACGATCATCATCTGACCATGGGCAAGCACCGCCGCACCTCCGGGATGAAGGACGCACTCAGCGAGATGTTCGGCCCCCCCCGCCGAGCCCACGACCACGCACGACTCCGGGCCGAATCCGAAGCCCGCCACTACAGGAGCGCATGATGACCACCGTCTACATCGACCCGATCCACGGCGCAGCGCTCACCGCCGGTCTGTTGCCGATCCTCCCGGGCCTCCCCTGCCCGACGTGCCGGGGGACCGGCTGGCGATGCCGCAACTCGAACCTGATGTGCACTCACCGGGTCCATCAGGGCTGCGAGGACTGCACCGGCTCGGGTGTGTGGACGCCGCCGGACCACCCCGTCACCATCGGCGTCACCAGCGCAACCGCCGATGCGATGCTCG
>ERZ650309.59-NODE-59-length-54885-cov-10.934543_pt1 | contig 54885 bp, 62 predicted proteins | sample MGYA00376245_ERZ650309 | MGnify/ENA primary metagenome ERZ650309 (study PRJEB26733, sample SAMN07839294) | wastewater metagenome | biome: urban; feature: wastewater treatment plant; material: waste water | place: USA: North Carolina | collected 2016-04-26 ... | reverse complement strand
ATAACCTACAGCCTGTCCCAGCGGACGTGTGTGAGTTAGGTTTTACAAAGAAACTACCGTGCCTTTTACATATAACTTCCACTCTTCTTTTGTTACCCGCATAAACAACTTTACTATAGTCATACCTATCACCATGCATGGCTATAGCAGCTTCTATAAACTTATCTCGCCCCAAAAGAGTCGAGGTAATATGACACTTACCACAGTTATTACCAGCCAAATGCGAATTAGCTCGTTGCTCAAACAAACCATGTAATGGACAACGCACTATAACTTTATCACTTAGTTTACTAAACAGAACGTTTTCGTAAGTGTAAAAAGCTGAATGCACTACCATAGCACGTTTTATAAATTCTTCCCTAGAAACTTTATTCGCTTCCAGAGCACAACTTGGACATCCTGCGCATTTGATAGCGTGAGTATATAGATCTTGTAAAAATATCCCGTGTCTTACACATTTAATTTCGACCTTGGTAGTCGATTTAGCAGTAAGCGAGACTAAGTCGTAATTGTATTTGTCATTATGAACTTTCTTACTCTCTTCCAAGAGTTTTCGCATGTTCTCTATGCGCGGAAGTTCTTTATTACATTTTTTACAACCTGTTAAACAAGCAATATGGTCATGCGGCGTGGTAAAAAATTCACCATGAGTCGGACAAATTATCTGGATTTCTGTTCTAGAATTCTTATAGTCAACCGCACTATAGTCGAATCTTAGCCCATGCACAGCTCTAGCCCTAGTGATAAAATCATCCGTAGTTTTATTACCGTGAGTTAGGCAGTTTGGACATTCACCAGCACGTAGATGCGTGAGTACCCTCTGCCTAAATAATCCATGTGTCAAACAGTTTATGTTGAGCATATCTTGTTGGTTTAATGTATCGGGTAAAAGATCGTAGTTATTACGATGTTCTAGATACGGTCTTTTTGAGAAACATTTTCTCAAAAAATCTGTTTTATTCATTACATTGTATCCGCATTATTAGCACATACAATAAACTTTAATCACCACGCTGGCGACGCATCCGACACTTAACACCCGATGCTAAAAACCCGCCGTTCTCATTGACACGCGGTAACTTAATAGACAGCGTACTGGCTTTACCGGTGGCGGGTATCACGTTGATGGTGAGTACTTCGTACGAATCAGTAAAGTCATCCACTTGCTGCACTTGGAAGTTCTGTACCACAAACCCCATTTGTTGCATGTGTAACACAGCACCTGCAATGTCTTTGTGCATTACTTCACGGATGTATTTACTATCCATTACAGATAATGAACTACTCAACATGGAGCTATCCACGACACCGGGTATTGCAGTAGCAATCGGTGTACGTTCACCAATCTTTAATGACTCGGGTGCAATCGTGGCTAACTGCTCTAATGTCTCTTTGGTATTGTACGGGTTAGGCAGTTGCTTATAGCGAGTAGATAACTGCACTAGGCGACGGTGTTCAGCAGCACTGAGTTTACCCTGTCTGGCTAGTGCATCAGCGGCGCGCTGTACACCTGCTTCCGGTGTATTGGCTGGAGCTACGTAAGGTTTATAGAAAGTAGCTTGTGCTGCACTGGCCTCATCATTAGTAGCCATGACTTCCAGTTCAGCTAAGTCAGCATCCAATTGTTCTTCATTCACTACGTCGGAACTGGTGTCTATGATATCATCAACACTATTATTATCAGCTACAGCTGATGTACGTGCCACAGCATCAGCTAATGACCCAGTAGCTTGAGTCTCTAAACGTTCTTTAATGCGAACGTCTAAGTCATTACTAATCGCACTGCCATCCTCAAACTCTGCATCAATGTCAGCACGCTTACTGTCTATTTCATTAGTAGGCTCGACAGCGTCCATTGTATCAACATCAGGTAATGTATCTACTACAGTAGATACTTGACTAACTGACATTAAGAACGACAAGTAACGACGTTTCAATTGAGCAGGGTCTAATACGTCAGGACCGCGTTTACCATCAGCACCCACACGCCACTTAGTTAACATACCAAGGTTAAGTGTAGTAAAATGTCCACCGTGCATGAAAATGAAATTCACACGATCGGCGTACCGTGTGTCTAATGTCGCTAATAAACTACTAGCAGTGTGTTCACTAACCCATGCAAAAATGTCAGCAATCACTCGCAATGAATCTGTATTGAAACGAGTCATGTACGGGCGGTCTTTAGTCGTAGCCGCCGCTTCCAAATGACTCAACGGTGGTACACGAGGCGGCATATCAATTTGGATAAAATGCTGACGGTTATTGTTAACCGATGACCGATTAATCGTCGCAATAACGGTTAAAAACAAATTAGCCCATTGATGATACTGCGTTAATGGCTGTGGGCTATAACGGTAATGACGAGAGATTAAGTTATACGAGTAAACTAACAATGCTTTCTGATTGTTAAGCAAGTTAGGATTATTAAAACGGCGGAGTTGTTTAAACCCGCGATGATATTCAGTAATGTCCGTACTAAAAGACATACTAAGTTCAGTTGGGTGACCGTGCTGAGCGATTGGTGCTAATGAACTAACGTGCTCAACAAAGATTGGCGACTCACGACCATTCACATGACTGAGAATATCATCATTAGGCAATACACCTACCGCTGTTTCATCAATGTCAGTACAATGATAAATAGAACTCAGCGGCAAATACAAACGGTTTACCATCGCCATAGGCGGTGAGGACAGCTGCCGTAAATTACGAATACCGAACAGTTGATAGTATTTGGTATAAATATACATCTTAATCTCCAGACATGTTAAAGATAACACGTTCCACAGTGTCTACCATAGGCGACGCTAAGAACCCGCCATTACGAGTATTCACGTAGGCACTCAGTTTATTCAAGTTATCATTAACTTCTTTAATCGCTTCATCAGTAAAGACAATGTTAAGGCTACCCGTGTCACCGTCGTACTAGGTCTTCGGCAAGGACGCAACCCTCACCCGCAGCATTACCTGCAAAGCTCCGGTTTTTCTCCGGATGTAGAGACTATATCATCGTAACACATGTGTTACGGTTCTTGTTTCGAGCGGCCATTAGCTTGCCTGCCCTACAGGGTGGTAAACCCTTAGTCGTTGAACGTTCCGTCTATCTCGTCTCACGACGATACGTAACGGCTTCGCTGCTGATTACACATTGCTACGGTATGAAGGGGTTTTCAAAGGCCATCACCTTATACCATCTCATCACTTGTTTCTGTCTTTCGACTCCATTAGCGTTACACTTTCGTATAACGAGTAGGCAGATGAGCTTTAGCGTTTCCCAGCAATTAAAGAACAACAGTTATCTTGGCTAGATAACTGGACTATGGATTTGTGTAAGAGATTACATATTCGTTCCATTCGAATGTTTCGTGTTTACTTAGACGATAACTCAATACAGCCGTATGTATACCCAGAAATGCCTCTGCCTTATTAACACTATTGAAATGGCAAACCTCACCAGTTCGTGTATCTTTAATTGAGACGTTTCTTCGCACGCCGGCTTTATTTTTCGACGATGCACACCACCCTAGTGTTTCATCAATACGCCTAACTTGGAATCCCTCAGGATACGTAGTTTGACCTCTAGATAATACACGTAGTTGCAATGTCGAACTAACTATATTAAGCTTACGCGCCGCAATCGCTATACTAGCGAATGACTCAACCACTCCCGTACGAACCCATCTAATTTCAATAGGTATCGCTTGGATATTAAGCCCATTAGCTACGGCATGTAAATTATTTTCTCGTCTGGTAGCCCATTCTAGGTTGTCTAAATCGTTATTACTTTTATCGCAGTCTTTGTGATTTATATCATACACAAAAACATTGTAAGGGTATTGTAGAAATGCAAGTCCTAAAAGCCGATGAACTGACTCAATGCGTCTCGACCCTTGGTCGGGTTGCATACCTGTCATTCGATAACCTAGTGACGACATATAAGTTTTCAAATATTTGTTTGTCAATAATGAAAAAATTCTACCGTCTTTGGTAATACGATAATTACTATATCGTGGAATATAATAATGTTCACCGTCTAAAGTTAGACCTCCGTTAGGTGGTCTAATAAACACCCGTTGCGACAAAGGTTTTGTTACGTCCGTATTTATAATACCAGCAGTAAATACTGGCCAGTACTTAACAGGTAAACTGTCATTACTGAAACAAAAATATAACAAAGCCAAACGATTAATCCGTAAACACACTTCATCGTTCGCTAATACCACATCATCAGAGTTATCGAAATAACATCCGATGTGACAATCGTATACTCGACCGTCGTTATGGATTAGAAACCGATTACTAAATTCAGGAACATATACACTGACAGGGTCAGTTAAAAATCTCTTAGCCATATACTACACCGTAATTAAAATTAATAGGTTTAATCACAGTATAATACATCAAATCCGTTAATCACCCACTAAACCAGCTATCCGTGACGTGTGTGGTACTAATGAATCTAAGAACACTGGGTCTAACGCATCGAACGTAGGATATTCTGCCGCACAGTAATCCCCACCAATCCGTTGCCAATCATTACCGAGTTCCCAACGCATGACACCAGCCACTGTGTTCTTTACGTAAATGAATGATGCGTAGATACTACTATGGCCTTGCCCGATGGGATAACGCGTAACAAATGCCCCAAGTTTATTCCATTCACGATAACCCGCTAAATAGAATAGCTCACAGAGCGTAATAGGGTATACATGCTCCTTATTAAATCCACCGTCTTTAGGTAAATCATCAATGTCGTTGAATAACCGAAATGTGTGATCAGGCCCACGATACACCAGACCGATGTAATGCTTACCTACCATGACAGGCTTTAGACGACGCTCTTTATCTTTGTAGCTATTGATCATCTTTTCCAAACCAGCCGAAGTAGTCCATTTATCAATGGTATCGGAATCTAATGACACGTGCTCCCGACGTAGTGTCACAGGGTTTACTAACACAGCTTCGCCTTGACGTCCTTGGAAAACCTGACTTAACCAACCGGACAATAGCCAATGGATAGTCTTGGGTAATGCACCTTTCATGACTTGATATAAGCCACACATCGTTTGGTTAATGCCTACGGCGTTAGGGGCATCTAATACAGCCACCGAGGTATCCATCGCAGTAAGTACGTTACGTGTCCCGTAGTAAATACGACGAGCACCCCACTTCTGCTGAAAGAATCCGCCTTTGCCTTCTAATAGCCCAAGGATGTATTCAAAGATTTTATTGAATTCCCGTTGCATGGTCATCCGCGACGTATCTAATACACGGTCATTACCGGCTCGTGCAGCTACGGTGTTACTGACACTAATTAACGTACGGTAAAACTCATTAATCTCACCCTGTTTAATACCGCCATTACCATCGATTTGAATATCGCGTAAGCCAGCTGGAATAATAAGGATACGATTAGTCGTAGCACGCTCTTTAAATTTATCAATGAGTTTAATGCGTAGGTCACGTACGTCTGACCCTGTACTTTTAAATACAATGTCACGCCACCGTGCAAAGAAGAACGCATAACCCGTATCACCATTAACTGGATCACTGGGTTCAAAGTCTAATAGTTCCTCATTCCATTTAGCGTAAGCCTTGCCAGACATAATCTCCTCGTAGAACCCACGCAAGCGACAAATACATTTGTAAATATACGGATGGAATATCTCTGTCCGTAAATCAATATAAGAGAATTTAGTATCGCGCTCATCTGAACCGATACGACCGAACGTAGTCACAGAGAACAATCCGTCCTCATGAAAGTTATTAATATTGCCACCTTCAAAGATGTCTAGACTACGAGTCGGACGTAGCGTTCGGATACGATCGTCAGTAGGCACTAAGAGCGACACATTAGCAGGTAAATCCGTGGGCTTCATATTAAGCCTCCTTTAAGATGAATCTATGAGTATAGACTAGAGTGGAGTAATGATTATGTCCAAAGCAGGGTATGAAGACTTTGGTGACTTCGATTGGGAAAACTTCGATGACGACGGGTTTGGCGATTTCTCATCAGAACCACCCAAGGATGATAGACATCCCGCCACTAAATTTACAGGCGCTTTCGTAGACGGCGTCAAAGAGAATTTATTAAACCCCAGCACCCAAGCCCGTTTTATCCGTAGTGTACTACCCGAAGGTTATAACACTACGTTAGACATGGCAGATGGCGTAGCCACCGGCGCTAAAGAAATTTTAGACGAGGCTCGTAAAGCCACTAAACCAATTATTAAAGATTTGAAGCGTGGTACGCGTTTAATATTACCAAAGGTAGAAGCCGTATTACCCGATTCGTTAGTAAAGCGCTTAGAGTCGTTTGCTAAGGAAGACGACTCACGCCAACAAGCGCGGTCTTTAACGCCAGATGAAGTCGAAGCGAACGCAACTAACGTCGAGTTAGGCAGTATCTTTAATGCCCACATGGAAGCACAAAAGAACCGCGAAGCACAAACCAAAGCCGAACAACAAATTAAAGACACGGCGTTCTTAAAACAAGGCACTGACAACTTGATGATTCAAGCCCAGTTGCAAGAGAACTTAAAACGCTTAGTGGATTACAATGACCAAGTCAATGCAAACTACCAACGTAAGTCATTAGAGTTACAATTTAAACATTACTTTGTATCTCGCCGCTTATTGAATACGATGGAAAAGCATCTAGCGATTTCCGAAACTGCCTACACCACAATTTCTAAGAACACTGGTTTACCAGATATTCTAAAATATAAAGACCACGAGAAAATGGTTGACCAACTTAAGACACAGATTTTCGGTCGTGTAACCGAACCTATGTCTGAATGGTATCGTGGTATCGGCCAACGGATTGTTAAGAAAGCCAAAGGAGAGATTAATAGCTTCTTCGGCTCTATAGGCAGTCATATAAATGACGCAGTGACAGGTGCGCAGGACATTCAGGATTCGCTGAGTGGTCAATTGGACACTGTCCGTGATATGGGTGGCGATGCAGCAGTAGATGACTTACGTCTAAACATTGCTGGTAGCGGTGTAGGTAGTATGGCGTCTAACTATGTCATTAACAAGTTAATAGACCCCATCAAGAAAAAGATTGCGGCTAATGAGATTCTTTCTGCATCTGATGTCGACTTAATGACTAAGCTCGCTCGTATGCCAATGCGTATGAAAGAGTTTGCTAATAGTTCAACCGATGAGTTTAATTGGCTGGGCGTTGGTAAAGACATTTTGAAATCCACCATCGGTCGTAACGAAGTACAGACGATGGTGCAGAAAAGCGGCGTAGATGAGTTAGAAAAGCAAGCCTACATGACTAACAAAACCATACGAACATGGGAAGAGGTCATACCGGGTTGGCTCAGTAAAATTCACCGTGAAGTTAAAGTTATCTCTACTGGCGATGCTAATGCCGAGCAAGAATACTTTAGTTTCGAATCCTCTAAGTTTGAAACTGCTACTGCGTTGAAAACCAAAATTCGTGACCGCGTAGCCGGTAGTGCACAGAAGAATACGCTGGAGTTTTATACCTCTCGAGTGATGAAACAAATAGACCCTGACGGCACAGCGTTGTCTCCTGAGGCTACTAAAGAACTCCGTAAGTATATCATTGGTTTAGCATGGGATGGCGGTAAGGATTTTGATCCAGCAAAGTTAGTTAGTGACTTTAAGTTCCCTACAACTATTGATGCTGCCGTACGAGATGAAATCCGTAACCAAGCCCGTACCCAATTTGCCTTTGACGATACGACGCCACTGGATGCAGACAACAACTTTACTAAAGACCCGTTTGCTCCAGATTTAGCGAACCGTAAGAAATTAAACAGCCTAACTAATAACTATGTTTCGTTGATTAATAACTTACCAGACGCAATGAAGGAAGTTCTAAAGGCAGCTAAGCAAAACCAAATCGGTCTAATGGAAGAAGATGGTTTAGTTAAACTCGGCGCCGATGGTTCTACGTATAATCTCGATCGTGCTAAAATACTAGAGTTGCTATCACAACCTACAATAGGGCCGCCAGCGCCAGCTGGGGCACCGGCCGGTGGAGCACCTGCTGGTGGTGGTCCGGGATTAGCACAAGGCGGTCTATTCGATGGTGGTCGTTCAATTATACACCGCGTGAGTGGTGAGTTAGTTAATGCACCGGGTAGCGGTGCTAACGATACGGCTAATGCTCAATTAGCTAATCGTGAGTTTGTAGTCAATGCACGTTCCACGGCATTACCGGGTATGGTTCCTTTATTACGTTATCTAAACAACCTAGGTAATGGTGAAGGTGTTAGCCAGTCATTAGCTCCCGCTGATGGTTTAAACAGTGAGAGTGTGATTGAGAATGCAATCCATCGTTTCCATGATGACTTTAAAACATATAGTGACCAAGCATTGGAGCTATCACGGTCAGCGTTAAAACAACTCGAGGACTTTGGCGGACTAAGTCTAAAGTTAGGTATGCCTAATTTTGATTTATCAGGTATGGCTATGCCTGACATGCAAGGTCTACGGGCTAACGCACAGCAAATGGGTGACCATATGGCAGCGTTCGGCCGTCAGTCCAGTGCCAAACTCAAAGCACACGTTACTGACAGTTTAAATATCTCTGATGAACTCAAACAGAAACTAGCGACGCTAGAGTTGAGTGCGTTATTTGAAGCGGGTATTCCATCCGTTAAAGACATCGAAGCTAAACTTAAAGGATTAGTCACTGACGAGGAACTCGCAGCGATTACTGATGAGTATAAACTGTACGCTAAACGGATTGAGGACTTACGTAAGCGTGGTATGGGTTTTGGCGAACGGGCGGGTGCCGCTGGTGCTCGTGGGTTAGCTCGTGGCGCAGGCGCAGTACCTAAGATACTAGGATGGTTACGGACAAAGGGTAGCAATGCCACTAAAGCAGGTATGAATCGCGTGTCAGGTATTGCCGGCTGGGGTATGGATACTGCATCAGGTGTTAAACAAAAACTGCAAGACCATGTTACGGATGTTTGGGTATCAGGTGAACTACGTCCACGTATCTACGGCGCAGCCATTCGTTTAGGTGCATACATCGATGTCAACACCAACCGTACCATTACGATGATGTCTGACATTACAGGTGAAGTACGTGACAAATCAGGTAATCTGGTATTGTCTATTGAAGACTATCAAAAAGGCTTGTTTAATCCAGATGGTAAAACAATCTTAGAGATGGTTACTAAGCGTATGCGTTCGTTAAAGGATATGGCATTATCACCCGTTAACTCAATGCGTGAAAAAGCTACTGCCCTCAAGAACAAAATCATTGAGGTATTCGATGGCCCTGAGGACGTGTATGTTAAGGACGAGTTAGATAAACCTCGGCTATACGCCAGACTAATGGAGATGGGTGTTTACCGTGTCCGTGATTCGGGGGCTATTGTAAAACGCGTATCAGATATCAAAGGAGTAATCGAGCAAGTTGACGGCGAAAAGATCGAAGTCGTACTAACACTCGATGACCTAAAGAAAGGAATCGTAGATGCCCAAGGCAAACCATTTAAAACGGTTACGCAGTTTGCAGCTAAATTAGCAAAGCTAGCATTAGCAAAAGGAATGGTTGCCGGTAAACGTGTATTAGACGTTGCTAAAAAGGGTATGAACTTCTTTACGGATTTATTGAAGTCAGGCGGTAAACGTTTAGGGTCTATTACTGGCAGTTTTAGCGATATGGTTAACATCAGTATGTTTGCTTCTACTAAAGACGTAGTGAACAGACTCGATACAATTATCAAAATGCTTAAGTCTAAAGGCTTCAAAGACGACGGAGCGGATGATAAAGCACCCGAAGCAGATACTGGAGCAGCAGATGCTACTGACGAAGCATCAGGTGAACCCGAATTGATGGGACCACCCGCACCAGAGCCAGCTAAACGCAAAGGCATGCTAGAACGGATGCGTGATAAAACCACTGCCATTAAAGATAAACTCAACGCTAAGCTAAAACCTAAAGCCAGTGCTGATACAGATGGTGACGGCGATCGTGACGGTAGTGCTAAAGACCGTGCTCAACAAGCCGCAGCAGCAGGCGAACGCGCAGAGGAGAAATCCAGATGGGCTAAGTTACTAGGCGGGATGAAAGACCGTGGTGCTGGAGCAGCTGAGAAAACAGCGAGTATATTTGGTGGTTTAATCACTAAGTTCGCGCCATTGTTAGCTGGAGCTGCGACACTGATTACTACAGTAGCATCATCTGCCGCTACCTTAGTAGGATTTATTGGTAAGGTTGGTGGGTTCTTAGGCAAGGGCGTAATAGGTGCCGCTAAACTAGCCGGTCGTGCCGTATTGGGTACGGGTAAACTACTGTTACGTGCAGCACCTACCATCGGCCGTGTGGCACTGGGCGTAGCACGTGTAGGACTCGGGGTAATTACGAGTCCTGTAGGGCTAGCGTTAACTGCCGCATATATCGGGTATAAACTCTACGAGCACTATACGCGTGAGAATGCACCATTGACACGATTCCGTATGGCACAGTATGGATACAAACATGACGATAAAGAGAATGTTGCTAAGATTATTACTCTGGAACAGGAATGTGCTAAAATCGTTAAAGTGTCACCCGGTCAAGTCGCTAAGTTAGGGACCGGTAAAACATTAGGTGAGTTAACTAAAATCTTCGGCGTGGATACAGAACAGCAAGAGGATCTAGAGAAATGGATTATGTGGTTTCAACACCGCTTTAAACCCATCTATCTAGGCACTATTACTGAACTGTTTAAACTCACCGGTAAATCAGATTTAGGCGAGATTGATAAAGTCTTACTGAGTAAACAAAAGTTAGACTTAATCCGTACGGTTAACGCATTGAAGGTGGAAACGAATCCCTACAAGGTTAGTACATCACCATTCGCTGGCCAAGAGTCTGTACCACTTGATGTAGATGACGTCAAAAGTGCATATGACGATGCTGTCGACTACATTGAGGACAATGCCGATAAGAACGACCAATCCGTTAATGCAGCAGCGGGTGTTAAGCCCAAAACTGTAGAGAAAGGTTGGTGGGAAACCGCTAAGGATAAGCTAGGTTCTTTAGGGGCAGGAGCCGCTGGGTTATTAGCAGCCGCAGGGGCTAAGATAGCCGGTGCGGCAGGCGCCCTAGGTAAAGGTGTTGTTAATGTAGGTAAAGCAGGGCTGGGCGTGCTAGCAGCCGGTGGTGGTGCTCTAGCAGCAGGAGCCGGTAAACTCTATACGGGTGCTGTAGCAGGCGCATCAAGCATGATAGAAGGCGTTGCTGACGTATTTAAAGCCCCACCGCCTAGCAATCTAAAGGGTGACCCCAAACGAAACCAACTCCTTGTGTACCAAGCCTTTATTAAGGCAGGGTTCTCACCTGCGCAGGCCAAGGCAATGACTGCTGAGGTAGGGCGCGAGAATAGCTATAACGGTAAGTACTTATATGGTCTGCATACAGATGATGCAAACCACGTGACTAATCAAGGGTTCTTTAGTTGGCAAGGTGACCGTCGTGATAAGCTAATTAAACTCATGGCTAGCAGAGGTTTACTATTACCGAATGGTGACTTTAAACCGGGATTAGAATCACTAACCGCAATGGCCGAATTTGCTCGCCATGAAATAGAAACGATCTCATCTTACCGTGCGACTAAAGACGCGTTTTTAGCTAATCCGAATATCGATCAAGAGGCCGCCGCTCGGGTACTGGGTAAAAACTATATTCGTTGGGCAATTGATAACCCTAAATATAGCGATAGTGGCAATAGTCGTAGACGTAGTCATTTGTATAGCCTAGAACAACAATTGGCTAAAACACCCGGTATTGCAGATCCTGTTGCTACTGGCGGCGCAGCCCCGATGGTAGCTGCAAGTGCAACGCCTTTAATGCTGCAAGGAGTAAAGGACAAAACAGCTATTGCCGCAGCGCCACCTGCGGCATCTAAACCAGCTAGTACTGCGGCCACCTCAGTTGCTCCTACAGTCATGGCAGCCAGCTATACTGCACCGAGCAGCAAGTCTGATACCCCAGTTATGATGCAGAACGTCGCACCAACACCTAAGGCTACATCACAAGCAGAAGCCAAACGTGTGGCCGCTACTAACGACAGTGTAATGGATGTGTCAGGATTATCTGCACTGGCTCGTGAACAATTGCGTATGCAAACGCGGGCAGCAGATACTTTAGATAACATCTATGCAGTAATGCAGCGTATGGAGCGCCGTACACCACCTAACGCATCAACAGCGAACCCTGCTCAGCAAATACCTAACCCTGCAAAACCAACCCCTAAGTCCCCAATCGACGTATCAAGGACTTATTAACCCATAGCGGTGAGTGGTGTACTCACCGCTATACGGAGGACTCATGACTTATTACACTTCGCTATTAGGCGGCCGTGTCAGAGACAGAGATTGGATACGTAAAAGTTTTCTAATGTCATCTACTAACAATAAAGACCCTAAAGAAAGTTTATGGCGACTACAGACTACTGCTAGTCAAAAGTTTACATCGACTCGATTAGGCGGGAACTTCACGATTAACAACCCACCACAATTTACACGCTATGCCGATATTCGTGTGAAGGGCTTAAACTCTGCTGCCCAGAAAACAGTAGGCGTAGGTTTACTACGTGGCGAAGAGCTAGGGATGGGTCGTTTCTATAGTGAACATATCGATGACCGCAGTCATCAAATTCATTTACAGTTCGGCGTACCTGAATTTAATGGCATGGTTAGTTTCTTTACTAGCTTCTTTGATAGCGACGCTTCATTACTCGCATCAGAAGGCCGTAGCAGCTTCTTTTACACACTAGGTAAAGCAGCCGGTACGTTACTGAACATTGCAACACTAGTGGCCTTCCCGTGGCTTATGTTAGGTTTCGCTGGGGCTGCCGCAATTCGGTTCTTTGCAAACAACCCGTCAAGTAAATATTACTACATGCGTCCTGCCATGGAGTTATACTGGCAACGTTGTAATTTTATCGTAAACATGATCGCCGTTAACATGGGTATTGTGTCACGGGTAAAATCAGTGGGAGTAGGCCCAATTAGCAAAGACCTCAGCGCCGATAAAACCGTCGTGGAAGAACAAGGCGCTGAGTATAGCGAGAAATACAATGAATACATGCATGAAATTGCACCCGATATATTTCGTAAAGGCGGCGGTATTGATTTATACGCAGTGACTAACCGCCCACAACGGATGGCCGATAAACGGTATAAGGAATACATCAACATCATTGAGAAAACCGATACTCATGAAGAACGGATTACTGCATTACAAGCATTCCAGAAAAAGAAACTAACGGATGAGGGTGGTGAACCGTTAGACGATGTACTAGATCGGTACTTCAAATCCGATAGTGGTAACCTCGCTAATCGCCGTACAGACCCGGCAGGTGCACGCTTAACCAGTGAAGTAGACATTAGTCAATTGGATGCTGAGCACGCTACTGCTGAACAAGCAGCGGCCGCTAAGCAAACTGAAACTAATTCTGCTATGCGAACCAAATGGACTAACGTAAAAGGCGAAGGTAAATCAACCGACCAGAAAGAATCCGAAGGTTGGTTGACTCGGTTTGCCTCATCGTACATAGCTAACCGCCGCGACGCACATCAGTTTATTAGTTATCGTGTTAACAACACGGGTAGTTTAAGTGAATCGTTTAGTAGCAGCGTTAAGGATTCTGACATTAGTTCTAAGATTAATGGATTCAGTAGTTCGGCACGCTCGGCACGGTTTAGCTTTAGTGAAGGTAAGACCGGTATTGGTATTATTGATGAAGTAAAATCCAGTATCTCTAGTTTTGTGTCTGGCGGATTAGATTCAATTCATATGTCGGGACTGTTAGCTTTATCTGGTTCGGCGTTAGCTGATATCCCTAAACATTTCGACAGTGCCTCAGCACAGTTTGCCCCATCCAGCTACACGATTAATCTACGGAGCTGGAGTGGCGATAAAATTAGTCGATTCACTAACTTATATGTACCGTTGGCTACGCTATTAGCTGCTGCATTACCAATATCAACCGGTAAACAGTCGTACCAAGCACCGTTCCTTTGTAAACTCTGGGATCGCGGTCGTAACCAAATCCAATTAGGCATGATTACCGGATTGTCCATTACGCGTGGCGTAGGTAATCTACCCTTTAATGACAATACAGAATGCTTAGGCATTGACGTTACGTTCGAGATTACTAACCTATCCTCTATCATGCATGCGCCGATTGACGGTGGCGGTAGTTATTTTGATCTATTGGTTACGCCATGGAAAAAGATAATGGATGAGGATAGTGCGTTTACAGATTACATGGCTATTATCGGTAACCTATCCATGTCTGATCAGTATTACTCTATGAACAAGCTGGCTATTGCGTTAACGCGTAAACGAGAAATGTACGACACGGCATTCTCACCAGCAGCTATCGCTAACGCGTTAGATATTGGTTGGCCAACCCGTTATATTGGTTATGGTATTGGTGCATTTGCACGCTCTACAGAACGCGGGACGGCAAATTAATAAAGCGGAGGCCTAGGCCTCCGCTTTAATTATGCCAAATGTATTTTTGGATAGTCTTTTTTGAATAATGTAAGTACATTACCCTCCGGATTTGGGTGCTGTCTAGCAATCATGACATTAACCCGATGGATTGGGTCTAATACTAACACTGCCAAGGCATCTTTAGACATGTTTAAATATGGCGTCAAATCAACGATGTCAACCCCATTCCGTCTATAGGTATACCAATTGGTTTTGATGCTGGTTAATGCCCCTAATAGAGCGGCTGTGTGGGTGGGAGTGGCGTGTGCATTCTCTCCATCATTGGGTATTTTGTAATTAGCCAATAATTGTTGATGGGCATCAGGCATTTCCGCCCCTAACCGCTCCTTACTTACGTTAGCCATTATCGTGGATATGGTATCTAACGCAGGATGTTTGAATGCATTCTTAGCTAACTGCAAGGCCAAGTTAGCTTTTTCCTCAGGTGTAGTAGCCTTATTCATCATGGTATCCGCAACACCCGGAATCCCTAATGCGTTAGCATAACCCAATGCCTGACTCATGACGGCAAATTGTGTCTCTGTATCAATGACTTTAGCTAGCTCACTATTACCCAATACACCGTTTAATAAGTTTACAGCACCGCTTACAGTGTTAATGTCTCCTTGTTTTTTAACCGTCTCCACAGCGTTATAGATAATCTTTAACTTAGGGTTAATACCCATCGCAGTTGCAATAGGGTCTGTAGAACCCGGTAGCCCCAATAACCCACCGGCTAGTTCCTTAGCATTATCTTTAAATCCTAACGTAGATAGCACATCTGCTAAGAACTCACCCTTTAGGTTTTGTAATGCAGTAATGCTACCTATCGCATTCTCTGCTATACCCTTTAGCTTAGCCATCGCTTCTTCTTTAGTGGTTGGCAAATCCCCTAAAATAGATTTATCAAACTCACCCGCTTTTAGCATATCAGCAATTTCACGCGGGTCTGTAATGAGTTTTACAGCATCCGCCGCAGACTGTACTGTATCTTTCGCTAGTTTACTAATATCGCCTTTTGCAGTGGCTGCTGCATCCCCAACAGTTTGCGTAATTCGGTTTATTGTTTCAGTAGGCGGCTTAGCCGTATAGACGTCTACTACAGCTACCTGATCTAATGGGCCAGTAAATGCCTCTGTACTTGAGAGTGTCATGTGATAACTCCAAAAAAAAATAGTCATAAGAAAAGGCAGGGATATCCCTGCCTTTTTCTATATGTTGTCGTCGTTAGGGTCTGGATAATCTAATGATGGAATATCGATATCTCGCACAGCCACCGTAATAGTGTGCTCAATTACTCGGTTCGGATATTTATACTTCACGGTAATCTCAATTTCATCTGGAGCCAATACAACAGACCCCTTCATAAATGTTTTGAAAGTCATGTCATCCTCAGACAATGCCTTCATTAAATTACCGCGTCTAAACGACCGTGTCTTTGCGTCTTTAGGTACTTCGTTCACAGGGTCATCCAACCACCGTGTAATCATAGCATCTAATGACTCCAACGTTACATTAGACTGAACTAATAGTGAACGATACAGTTTGGCTAATATTCCTAAACCGGGTTGCGCAGCACCCCGATCCGGACTAGTCATTATGGCCTTTAATTTTCTCATAATTCAGTGCTAGATATACTAGCGCCTCCTGAGTGGTTATTACCTCACGGATTAATGGCTTAATAATCCGCGCCACGTACTTACGATAGGACTCTGATTTTAAGTCAGTCATAGTCGAATGTAGTTTTATATAACTTGCCAAAAGCGATACTTGCAATTCATCTGCATGCACTACCTTTGCCCCCCGATATAAAAAAGCATTCATACGAACAGTCCATTCGTTTTTCAACACATACATAATGTTGACGTTATTGGTGATGTATCTCTCATTAGCTATCTCTAGCGTTAAGAGGTCTAACCACTCTACAAGCTCCACTGCATTCAAGAACCGTGAGGTAATTTCCAGTTCTTTTACAACCGCAGGTGAGGCAGCTGATAACAATGCTAAGTCGTTAAGTTCCGCCATAGTGATTAGTAAAGGTAAAGTAACTTCCTCTACATTTACACGTTGGTTGAACTTCCACAATCGCCATTGCAATAGGTAATATCGCAATATAAGGTTTAGGTTAAAATTTACAAATCGCTTGAGCATCTGATATCTCCCGTTTAATAATGGTTTCGCATAGATAATATATGGCTATAAAATTTTGTGTTGGAGGACATAATGGCAACAATCAATGCAGATGAAATATTGCAGAACAATATTCTAATGCGGCAGCGAATGACATTAGCGCATTTAGACGCTGCCGGCAATCCGTTAGCGAGCACGGACAACCAAGAAATGCTGCTGAAAATATTAGATAGCACAGATAGAGTTATCATTGCAAACAAACGCATTAAGGTAGATGAACACGCCAATAACAACGCCGAGCATACTAATGCCATGATTGCCGCAGTACTACGCGGTGTACACGGCCAACAGTTGTTCGAAGTAGAGGTAAGTGATGTAACAGCCGGTGCTGTACCTGCCATCGATCGTCCGTTAATAGACGAAGTAACTATTATTGATGGCGAGTTAGATATCGGCATAGCAACATCAGATTACGAAACCTTTAGTCGGCGCTATATTGACGACGCTACAAAACAGAGTTAGGCGTGAGCCTAACTCTCATATACCCTTACGACAAAGTAAAATCAATTGACGAGTACACTGGCTCATGGAATTGATAGCTCTTCAACCATTTGCCTTTGATGTATTTTTCACCGTCAGTACCTACACAGTCCATAGCACACACAGTGACGTAATAGACATTACCGTCCGTATGTTCCACACGACGACAGATAGTCGGTACAGCCAAATCGTTGTATTTTAATTCTGTACGGGATTGGTCTTCTGGCGTACGATCAAAACGTGACATTAACGCTTGAGTAGCAACCACCATATCTGCATCTACATCAATACCTAACAGAAAACCCATGCCATACGTTGTGACTAACAAATCACAAACATCGTCGCGTAACTTTTCTAAATACCGACCACCGTCCTGTTCATCCACGTGACCTTTGAGTTCTAAGAACTCACGTTCGATAATTTTAAACTGACGTTGTACGGTAGCCCATGTACGGTCGACTACATTACCTGCTACTGCGTTTACATCACTGACTAAATGGAAATTGCTCATCTTAAACCGCCTCTGGATAAATAATACTGTAATGTGCTACATCAATAAATCTAACCCCTATTAACTCCGCTAATTGCGTAGTCATTGCATCAAACGGATCTATTGTGCGACCATTGGGTGCGCGTAGCGAATCTAACTCTTTGGTGCGCTCTCTACTGGGGAATAATGCCGGAGATATGACAAGTACATGTGGAATGCCTACAGGGTGTTTTTCTAAACCTTGCAAGGCATCATATAACCACTCATCAAAGTTATAAATTACTATCGCTCCGTATGACCCCGCCCGTAACATGTCGATATTCATTTGTCGATACGAGTAGTTAACCATCTCTACCTCGCAGATAAAACCCACCTGTTCCTTAATAGTTAGTTGTAGCGTTTCTAACTCGTACGTGGTGAGTTTATAAGGGTAGGTATTAATCTCAACAATAGGGATGGTAGCCTCAGGGTCACCTGTGACGTAACTGCGTTCTAAATCCGTTACGATTTTATCTAACTCAATGATAATGTTAGTCATAAACGACTTAGCTAAAATCTCAACATCCCGTGCTTTATAGGCGGCCTCATAAACGCCGGGTTTTAACCCCGGCAATTCTAAATGAAATTCATCACTCAGCCGACCATGATACTTTTTAGTAGCTAATAGTAAATCAGGGTATGTAGGGTCTAGGCTATGCAGCACCGCCAATCGCATATCGAATAACGTGTCTATCATAACCAATAACCTAACTTGCTGCGTAGTAGACTCCATATCAACCTCCCGCAGCCATACCCGCATAACCAGGTTCATCAGGCGTTAGTACATCACGTGTAATATCAGTTAGACTCGCTACAAACAAGGTAAACAACCATGTGTTTTCAATATAGAAGTTAACCATTGTCTCACTAGACGACTCACGCTCAACAAACGTATCTGTATCTAACCGAGGTTCACCACGATGGGTTAACTGAGTAGAATGACCGACGGTTTGTTTAATATAGTCCTGTACTGTGATGCGAGCACTATCCGTCTGAATAGCCACTGTAAACAAGTGAGCATCTAACTGATAGATTAACCGCGTAGTAGCATCAAACAACGTATCCACTAATAACTGTTGCTGACTGATAATCCGCCACAGCTCCTGTACCTCGCTATTACCAATCATGTAGAAACGCGTAGTACCTACTAATGTCAGTAACGTTTTAATGGTGCTTAGCACAGGGTCTGAGTCCATAGCGGCATCGACTTGATCTGCACGCATAGGCGGTATCGTCTCGGATATACGCCGCAGCGGGGGGCGCAATGCATCTAGTGCATACACCCGTAAATCAGATAGCGTAATCATAGAGTCTCCTAAAAGTTATTATCTAAATGAGCGCCTTTGAGTAACGTAGACAGCGTAAGCGTAGACTTTACACGCGTCCGCATGTTATCGGATAAACTATCCAAACTAACACCACCAGTTTCGCGAATCATACGCTCGGCCTCAGCCATCATCTTTAAGTCACCACCCCGCAGTTTAATAAACTCCAGAATGGACTTATCGTAGCCGCGAGAGAACAACACCAAAATCTCAGGAAACGAGATAGATGAACCTTTAGATGCACCTGTAGGCTGGTCAGTCATTTCATCGACGTGTTTATTGTCTTCGGGAATAGAGGATTTGTTCTCTAGACTTTGAATCTGCCGGCGTAACATTAAATGGAGCACAGGGTACTTTAACGGCGTTAAATAGGTACGGCCTGTGACTGCATCCGTAGTCCATATCTGTTGATAGAACTCTACACCCCATCGTTTAGCAACCTCTAGGTTATTACGCATGGTAATACGTATACCGTTAAGGTTCTCCATTACGATAGGGATATAATCCCGTTTTTCTTTAATCGCCTGTACATAGGCATGGAACTGTGCATCTGACATACCGGCAAAGAATGTTTCCATTAGTTTGCGATTAGTGCCAGATGGGTCAATATCATTAATCCCGTTTAAACATTCCAATGTAGCTGCCTTACGCGACGTGGCTAGTGTGGCCATGACAATACTCCAATAGGTTGAACTGCTGTAATAGCGGCGCAACGTTTTGTTTAAAGTTACTAAACCATGCGCCGAAGTCCTGTGACGTACACAAGCACTCTAACGCTACTCGACTCTGTACAGCCGGTATCTGTAATAACTGTCGTCTAAAGTAACGATTTAGCGTAGCGATGGTAATGCTGTCATTCGGGCATTCCGTACGAATACCCGCGATAAATAAAGGCCCTGCGCCGGGCGTTAGCCTGTCTAAATGACAGGCCACTGTATTTTCCATACCTAACTGAGTGGTTAACATATTAGTACCAGTAAGGGTGATACAAGCCTACTCGCATACGTAGCAAATCCATAGTGCTGAGGAATGGTAGTGCCTGCTGTTCATTATTGAATGTCCAATACCCACGAGTTTCAAGTAAACGATTCCAATCGTATCCTTTTTGAATCAGGGCATCGTATAGTTCTTTGGGGGTGCACAGCATACTGGGATCGACCTCATGCCATAGGTTCTGTATTTGACACAGTTGGCTGGTGATTTCCAGTGCGCGCTGTAGCCGTTTGTTCTCGTAAATTTTAGAACGGACTGTAGTGCGACTTAATGAGACTTCGGGTAGAATGTCTAAATGATAATTGCGGTCGTTGCCGCCAATGCCGTAGCGCCCATAAGATTTAATATACCAGAACTCACTAAGGCCTACTTCTAAGCCATTGGCCTGTGATACAATCAAATCAAACGGAATACCGCTACTGCCGTATTTCGTCCGTAGGAAGCTAACCGTTAAAATCATTAGGTCAGTATCACCCCGTAAGTCGTCTTCTGCACTACGCGGAAACTCTGGTGCTTTAGACGTAGGGTTCTGCAATACCGCAGTACCTAACACCTGCATACAGTTGCTAGTGAGGAAACTAAACTTCTCAGGCACGTTCTTAAATGTGGTTTTGTTCTTTAAGAAACCTAACTTTTTAGACGGTGGAGCGTATGGGTCTAATTGATGTTGATCACCCATATGTGCAGTCATTAAAATGTAGATACCGCCTTTGTTAGTAACTACAGGCAATTCCATCATTAACTGAGTTTTAGCACCGCCGTCTTTCATGAACTGCATGTTACGGTCAGAGTCACCTACACCTTTTTCATTCATCTTTTCAGACACGTTAGTTTCAAACATACTGAAACTATCAATCGCTGTTAATAGCGGAAAAAGGATTTCAATGAACTTTTTGTGGGCGTCTATGAATGGTGTCGTTACTTTACTGTCGCGTCCTAACTTAGCGCGCATGTCAGCTACAGACTTTAACCAATCAAACCATTGCGAACCATTAATTTCATTTTTATCCGTCATCTTAAATTCATTCGATAACTCGAAGTTAAATTCGGCTAAACGGATTAACATACGACGTGATAAATCTGCAAAGCGTTGATAGGATAACGTCAACTCCGTATCGTACACATTACCTACAGATGGTGCGTATCGGTCCATGGTTTGCAGTAACAGATATAAAAGGATAGCAGTTTTAAAACTATTGCCGCGACCACAAATAGCATTAACATTGGCAATACCGCCGTTCAGTAAAGACTCGCCATGCTTACCTAATAGAAAGCGGCCAGTTGGTATATCCATTAAACAACCTACGTTAAACATAGGGCGTACAGCAGGGGAGGCATTAATGCCACCTAATAAATCATGCGTTGTTGTCATTCACTATACCTCATGTATGGCGTTGTTTGGTAATTCGTCAAATGATTATCGCTCTATATTTAATTTTATGATAGCACCCCACTTTTTAATAGAGGCACTTATGTTTAAAACACTTACAGTCGAACGCAATCAAGCGACACTCGAATATGATGCAACACGGTTCCGTACATTAGCTACGGACTTAGTCAAAGGTTTGACTGGGTATATCAGTGACATGAGTCGATACATGTCAGATGTGTTCAGTGGCTTTAGCAGTGATCGAGTCGGCTTTACACAAAACCAACGTTTACAATCAGACGTTAAAAAGTCTAGCTATATCAGCTTAGCAGAAGTAGCGATTCCCGTGCCTGTGGGTTTGAACGTACCGATGTTGGAATATTTAGCAGCCTTAGAGATTAACCAATCAATTATTGATGATTTAATTCCTACAGTGTTCAAACCAGCGCTTAATTTCTTCTCGTTATTAGTAGCCTCTCCTGAACAGTTAAATGGCGTGACAGCTTCCACTAAAGCAGCGGTGCGTGACTTTGAAAAAGAGTATCAACAAGCCAAAGCAAGTATTGCTAAATGCTTTATTACTAATGACCGTACAGAGTACATGCGTTATGGTGATGTATATGCCCGACATGCTGACTACTGCACCGCACAGGCGCAGTTTGAAGGCCTAACAGCCCGCCTAAGTAAAGTACCGGCTAGTGATGTACGTAAATCCGTAGAGGACATCTGTAACGTGTTAGATCGCCTCGCTATTCGCTTGCGTCAAGACCCTGATACATACGCAGTAAGCGGCGTTAATGCAAAGTTCATTAGTGACATTGCTTTTTCATTAGCTGTTGCAGCTGAGTATTACGCCGGCCATTTCTATTTAATGCAAACGTTAAATAGCACGATTGTAGAAACAGACAAAAAGCTAAAAACTATTGTTTGAGCATAGGCAAGGGCGGGTTACCCGCCCTTGCGTTTATGCCGTGTGACAATAAAACAAACTTACGCAATCGTGCTCCATTGATCGCTGATCACCGTATTTTAACCAACTCGGCGTTAGAACAACTAACTGATGACTGACTCGCCTAGCCTCATCATACGTGAGACAGAAGTCCGCCTCGTGTGAACTCTCAATACCTGCAATGGCTTCTTTAAGTTGTGCGTCGTCTATGACTCGTCGATATATTGACGGGGGTAGGACTAACGCCGAATCGTTATCGGCCAGTGCCAATAGCTGATTTAACTTATTCAAAGTTTCCCCGTGCACTAACCCTTTCTCTACCAACCGTGCGTACACGCTCGTTAAAAAAAGAATACGCTTTCCTTTTTGTGGTAGTATACACCCCAAAAGAAAGAACCAACAAATACTGAACAAAGACACAATAGCATTAAATGAACGTTGCATAGCTACCTCGACTGACAATAGTTTAACGCCCTATACTAAGATTCGCATAAGGCGCGGCCCATATACCTACATCTCCGTCTATCGTTTCGATAATGCAGGCATAACGAAACGCATGACATTCGCTGACCTCAGGCCATGTGACTAAAGATACCTTCGGTTCTCTACTCGCAATGGCAGCTAATGTTTGACGCTTGGGTAAGTCGAGTCCAATAACCAATCGAAGTTCACGTGACTGTTCTAGACCTTGTGAGTCAACAAACGGCACGCTATTTATTGTAATAACAGCTGCGTCAGCACTCTGTGGAATCTTGATTCGCAGGCTATCCCCTTCTTTGGATTGGAACGACTCATAGATGGAATCACTGATGTCTAATATACGCATATTCGGTACATTACCCGAGATGTAACGCTCTAATGTGTCCTGTAGGTCACATAACACATCTAATCCATCATATGCCAAACCGGGTTGTTGTAACTCAGTGGTCAACGAGAGTTTAAATGGGTCTTCCATTACCGTACTGAAACGGTCACGATACAAAGCAGGTACGTTATCCTCACTGTCCAGTAGATATTTGTAAATAGCCGGTTTAGTGACCATTCCAATATCCGCTACAGTAATAGCCCCAGAGACATACCGCGTTAATCTGTCTTGCACTGCCCGTAGTTTCTCTAGTACCGGATCAGGTGACGCTGTAAACACGACAGCATAGTTAGCATCGCTAATCGGTTTACCGAACAAACTAATTTCATCGCCGTGATTACCCATGTAGTAGATGTAATAGTCACCTTTACGATGATAGTTAGAGTTAGTGGTAAAGTACCAGTATTTCTCACTGAGCAAACGATTGAAGTCGTTCTCACTATTCCAGTATCGCTTAGGACTGTTTAGACGCACCTGATGTACCATGTAACCATTCATGCCCGAGAAGCACGCTTCACTAGCGAGTTGGTCTGCACGTACGTTACCTACAGAGTCCTTATGCCCCTTAGTCCACTTAACCGTGACAGTCACTGTCTCACGCAGTTTGTTTAACAGAGTTTGAATGGCTCGCCATGTATCTAGGTTAGCCACTGGATCGCCATTGGATCGTACCCAGTTATTTGCATGCCAGACTTCTAAATAAATGTTTACACCTTTGGTAACATACTCACTATCTGTTTTAATCAGTACACTGACAGGGTTAGTAATAGCCGCTAGCTGCAATGCATGATAGAACGCATGTAACTCACCCACGCTACTGGTCTGTATACCGGGGATAACACCGAACGCATCGATGTATTGTAATACAGTTACTGCCCGTGCTTTTACTTCGGCTTCCCGTCCTTTTAAATTATCATGCCCATTAGCGGTGGGGATAAACCCTTTAGTACCATGCCCCATTTTAGGTGCAGTAGTAATATAATGGTAACCGTGTATACCCCAACCAGCCTGACCGCGACTACTGGGTTTGCAACCGCCATCTGTGTATAGGACTAAATGATGTAACTCATCAGGTTGTTTGTAGCCTAATTTAGCCGTTGTTAATTCTGCTAACCATTCAGCCGCTACGGGATATGTGCAACTGGGATTAAATGCTGCCGTGCTCATTGTTAATTACCTCATTAAACCTATATGTTAGCTCAGGTTCGTTATTATTTACATGAGGCTAATTGCTCTTGAACCGCTACTTGATATTGCGTAGTTACACCACGACCCCATTCACGGAGTTCTTTAATGTTATTTACTAGCGCATCATCTGATAATGATTTATCACGTAACTCCCGTTCAGTGAGTACGGGTGGTGCAGGCATGGCAGGTAGTGCCGGTGTTACGATGGGTTTACATAACGGTGTTGTGACCGTGTCTATCGCCGGTACTCTAACCGGCCCATTAACGATATATACGCACCCAACGACACAAAATGCTATAAACATAGCCATCATCAGACCGACTATATAACGATCTACTTTCTCAGTAACTATACTGCTCATAATAGCCCCCTAACGGATTGCTTCTAATTTACGTTTCAAAGTATCATCACCACTCGTACGTGGGGCAATGACCGGATCTTTATTACGAACAGGCCTAGGTGCAGGTTTAGGTGCATTAGGACCGGGGCGTAACATACAGGTATTGTACATCATGGTAATCTGACGGTACTCAGCGTCAAGCTCTAGTAACTGATTAGCACATTGCTTATCAGGCGTTACTATGGCTACGGCTGACTGATCCGCTAACTTACGTTTTAACTCACTGACCTCACGAGCCTTACGTATGTCTTGCTCCATGCTAAACAATACTATAATAAAGAACACGATGTTCAATAATATAGCAAAGGACAATAACTTATTACGTTTTACAAAGTCAGTAAATGGTTGTTTGATGCCAAACACTTCTTGGATGAAGGGTAAGAGCGAGGGACTGCCAGCCATTTTATGGCTCCTTTTATAGTATGATTCTTAAATACACAGTGGCGGAGCAACTATGAATACGATTAAAGGTTTTATTACCTTACCGGCCTTGGCTAATAATGCACCCGGACAAACTGCGGTTTTTGGCGAACTCAGTCCCGAGTCCGCTACGTTTTCTAAATACAAAACCAATTATGCAAATCCAGCACTGTACAGTGGCGTTGAGCTAGTAGGCTTTACGACTAAAGACGGTGTTGGCTCACAGATAATCCTTAGCAATACCGTAGCTAATCACATTTTAAGTATTGCTAAATGGGTGTATGACCAATTCAATGCATCAGCTATTCCATCCAATGCCAATAAAGCAAACTTTATTACGCAATTAGAAACTACGTTCCCAGCAATGTTAGACGTAGAGATTAACGAAATCTTGAATGCAACTATTACTCAGCGTATGCCTGACTATATTGCATGGCGTTTCTTAGACGGCGCTGTCGAGAACGAAATCAAAATCTGGTTTAACGATAGCCGTTTTAAATCACAGTATTCTGACTACACGATTATTGTATTGCCTCCTACCGCAACAGTAGACCAACTAAATAATCCAACGCCTACCACCGGTGCGTTTATTGCCGCTTACACTAGCGGTCAGTTGATTGCAGCAGTCAGCGGAGCAGCCGGCACGTATCCCTATACCCGTTTAGTATCACAGACATTGACTTGGCATGACCCCACACTACCGACATCTACGCTACAGACCACATGGACTGCAATCATCTATGGTTTGGCTGGTAACGACAGTGATAAAATTAAAGCAGCCATCCGCAGTTATATCGCTGCTAACAGCACATTAACTAATTGGGATATTGTTTACCCTACACTGTACGCTGAAAATGAATTCGTTATCATTCCCGCATGGTCAGATATCGCTACACCTGAGTCAGGCTTAGATGTTGCTTTGTATAATCCAGTAGTTGACGTAGGTCCTTTATTGAATAAAGCAGCGGCGTTAATCCCCAGCAGCTATGCTAGCTCTGTGGTACTCAGTAGTTACTTAATGAGTAACCTATCCGTCGGGTCTGCTTTCTGGCGTAGTATCGGGTTCTTAGCATTAGGCAACCCCGGCAACGTAGGTAGTCAATATAACTTCCGTAATAAATTCCCTGACTACATGAACATCCCAACCACGTCCACCGATTGGGGTCGGATGACGCTGTTGACGCGTAACTTTATTGTAGCATTAAACGCCGCATTAGAAAAAGCGTTAACCCTGACTGAAACAGGGAGTGTTCCTGTGGGTTACACACGGTCGTTACGTGATAGTCGTGTTTATCTGGGATTCAGCTACGACGGATTTACGTATTTGGTACTCGCTAAAATTAGTCACCCATAAGGAGTAACATATGCCACGATTTACACCGCCCCTGGGGTCTAAAGGTAAAATTAGTTTACGCGCCCCGTGGTCAACTAACCCTAACGTGCTTTATACGTGTAAAGCTGTACGGACGTTTGATGATGTATATAATTCTGGTCGTGACGTCTATCACGTCTTCTATAAGGCGATGGGTCTTATAGAAGGCTCGACTACTTTTACAACTACGCCGTTTACATTTGAAGACGAGGTGACAGCGAATGTAGTTATTGTGACGCTTAGTGGAGATGACGGCGGCATAATTTACGTACCAGATAGTTTTATTAGTACACAACCTGACGTAACCGAAGAAGTGTACAGTCACATTGTAATATCGGCGAGTTTGAGTGCCGTATCTGATAAATTAGATTTATCTGCATTAAAAACGCAGATATCAAATCTAGTGCAGGGATTCATCGGATTAACACCAGCTATACAGGAATCGCGGTTACCCTCGCTGAATAACCCATCTCCATTACAACACGCATTAATGGAAATCGCACGGCGGGGCGCTATTACGCTAACCGAAACGGATCGCGCTAGAGCCGAACGACTACAGGCTGAGTTAGTGCTATCTCAAAATCAAGTAACGACGTTAACGCAGATATTGCGTAACAATAACTTACTGCCGTAACCAAAAAAAAAATAGAGCATACACTAGCACCCCGACGGGGTGCTAGTGCCTATGCCTTAATTATACGTTAGCACAACATCATGCGCTACCAAATCCCTGCGTAACCATTCTAGTGTGCTGTAATAGATGAATGTACGACCACCATCATACGTCATAGTGAACGGATAACCCGCGTAGGTCTTACTACCGCAGGCAATCTCGACTACGACATAACCTACGTCTATTTTAAGTGGCGTATCACCATCCTTAAATACAACTTCCTGCTTATCACGATTTACATGACCCCATGTGTTCATCGCCTTGACCAAATCTAAGACGGGTGAATCCGCGTCGTAGATGAAGTTAATCGTCGATGGATTCATGACAACCATTGGCCGTAATTCAATCGTTTCGTCCTCGGTATCGATAAAGTCTTGTGACTCAAACCAATGAGGACCATCGATGAACGCTTTGTTCTTCGACCCCATCGCCAACCACATTTCCTCGCCGATTGTAGCGCGGGGTAATTGGTTAACAAATGTAATCGCTGCCGATAAATCAGCTGTTTCTAAGATTACTTGCATAGGACCTTTGTCCTTACGGTGTTTTAATGTATACATGGTTATTAGACCCATAAGCCTTATCAAAAAGAGTAAGAGAGGAAGGCTTAATTAACTCTCTCAGTAGGATAATATATACTTCAAATAAATTGCATTCGTTATAATGAAATAGTGCCGCCTTTACATGGTATGCATACAATACGGCCATTACCGTTTAATACCGTACGTGCACTATAGCAGCCACATTTAGTACACTTAGCATTTTCAACAATGTGCAATGCCATGCTACTTTCACCCGTTTCAACCGCGCGACACAATACACTAAACTGACCCTGCACCTCAGCCAATGCTAATTGTACTTGTTGCGCATCGCGTATACGCTCTAATTCCTTAGCACGCTCCTTTGCATCCTTACGCCACCAATACATCGCCATAATAACCATGACCAATACAAGACTACCCATTATACACCTCATCAGACATTCAAAAAAAAAAGAGTGCATGACGACGTCACACACTCTAGTTAGTTAACAACTACCGCTATTACCGCCTGTGCCGCCATTCACACCACCTGCACCCGGCCCGCCAACAATGATGGTACATTTAGACGTATCCACCGTCGACTCACGAGGCGCTTTAGTTTTAGGCATCGGACGGATTTTATCTACGATAGGTAGACCGCGAGCATCAAACCGTGGGCGTTTGCGGATATGCAGTTGATATATAGCAATGCCGTAACCTAGAGATAGTACGGCACAAATGACATGCCAAATAGTTAATCCAAACATCATACACCTCACCAATCTAACATTAAAATTGTATCGTCAGACATATAGGCATCCCATATGTGCTGACTACGTAGTTTAGGATCTAAGAATGGCTCTAATGACAGAAAGATCTTTCGATCGACATCTGAATTAGTTAATACTAATTCATAGCCCGTTTGACTGAATTGTGCTAAGCGACGCATAATCTCATTACGCACGCCTTTACGGAAGTTCTGCATAACGAACGGCGGATGCCATTCTAACAGTGTCTTATCGATATGTAGTTTATAGCGACCACAATGTCCATAAGGATAACGTCGAGCATTATCCGGCACGGGTAAGTTCATGAGTTCTTCGGTAAAGTCAGTACTATCGCCCGACATTTCATTAATATCGCGATACCAACGGTGCAGCACCAGTCTATCCGGTACTTTAGACGACGCACCGTGCTGACACATATCGAGTCGATAGTTATAATAGCTACGCACAAAGAAACCATAGTGGTACTGACCGTCAGGTTTACGATTAGCACGGCCAATATAATAGTTAAAGTACTTAGCACATTCAGCATCGCTATAGGCACGCCAGAACTCGACCGAGCCATCACCCATTCGTACACCGCATGGGAAACCAATACCATCAAATACTTTTAGTGACTCTACAGGTAGATACGAAACGTCGTCTCCCGTACAGTTGGGCAAATGTGATGCCTGCGCCATATTCAATGCAACGGACAACATATTGTCATATGTACCACCCGTAGGCGCAACACGCATAATTGCTAATGTCATACTCATGTTAAATCTCCTAGTTAATGATCAGAGTGATTAGACTCATTTAAATAATGTATGTTTATAATAAAATACATTCTACCATATGAGGGCAGTCCCCTTTAAACCGCATTTAAGCGAGCGACACAATAATGACAACGTATGTATATATCGGGTCTAATCTAGACCTACGTAAATTAGTGCCTACTGTGAACGAAAAAAAAGAAGTGCAGCCACTAGTGGCTAAGCTGGATAGAGAGGCGGCTGTATTACAGGGCCTTATAGCGAGCCTTAATGAAACACATAAAGTTAAAGTCATCACAGCAGATTCGCAATCATTGTATATTGAATTAGAAAATACCAGCGCGCTATTAACGCGAGCAATGTTGGAAAAACGCGTCATCTATTTATATACATCTGAATTCAGTAACGTTACTGAATGGATACGTATGAACACAGATGGCGTAATGACAGGCGATGCGACTACGTTAAAGACTATTAACCCGATAGATAAGTCTCGTATCCATATCAATTTATGGATGCAGCATAAGCGCGTAACGATTAAACACAAACGGTTTTAACAGTAGACGACATAGGTAATAGGGAGCAATGCTCCCTATTGCAATTATGCCTTACCTATCAATTTATCCAAATCCCCGTCGTATTGCTTTAGTCGACCTAGGATTGTTTCAAATCCTTTAAGTACCATGTTGTACGTCCGTATAACCATAGTAATCAATAGTACCCACTCACGTATACTGTTGCCAAAAAATCTAGGTTGCTTGGCCACTAGTATGTCGAACTTTTTATATACTAAATCAATATCTTGTAATACTGCCAAGCACTGCTCTACGTCAGCCAGTTCTCGGAGTATAGGCTTAGTATAATTCTGTAGCGTACTAATGGTATACGCGATAGATTTGTTGGTCACACGTTGGTGCGGCTGTGTATATGTATTTGCCCCTTTTAATTCCGATCGGTTTCTAAACCAGACATGGTAGTGTGAATATAAAGAAGTGTGGTACTCTATGTTTTCGCTTTGTAGGCCGCCCGTCCCATAATACTGACCGTCTTGTTTAATATAACGATCACTCAGTTTTTCACATGCCTCGGCGGCCTCCGCAAAATCCTGAATAGACCCTAGGTCACTATCATATGCCACTCCCTCAGCACGATTCCAATTAACTAAATCCCAACCATCCGAACCAAATTTAACTACGGAGGCATGGTATGCTTTAAAAGCACCAGCCATCGGCACCCATTTAAACGAAATTAACGGTTGTAATAATTTACCTTGCTCTTCCTTAGTTAGCCAGAGTAACGGTATATCTATTCGCTTAGTCAACAGTGCCAATAAGACGTTATCAACCGTAACCTGCCGGTTTCTTACAATAGCAATAATCTGCTCTGTAGTAAAGGTATCTATCACCATTAGTCCTAATTTAAATTCTACCTTCCGTTCGCCGAAATCGTTTTCACGCAAGTTCTTCTCAGCATACGGGTCAAATTCACTAATGTCTTGATTAGGTGTCTGCGTATGTACGTGTTTGGTAGGTTTAGGTTTATTTACTGCCTGTAGAAATTCTTTTTCTTTAGCAGCAATATCTATTCCAACCTTAGACGCGTCCTGTAATGCTTTACCATCAGACCGAAACCACGCTATTATGGATTTAATAAACGCACGGATGCGTTCAATCATTTTACTGATAGCATTACTAACTGCCTCTTTTACCTTCTGGAAGTTCTCTATGGACGCTTGTTCAGTTAATCCCCGTACGGTAGACGTGTTTAGTACACTGCCAGGTAATGCAGACTCTAGCGTGACTACCTGCTGATAGGATATTGTATTTGATTTTGATTGCTCAACAATATCAAATACCGCGCCATAGAGGCGACTCTGTTCAATAAAGGTTTTACTCATGATTTAAACATCCTACGGAATGCATGCTGATGCAGTTAAGGTTTCATAGATAAACTCCATCAGTCTATACCACGCCAACGGCGGTAGAAAGTATGCTAGCCACCCCTCACCGAAACGGTGTTCAGCAATTACAACACCGAAAAACCACAGGAGCACCAAGACAGTTTGTAACAAATGATTATCACGCATACTAATCCTCCACTGTACCAAACGTAGAACTACCGTTAAACACAGCACCTAATTTAGCATGATGTGTAAATGCACTAAACGATTGCTCATTAGAGTACTTACGCAAACCATTGACCACCTGTCTAGTCATATCAAACGCAGTGTACTCGTCTATTTTAGGTACGTCCGAGAAGGATTCTATTACACGGTAAACTGCTCGAAATACCTCATGATCGTCCGCTACAATTAACGTACGACTAGTAAAGGCATAGATATCAATGATATCGCGAATAGGATGTTTAGGCGCATCGGGATATGCAGATATCCCATATGTGGCTCCATACCCCTCGACATCATTACATACACTCCGCACTACCTCAGTAGCCCTTGCGCATTCATCGGATAATACGTAGTTCATTATTCACCCCGTAAATTAACTTTGCGTAGCCAAAAAAGCCCGCTCAAGCATTGCAGCATCCGAGTCCTCAATGTCCGAGATAGTAATCTCGCCCACAGCACGCCAAGCGCAATTGTACTGACCCCGCGGGTCAATATACGCTACACAGTAATCTTTGCCACTTGGACTTCCTTTACCATCAATTGTATAACACTCTAAAACTAAACCTACAGCATAAAACACAACGCCATTGGATAGGTTTGCGTTTTTATCATTATCTATAAATTGCTTTTTCACCACGTACCCCCGCTGAATCGCGTCGTACCATTAAACATATTAATGGACTTAGGCGCAAACTCCAATATGTGGACTACATTAGAGCGCCAGCCTGTAGCCTCATGAATACTGCTATAAATGCCACACGCAATATCATACACACCAGCCGTATCTAATATTGGAATCTGACTAGCGATATAATCACTAACACATGACTCAACATCATACGGAGAAGCCCATATCCGTTCACGCGGATGTAACTCAGCTAGTAACTCCACGGTTTCATCAATCGCTCGATATGACTCAGAATCGAAAGACTGTAAACTATAGTCATCAGGGTCTTTGTAATAGTGAGCCTTAATCGCAGCCACTAGATTTTTAACGTCACGTAGACGATCTGCTGTACACATAGCACTACTCCAACTATTTAGTTTGTCGAGTTAAATACCGTTTAGCAACCTGTAATGACATAACTGGAATCGGCGCAGACTCAGGACCGATAATAACCCGCTTGGGTGGTTGCGCTAATTTTAATATCCCGCCTACAGGATCAATCTGTACGTGAGGCACCATCGGTGCGTATTGTCGCCAGTTGCCATCGTCAAATAACTGTACTGCGGCTAAGTACGCTCTACGGGTTTGGTGTACATACTGACCGAAATGCCGTTCTAAGTCCGCATTACCCTCGCCATTTTCACCCACTCGTGTTTTACGCAATGTTTTACTTTTAAAGTATTCGCGCTTTTCTGCATCGGTAGGATTGTCACCCCAACCCTCTAACATCTGGCGTATATCACCGGGTGTTTCAGAGATATGGTACTTGAATTTAGGGAACGCTGAACTTTCTACAACGTGTTCGTAGATAGCAAAGCCAGCACGCCAGATAAAATGATTACGACCAGCATATAACGCACCCATGATGTCTAATGGGATAGGGTCTGGTAATAACGATATAGACGCATAGGAAGGAGATACTTGGCAACGGAATTTTGCTATCATATCCATCTTTAACATTTCGGTTGGGCTAAGTACGCCCTGCGCTTCCTTCGTCCGTAAATCGGGATACTGCTCAATTGAATAATGATACAATAACATAATCTGCTCCAATGACAAAAAAAACATAAGTACTTAGTAGCCCCGTAGAACATATCTACAAACTTACTAAAAGCACGCTTGGGAAATGTTAAGTCCATCGGTTTGTCTGCGCCAGTAGCAATAGCTAATTGCACCAAACAACTAAACAATATGGAACACTTCGGATAGGTAAGACTCTGGTCAGTCATAGCTCCGGCCGGTAATCCACTAATAGAAACAGTAATCATGGTAATTCTCCAGTTTGATTTTAAAGATTTTAACGTTAGCTTAAGCGTCGGTAATTACAGGGTATGTATGCTACACGACGCTTGGGGTGATAATAACGAGCTGTTACCTGTATCGACGTAATGAACGGCTTAAAGAAGCCGGGGCGGCGCGTAGCACCACGGAATAATCGCGTACTAAACACAGGCATACGCTTCTTGAATCGTCTACGCACTAACGGCACACGCACACGAGGGTCAATGTACGGAAACATATAGCCACAAACGTAGTTATGCATCACCGCCTGCCTTTTGTATTACGGTATAGGTTGATACAGGTCCTTTACCAGCCGCTGGGCTAAACAAACGAATGGCCTGATCGCACACATCGGCTAACGCGATAAACGATTGTGGCTTGGTGGAAAGAATCTGTAACACAGGTTTAGCCTGTGCTAGTGTCTCCATACTAACCCGTTCATTAACGCCTTGCGCGGCAGCCATTTGTTTAAACAGAATGCCTGCAACCATACGGTCTTCACGCACGATAGGTTCTAACGTAACAGTACCACCACCGAGTATAACAGTAGGGATATCTGATTCGACGGCGATTGACCACGCGGGTGTAATTGCATAACCCTCGGCAGCCAAACGAGCCAGAATCGCGTCGGCTAGTTTAGGCGCAGCCCAGAACGCCCGTAACTCATCAGTAATAATTTCTTTAGGTGTCATCTTAATACTCCTGAAAATAGGTTGGTGGAGTATACTCCACCATCTGTGTTATTTAATGTTAGGTTCACTGTTACCGATTAGTACCGCTAACTCAGTAGGACTAATACCACATCCTGCCGCTTGAGCATGACCGCCGCCGCCATAAGACTCTGCTAACACTTTAGCTAAGTCCACAGTAGGTAGCGAACGGAAGCTCAGGCCGTACGTGCCACGAGTAGATAACGGCAGTATCACACACCCAGTTTTATAGAACGATTGCAACGCCAATGCCTGACCTACTTCGGATACAATATCTGACTCCGCAAATGTACAGGGCAATTTAATGGTCGTATCACCTAGATAAAATGTAAGGAAGAAAGCACTGTGTACCGCAGTCTCTGTACGGCGACGTTTTAACTCTAAGAGTAAATCACCTTGCGTAATAAAATGAATGCGATGTGTAGCATCGTTCATCTGCTCGTGCATCAGCGACAGAATGTTTAGCTGGTTTGTTACAGGTGCGTTTAAGTCAATGCGGTAGCGCAGTACCTCGTTAATAGCGTGAGACTCGGGTAAACGCCATTGCCACAAATCACGGTCTTGAATGTATGTTAGGATTAATGGTGGTGATACATCATTGCCGTGGAAGTAGTGCCATGCTAGCACCGCACCTGACTTAGTTTTGTCAAATACGGTATTAGGTAGTCCCTTTAATAACTCTTCCGATGTAGCATGATGGTCAATCACTGTAACCCGACGAGCAACATTCGCCATGGCTATTATTGTTTCGCGCGGATAGCTAAAGTCCAAAATAAACACTTCGGCATCCGTGACATCCGGCGGTGCACTGCCATAGGCAGCAGCATGCATTTCAGCACCCGGCATGTATCGTTTTGCAACCCATAAAGCACCGAGCCCATCCATGCATTTCGCATGATAAATTATAATTTGGCGACTCATTTTGAAAACTCCTGCTGTTTAATTAAATGCGGTACTAAGTACCCCTCAGTAAAAATGTCTGCTTTAGGATTCACGTATGCCAATGAATCCCACCACCACGGCTGTGCAGTAATATGGCGGTGTGAATCTGCGTCACCTGCATTGTCACTGATATGTACCTCAATACATTGAGGACTGGACAGTAACTGCTGTAACAAGTCGTATGGGTACTTGGACTCACGATTAGCCACGATGTTCAAGTGCGATAAATCAATCGCGTAGTTAACACCACAGTGCCACATGATCTCGTACTCATCCCACGTGTTGACCAACCACGTGTTATTTGTATCAGGATACATGCCTTCGATACCCACTGGAATCCCTAAGAAGTCTTGGATTGCCCGTACGTTATCGAATATCTGTGTTAATGTGCTATTCGCCCGTCGACCCGCATGTAGCGTATATGCCTTTGCGTTTAATGCCTTAGAGGCACGACGCAATGCATGCCACCATTCGTCGTAGTCACCCCAACCTGTAGCATCAACAATCTTAGGCGAACCCAACACATTGACATTCGCGTGTAAACGAAATTCAGTGTCAGGATATAACTCCACCAACTGTTGACACATAGCAGGCCAAACACCACGACGGTTTTGTGGACAGATTTGTAACTTAGCTGTTGATATAGGCTGGTCTAATAACATCAGCGACGTACGTTTGGCTGTATGGACAGCATCCATTACGGACACTGTACCTAATGCAGCCAGAGACATGTAGATAGGTTGCATAGTGTATTACTCATTAGCAAAGTACATAGCGAAGTCGACAGTGTTAAACACTAAGTAACCAGAGTTATCTAAATAAGGATCAGAATCCTCGTATAGAAAATCGATTAGTATACTCAACGTATCCTCGATAATAGCCGATAGTCTGGCTTTATACGGACCACGTCCTTTACCGTCCTCACCTTCGTATGAATAGTAAGAGAACTCACTATCTAATAATGCACGATGCTCAGCATTGTGATACCGAGTGTCCTTTACGACAAATCCACAATCCGCAACGTCATCTACAGCTACTTTCATTTGGCTAATACCTGCATCAACCATAATAGCCATGATCTGTTGTTTCATTTGGCCAACTCGTTTATGCCGCGTACCGAGTTCTTCATTGACTGGATATACCGTGAACATGTTATACTCCTGTTTAATCGTTTGGTGTACCGTAAATATCAAACTGATGGCTGGTTGTTTCTAGGAAATGCTGGTTATGGTCTAATGACACATACACACCTTCCTGATCCGGATCAATAACAAAAATTAAATTACCGAATGACCCTTCGTTGATCTCCCACCCCGGAAAGTAATGTTCTAATAGGGTATACCAGACGTCTTCCACGGCACTTGATAGCGAGACTGGCTTTAGACTAGAGTCTAACTGGGAATAGTTCCAGACTGCCGCTGAACACTGCGGTTGAAAGTAAGGGTCAGTTAATGCACGATGGCCGTAGGTGATTTGACTACGTAGACCATATTGGAACACATGGTATTCACTGATGTTAGTAATCTGCGGTGTAGCATTGTACTCTTCGACTTGGCCGCTATCGCCACCACCATAGTACGACACATCCAGTTTAGCAATACCGATTGAGCGTAACATATCAATGATTAACAGAATGTTAGGCTCTAACATATCTGCTGGAGATTTAGCTACACCAGAGTTGAACGGGGTTTGGGCATGAAACATTTTGATACTCCGATTGTTTAATGGTTTGTCTACTCTTAGATAGTATACATCTCTAAAAAAATACAATGGTAGGGCATATTGGATACACTGGCATTACGCCAGTGTATCCAATGTTATTATGCCTGCTCGTTAATTACTGATGCTGCAACTGCCGCCCGCACTGCCGTGCCATAATCACCCGTCTCTGGATCACCCCACACCACCAACGTATTATCCATCAGCTCCAATCCTTCGACACCCTCGTCTGTGATACAAACGCCTTCTTCGTAATGGTCTTCGATGTAGAAAGTCATTTTACGCTGTACCACATCTACGTAAATTTGACCAATAAACCAATTACTATTACTGTAGAAGTCGCACTTATGTGCTAGGCCAATGACTCGCTCCATTACAGAGATTAATAAATCTAACGGCTCAATCACATCGTCGTAGTAAAATCTGATGCTACCTAGTCTGAGGACATCGGGAGTATCTGTACCTAACACTAGCAGATGATCGACTAAACGTTCGTTATCGGCTATTCTAGATAGTGCCGGTAGTTTACCAAAACCAACGTTAGCAATGTCTAAGTCATCTACAGGCATTGATCCTACAGTGACGAAAGCACCTGACATAACCGACGGGTCGCCAATTTCAATACCATCCCCAAAACTAACACCTTCGTCACCACCTGCTTGGAAGTTGATTTTAAAGTTAACTAACGGAAAGTGATTAATGGCAAAAATGTCCATTAGAATATTAACCATTAGTCGGTCGAATGCTGACCATACATCTGGAGTATTATACATTATCGTTGTCCTCAATTGAGCCTAATTTAGCGTACATAACAGCGAGTTCATCTAATGCCTGCGCCATACCTGTGATAATATCATATTCAAACGTAGGTAAGTCTAGCACCAGTTCCTGACGATCATTTAAGGTAAAACCAGCAACTGGTTTATCGCTGACTATGGTGAGTACATCGTCATTCGGTGCCTCTGGGTCAGTATTAGCTGATAGCTGAAATAACACACGGTTATTAAAACCATCAAAAATAACATAACCACAGTGATACGGACTGGTACTGTAATAACGATCCTCTCCTACAATTGTCACTAAGCGCTCAACAAAAGCGTTAAGGATATCCAGTAACGATTCGAGGTCACCATAAGGTACGTTGATATAGTTACCTACGTACTTACGATAGTCGGCCATGTACTGCATATAGTCTTTAGCGCGACTAACCATCATAGGCAGTAGTTTTTCACCAGTGTCCATTGTTGTGGTAGGTACAATAACTCTTTTGGTATTTGATGACGGCACATAGTACCCAGTTACGGCATTGTAGGCCATTCGATAACCTACTTCGGCTACACTACACCCGTCATCATTACCACCAATAAAATTAAAACGCAGAATACTGGCATTAGGCTCTAACATACCAACCATAGTCTGCAATATACGAGCTACTACGCAATCTATCAAGAGTAGATTATTCTCTGGGTCGTTAGTCACGTTTAACCCCTCACTCAAGTATAACAATAGTAAACGTAACCTCAGGCTTACACCGTTGGTTACGCGGTAATTTAAGTTCGCACGCCGTACGTTTGTCAGCAATGTCACTTAACGTAATACCGGCTTGATACTCAGCGTACATTGCGTAACCCTTAGCGCCCACCGCAGTGAGTAAACAACTAGCTGAACCAACTACGATAACGAATGCTGTTAAAGCTCCTGCAAAATGATTAGACATGTTTACTCCAGTTTCTTAATGACTGCTTTAGTTTGGGCTAGTAGTTCGGTTGACTGCGTTAGTATCTCACGTATGTCATCGCCAATAGTAGCTGAAAGATCCAATAGCTCAACGATTAGCACTACTGCGTCTTCCATCGTAGGACATTTAGCTCTAGATGTAATCGCTACATGTTCACGACGGTCTGAGATAGTACCATCTGGGTGAACGACGTAGTACGTATAGCCACTGACCGGTTTGAACTTAAACGTAGGTAAACGACTATAATAACTATAACCAGAGGCTAAGTAGATAGCAAGGCTACCGTGCTTAGTAGGGAATATCCGTATGCTCCGTGTGTCAATAAGTGCGGGCGACATAATCTTACCCAATATGGCCTGTACCCATTGAATCGACCGTGCGAACTTCACATAGCGATTACGCACTACAATTTCACAACGATCCCAACCTAAATCTAACTTAAATTGGTTTGACTCTTTATCAAACACTAATACTAATGCCTGCTCAAGAGTAGTCATGTTAGTGATTGATATCAGTCGTGGAATGTTAAATACCCAAAAGCCTTTAGTAATGGCAAATAGATACGGTAAAGAATGCAACAGTGTAAACTGTATACCCCAAATGCGAAAGCGCATGATATACCCCTAAAAGAAAACCGCAGTGATTCGAACATCGGCAGGCGCAAAGCCTAAGCTACATAACCAACCTAAATGCATAAAGTAGTCACAGCCCAATAGCGTACGTAAACGCCGGTCGCTACAATCACCTACATAAGACCGTGTGACAACTGTATCATAACGCACGGCTAGTAACTCAGCCAATGTTACGTGAGTAACGATGTGTGGATCTTCGTATGCTAGGTCAGGGCCACTGAAATCCGCAGGTATGCCGCGAGCAGGTGCAATAGCTGGTATACCGTATGCTGTCTCGTCGTCGACAATCAATAACTCAGACATGAGACGATGGGATTGCTCGTCAAATAAATACGGCACACGTGTTTCATCATCCGCAGTGGGTACACGCAAATCCGTCCGACCCGTAGCATTTGACCACGCCCCAGTAGCCTGACCACGTGTCTCTACAAAATAAACACCTGATACACTCATGATATACTCCAGTTTAGTTGTTAGCGAAAGCTAGTGACGTCGGATGGCAATGCCATTGGCTGACCTATTAAGCGCGTGTTTAATAACGCTAAATAAACATCAGCCGAACGGTCGTTTAATGCGGCTCGGTTAATCCAGTCGCAATCTTGCGTTGTGTAATAGTATTTACTGGTATCCATGTTTAAGCATTGATACTGATGTATATACTCGTTAGTGGTATAGAAGGCATAGACAATAGTATCGCCTGCCTTAATATAACGTGTCTTAAACGTATTTAACGATAACTGCAAAATAGTTTTAGGCATAGTTATCATACACACGATATCGTCACGCCCACTATGACGACACTCTGTTACAGCCTGTACGCGACCTAAGTTATATAGTTCATACGTACGGATTGATTCATTATCCTTTAGCCCACAACTGGATAGCAACAACGCCATTAAAATGATAATTAGCCGAGACATTATGTCTGCTCCTCGTTATCCTCTGGTATCCATTCAGGCATCATACCACCGATCTCCCAACGACTTACATGACCACAACGTTTACACGTCATGAGTTGATGATACTTGTTAGTTGGACAATACACCAGAGCAGCACAACCACCTACTTCACTCGTCCACGTATTACATTTAACACACAAGCGCTCATGACCTACGCGAACCATATGCGCCTCACGAACTTTTGCATTGGCTTTATTACGCAGCCATAACCAAAACTTTTCCATTATCGTCTCCAGTTTAAATTACTCGACCACAGTGACCACGTCTGGTATTTACAGGAATACGTTTAGCAGGACGCACGGATCCTATGCCTGTATTAGGCCGAATGTCATTAGGATCTTCTTCCATAATGACTTCATCTACCCATGCCATGCAATCACTCGCAACACACGTACGTGCAGTATTAGTTGCACCAGATACTGCACAGAGCTTACGGTGCGCTTGATCGACTGTATAAATATTAGCCCCTTCAATACTCCAGATTTAAAAATCAGATACGTAAACTAAATAACCGTCACGCTCAAACGTTTCGATCGCTAAATCCACATCGTCGTTAGACATTAATGTCTGATCACACGCCGTAAAGCAGTCTAAGTGTGACGATACTAGCTTGCAGAAACTAATACCTTTAGTACATTGCTCACCCTCAGCAGTATACATATTGGTGTCAGCACCCTTGCGAGCTTCATAGGCCAGCTGCTCGTTACACGTAATGTAAACAACCTTGAGTTCCGTATCCGTAGGTCGAACCACCCAATACTGACGGACGGGAATGTGAGCAGCGAAATCAATCCCTGCCTCTGTCAAGTAATGTTCTACAACATTAATGACTGCCTTGAGTGTTTCGGGGAGTGCCTCCCAAGGCAAACTAAAGCGGTAAAACATGCCGGGTTGGTCATTATTGATGTTTAATTCACATCCTAAGTACCGTGTAGTGTCAGTATTATAAATACGCGTCATTAGATTAATGACGTGCATAAACCCGCGATGTGTAGACGGAGTGACTACTGCCTGTAGACGATTATTCGTACCCATCGAAACCACATCTGGTAACAACGAAAATAATGCTGCTAGGCGACAAACGTGTTCATTAGCAGGTGTATGTTGTAAGTAAGTACCGTTAAACAAACCCACGAGTTGATTACTTTGCATTTTGAGTCTCCGAGTCCTCGCCGATTGTGTATAAGGCTAATGAACGTAATTGTGAGTACCGGTTGTAATTAGCGGACATTGTAGCAGCCAAGCCCATACCGTCCTCCGCTTTTTGAACAATACCAAGATCAGTACCGTCGAAATCTACATAATCGAGGACGCGTATAAACCGATCGCGATATTCAGCATCCGCTAAACCACGATAGATATACGCATCTTTACAACGTCCACCAATGACATCTGCTAAGCAGCCGATAGTCATGCCAATCGTACGGTTATCTACTAACCATACGGAATAGTAACGATACATTCTGTTTTCAGCAGCTTTATTAAGTAAGTCTACCACGTAGATATTACTCGCCTTTTTGTGCAGGTCAATTAGCCATAAAAACTCTGGCAAACTAACACTACGATGAGGGTGATCTGACATCGTTTAACTCCAGTTTATCGTAAGGGACATACGCAGGGTCGCTGCGGTCGTGACGAACCATATCTCTATGGTCTTTAATAAACACACGGATGGCACGGTATATAGTACCCATCGTAGCCGTGTCTACGTTTAACGGATAAAAGAAATTACCCTGATAATAATACAGCCGCCCGATTGGTCGAGACACTTTGGGTATACGTACCGCCATAATAGTGATATCGGTATCTTGCATGATTACTCCCAAGGACGAGCGCCCACTGCTACAGGTTCAGGATCATTACCGCCGATGACTGGACGTGGGTCTAACTCCGTGTCCTGAATCATAATCCGTAGTAGATTTGCAAAGTCTACTAAACGACGCGGGTGACGCGGTTCAGTAATCTGCGTACGAGCACGCCACTGTAGATATTCCGGTTTAGTAAACTCAAACCGATAGTCTAAATAGCCGCGTACAACTTCTGCACGATTACGATGACCGTACGTGTGATACAGATCATCCTCATGGCAATTTAACACAGTATCCAATAACGGCAGTAACTCATGCTTGTTACGGATGTCTGCACTAAACCATGCCTGAGCCTGTGTACGTGATAAACCAGCACGCATAGCCAGTTTGAGCTGACCATCGTTCCATAGTTGCTGAGTATAACGACATGTCGGTATTAATACCAACTTACCAGTAGCTCCGTCCTCAGTAGCACCGACGTAACGCGTAGCCCAACCGCCGGGTAACAGTGGTAATTCATGGCGTACATCATTACTAATATCAGTAAGTAGTACAGTCTCGCCCTGCTCGCCTAAAGCGTTGAGTTCATCAACCGTTAATTGCGCAAGTGTCTTAAGGGTCGTAAGACCCATTTTAAGAGTGGTAAAACTCATTGTTGCCTCCAATTTGAAAGTTGCAGTATAAGCCTAATGTTATAGGTAAGTTTCTAACATAGGGTTCTTATAATGCGTATATTTAGAAGTTTGGGGTTGGAAGCCAACCCGCTGGTTAAGGGGCGCGAGATCGAATATACGATATACGCGCAATTAAAAGACATGTCACAGTTGGAATCTGCACCTGAACGTGAAGAACACGAACAATGGCGCATAGGCCTGAAAAAAGATTCACCCGTAAAAATGCGTATTCGTGCCACTAATGGTCGTAAATACTCAATGACTACCAAAGCTAAACGTCCGGGTATGGTCGGTGTAGAAGAAGAAACCACAGACGTTACGCAAAAGCAATTTGAGCACTTGCGTGAAACTGGTAGTGATGGTTATCGTAAAACGCGTTACACGTTTCCTATTACAGGTACTGAACGGTGCTGGGAGATTGACGTGTTTATGGATCGTTTAGGTAAACCGTCCAGTTGGGTTAAAATCGATTTAGAGGTAGCAGACCCCAACGAGGCCATACCAGAGTTTGGACTAGACGTCGGTGACTTCATTATTGAGCGCGCAGACAATACACCAGACGAAGAACGTAAAATCCGTTCACTCTGGGATACTGAGTGGTTAAAGCTCGATCAATAACACTATAGCGATATGGGTAATCCCATATCGCTTAATGCCCTGAGGTCTATCATGATATCAGATGTCAGACGTCTACTAGGTGCTATCGATGTTTTCGAAGAGCGTGGCGTCATTACTGTAAAGGGTATACCTACGTTTACCTTTACCAAAGACGTAGAAAAATATTGGCAAACATCCAAGCTCAACAAGAACATGTTTATTACGTTAAATCGCAGTGAGATTAAACTCCACAGTTTCTTTGCAATTGAACTTGAGGTCATGTTAAGTAAACTATTGGATGTAGCTCACCTACGGACTAACCGTCGTGCGCTAATTAAAATATTGCACTTACTCCGCAGTGAAACGTGGCTAAAGAATAGGGAACAGGTTTACCCGCCTCCCTTAGATATTAAATACCTGAAAGAAATTAAGTTCAACCTGTTGCCACACCAACAAAAGTTCTTAGACCACTATATGTTTATCAAGCCTCGTTATAATTTACGAGGGACGTTACTGATGACTCCGGCGGGCGGTGGTAAAACTGTTTCGGGTATTTCCATTGCAGTCTGTGCAAATCCAGACTACACAGTTATTGTTTGTCCTAAAAATGCGGTTTATGACGTATGGCTTAAAACGTTAAAGAATGACATGGTTAAACCACAAGAGGTCTGGGTAGCAGCGGATGATATGCCTGCGAATCCTAGATACAAATGGTTTATTTTTCATTATGAAGCATTAGAGAAAGCCATTGCATTAGCCCAACGGTTTAAAGACAAACGTTGCGTGGTGTTACTAGACGAATGTCATTCACTTAATGAAGTTACATCACTGCGTACGGATAGATTTTTGCAGCTATGTAACATCGCTCGCCCAGTAGATATCATTTGGGCGTCTGGTACACCGATTAAAGCAATGGGCAGTGAAACAATTCCGCTGTTCCGTAGTATTGATCCATTGTTTACTCCTGCTGTGGAAGTTGCGTTTAAGAAAATCTTCAACCAAGACATGTCTAAGGCCAATGAAATCTTAGCTCATCGTTTAGGTATCATTGCTTTTAACGTGCCTAAGTCAACGTTCATGACAGATAAGCCAATCATGGAAGACCGGTATGTGACTATACCGAATGGCGCAGAGTACACGCTAGAAGCGATTAGATTAAAGATGGCTACGTTTATACAAGAGCGTCGCAATCACTATGCCGCTAACATGCACGAGTATGAGACTCTGTATTTTGATTGTCTGCGTCAGCATTACGAACGAACCGTCCGTAATGATACCGAACGACTGGATTATGAACGCTATAAAGCATGTGTACATCGATTCCGTACGCGTGGTGTGCCATATGACGGGTGGGCATTAGATGCAACGTTCTGCAACCAGTTTGAAAAAAATAAAATACTACCTAACATCCCTCAGTCGTTACGGAAGCCTTTTATGGAAAGCAAAACGGTTGTTAAATACGTGGCATTAAAGATACGAGGCGAGTGTTTGGGTAATGTATTGTCGAAGGAACGTGAGCGGTGTAATGTAGATATGTTGCAAGCGGTGGGGTTTGGCGAGATAATCGATGGCGGGACTAAAAAGACAGTGATTTTTACGAGTTATGTACACGTAGTTGACGAGTGTTATACGCGTCTGACTAAAGATGGCTATAGCCCATTGCGGGTCTATGGCGATACTAACAGTGACTTAGTGAATATCATTGACACGTTCCGTAAACAACCAGATGCCAATCCATTAGTGGCTACGTATCAATCGTTATCTACAGCGGTGCCGTTAATCATGGCTAATACCATGATTATGTTGAACAGCCCGTTTAGATTCCATGAGCAAGAACAAGCCATTGCACGGTGTTGGCGTATTGGTCAGGATAGTCCAGTATATGTGTATCGGTTTTTCTTAGATACACAAGGGATGCCAAACATATCTACACGGAGCGAGGACATATTTGAATGGAGTAGACAGCAAGTCAACCAGTTGTTAGGGGTTGATATTAATGACGATACTGCGGCAGCGCTAGAATCATTAACGCAAGAGTCTCACGCCGAGTTACTGGAAACAGATACTCCGTTAGATTGGTTTAGTCGTAAAAAATACCCACTAAACCCTAGTTTAGGGTGGTAGTCCGTACAGTGCCACCTAGGTGGCACTGTACGCTATGTCGTCAGTCGTTATAAAAGACTATTCTTCCCAAGGTAAGTCATCAGCTAAACAATTATCGATACTAGACATTGCTGCCTGTTCGAGTGAGTCACGGATTGTCGATAGTAACCGGCGATTACGAATGCCATAGAACAACGGCGTTAATGCGATATCCACTATATCAAACACTGCCCCTGCAACTTGATAGTCATCAGGCGTCTGGCTACTCACTTGCTCACTCAATGCATGCAGGGTACGATCAGTGAGTCGTGCATTAGCCAGCAGAGTCTCAGATGTCACGTTAGTGTGGTATTCAGTCCCATAATAGCCCACTTCACACGCACCATCATCTGGATCATTAGTGACATAGCTACCGCAGATAACGTTGTTAGTTGGTACAGTAACTAAACGACTTAATGCGACATCTATCGTCTGGTACTGTGCACCATTACTGACGTTCATTAAAGCATCTTTTACTGCGGGTTTTAAGTTGCTGTCATTGATGTCAATACAGATATCGGATTCAGGCCAACCAACCGCGTAGTTACAACCACGGTCATGCGCTTCATAAGCCATTTTAACACGTCCGCCTGTATCATCAGGGATTGCAACCACGTCTGTACCAAACACTGTAGTTAAAGAATGTTTTGTTACGTCGTCCGTGTAAGTAATCTTTGCACGGTCGCTGGATTGGGCGTCTGTCCGTGTAGACAGACATACTGTAGTTTGAATCATGGCGTTGCTCCAGATATGCGGCGTACATAGGCAGCAGTTTGTGCAGTCATCACTGTACGCATGTGAATATCATTCATAATTGCGATGACTACCTCAGTAAACCAATTCCGAATCTCTGGCGCTACATAACTAATATCAAATGAGTATTCATACCCACCGACAGTATGTACGAACATAGCCTTACCTTCTGTCTCATAAACACCCGACGGTCGTTTATCCTCTAATGCAACAAGTTTAGGCGGTGGATATACTTCTGTTAATGACGACTGGCGCAACATCGCCTGCTCTACCAGTAGTTGTTTAACGGCATCTGGATTAGCGGCCATCACTTGTTTAAACTCGACTAGTGCCTGCTCTAACTGAGCAACTTTTTGTTCGTACTCGTCAAGCTCAATAGGTTCATTACTATCAATCATGTTACACTCCAGTTAAAAATGAGATTTCCAATAACAGTCTAGCGCAACACCGCTACCCGTACGAGCGACTACACAGCGTGTGCCGTCGTCTAATGTTATCGGTACTACATCGACAGTGCTATGGACATCCAGTGTGATTGTGGTGACTGCTGGATTAGCCGGCGGTAGTTCAGCCTCTGGTGTACGGCGGGCACATCCGGCTAACAACGTAAAGCATAAAAACAAAATTAAGAAACGCATGTGACGCTCCAGTTTAGTCGTTATTTAGTAATGCGGCTAAAGGGGGATTAACAGTTAACAACGCGATGTAACGTGTCAGTAAGTTAATATCTTTAATATCCTTTGGGCGGTTTAAGGCACGCTTCTGCGCCAGTAGAGCTTCCAATGAATAAACCCAAATACCCTGCTTTTCAACTAGGCAACGTTCGGGGATAATAAACTCTTCGTGAATGTCGCATTTTAAATCAGGTAAAAGTAGAACCTGTACGGGCGGTAATCCACCCGCGCCATCTAACATTACAGGCGTTACGCCGTAATGCTTAGATAATACACGGAAGTAATGCGGGCTACACCCAATATCAATATCATCAGTTTGCGACCGTAATCCATGTGCTACCATCGCACCACCTGCCCCAACCCAAATCTCGTGGATTGGCACACCAGTAGCCGCACTAATCTGTTTTAGTGTATCACGCATCTCTTTTATTTTAAGCATTGTACTCTCCAGTTGATTATCTTAACAGATACTAATCCATACCCATTAAGATAATATATACTTGTTATAAACTCAGATGAACGGCCAAAGTGTGTAAACTTCAAACCGTTTAGGATTGTCTTTATGAAACTCATTAAGACCAATAGACCAATTCCGCCAGTATCGCTCAGCATGTACGTGGTGACAGCCGAACCGTATGTTTATCCAATCATTCGACATGGTAACCTCATTGTGATTTAGGACGTAGGTGCGGGTTAATGGCGCGAATTAAATTAACAAATTCAGGGTCACGTACGGCGTCTGAGTACGCAAATGTAGCTAAGTCTAGGTAACCCCAGATGTTGTTCTCAGATGCCTGACCACATATCAGATGGGTTGTGGTATTCGGTAATACATTATACACGACATGGAATACATCTGCCGGTACGGTGTTTACATCGCCTTGACGGTATTGATGCTCACTTGTATGCAACTGTCCATTGGTATCATACCACCATCTTCGTTCATCATATCCGCCACTTAATATAGTTGACTCAAAAGACCACGGATGATTATGCGGTTCTAGTCGAGGATCATCCGCATGCCACCAGATAATCTTTTCTGTGCGTTCAGGTGAACGTAATAATGCTAATTCAGTTTTATATGCGCCGCCGTGGCCGTCCGGAATATGGACTGGTGGTGATTCTAAATTACCACTGATGGCTTTTAAACCACCTAAAGTTAATGGTGTAGTCATGGTACTATCCTCTTTCTATAACAACGGTTTGGTTGAAGTGTGCTGGTAATGAAATAACATTGGTGCTATCCATAACACAAATGTCTGTCTGTGCAAATGCGCCATGCATGGCTGCATAATGCGATATCATGAATAACTGAGATGCCGACCGCATCTCTAGGAAGTCCTTAACAAACATGATAATATTTAAACGATGTTGTTCATCTAGACTCGGTGCTAATTCATCTAAATACAATGGATAGTCTTGCATATCTAAAAACATCATCACAACGATTTTAAATGCAAAGTTAACTATATCCACTTGAGACGACGAACCTTTAGAGACATCGGGTACAGTCAATGCATGTAGGTTTACAGATAGTGGAAACTCATAATCCAACTCACCATCCGTTAGGCTGCATGGCAGTACCTGTAAGTCATACGTCCATATCCGCGCGATAATCTGATTGATAGCCCCCACGAATGATGACATAAACGCATTGATCTGCTCCGCAATCAAACCCTCAGTCGGTGACAACTCTTGCACTAGTGCAGTAAAGGCATCAAGGTTCAATTGTGTTTCATCTTTACTACGCGTTAAGTCTTCAATCACACTTAATGCCCGTGCACTCTTTAAGAACAATGCTTCCGTACTGGCTAACTGTGTCATACGGTCTGCAATGCTACAATCAATATCATCGTTATGCATAGCCTTTAGGTAAGCATCGAACGTATGTCCTAACGAGACAATAGTCTGTTCCAATACATGACGTTGTTCCATGATATCTGTATACTGACGTTTCAATACCTGTAATGCAGCTATCTCCGTTCGGACAGTCTGTATCTCACTACCCATATTAACGATAGCTGATTCAATAACTGCAATACGACGCGTTATACCATCTGCTCCATCTGCCGATTGTTGACGGAGTATGTTTAACATCGGTTCGTTTTCATCGATGTATGCTTTTGCTTTACTGTACTCAACACCACGACCGGCTTCATTAATCCATTGTTGTAGCCATTGACAGGCGACTGTCGGTATTGGATTGGCACGCCATCGTTGTTTAAAGTCAAACCAAAAACTATCAAACTGCACGTACTTAACAAAGATGCCATTTAGCCGAGATAGGAACTTAGCATAGGCTTGGTGGTCTTCGATGTATTGTCGACGGTCAGCCAGGTCTATGGCGTAGGTATTATACTGTCCCTGTATAACTGCCAGCCGTTCTTCAATGATGGGTAGTGTTAAGTCTTTATATGCAGCTACGAATTGCAAACTACAACGAGGACAGGTCACTTGCTCAGCAGCAATCAGATGTTGACGAGCATGTGACAGTCCATTGATGTCTTGCTGTAATGCATTCATCCGTGTAGTTAGTAAAGTAATCGCTTCCATTACGGTCTGGCGTTCGCTATCCGTAAAACGGGTGAATTGGTTATCAGTCGTTTCCTCTAGCATATACATCAACTGATTACAAGCCGATACAAACGTAGACAGACAGTCTGCCTCAGTAAGCGCAATAAACTCAGGCGACAAGGTAGCCGCTAGTGCCCCTACAGACTGCCATGCCGTATCAACTTTGTGCGACAACTCGTCTACACCGATGTTATTAGACATCTCTAATGCACGAATGATGTCGGCAAACGACGCATACTCATTCTGATGCGCGGTTAATGTCGCTTCTTTAGCACCTAACACTAAGCGTTGTGATTCTATGTGGCTATCTATCTCAGCAATTAGGTGAAATGATTCGTGTTGCTGTAATTTAGCAAATGACTTTAGTGATTGCTTAGCTAGTTGTATGGCGTTAGTGTTAAAAACCGCAATTTCACGTTCTAATACAGCCGTTGTTTTAACATCAGGGTATTTTGTTTGCATCAGTTGACTAAGCTCGTGCTTTAATCGATCACACGTAGCGCGCATCTCAGCGACGACCTCTGGATTAGGTAGTACTTGTGTCTCATCGGCTAAGCGTTTAGACAAATGCTTTAATACGCCCTGCGCATCCCGTAGTCGACTCTTCAATAGTTGCCATACCCGTAATGCAAACGTCATGTCATTACCGGATAACTGAATAATCCAGTCTCTGCGTTTTAGCGCAGGCATCTCAGTGAATACGACTTCATCAATCATGACATTAAACAAGTCAGCATCTAGGCCAAATGTTTGTTTGACTAGTTCACGTTGTACGGTAATTGTACAGCCTTTGTTAAGGTTTTCCCCATTAACAATAAACCGGTGCTCTGCCTTTGGATTAAAGGTAGAGATTAGCTGATAGCTTATACCGCGATGCTCTATAGTAATGTCTTTAGATCCTTCCTTGAAATAGTCTGCTGGGTTAGCGGGTAGCGGAGACATTTCACGCATGATGCTGGATTTACCACTGCCATTAGTCCCTAGTATCAACTGCATGTCCTGTATTGGAGTGTACTCAAAGTACGTGATGCCTCGTAAGGCTAAACGTTTATAACCCCTTAGCCGTAATTGCACAATACGCATGGTGTGGTCTCCTGTTAAGCACATATTGTGACGTGTCTGCGTAAAATTAAACAGAGGTTTACATGAACCAATCCCAATTCCACATTGAGTCGATCGGACGGTCTGCCATTAACAGACTACCGTCGTCTCCGTTATTAGAAGTTTATCCAATAGAAACAATGACTTACGTAGATGGTGAAATAACTGACGTCTATAATGAAGACACTGTAACAGGTATTGATGCCTTTGGTCGTCAGTACAGCGTCAAGGTTAAAATGGCTATTACTATTGAAGCAACCTATTTACCCATGGACAGTAATCGACTAACACCACCGGATATCCGTCGGGGTGAGCGTGTATTAATCTGGCGTTTTGGCGATGCTGATCAATACTACTGGACGACGACGGGTTTAGACGACTATTTACGGCGCTTAGAAACGATTGTTTACGTCCTCAGTAACACACGTGATGAATCCGTTACGCAATTAACACCCGAGAACAGTTGGTTTATTCGATGGTGTTCCCGTACCAAACAAATTCAATTGAAAACCAATCGTTCAGATGGCGAGTCAGTTAGTTATGAGTTTCTATTTGATATCGCTAAAGGGATTGTGACATTAAAGGATGACCTAGGTAATTCGTTTATGTTGGATAGCCATGAACGGCACTTTAAGTTATTGAACGCAGATGCTTCCGTCTTTGAGTTGAATAAGCAAGTCGCTAATCTAACGACTGGTACATCTATTAACTTAAAGACCAAAGACTATACGTTGAACTGTACCACCGTGACAGTAAATACTAAAACGACCGTGTATAAATCACCTACGATTACTCAGACTGGTGATATGACTGCTACAGGTAAGCTCACATGGACAGGCGATGTAGCTGCTACTGGCGCATTGGCATGGACTGGTAATGTATCGGCTACTGGTAGTTACGCTATAAATGGCAACGTAACAACAGTCGGGACATTTACTAACAATGGTGTTAATGTTGGTGGTACTCACGTACACGCGGAAACAAATTTAGGTAATACTCTCGTACCGCACTAACGGCATAGGAGTAAGGGCATTTAGCCCTTACTCTGTTATGCCCTGACAGTACACGTTAACTCTAGCAATTGCCCATTAGCATAGATTAATTCATCGGGCGTACCACGTTCGTTAACGGCACGGTGTCGCTCCCAATCAGTAGACTCGTAACTAAACCGCTGATAGAAGTTATTAGTCACTGACATTACATAAACATCACCTTGTCTGCTTAACCAATAATCATTGATACGTCCAGTGGGCGTTAGTAACGGATATACCGGTTCTTGCCCATACTCATAAAACCCCGGCAGTTCTGGATTCCGTACAGCAATAGTGCGACGAGTAAGGGTTGGCGTATTTACGACGACTAAGAACGATTGTGACATACACAGTAGTCGCGTAATAAACTGATTGCTGTTAAACTCATTGATGACTAATGCGCCGGGTTTTAATGGACTACGCGTAATGTGTAGTGAATCTAAGTCCATGTACCGTGACATTTCAAACAATCGTCGGGCTAACGACATATACTCCATATTGATTTTAATGATCCCGTCAATAGCCGATAGTACATCAATAATCGCATCCGCGCAATGCAAGTACCCGCCGATTGAGATCATGACTGACTGATTAGTTAAGTTAAGCCCTGTATTGATTAGCACTGCTTGCTTATAGGGTATCGTCGGGCTTAATGGATGCAACATGTTGGGCAAGATAGGTAGTTGTTGAATGTCGCAAATATGAGCGAAGCTCAATAAACCAACCTTGTTTTCTGGCTGCCGTGTCGACCGTAGGCTACGCCCACCATCCTTAATTACTAGATACTCATCAACCCCATAGTTCAAATGGAAAAACCCATTAACACTAGTTAATACCCGATTATGTAAAGCAGGTATATCGTTATTAGATTTTATAATGCAGACATCATCTAAAGTACCCCCTATAATTACTTGGGGTTGGTTAGGGTGACATGCCTGTATCGTATACTGTGCTTGCCACGCGTCAGCGTAGCGTGCAGACTGAGTCGTATACGTAGGTTCACTGGCTAGAAAAGGTAAGGGTGTGTTATTTAAGGTCGCTAACCAGAAATCTATCGTTGCATCCATGTACGGCACGTTTGCAGATTTTAATTCTTTTAAGTCCACGTATAACGGATTGGCCGAAAGTGCAGGATTAGACAATACGAGATGTCCGTCCACATAACTGTTGACTACTTGCGGTAGGGTTAGCAATGATATGTTCACGGGCTGCCATGTTTGATTTTTACCGTATCTTTTTAATACGGCGTTCATAAAGGTATACATTGTGGACTCCTTTTTAAAGGGGTTATGATATGATTTGTCTGACCGCCTATGTTATTCATAGATTCTCTCGAGGATTCACAAAATGCCGTTTCTTTACCAGTACGATCCATTCGGGACATATCCCGCTAATTTAATTGTCAATGAAATGCACGCGGTAACGCCGCCTACGGATTTAACCAATGCTAACTTTCTAGTCCCTAATGCCGCCCCTTTCTTTTTAGACGGTTTGGTCATTCGGACTGGCCCTGCACCCACTGATCCGGTATTAGATGAGAACATCGACTACTACTTAACCCATCAGTTTGTAGAGGCCACGCAGTCACTGAATAAACGCATCTATGGCTCTATTACGTTTGTTAACCAGATGTACACAGGTACAGTGTATATAACGTATCAAACCTTAGGTGGACCATACACCTTAAACGATTATGAAGTCGTTAGACAATTAACTAACTCGCTCTACGCCGTCCGAGTCGTAACATGGGGACAGATTGTCGGCGTACCTGTGCTATTTCCACCCGTAGTGCACCCGCACCATACCAGCGACTTAACAGGCATGGCTGAAATAGTGCAAGTGCTGCAATTAATCCGTCAGCAGATTACAGCTAACGGCGGTAATGTAAATACCCTAGTCTCTACGTTAACAGCCCATTTAATGGCTACAGTGGCACATACCAAAGGGCAAATCGGACTGGATCTAGTGGCGAACTATCCGCCAGCCAGCCAAGCCGACATTGACAATATCACAGCAGGTCGGTATATTACGCCGCCTATGTTAGTTTATGCACTTAGTAAATATAATACAGCAGGTATTACGATTAACGATGCCGCTGAGGACGTTAAGGGCATAGCCCGCCTAGCGACCGAGGCCGAGGCAACTAATTTTATCAATCCTTTGGGTATGGTATTGATTACACCTGCTACACTCTTAGCCGCATTAAACGTATATGACATATCGCGCCGCGTGCCGATTGGAGATTATTGGTTTACGGGTAACGCTACTCGTGATCCTACGACTTTCTTAGGCTATGGTACATGGGTGCGAGTGACTGGGTTTCCAGTCGGTTATGACGCAACTAATCCTAAGTTTGATACAGCAGGCGAGACAGGTGGTGCAGAATCTGTAGCGTTAACGCAGGATCACCTACCTGCTACTATGCAAATGAATGGTAAACTATATACCGCTCCTAATGACCCGCTAACTAGCGTACCTGGTTTTACATTAGTAGATACCGCAGATACCAACGCTACAGTCGAGGTTACTAATCCAGTACCGAACGTACCGGTTCCTACACTACCTCCATACTTTGTAATCTGTATTTGGAAACGTTTGACTTAAGGAGACAACTATGCCAACCACATATACATTAGATTTGACTGGCGCAAGCCCTGCCAATTTAATAACTAACGAAGTCCATACCTTTACTACGGCCAATGACCGCATATTCCCATTAAGCGCAGGACCGTTCTATACTACGGGTCTAGCAGTATACCACGGCGTTACCAATGTATTACTAGCTCCTGTTACGCAATATAAAGCATTACAAATGCACCGAGCAGGATCACTGGCCTCAGGTAAAGAAGTATGCGCTATTGTTATTGTTGAGGACCCGTCAGTACCATCTGTACGCGTTACGTATCAATGCATTGGCGGTATTTATTCCAGTGAAGCCACATTGATACGTGATCTGATCGATAATAATCCATTGCCAGAGGGTCCGACCATATGGGGTCAGATTGTCGGCATACCGGTACAGTTTCCGCCGACTGAACACTTACACCATGTCGATAATTTATATGGTGCTGAGGAGATCGTCGCTGTATTAGAACGATTGCGCATGGCTATTGCTGCTGGGGACTCCCCGTCCATCGCGGCAATCTATCAGCACGTCCATGTTTTGTTAGCTAATTCAAATTACATTACTGAGCAACAGGTAATTGACCTAATCAGTAGCACCAATGTACCATGGCAACTTAAAGCAAATATCAACGGAGATCCCACGCAGGTATTTAACCTTAAGAGTGATCCAATTGTTGGGGTAGCACCGACCGAGGGTATTAATGCTGCATACTTAGCTGTGCAATTCGCTGCTCTATGGAACCGACTTACTATAAACGGCATAGACGCCGATTTAGCAGCGACAAATAATGCCACTGGCCTAGATTTGGATGGTTTGCAATTTCGAGTACCCG
>ERZ650309.58-NODE-58-length-54987-cov-10.101453_pt1 | contig 54987 bp, 52 predicted proteins | sample MGYA00376245_ERZ650309 | MGnify/ENA primary metagenome ERZ650309 (study PRJEB26733, sample SAMN07839294) | wastewater metagenome | biome: urban; feature: wastewater treatment plant; material: waste water | place: USA: North Carolina | collected 2016-04-26 ... | reverse complement strand
AACCATTTTCAGCTCCCTTTGCCACTGTCAGTCCACTACTGCCTGCTGGGGCAAGGTAGTAACTTACACCTTCCAATGTCCGATTACCCGTATTTTTAACCGTTATAATTGCTTCCCGGGTTTTACCACCAACTACTGCATTTGCTAAATTATTACCTAGTTCTGTGAATGTCACACCAGCAGTTGCAGCCGCTACTTTATAACGCACATTGCTCTGGGCGGTATTATCTGTTGTACCATCTTTATAGGCTACTTTTACTGGAGCTTGTCCATTGTTAGAGCTTTTTACCTTTACTTTTACTTTACATGTATCATTGGCTATAAGCTCTGTTCCACAATTATTAGCCGCCGCAGCAATAATTTCCAAACCAGAGTTATTTTCGACACTTGCAGCTATACTAGTTGCGGGTGTATTTCCACTATTAAATACAGTTATCTCCGTGCTGGACTCTGGGTGGTCGATTCTTGCACCATGACTTAATAGCAAATGTGCACCCTTAGCTACCTCTACCTTAGTATTTGCTTCCTGTACGGTTACTGTTTTACCAGCTTTAACCCCTTCCAAGCGAGTAGATACTACCGCGCTAGTGCCAGCTATTTTACCGCTTAGTTGATAGGTACAATTACTACCTTTTTGATAACCATCAGTGTTACAGATTAAACTTCCATTACTGGCTTTGATATCATCATAACTCTCACCCAAGACTACCGGAATGGATAAGCTATAGTTACCATCTTCAGTTATAATCCGGTCAACATCGTTAAGCATCACAATTCCACCGTTATTGGCATTAAGTTCACCACTAACCCGGATTAACTGCACTAATTTTGTATTTACACCAAGTTTATCTTTTAGATTTACTTCCAGCTTAACATCAGTGCTTTGTGAAGTATGTGGTGTTAGCTGAATCGAGCAGCTACCATTGGCTGATACCGTGCTACATGCCTGAGAAGCCACGCTTACCAGTTTACTATCTTTGCCTGTATCTAAATCAATAACTCGTACTGAATCCAAGGTATATCTGTCTTTGCTGTAGTTAGTTAATTGTAACAAATAAGATGCTGCTGAGCTATTACTTGCTGGTAATACCCCTAGTTGATCCAAACGTACCGGGTTTTCTAAAGTCACTGCTTCTTCAGCGGTCGGAACTGCTCCCGTTCCGCCACTATTACCAGTATTGCTACATCCGCTTAGAAGTAGCAATGACAGACTCAATACTTTTAATTTATGATTTCCCATCTTGATCTAATTTCCTTATAAGTTAAGTTTTAGTTAGGCAACCTTAAGCAACCTAAATCTTAGAATTTAAATACCATCTGCTCATTAAATTAAAATATCACTTTTACGCTTTAAGATTTTGACTTAATATTATTAAACTCACATTTAAACTCTTGAGCAAACATGAATATTTAAAACACCCATATATTGGCAGCCAAGATTATATTTCTGCCACAGTACAAATTACTATCTGGGCAAAAATTACCACCCAATTTGATACCACCCAAATTTTTAGGGTGGCTGTCAAATTAGTAAAACAAAAACGCCAACAAATTAAATTACAACTAATACATTACAAATCAATGTATTAGTTAATGCAAATTAGTATCCAATGATAAAAAGGCTCTATAAAATTTAATTTTTGACAATTAAAAATAAGCAAAGTCAATATGAGTATAAAAATTTATACCAGTCCAAGTTATTTCTATGAAATCGAATAATGAATGCATACACGATCAAAGATTGTTATAATCATATTCTCTATCAATTTAGTAATTAACAGGAATTAAATATGGCTTCTAATCTATCTGATAATATCTTTGCAGCTGCAGATATTAATGAGTATTTACGAAGTTTTACAATAATTTGTAACAGTAACAAACATATTGCTTACCTACAAGATCAAAATGATATTATCATTGCAATAAGTAATGAATTTAAACAAAAATTTGAGATTAGCGATGGAGATCAAATACTTAACCACACCTTTGAAACTCAAGCTATTCCAAGCCTAGAAACATACAAAAACATTGCTACTTTACTTAGCGCTCAAAATAAAGTAGTACGAGAAACTGGTCAAAAACGAATCTATATGGATGTTATTAACCATAATTTAACTGCAGATTTATTTGTGGTACATAAAATGCCTATATTTGATGCTAAACATAATTTTTTATGTATACACGCTCAAATTCGGCAATATTCATTCGCCAGATTATTCAATATTGCTTCTAAAATGTATGACATCAAAGGCTTTCCAACAAAGAAAGAAGACTTTGTCCATATTGAATTAACTCATGCTCAACGAATGGTACTTTACCTTTATGTACGCAATTATTCATATAAGGAAGTTTCAATTTGGTTACATTGCTTTGGATATAAAGTATCAGCTGCAATGGTCAATAAAACCTTAGATCAACTAAAAACTATTTTTAAGGTTAGAGATAAGGAAGCACTGCGAGATATATCATTAAAGCTTGGCTATGATACGGCACTTCCCGCAGGATTTATTCGTGATGGTTCTTACGATATTACGGATGATGTATTTGATTTATGGGTGGTATAGATTTTAATTTCTTTCCAATAATATATAACGTTTACTATCAACTGGACGCTTAGCACTCCATGCAACGTGCCACCCTGGATAATTAATCGTCATATTACGCTCAACGCCAATTAAAGCCTGCTTGCATTCTCCAGCAGTAAAATCAGGCTCTGGTTTAAGATTGATGTCCGCATAATAATACCAGATTGCATTTTGAATATTATTGTTACCATTAGTTGCGACACAAGAGGTAGTGTTACTTTTAAGGTAAACTCGGCTACTTTCCACCATATCTTTAAAACTCAATACCGAGTTAAACCACGGTAAACAAAGAGACACAAACAGCACCAGCACAAAGGTACTCCCGCTTGCCCAGTTACTAACCATTTCTCGCCCGCGAATTTGTTTGCGGGTAATCATAAATAACCAAATCCCGCTAATCAATACTGCCAAAGCTAATTGCCAAGCATTAAACTGAAATACATAATCTGGAGCAAAAAACTGAGCTTTACCAAATAAATCCGCAGGCCATCCAAAATTAAGTGCAATATATAGCGCCGTAATAACGAGACCAGCTAATCCAAAGGTAAAAATACAAAACCAATTCATCAGTGAAACAATACTAATACGAATTGAGTCGATTTCAACTGACGCAAGCAAGACAAATGGAATTATTATCGGAAAGATTTTGGCTTCTTGTTGTTGTCCGCTCAGACATGCAAAACCAAACAACATAACAATAAACAAAACACTCGCACCCAGAATTTTATCGGCAAAAATCCGCTTACGGCGTTTATAAATTGTCCATAAAACCAATATCCAACTGGGGATTATATACCAAAGTAAGGTTTGGAGATAAAAGCCAATTCCACTAAGCCATAGCAATGGGTGGTATACAATAAATGCTGTATAACGCGTTTTCCACTGTAAGAAAAATTCATGATCAACATTATTTAGCTGCCAAGCATAAGAGAAAAAAATTAAAGCAAATAATGCAATCCCTGAAAGTGTAGTTATATAATAATTGCTATTACGCCATTCACGATTTAGAAATGGTAGAACTATCAACATTAGCAGCGCGATGACCAAAAATTCACCAGTGAAATTAAGTGAAATAAAAATTAGACCAACTGATAGCACCCAACCAGAAATACCCGGGCGCTCTTGAGACTGCTGTAAAGCAGCAAAATATAGTGCAAAGCCAAGAAGTATGACAAGATTAGGAGCCAGTTGATAGGCGTTATTGATGAATCCAATAGTACTAATTAGTATCATTACGACACTGCGACCATTTTTGAATGCCAAAAGTCCAGAACCAATTCGCCCCATTAAAACAATTACGGCAAAAATAATTACTGAATTAATCAAGCGTACCGCATTTACAATGTTGCTAAAATCAAAGATTTTAATAATCAAAGCATAAAGCCAGAAGTAAAATGGCTGGAGATCTAAATAAGGTGTGCCTTTGGCGATATACGGAACTAACCAAGAATTGCTTGTAATCATGCTTTTAACTACAGCGACTACAAATGGTTCGTATGGCTCCCACGGTTCATGGAAGAAAGTTGCGCCACCGATCCAGATTAAGACCATGATGATTAACAACCAAGGACGATCTTTACGACGTGGTTTGGGATTGGGAGTATAGGTTAACATTGGGTAACTACTTGCACAATTAGATTCCAAATAAAATAGGTAGCTTTAAGCTACCTATTTTAACATAAGCAAAGTATAATTACTTAGCTGCTCTTTGACCAAACATTCCATATTTTTGACGGAATTTGTCCACGCGACCAGCGCTATCTACTAAACGTTGTTTACCAGAATAGAATGGGTGACATACTGAGCAAACCTCAATATGTAATGCGTCTTTAGCTAGAGTAGATTTAGTAACAAAAGAGTTACCACAACTACATGTAACAGATACTTCTTTATATGAAGGATGGATGTTTTGTTTCACAACAGTTACCTTTCAAAAGAATATGGGCTGGATTATACCAGAAGTCACCGACTTATGCAAGCTAAAAATGATCTTTATGACTAAAATCGCGAACTCTAAAACCTAAAGCAAACAATGAAGCAAAGTATGCTATTGCTGCAGCTATAATTATTACGACCAATGATCCGATACGAATAAACATATTGCCCGCAAAATCTAGTGGTAATTTGTATAAACAAAGTTCAATTGCCAAGCCCATGATAATTACTGCGGTTAATAGCTTAAGTAAAAACCCGTACCAACCATCTCGCGGTTGATAGAGCTTTTTCTTAATTAGAAAATAACATAAACATCCAGCATTTAAACAAGCACTCAAACCGATTGATAAAGACAACCCAGCATGCTTAAATGGACCAATAAATGCCAAATTCATTAACTGAGTGCAGCACAGTACAAAAATTGCGATTTTTACCGGAGTTTTAATATCCTGATTGGCATAAAACCCTGGTGCTAACACCTTAACCAAAATTAAGCCAAGTAAGCCAACCGAATAAGCAATCAGTGCATAGCTGGTCATTGTTACATCATGTAAGGTAAATTTACCATGCATGAACAAAGTCATCGTCAATGGTTTTGCCAGCAAGCCCAAACCAACCGTGGCAGGTAACGCCAATAATAAACACAAGCGAATCCCCCAGTCCAAAATCTTAGAAAAGCTTTCCCGATTTCCCGAGCTAGCATGTCTGGATAAGCTGGGCAATAATATCGTACCTAATGCCACTCCTAATACACCAGTAGGAAACTCCATTAAGCGATCCGCATAATACATCCACGAAATACTACCACTAGGTAAAAATGAGGCATATATTGTATTAATAACCATGCTAATTTGCGAGATCGAAACCGCAAAAATAGCTGGTCCCATCAAGCGTAATACTTTACGCACGGCTGGATTATGCCAATTTAAATTAGGGCGTACCAGCATATCAATTTTTTTGAGGTAAGGAACTTGAAACATCAGTTGGCAAAGCCCACCGACGAATGTCGCCCATGCCAAAGTTAAAATTGAAGGATCAAAAAAATGGCGAAACACTAAGATAAAAACAATAAAGCTAATATTCAGAATCGTCGGTGTAAAGGACGGAATAGAAAATAAGCCCCAAGTATTTAAAATACCTCCCATTAGTGAAGCTAGCGAGATAAAGAGGATATAAGGAAATGTAATTCGCAATAATTCAACTGTAATGCCAAATTTAACTGGGTCGCTGGTAAATCCCGGCGCGGTAATCCAAATTACCACACTGGCGAAAATCATCCCAAGCAACGTCACCATAATCAAAACAAAAGACAAAATACCAGTAATTGAGGCAACAAATGCCTGCGTCTCCGAATGGGTCTTGGTATTTTTATACTCTGCCAAAACAGGGACAAATGCTTGTGAAAATGCACCTTCCGCAAAGATACGGCGTAATAAATTAGGCAGCTTATAAGCAACATTAAATGCATCAGTTAATGGGCTTGCACCAAAATAAACCGCGGTTAGCATATCCCGAGCAAAACCAAATACCCGCGAAATAAGCGTCATTCCACTAACATTGGCTAAGGAACGTAAAAGATTCGTTTTTTTTACACTCATCTATGGCTACTCAATGAACTTAGACCATGATTTAGGCAGCATACGACTTAATATTGGAGTTTTATGGATAAACTGATGTCCAATGGCAGCCAGTGCATGGAGCAATGCCAAATAGAAGATACCGTTTGCCATATATTCATGAACTTCTTTAATTGTATGGCGACTATGATAGTTTAGCGGTTCCATTAGAGGTTGAAAATGAATCCCTAGTAAATCAAGTGGTACGCCTTTAGTAAAGACCAAGATCAAACCAGATACTGGAAGCAGGAACATTAGCAAATACAGAGTATGATGCCCAGCATGCGCCATCAACTTATTAATACGGCTAAGGCTAGAATCCATTGCTGGATAAGTATGGGTTACCCGCCAAATTATACGGCATAAAACCAAAATCAGAATCACACTTCCAACTTGAAAATGCAACCATTTCCAGCCTGTGTTATCAAGCGTAATTCCGATAAAATACTCACTAAAAATTAATAATGCAATTAACCAATGTAAGCTTTTTGCAACTCTGCTATATCCTTGTTGAATTTCCATGATGACTCCCTCTCATTTTTATTATTTTAAAATGTTATTACAGTATTACCATATATAACTACCAGAATATAAAGTAAAAGCTAGGCGTAAGGCAACGTGGTGTACATGAGAAGTGCATAAAGAGCCTCGCAACGACGCTATTACGAAATAGTCTGGATAGTTAGAGTGTTTCTTTGTAGCGACTTGGGTCAATATAGTTTAATACCTGCTGATGATATACACTATCACCAAATTGCTGTGAAATAATACTTGCGACAAAACATGAGAGCAAAATTGGCAAACTAAATTGGCTTGAGCCACTCATTTCAACTACCATCGCCACCGCAGTAATCGGTGATTGGGTAATTGCTGCCAAAAATCCTGCCATACCCAACAAGTAAAACTGCACTAAAGGAATCGTATCAAAAAAATGATGCACTAAATCGCCAATTCCGGCACCAATTGATAACGCAGTTGAAAAATATCCACCAGGAACACCTGCCGATACTGAAGCAATTGCACCAAAAAATTTTGCTATCGCATAATACCACGGTGCATCAGTTGAGCTATCCAAAAATTGCGTAGTCGAACCAGCGCCATTACCAAACGACAAGCCACTACTTAAATGACCGATAAAGGCTACAATCAAACCAAAGATCAAAGCATTTACCAGATAATGTTTTTTACGCCAACTATTCAAAAAGAAAGTTTTATTTACCGTCATAAAAACTATTGCTTTGGTAAAAAGTGCTCCACTTAACCCACACAAAGAACCAATCAAAATTGCAAAAGGAATATGATACCAGCTATGTCGTAATTGCTCTGGATTAACTTGCCCCATATACGGCTGATTCCCTGTTAGTAAATTGGATATAAAAACAGCACCAAGTGTAGCACCAACTAAAATTGTCGCAATCTTTGGACTAATTCTTTTAACATACTCTTCAATCGCAAAAACCATACCACCAATTGGAGCATTAAATGCAGCAGCAACCCCGACCCCAGCACCAAGCTTAATCAAAAGACGCTGCTTAACCACACTAATATTCCTCATTTGCGCAAATAAAGAAGAACAAATTTGAATTGTTGGACCTTCTTTACCAAGCGAAGCACCACCAGCAATACTCATGAAAGTTAAAAGAGCTTTACCAATAGCAGAACGGAGTGAATATGTTTTATTTAAACGATACTCATCAAACACATCAACTGCATATCCTTGAGGTAACCCGCTTCCATCCGCATATGGGAAATATTTTTTGAGCAAATAGACGGTAATTACAAACATTGCAGGGATATAGACATATGTCGCCCAACCGCTAAGCGTAAAGATATAATGACAGATACGCTCAGCAAAGCTAATTGCATAAGTTAATAAACCACTTGCTAGTCCAATAACAATGACTAGTACTAAAAACTGGACTGAAAACTCTTCTTTTAGTTCTTGAAACTTCATGGATTAGCCTTTAAATTCTTTTTAGTGTAACGGTGATAAAACAACCCACCACTCATAACTAGCGTAGAAGCAATAACCACAAAGAAAGTTATTCCTTCATCAAAAAGCTGTGATTGCAATTCATTTGGGATTTGAAAAAATAGTAATACCGTAATCAAACCACGCGGTGCCATAGTAGTGGCTAACACCACATTGCTGGTAAAAGAACGATGCAAGATCGCCCAACGTATAGCATAGGTAATCACAACAACCATAAAACCAAGCAAAATTACTTTTAAACTGATTAGACTGGATAGTTTGATTGAGTAGCCAAGTAAAACAAAGAAGATGCTCCGTACTATAAAGCCTAAATCTTCAATCAAATCCCGCATACTATGTAAGTTTTTATGAATTGTTACATGATTTAAATAATTACCTAAACACCTCATTCCAAAGCGAGTATTAAGAATCATTGGCAAATTACGCAAAAATACTCCAAAAATCAAAATTAGTAATAATGCAGATAGGTGAAACCATTTAGCAATAGAATAAGTTAAAATTAATACGGCTAAGATCAATATATGAAGGTTTTTAATCTTATCTCGACTTAATGCTATACCCAGTACAATTGTTGTTATTAGTGAGATGATCAACATAAAGGTAAAATTCATGCTAAATTTGCTAATATTTACTAAATCAATTTCATTGGAGCTTATTAGAAAATTAAATAATAGTACACCAATAATATCAGAAAAAATTGATTCTAAAATTAAAAACTCTTTAGTAACGCCTTCTAGATTACTCAAACTAGGAATAACTATCGCACTACTTACAATAGATAATGGAATAGCGTAAATAACTGCAGCATGTAATGATAAATTATATGCCAGCATAAAGCCCCACGCAATTAGAGCACTAGTCAAAACTACTATTACTATTGAAACACAGAGCGCCATCAGAAACATCTTATAATTATGCCCATGCACTTCTAAATCAACCACGGCTTCTAAAACTATAATTAGTAACCCTAATGTTCCAAATATTTTTAAATATGCATCTGAGATACTTAACGTAGGCAATGCAAGTTGTAAGATTACCCCACTTAACAATAGTAAAATTACCGCAGAAATATGCAATTTTTTTTGTAAATAATTGAAAAAAAACGATCCGATTAAGATTAAACAAAAAACCATCAAAAATAAATAAGTATTCAAACTACTGTACCCTCACTCTATACTTAGTGTTATATTCATCAGCGCCGAATCCGCCCAGCTTTAACTGATGCCATGCCAAAAATTTTGCCGATTTTAGCGTAATGTTGATGAGCTAAAGCACACGCCAGAGCATCCGCTGCATCCGCTTGTGGTGCGCCATTTAGCTTCAAATAATACATTACCATTTTAGTAACCTGCTCTTTTTCAGCATGTCCATAACCAACTACTGCTTGTTTAACCTGTAGCGCTGTATACTCAGCAACGGGCAAGTCTTTTAATACACAGGCACTGATACAGGCACCACGCGCCTGTCCCAGCAACAATGTTGATTGTGGATTGACATTAACAAACACTTTTTCAATACTCACCATATCAGGCTGATATTCATCAATGATACTCATTAAACCCGTCACGACACTTTTAATCCTTTGTGATAATTCATCGCTTGAATTTGTCTGAATTACTCCAGAACCGATATATGCTGCAGTATTCTGATCTAATTGACGAATCACTCCAAAGCCCGTGTTTCTGAGTCCGGGATCAATCCCTAGTATTATCATAATAATTCTACCACTAAAGATGTAATTATACTTGGATTTTGAACATTAACACATACTGATTACTAACTTTATAATCAATTAGTGTAGGATAATAAATATTAACACTCAAACCAGCAAATATTGCTAAATTAAATTATTACTAAATAAAAAAGAAGCGGTAATACGCCGCCCCTTAATTTTATCAGGTAAAGTCATTTAGAAATTAAATTGTGCACCGAACATTAAAAAATTAGGATTTGAACCACTGACGGTATAATCTTCGACATGTAACTGCCAGCTTGGCGCAACATGGAACGCTACTCCGCCGCCATATAATAACCCCATTGTTGTGTTATTATTGCCACCGCCAGTATAATCGTTAATTCCAGCACCTAGTTTACCGTACAAATCAACCATACCTAATGGTAAGACACCTTTGACTGCCCCATCAAACAGATAATAATTACTTGTTCCAGTCATACCACCTTCAATTCCAAAGTATTTCATGAACATATAACCAATATTACCGCTCAGGGCTAAATTATTGCTACCCGTGTCAAGACCAATTCCACCGTCAACATATACTGGAGAACTAGCTACTGCAGTAAACATACAAGAAGCCAATGCTAGTGCCAAGATTTTTTTCATTAAGAGAACCCTTTAATAATTTTTATAATTTTATTGCTCGTAAAAAACATGCAGGGGCGAATTTTACCATAACAATACCTTAGTCAATAAATGAGAAGCAAAAAAACATTGATACGGTAAAGTAAAAGTTACATTTTGCAATGATTGGGACTAAGCAATAAAATAGCTCGAGACTAATTTATTACTGCTGATATAACTCAAGTGGAAGATTGTCAGGGTCACGAAAAAATGTAAAGCGCTTGCCAGTAAATTCGTCAACACGCACGGCTTCACATTCCACATCATGAGCAGCCAAATGTGCAATCGCCTGATCTAAATCGGCAACGGCAAAGGCTAAATGGCGTAAACCACAAGCTTCAGGAGTTGATGGACGAGCTGGCGGATTAGGAAATGAAAATAATTCAATCTGGGTCTGCGAGTTAATCTGCAAATCAAGCTTATAGGAATCACGAGTTTGACGATAAACTTCTCGAATGACTTTTAAACCCAAAATGTCACTATAGAAATGTTTTGAAACTTGATAATCAGAAGCGATAATCGCGATATGATGTACTGTATTAAAAATTGAATTAGACATAGATTTGTTGATACTTAAATAAAATGTTCTCGAATTGTAATTTATGGTTTAATGGATGCTCGCTCCAGAGAGTCAGAAACACCATATCTTCCTGCAAATTAAAAAATTTATCATAATTAATTTTTACCACTAATTTTTGCATAGCTTCAGTTTCATTTACAAAATAACTGGCATCACTACCCTGCCTGACTAAGAGCAAATCACTCAACCATTTAAGCATAAAATCCAATAAGTGAGCCATACCCACACGCTTTGGATCCAACTCCTTAACTAACGCAAAAATTGCATCTATACTAGGCCTTAGTAGTGCTGATTTAAGCTGAACTAATTCATAACCCTCAAAAGGTGGTATAAATAATGGCTCACCATTAAAATAGCGTAACCAAAATTCAGCATTATCAAGATTATTCTCACGAACCACAGACAAAGCCTCATCCCATGTAGGATGAGCCAACTGATATTTGAAACAACGGCTCTTAATCGTCGGTAATAATTTATTAATATTATTTGTTTGTAGAATAAAAATACAGTTTGGTGCAGGTTCTTCTAAAATTTTTAGTAATGCATTAGCGCTATTAAGATTAAGTTGCAACGCATCAGGCAAATGAATAATTTTGCGCGGTGACAAATGACGTGATTTACTGGCAAAATCGATAACCTCTCGAACCTGCTCAACTTTAATCTGCAAACTCTTACGTTCTTCAGAATTATCACCAGCCAAAAGCATAATATCCGGATGATTTCCTTCACTCCACAAGATACAAGAACTGCACTCTCCGCAAGCCTGCAAATCTTGAGGGCTTTGGCAAAGCGCAAATTGAATCAGTTGATTAGTTAGTTCTGCACGACCAGAATTAGCCGCACCATGTAATAATAAAGCACCAAAATTACGTTTTTGAATATTAGCCGCTAAACTTAGATAATCTTGCGTATGCCAGCTATACACTCTAGCGTTCCTTTGCAATTAAGTGTTCCAGATGACGAACTAATTGTTCTCTGGTATGTGCAATCGGATGATTAGTCATAATTTTTTTTATACGTTGTGGTTCATCGGCGGCAAGCTGATGGTAGGTATTTTGTACTCGCGCAAAAAATTCACGTGATTCCAGCTCAATCCGATCAAGTTCCCGTCCACGGCTCAATCTATCCATCGCCAAAGATAATGGTACATCAAATAAGAAAGTCATGTCAGTCGTTAAAGTTGGCTCTAACAAACCATAAACCAGTTTAATCTTATCGACACCCAATTCACGCCCACCACCTTGATAAGCAATTGATGCATCAACGAAGCGATCAGCAATTACGCAAACGCCCGCTTCAAGATTAGGTACGATTACTTGGCGAATGATCTCCTGCCGTGAGGCAAAATAAAGCAACAACTCAGTATTATGATGCATATGTTCACTAGTAAGTAACAGCTCGCGAATCTTTTCACCAACTACTGTACCACCGGGTTCACGGGTAACAATTACCTCAAGACCTTTACTTTTTAAATATTCACGGATAAATTCAACATGCGTTGATTTACCAGCACCGTCAATACCTTCGACTGAAATAAATAATCCACGTTTCATATCTTAACCTATTTTTCCTGTAAATATTCATAAATGACATAACTGCCAGAATATGAGCAGCTATTTTTTCTTTAAATATTTGTCGACTGCTTTACTATGCTCGCTAAAATTAGTCGAAAATTTACTCTTTCCATTCCCAATAGCAATAAAATAGAGTAATTTATAATCATCACTTGGTGCCGCCGCTGCGTCTAATGCTTTTTGCGAAGGAGTGCTGATTGGCGTTGGTGGCAAACCGTTGTGCATATAAGTATTATACGGGGTATCAATCGCAAAATCTGAACGGGTAATTTTATCACGATTACCTAAGCCATAAAAAACTGCCGGATCGTCTTGTAAGCGCATATTACTCCGTAAACGATTATTAAACACGGTTGAAATCTGTACCATATCTGCAGGATCGTTAGTTTCTTTCTGAATCAAACTTGCCATAGTTAATAATTGATATGGCGTAGAATACAATGCATTTTTATTCTTATTTTGCCATGCTTTAGTTAATTTATCTTGCATCAGTTTAAAGCCATGCTGCATTACCTCTAGGTCTGATTGACCTGGTGCAATAAAATAAGTCGAAGGATAAATCAACCCTTCCATTCGCGGATAGCTAACTTTAAGAGTTGCCAAAATCTGCGATTCATTCATTGATTCGGTCAAATGTGCAATTTGTGATTCATTGTCTAGAACATTGCGGATCTGTTTGAAATTCCAGCCATCTAAAATCGTAATACTGATTTCATCAGGCTTACCATTACTAAGTCGTTCAACCAGTTCAATTAGTGAAAGTGGCTTATGCAAAATATACATCCCAGCCGTAATTTTTTTGTCTCGTCCCATCAATCGCGAAACTAAAACAAATAAACGTGGATTACTAATCACATTATCGCTTTCCAGTTGTCGTCCAATTTTTGATGCAGACTCACCCTTACTAACTACAATTCGATACGGATTAGCGGGCAAATTATGTGGGAAAAATACTTCGTAGCCCCAATAAACGACCAATAATAAAAATGCAATTAAGAAGGTTTTGATAATTGGATGAGTAGCACGGCTGGCTGAAGGCATAGTACAAAACTTTCTTGAAATAAATAATAATTAGCAAAGAAGCATCAGTAAAGCTTCACCAATACTGTAACAAATTCGCTGCACTTAACCTGCTACGGTATTGTACCGTTTATTTACCCAGACTTCAAGTAGAAAAGTACAAATATCCATTCCTAATCGGTACCACAACTTTCACAAGTAACGTTAACAATAAAATCCCGTTCTATTCAAAGCAGATAATTTCCTGGGGTAATTGGGAATTCAGATAAATCCAGATAGATTTGTTCGCTCAACACGAGCTGAATTAGTTGACTGGAATGACTACAATTAAACTCACGATATAGCACTTGTAACTCATTCTTTATCTTGACATCAGAGATTAAACTACCTGTAATCGCGCTCAATGTTTGCGCGATCTCTTTACGATTACTGATTCCAATCAGCAAACAGAATAAAATTTGTTTTTGCACTGATGTCAGATTGGGCATAATGTTAATTTCTAATTGATTAGACATACCCAGAAACTCGCGCTGCAAAAATTTACGATGCAAATTAGGTAATACCCGTTCAGTATTTACTAATATTCCTACGGCTTTATTAGTAGCAAGGTTTAGTAAAATACGTTTACGTACTAGATAATTACGAATTTCAGAGCTCTTTTGGTAAAAATAAAACGACGTTTGTGATTGTCCATCCTCTAAAAGCTTTAGCTCTTGTTTTTGAATGTTTTCACGAATTGTAGCCGAAATATTACGTGCAGAATTAAAAGTTGCCCCAAGAATCTCTGAGCCAAGGTCAAACTCTTCTGCCATTAAATCAGTAAAAGCGATAAATTCACAGCGCACATTTTTTATCAATGCCATTTCATTCTGGCAGACGTTCTTAAGATACCAGATGTATTGACATAGTGCTTCTTCATCATTTAAGACAGGTGTTTCTTTTAACTTATTAGCATATTTTTCTATAACAAACATAAGCTTCAAAGACCTTCATTCAAACTCAGACATTTTATAAAATTGAAGTGATTAAACTGAATAATGGAGCAATTATCACTATGAACTACCTTAATTTACAATTTTATTATTTGCTCAATTATTCTATAAGCGTCAATTATATTATAAAAACAAACTTTGCTAATTATTTATTTAGCGCTTTTTCTTGAGCAAAATGAGATATGCATCAATACAAAACTATGTCAAAATACGACAGATTAATTAAATTCAGCATTAAATTTTCTTAAAAAATATAAAATATTGGCAAAATTTAAAAATAGCTGCACCATAACAATCAAATCTAATTAATAATATAGTCTGGAATGTAATAAATTTAGAGGAACTCACACATGAAAAAATCACTCAACTTTACTTTAGCGCTTGGATTAGGCATATTGCTTGCTGGTTGCGCAACTAAAATGGATCCAACGACTAAGGCTCCTGGATTTCTACCAAACTACAGCTTATTAAAGCCAATTCCTAGTCCAGATGGAACACAAATATACAGCTATAAAAGCCCAGATGCTAAGCTGAGTGATTATCATGCTGCAATCGTTGCACCTGTTGCTTTATACCAAACGGCAACTGAAAGTGGTGTAACAGCGGAGCAAATCGAAAAAGCACGAACTAACATCAATATAGGGATTCAACAAATTGTCAGCAAAAAATTACCAATTACTGATAAATCAGCTCCTGGTGTAGCACGTGTAAATGTTGCAATTACTGGTGCGATCCTAGAAGGCGATAGTTTCTCAGTTCGTAATTTAGTACCTATTTCAGCAGCAATAAAACTTGCATCTATGGCTACTGGATTAGATAACAAAAAACCTATGATGGTTGTAGAAATTAAAGTAGTTGATAGTCAAACTGATAAACTACTTAAAGAAACAGTTACAACTATTAGTGGTGAAAAATTCCGTATGAATAGCAATACAGTGGAAGAATTTCAAAAACTTGCTACCGAATGGGTACAACAAGCTTTAAAATACTCTAGCAGCAACTAGAGCTCCATTTTTTGCACATTTTTCTAGTGCCGTAAATTACTTTAAGTATACGGCACTATACTCAATCTGATTCGAACACACGCGTGTGGAAATACTAGTAGGCGCAAATGACGAAGCCTACACGTAGTAGGCGAGGAATAAATCAACGACCTAGGATGATGAATCGGATTGAGTATAGAAATTTTATCTATTGCATATAACTTATAAACTTGCGATAATCACAACATCTATAACAAATGGTGTATTATCAAAATGTATATTAAAAACCGCAAATTAATCATAAGTAGTCTATTAATTGCTAACTGTGGCTTAATAATGCTGCCTTGGTATTTTGCTCTAGCAGCAAGCTGTTTAGCAATCTTCAATTTATTCAAAAACCGCGACTATCTGTTTAGCGCACTAATCACAATGACTGCAGTTATCAGCGCAACAATTGGCAGCTTAATGCCGTCAATTATTGTTAACCTGCACAACTTAAACATGTCAATGATAAATATTGAGAATTTAAAAGTAGTGCTGCTGATCATGATTGTTCCACTATTTATTAATCTATTATTCATCTCATCTTTTGATGAAATGGTAGTAAATGAAAACATATCCTAACTGAGGAGTTAAATCAATCACGATGTATGATTGATTTAACTGATTCTATTTTCTTGAGCTCATTTGATTGGCAAATTAAGGCAATGTCGCGAGGTAAGGGTAAACCGATGTGCTCCCCTGTGGAACATAAACCCCAAGAATATTATTTTGATATACCGTATTTGCCGAAATAACATTTGCTCCAGGATATGCAATATTAGTCCAACTAGCAGTACCAAAAGTTCCATCCGCATTGCGTGGCACATTAACAAATGCAGCACCGGCCACACCTGAAGCTAAAGCTACGTCTGCTGCCAAATTATAACCACCATTGCCATCAGTCGTAATTCCTTCAAAATGTGAAACTATCGAATTTGCTGGTTCATTTAGATAATTGAAGCTAGTCCAATGTGAGGTAGTATTAGTTGCAGAATCCCAATCCACCAAATAACCTGTAGTAATTCCACGTGCATTAGCATCACTATAACCACCAGCAATGGTGTAACTAGTTCCGCCATTATACCAAATTCCGTAAGCCGTGATGCTCACCGCCCCGGGTTTCACAAGATTAATGTAACTGTTGTTTGTAATATCATAAATAAACGCTTTTCCAGTAGCTAATCGAGTATCATAATTTCCAACTACTAAGCCACCCATTGTACTATGAGCAATCGTATTAATCACACTACTATTATCTGGAGATGGTGGCAATAACGTACTCCATGCACCTGACCCATCTACCGCCCCTTGATACAATAACCCAATTGCAGAAGAACCTGCAGATTCTGCGGTCGTATAATTACCTACAATCTGTACTGTTCCAGAAGTATCGCCATTATTCGGACCGTATAAAGAAGTACTGGTTACCGTCACCCCTGCCGAACTAGGATAGTTCAATAAGTGCCAAGTTCCACCAGTAGTAGATATTGGTCCTACATAAAGCAGCCCTGAATTGGTCGTGCCACTGTAAACTCCACTGATGTAAACGTATGAAGAACCGTTTACGCCACGAATCCCGGTAACCAAAGTTGATCCACTCTCATCATTATAACCATGCAGTGTCGAATATTGGACTGAAGCAACAGGAGCTACATTATTATTGCTGGATGAGCCAGAATTACATCCTATGACCATACCAGTAACCAAACTTATTAATAATAGGTTTCTTTTCATTTTAATTTTTTACCTTTAAACGTCTTAGTTATATTTCCAGAAATCATTTAGATAACCATTGCTGTTGGCTCCATTTCCCGAACCACCAAACAGCCACAAACTACCACTACTATCTACCCAACCAACACCATCCATTCTAGCACCTGGTTGGTTGCCCACCGCAGTAGCTCCAAGAGTACCATAGCTACCAAAAGCATTACTTTCAGTACTACCACCTACCCATGTCCATTGATTATTGGCGGGATTATAGCTCCACAGATCATTCAATATCCCCGAAGTACTTGCACCATTACCGTCACCACCCAACATTAATAGATTTCCACCACTATCTACCCATGAAATAGGTATGCGATGTTCACGAGCACCAGGAATACTATTTGGTGATGCAGTTCCTTGTTTAGCATAAGTACCATATGCACCGCTCACATTACTCCCGCTACTCCAAGTCCAGATATTTGTGTCTGGGCTATAACTCCATAAATCATTAAGATTGCCTAGTTTACCAACCGCATCAATACCGTGCCCACCAAATATCCAAACCTTGCCATTGCTTTCTTGCCAACTAATTGAATCTAAGCGCCCGCCTGGTTGATTAGTTAACGCAGGAATGCCTTGAACCCCATAAATACCGGGGATGTTAACCGAAGATTCACCAGCAACCCAAGTCCATTCATTACTGCTAGGATTAAATTTCCATAAATCATTATAAACTCTGGCAGTTAAAATATCTGCCGCGCCACCAAAGAGCCAGATGCTGCCATTCTTATCGACCCAACCAACTGATCCAAGCCGTGCACCAGGCACACTAGAATTGGAAGGTATACCCTTAGTTCCATAAACACCTGTAGCGCTTATCGTATTTGATCCACTAACCCACGTCCACTGATTACTCGATATATTATATTTCCATAAATCATTTAAAGCACCCGCTACACCGTTGGCAGCATTTCCAAAGCCACCAAATAACCATAGATTACCAGCGCTGTCTTTCCAACTAACCGCCCCAAGTCTTGCACCTGGTACATTACCCGCAGCTGCAACACCCATAGTCCCATAACTTCCATAAGCGTTAATTGTACTAGCACCACTCATCCAAACCCACTGTTTAGTTGATGGAGTATATTTCCACAAATCGTTTAAATTACCGCTAACACCATTGGCAGCATTACCAGAACCACCAAATAGCCAAAAATTACCATCATTGTCAACCCAGCTAACCGAAATATAGCGACCACCAGGGATATTACTTGCAGCAGGTACACCTTGTAACCCATAAACGCCGTAAGCGCCACTTTCATTACTTCCGCCAATCCAACTCCAACCATTAACTACAGGATTAACCACGGCAGAGGATCCACCTCCTGAACCACAAGCTGTAATTGCAGCAACCAAAACCATTGGTAATAATTTAATTACACCACGCATAATAATATTTCCTTAAAAACAAGCTAAACTTTTATTTCATATACTCGAAGTGTTTGAATCTTAAACGCGAAGTATTCATAAAAAGACAAGGATGCGTACTCAGAAGTACATGACGAGTCTTTTTTGAAATACAACAAAGTACAAAATTCAAAGACGATAAGTATGTTAATTTATTGTAGCAACATAACCATAGTCATATGTAGGAGTTCCCATCTGATACAAGCCCAGAATATAGTTTTTATAGACTGTATTGGCAGATGTCCACGATGCACCAGGGTAGTACGCAAAACCAGTCCAAGTAGGAGTTGCGAAGGAACCATCAGGATTACGTGAGATATTCGCAAACGATGGTGTTGTTGGTTGCCCAATGTATTGCCAGTCGCCAGCCAAATTGTAGCCACCGTTACCATCACCAGTAATTCCCTCAAAATGAGTTCCGATGACCGACGCTGGCATATTGTTATAATTTAAAGTTTTAAAATGCGAAATTTGTTGAGTTGCTGAATCCCAATCAGTAATAAACCCAAGGTTGGTACCACCTTGATCAACTGCACTGTAACCACCTGTTATAGTGTAGCTAGTTCCACCGTTATACCAAATTCCATATGCAGTTATACTTGCTGAGCTACCTGGCTTAGTTAATGAATAATACGCACCTGTATTAATATTATAAATAAATGCTTGTCCAGTTAACAATCGAGTATCATAATTTCCAACTACGATACCACCCATTGTGCTATGCCCTAAAGTATTAATAACTGATTCAGCCGTCAATGACTGAGGGTTAAGCGTGGTATAACCACTAGTAGTTGACCCATCGGCTGCTCCTTGGTAAAGCATACCAAGTTGCGTAAGAGCACCCGATTCAAGAGTAGTATAACTTCCAACTACTACAACCTTACCTGCACCATTATTATCCGGACCATATGGCGATGTGCTCGTTACGGTTACACCAGGAGAAGATGGGTAATTAAGCTGATTGCAAACGCCACCACCCGTTACTGATCCTTGGTACAAAAAGCCATGATTCGCACCATACTGGACGTATACTCCAGTAACATATACTTGGGACTCCACTCCATCAACACCGCGTACTCCAGAAATACCCGGAAATGAAACATTATTAGTCCCCGGGCAACTAAATGGCGCATAACTTACTGCTTGCGGAGTACTTTGATTGTTGCTACCAGAAGAACCACTACCGCAAGCTGAAAGTAAGCTTAAAGCCATTGGAGCACTCATATAGAAACATAATCTACGCATATTTATTTTCATCATTAACCAATCCTCTTAAAATAATTTTCTCGTTGCAAAACCCTACAGCGGCAATAATCTAACAGACTATTTCAGCTATATAACTCATCTAGGACCGTCCAAAAACTAGCTTGCAGGCACACAACGGATAAGTATAGCCTAATTATATCCGATAGGATCTATTTATTGCTATCCAAAGTGGATATTCGTTATAGTGTGTAATAGACCTAAAAAATAAATTTGACTTTCGTTTTAACTTAGCCTTAAAATCTACACATCAGGATTTATTTTTTTAAGTTGCCTGTTTAACATGGAAATCAAAATGAAAGCAAAAATAATAACCTCTCGGCACAATGCCTATCCGCACAATCACAATATTGTGCCAAAATCAACCAACACATTATTCAACATATTCTGCTTCTCGACTTCAAATACTGCTTCTTGTTGTTGCTAACGCAACATTTTCTCACTTTATCACATAGACTATTACTTTTGTTTTGCCTATTAGGTAGAACTAAATCGCATATATATTTTACATAAATAACTTTATTAAAGGCGTTATTATCATGACAACCAATTCAGCTACATTTCGTAATCGCATTTATAACAGTATTACTGAAACAGTTGGTGCTACTCCACTGGTACGTTTGCATAATTTTGAAAAAAAACATAACCTCAAGGCACACATTCTAGCAAAACTAGAGTTTTTTAATCCGCTAGCATCAGTAAAAGATCGCATTGCTCTCAATATGATTGAAGTTGCAGAATCACAAAATAAAATTACACCCGGCAAGACTTTATTGATTGAACCAACCTCAGGTAACACAGGAATTGGTTTGGCATTTGTCGCAGCCGCTAAAGGCTACCGTTTAATCTTAACAATGCCTGAAAGCGTCTCAATTGAACGTCGTAAAATGATTACTCACTTAGGTGCAGAATTAGTTTTAACTCCTGCTGCAGAGGGTATGAAAGGTGCAGTCACAAGAGCGCGCCAACTTGCGGATGAAACTGCGGATAGTTACCTAGTCGGACAATTTGATAATCCAGCTAACCCCGAAAAACATCGCAATACTACAGCAGAAGAAATTTGGGCAGATACCGCTGGTGGTGCAGATATTTTAATTTCTGCAGTGGGAACTGGCGGCACAATTACTGGTGTGGCACAGATTCTTAAAAAATATAAACCATCATTTAAAGCTATTGCAGTAGAACCAAGTGCTAGTCCGGTCTTATCCGGTGGTAAACCAGCGCCACACAAAATTCAGGGAATTGGTGCCGGCTTTATCCCCGCTGTTCTAGATTTGGGTATAATTGATGAAATCATTCAAGTCAGTGATGATGAATCTTTTGCAATGGCACGAGAAGTAGCACGCTTAGAAGGTATTCCTGTTGGTATTTCATCTGGTGGAGCACTGAGCGCAGCAATCAAAGTCGCTAGTCGAGAAGAAAATCGTGGCAAACAAATTATCGTTATTATTCCATCGTTTGCCGAACGTTATTTATCTACCGCCTTATTTGCTGAACCAGAAAGTAAGTAGATGTTGGAATTAATCCGCCACTATCAGAATCAGGACCCGGTGCGCCCGGGTTTCTGGGAAGTTATTTTAGTTTATCCTGGCTTTCATGCGACTTTATTGCATCGGATTAGCCATCGCCTCTGGCAAGCAAAGTTTCGACTATTATCACGAATTTTGGCGCATTTCACACGCTGGATTACAGGAATTGAAATCCATCCAGCAGCTCAAATCGGCAATAATTTATTCATTGATCATGGCATGGGGATTGTGATCGGTGAAACAACAATTATTGGTAATAACGTTACTATTTTTCACGGTGTTACACTTGGTGGATTGGGAATCCCCTCAACTGCTAACAGTAAACGTCATCCAACAATCGGCGATAATGTAATTTTGGGAGCTGGAGCTAAGATATTAGGAAACACTACAATTTATGCAAACGCAAAAGTAGCACCTAATGCAGTTGTAATGCAAGATGTGCCAGCTTATGCAACTATTAGCCAGCCACCATCACGAATCATAAAATACGTAGATGACTGGGTAATTTAGATAAATTCTCTTACTGCCGCTACAATGCGATCCTGTGCCGCATGGTCTAGATAAGGATGCATAGGAAGACTGACTACTTTAGCGGCAGTCCTTTCTGATACGGATAAATCTTGTCCATGATAATTATGTGTAAATATAGGTTGCTTATGCAGTGGAATCGGATAATGAACTGCAGTTGGAATTTTGGCATTATTTAGATGTTTAATCAAACCATCGCGATCATCAACCATTAGTGTATATTGGGCATAAACTGACGTATTACCGGCGGCAATAAATGGCGTTACACAGTTAGAATCTTTAAACAACTCATCGTAACGCGCAGCAATCTGTTCGCGCAATTTAACCTCATGAGCAAAAACTCGCATTTTTGCCAACAAAATTCCAGCCTGTAAAGTGTCTAGCCTACCATTAAGCCCAAGCACAGCATGATGATAGCGCTTGTCTTGCCCATGTACTCGTATCCAACGAATTTTTTGCGCTAACTCATCGTTATTAGTAAAAATTGCGCCACCATCACCATAGCAGCCAAGTGGCTTAGATGGGAAAAAGCTGGTAGTTGCAATTGTAGTCAGATTGCAAGATTGTTTACCTTGGTAAGTAGCACCAAAACTTTGCGCACCATCTTCAATCACTGCCAAATTATGTTTACTCGCAATAGCATTAATCGCATCATAATCAGCACATTGGCCATACAAACTCACAGGAATAATTGCTTTTGTTTTCGCACTGATGGCAGCTTCGAGCTTGTTTGGATCAAGATTATAAGTTTTCGCATCAACATCAACAAATACAGGAACTGCGCCTAATAGCGCAACCATTGATGCTGTAGCAATAAAGGTAAATGCAGGTACAATAACTTCGTCCCCAGCTTTAATATCTAATGCCATCAAAGCAATTAATAAGGCCTTAGTTCCATCACAGACCCCAATACAATGCTTGCTACCAGTGTAGACACTAAGCACCTGCTCCAACTGAGGGACTTTATCGCCCATGATATATTGCCCAGAATCCAGAACTTGATTAATCTCATTCAGGACATCATCTTTAATTAACTGATATTGTTTCTTTAAATCAATAAACTGCATCTTATCTTCCGTATTTATGTAAATTTTAATAGTTGACACTCTGAGGCGAAATAATCCAAACGTAAATCCCATTCTTCACATGGAATTTGAGTTATTAATTGCTGATCATAACCAATGCCACACAATAATGGCGCCTCTTTGCGTCCAGCAAAAGTGCTATCGTAATATCCACCACCCTGACCAAGACGATAACCGTGAATATCAACAGCTACTAAAGGTAGCAACACAAGGTCTAAATTATACCATTTTAATTCAGATACTAACTCATAATCTTCTGGATAGAAGATGTCTCGTGAGGTATTATCAAAAATCTGTTCAAAGCGCATAATTTTAGTACTACGTGTCGCGATTGGTGTAAATATGTTTTTACCACTTGCCATGCAATTGCGAATTACTGGATCTAAATTAAGTTCACTACCAGATGCATGATAAATAGCAATATTTTCTGCAATTGTCAATAATGGCTTCAATACCTCCAACAATTTATCACCAGCCAGCACCGCATCTGCATGGCTAATTTGTGCACGTTTACTACGTATTAACTTGCGTAAATCGTTTTTATTCATCGTTGAGTAGCTCCAATTTATCATAACTTAATAACGTCATGATAGCATAATATAAGTCTAACCAAGAAATTTTAGAAGTTTCAATTTCAATTTAGTATATGGAGGATATTTTGCTGCTAAATCAGGGAAACTGCTACTCTTAACCACTGACTTAGAATGTGTAAATACTTCAAAGCTATATTTCCCATGATAACAACCATTACCGCTAGACATTATTCCACCAAATGGCAAATTATGGTTAATAAAATGATAAAGACAATTATTAATACCTACTGCACCAGACTCGATCTCATGAGTAATCTTTTGATTTAGCTGTTCATCATTACTAAAGAGATATAGAGCTAATGGATAACGATTAGCTTTAAGAATTGTAAACAACTCATTGTCATTATGATATTTAGCTAATGGAAGAATTGGACCAAAAATTTCTTCGTTCATTAATGGCGAATCTAAGGGTGGATTTTCAAGTAAAGTAAGACTTATTTTCAGCGCGGCACTATCGCAAACTCCACCAAAAATTATATCCCCTAGCTCCAAATAACTTACCAAGCGCTCAAATTGACGTTGATTAATTATTTTGCCAAGCTGCTCAAAATTATCGCCACCTAGCTCTTTTGCTGCTATCAGTAGTTCGTGAGTAAACTCAGTATAAATATCGCTATGAACCAAAGAATAATCTGGTGCAATGCAGGTTTGCCCACAATTAAACAACTTACCCCAGATTAAACGTTTGGCAGCAATCTTTAAGTTTGCACTTTTATCTATAATCGCTGGAGATTTACCACCGAGTTCTAAGGTATATGGAATTAATTTTTGCGCACATTGCAATGCAATTTGTCGCCCAACTGCAGTTGAGCCTGTAAAAAAGACATGATTAAAACTACCTTGCGCAATTAACTCTGGCACAACCTGACCACCATCTCCTTCAGCAACGAGAATATATTCTTCTGCAAAAAACTCACGCAGCATTCGACAGATGACGTCGCTAGTGTTACTGCTTATTTCCGAAGGTTTAACGATGATACAATTACCCGCGGCAATTGCCCCAATGAGAGGAGCGATCAAAAGCTGAAATGGGTAATTCCATGGCGCAATGATTAGCACACAACCTAATGGGACTTTAATAATTAAACTTTGCGAGTAAAAAATACTTAGCGGCGATTTGATTTTTTTCTGACGAACTAACTTGTTGAGATTTTGTTGCATATAGTCAATTTCGCGATATGCAAGCCCTATTTCACTACTATAACTTTCAAATTCTGACTTACCCAGATCAGCAAATAATGCATTATATAATTCTGTTTCATATTTCTGGATAGCGCACTTTAATTGTGATAGTTGCTGTAATCTAAATTTTAAATCGTGAGTAACTCCACTATCAAAATACGCTCTCTGCCTTTCAAGCGTTAAGACATAGTCCATATAAAAAGCTCCTCAAGTTTTTATGGTCGCAGCGTTTTTACTACTCAAAAGCTCACTAGACAATATTATGGCGTTGTAATAGTGGTAGAACTATTACCACAATTGTAAATATTTGTTGAACTAGACGGAGAAAAAGATGAAAATGACCCACCGTCGCATGCAGGTGAGTAGCTAGATCCATTCTGACATAAACCAGTAGAATTACCCCCTGTGTAAGTAGAAGTTCCGGGTTTATCTTCTTGTGCCGTATGATCCAAAACACATGGTGTGCAAGTATGAGTATGCGTTGTTGATGTCAATACACCTGAAGCATTGTAATGTGGCGTACTTGAATCGTTACAAGTATTACTATAATAAGATACAGTAACAGTCTTATTTTCATTTTTCGGATAAGTACTACAGTTTGCATTACTATTAGGAGCACCACTACCATAGCTATTATTACTTTGATAAGTTCCATCGCTTAAGGATAATTCATTTCCACTGCATTGCCCTGTAGAACTAGGAAGTCCATTATAGTTCCCAATTGGTTCAAAAGAGTTATTATCTGGATTTAAAATCATCGCAACACTACTACCAACAGAAGGAATTATCGTATTAAAATTATAACCACCTTGAGAAAAGGTAAACGGAATATTATTACGACAATTTGATGGCACATATTCATCCGCCAAACTCGTAGTATTATTTAATTTATTCGCACATATCCACGTCATGCTTCCGCTTTCTGTTACCGAGGGCTTCATAAACAAAAGATTGGTCGGATAAGTTGCTATACTTCTAAACTTCAAATAAATTAAACCGCCGCCATGAATTTCAATACTTTCAACATACGTTGAAGAATCATTATTACTGGTTAAATTTGCAACTGAATCTGGGAAATGTCCCTGAGATGCATAATATTCCATTACATCAGTTTTATATTGACTCATATACGCAAGACCTTCGGTAACTTTAGCGCGAATTGTATAATTTTGATAAGCAGGTACCGCTAATGCCGAGAGAATTCCAATAATAGCAACCGCAATCATTAATTCAATAATTGTAAAACCCAAAACTCTATTTTTTTTATGCATATTTATTATTCTAACAAAAAATTTATCCCGATATTATACAATAAAGTAATCAGTGTTAGGCTCATGAGTTATCTAGCTAAGATGCAAATCAGAGACAATATAATGGTACACCACTTCACACACAACAATATCAATGAACATTTTAGCCATTAAAGCGAAGCTTTTAGCAACACAAGTAACAATCTAAACAATTTAAAATAAAGCCATAGCTGTAGAATCTATATTGGCTATCAAACATTTATTTACAAAAAAAGAGGTGCGTATAAATAGCACCCCTTTTCTATTTTTTGAGATAATTATTCCTCATCATCCTTGATATGTGTTTTCTTACCCATAATCACCACAAAGAACAGTGGCACAAAGATAATTGAAATCAAAGTAGAGCCAAGCATCCCACCAATAATCCCGGTACCTACCGAATGCTCTGCATTTGAGTTTGCACCATGAGCAATCGCCAATGGCAATGCACCCAAGATAAATGCTAGTGAGGTCATAATAATTGGTCTAAACCGTTGCTTAGCAGCAATTAATGCGGCATCAACCGTAGACATTCCCTCACGCCAATGTTCAATCGCAAACTCGGTAATCAAAATCGAATTCTTGGCGGAGAGCCCCAAGAGCGTAATCAGACTAATCTGGAAGTACAAGTCATTATCTAAGCCACGCATAAACAAAATTGCACCCGCACCAAACAAAGCAAATGGAATCGCCATAATCACCACCAACGGCAAGCGCCACATCTCAAATTGTCCAGCTAGTACCAAGAATATCATTACCATACCAAAAGCAAAGGCAAAGGCAGATGTTCCGCCACCACTATCTTGCTGATAACTTACACCATACCAAGTGTGGCTGTATTCTTTAGGTAAAATTTTATCTGCAGCTTGTGCCATGTCTTGCATAATCTGCGTTACAGTTATACCATTTTTAGGCTCAACCACAATCTTAGTTGCCAAGTAATCATTAAAGCGCTCAATCACATCTGGTGAAGTTGTCATCGAGGTAGTCACTAAAGAATTGACAGGTACCATACTTTCATCAGCATTACGCACCCACAAATTATCCAATTTCTCAGGCGAGTTTCGGTATTGATAATCACCCTGGATAGTTACCCAGAATAGATCACCCATGCGATAGAAGTAATTAACCAAATCAGGTCCATAATTGGCTTCTAATGTATTGTATATATCCATCACCTGTAAACCATAGAATTTTGCCCGATTAACATCAACTATTACGCTGTAAGCTTGATTATACGGATTAAAAATATAGTAACTACGTGAAACATCCGGATTTTTATTTAATTCATCAGTAATCGCCCGCGCGTACTTATCTAGCGCGTAATAATCACCGTTTACTTTATCCTGAATGTACATCTCAATACCATTGGTATTACTCAACCCATCAATTGCGGGTTGATTATAGGCGATAAAACGAGCATCTTTTTCAGTACTACCATATTTATTAGCCTCGTCAATCAATTGAGTAACATCGGCTTTACGCTCATCCCAATCAACCAAATCAGTAGTAACCGTTGCCACATTGGTTTTAATTGAACCGGCATGCAATTCATCAATCCCAATTAAACTGATTGTATTATCAACATTTTTCTTATCGCCAAGCAAATGCGTAATATAACGATCAACTACCTTATTGGTACGTTCCACTGAAGCATTATTTGGCAAAGTAACTTGAGTTGTAAAGAATCCCTTATCTTCATTAGGAATAAATCCCACTGGTAAAATGGCATAAATCAAACCAGTTAACATTAAAACACCAATAAATACGCCAATAAATGTCTTGCGCCATTTTAATAAGAAGGTTACGGCATGGATATAAAGATTAGTAAATTTATCAAATAACTGATTAAACTTAACAAAAATCTTAAATTGATGCGTTTGATGGGTAGAATCTTTTAAGAAGATGGCACACAATGCAGGAGTTAACGTCAATGCGACAATCCCCGATAAAACCACAGAAATTGCAATAGTTACCGCAAACTGCTGATATAAAATCCCGGTTAATCCACCCAAAAATGCGGAAGGAATAAATGCGCAGCAAAGAACCAAGACAATAGCGATCAATGCACTTGCAACTTCTTCCATTGATTTAATACTTGCTTGTTTGGCACTGCATTTTTGCTGTTCCATAATCCGCTCGACATTCTCGATCACGACGATTGAGTCATCGACGACAATCCCGATGGAGAGAATTAGTCCAAATAAAGTTAGATTATTAATACTAAAACCTAAAGCATACATCCCACCGAAAGTACCGATTACCGCAACTGGAATCGTTAAAATCGGAATGATAGTTGCGCGCCATTTTTGTAAGAATATGAATACTACCAATACCACAAGGATACAGGCATCACGCAATGTATCTGCCACATTACTTAGTGCTTTTTTAATAAATTTAGTATTATCAAATGAAACTTTATAAGTCATTCCATCTGGGAATTGACGTGATAATTTCTCCATTGTTTGCAAAATCGCAGTATGTGCTGCTAATTGATTAGCACTTGGATCTAAATAAATCTGTAACCCAATAGTTGAATCATGGTTTAACTTATTAATTGTATCATAACTAAATGCACCCAGCTCCACTCGCGCAACATCTTTTAGCCTAATATATTGTACACCTTGAGCTTTAATTACAATATTCTCAAATTGTTTCGGATCACTATAGTAGCTCTGACCGACCAGATTAATTGCCATCAGACTTCGCCCATCAGTTGGTGGAGTTGCAACTTGTCCTACTGCAACCTGAACGTTTTGCTCGTTAATTGCGTTTTCAACATCATTCAAAGTGAGACCTAATTTAGCTAATTTGTCAGGCTCTAACCAAATTCGCATAGAGTAGGTACGCGCACCAACCATCTCAACATCACCAACACCTTTTACACGTACTAATTCAGTATAAACCGCACGATAGGCATAGTTACTCAAATAAATCGGATCAATTCGTCCATCACCCTGCATTGACAATGACATCAGCAAATTCTGCGAGCTTTTGCGCATGGTTACACCAAGGTTTTGTACTACTGTTGGTAACATTGGTAAGGCAGTATTTAAGCGATTTAATACATCCCCGATCACGGCATTTAAGTTAGTTCCCGTTGCAAAAGTTACCACAAGATTATAATCACCATTACCAGACATTACTGAATTCATATAAATCATGCCATTAGCACCATTTACCTGATCTTCAATCGGCGATGCAATTGTCTTTTGCACTGTTTCTGAGTTAGCACCTGGATAGTGAGCACTAATTGTAATTGTTGGTGGGGCAATATTCGGATACTCCGCTAATGGTAGATTAACAATTGCTACCAGACCGCAAAGTACAATAATAATCGAAATTACCGATGAAAAAACCGGATTATTAATAAAAAAACGTAACATTAATTTTTTCTCCGCTTCATAACCATTGCAAAAAACGTTGGAGTTAATAAAGTCCCAATAAAGACTGAACCAAGAATACCACCAATAATTCCTAAACCGACTGAATGCTGTGCATTAGCCCCTGCGCCACTAGCAAACACTAGTGGTAATGTACCGAAAATAAACGTAACCGAAGTCATTACAATTGGCCTAAACCGCAGACGTAATGAATAAATGGCACTATCCTCTGCACTATGCCCGGCTTTAAAATGCTGCAAAGCAAACTCAACCAAGAGAATAATGTTTTTCGCTGACAAGCCCATTAATGCGATTAGACTAATTTGGAAGTAAAGATCATTGGTCTTACCACTCAAAAGTAAAATTACCGCCGAACCAAATAATGCACATGGAATCCCCAGTAAAACCACAAATGGCAAACTCCACATCTCATAAAGCGCGGCAAGTACCAAATAAATCATAATTATCGAGAATATAAAAGCAACTCCCGAAGTTGATTGAGATTGACGCTGCATATAACTTGTACCATACCAATCATAATCATAACCTTTAGGTAAGGTAGCGATCTCTTGCTGAATAACATTCATCACGTCCCCAGCAGAATAACCAGGTGCTGGATTAACCACAATTTTAGAAGCAATATAGTCATTAAAACGTTGGATTACCTGCGCATCGCGTCCATTAGTTACATTAACCAAACTATTAATCGGAACCATTGTTCCATTGCTTGAGTGGACAAACACATTGTCCAAATTGCCAATCGTTGCTCGAAACCGATAATCAGCCTGCATGATAACCCAGACTAAATCCTGCATAATATAGGCATAGTTAACGTTATTATTACTGTAAATAGTTTGAATAGCGTTGTATAACCCATTTAGGTCAACACCATACATCTTCGCACGATCTATATCCGGCAAAATACTAATTTCTGCTACATTGGTATCCAAGGTTTGGAAAGAAAGCGCAACTTCTTTATGGGTCTTGAAGCGCTTCATCAATTGCTCACAAATTTCCTGTAGCTTATGCGGGTCACCAACTACGCGATCTTCGACATAAAACTCAACCCCACCAGTCGTGCTAAGTCCACGCATTGGCGGCTGATTAAAGGCACGTACAACTGCCCCAGAAATCCCATTACCCATCATATTAATCTGTTTAATCACATCATCGGCAGAACTACCGGGCTTAGTCCGCAAATCCCAATCTTTAAGCACGATAAAGAACGATGCCGCATAAGTCTTTTGATTACCAGAATCAAGAAAATCATAGCCAGAGACACTAACCACAGAATCAATCGCTGAATTCTTGGTTAATTTCTCAACGATTTTATCCACTTTAGCCTTAGTTTCAGCTAATCCACTAGCAGATGGCAAGTTAATTGTCGCAAATAATAAACCTTGGTCTTCATTTGGCACAAATCCCATCGAAATAGATTTAAACATCGCAACCATAGAAATTACTACCACTGCCCATAACAATAGTGCCGTTTTCTTACGATTAACCAAATAAGTCGCCATCCGCACATAGAGTTCAGTTAATTTTTCAAAGAAATAATCAAACCAAGCTAAAAATTTCGGCTTTTCTACTGTTTTTCTCAAAATTAAGTGGCTGATTGCAGGTGTAAAAGTCAATGCACTTATTCCAGATAGAACAACAGCACAGGCAATAGTAACCGCAAATTGGCGATACATAATCCCACTAAGCCCCTGCAATGCCATTACAGGAATAAACACCACACTCAGCACCAGAACAATTGCAACAATTGCTCCAAATACTTCTTGCATCGTCATTTCAATAACTTGGCGGAGTTTTAATTCTGGGTGAGTTTCACGTAAACGCTCAATATTCTCAACAATTACAATCGAGTCATCGACGACTATCCCGATTGCCAAAATCAAGGCAAACAAACTTAGAGTATTAAGGGAGAACCCAAATACATATAAGCATGCCATCGTACCAACAATAGACACAGGAATAGAACAGATTGCGATTAAGCTGGCACGCCAGTTTTGCAAGAAAAGGAAAATAACCAGACCCACAAGTACGAACGCAATTTCAAGGGTTTCGACTACATTGTGTACGGATGCTTGAACAAAGCGTGAATTATCAATGGTAATTCGATAATGTAACCCATAAGGAAAGCGTTTGGAATCTTCTTCTAATTTATTTAATATTTCTTGCTTTGCTTCTAGCTGATTTGCTCCAGGAGTTAAAAACACCTGCATAATGCTACACGGATAGTGTTTAAATTTGTTTTTATCATCGCGGAAATTAATTTGTCCAATTGTACTGTATGTACTCGCGCCCAATTCAACACGGGCAATGTCCTTAATTCGTATCGTTTCATTCTTGTCATTGCGGATAATGATGTTGGCAAACTGATCAGCGCTGTCATACATCGGCTGACCATGGACATTTAAAGTAAGCATTTCTTCTTTTGAGCCAGGTACCGCATTAGTTCGTCCAACAATATACTCTTCATTTTGATCATTGATTACGTTTTGTAAATCGTCTACTGAAACCTGTAATTTCTGCATTTTATTAGGATCAAGCCAAATACGCATTGCATAAGTACCAGTTCCAAATACGGCTACATTCCCAACCGTAGGCAATAACAGTAAATCATTTTCAACCGTACGACTTAAATAGTTACTTACCCATAATGGATTAATATATGGATCAGAATAATATGCGATAGTTAAAAGCATATCTGGAGAACTTTTACGTGCCGTGACACCCATACGCTGTACCACGCTTGGCAACAACGGCATTGCAGCTTGTAAGCGATTTAAAACCTCATTAATTGCATAATTAAGATCAGTTCCAACGTTATAGGTCAAAGTAATTGAAATCGAGCCCGTCGATGAAGTTGAAGTTGCCATGTACATCAAATTTGACACACCATTCATCTGATTCTCAATTTGAGCTGCAACAACTTTCGCTCCAGTTTCGGCATTCGCACCCGGATAAGCAGCGCTAATCGCAATTGACGGCGGAGATATATTAGGAAACTGGCTAACCGGTAAATTGAATACGGCAACAACCCCGCAGAGCATGATAATCAACGATACTACGGTGGCTAAAATTGGGCGGCGGATAAAAAGATTCAAACGCATAACTTATATTTTATTTCTTTGTCTTTATTTGTACTAAATGGAATTTCCATTAGCTTATGGTTAACGCAAACAAGTATGTTATCACATTTAACAGCTAGTTCTAATACCATTTTGGGTTTCAAATAACTAGTTAATCACACTTGTATTATACTTTTCAGATAGTTAAATGCACAAGCTGCCGGTAATAAACTTTAACGTTATTATACTGTTATGCTTAATTACTACCAAAGTTAAACCATTTGGTTTGAACATTGTCCAGATAATTACTATCAATATTATATCCTTTGACACGAGGATTTACCAAACGTTGATGTGTTGGTTCAAACAAAGGAATAACTGGGTAATCGTCAAGCACAAGTTGTAAAGCCTGTTTATACAGCTTTTCTTGCTGTCTTAAATCAGCCGTTGCTTCAGCCTTTGCGATTAACTCATCATAAAGTGGATTACAATAATGCGAACGATTATTACCATTATTACAGATAAATAGCGGAGTATAGGTCGTAACTGAATTATAATCAGCTCCCCAGCGACCTTGCGCGATATCATAGTTACCATTTTTTAAATCTGGTGTTAAAACCTTTAGTTCCTCATTAACCAGATTAACTTTAATTCCCAGTACATCCTGCCACATAGACATAACTGCAACCATAACTTTTTTACTTAGATCATTGGTCTGATATTTTAAACTCACGGTCAAAGGATGTTCATTGCTATAACCAGCTTCCTTGTACAGTTCACGAGCCAGCGCAATCTGTTTATCTCTAGGCCAATCACTCCATGCATAATGGATATCCGCATATTTACCATTTTCAATAGTAGGCGTCACCACTGAATAAAGAGGAGTCTGCCCAGCACCTAGCACTAAGTCAGCCAAGTTTTTACGGTCAATTGCCAAGGTTAGCGCCTGACGCAATTTGGGATTTTTAGCATATTTAGCTGATTGCATATTCAAGTTAAGAAACTCAATTCGCTCCCATTTAAATGTATGCAGTTCTTTAGGATAATCAACGCTTAATTTTTTATATTGATCAATTGGTACGGTCTGACAAGTAGCATCTAGCGCACCAGTTTTATAATTAGAGATTGAAGCATTCCCATCAACAAATGGAAAATATTTAACATTGGCAATTTTGACATCATTTGCAGCATAATACTCTGGATTTTTAGTTGCCAGAATATAACCATTCATTACATGTTCTTTCAAAATATATGCACCAGAAGTAACTATATTCTGTGGTTGAGTCCAAGACTCACCATATTTTTCAATTACCGCTTTTGAAACGACAAACACATTCGGTGTTGTAATATAAGACAAAAAAGCATTGGTTGGATGAATTAGTTTGACTATAAAAGTTTTATCATCTGGCGCAGATACTCCTAAATTACTTGCAGCACTTTTGCCATCAATAATTTCAGGTGCGTTTACTACATCTTTAAGCAAAAATGCATAAGCTGATCCAGTCGCTGGATTAACCAAACGTTGCCACGAGTAAACAAAATCACTTGCCGTGATTGGTGTACCATTAGAAAATTTTAGATTTGGGCGTAAGTGGAAAGTATAGGTTAAACCATCAGAACTAATTTCCCAGCTACCTGCCATACCAGGTATCGGACGATTAGCCTGATCAAAATCCACCAAACCAGCATAAAGATCATTAATCACTCGATAAGTATACCAATCCTCAGCCATTACCGGATCAAAAGTTGGAATTTCGGCACAAATATCCACACGGAAAGTATTCGCATCAGTGCTACCAACTTGCGTATTTACCACGGCTGTATTTGTAGGCTCAGCATTAGAAGATTGCGATTTACTACAGCTAGCGATAAAAAAAACTGCGACCAAGCAGCCAACGATACGGGAATATGTCCACATAATGATTACTTTCCAAAGATAAACTCAAACAGAGTGTAATTTTATTATAATCTGTCTACTTCATTTAAACATCATTGTATCAACACCGTCACAAATAGTATGCAAAGTCAAAAGATGAACTTCCTGAATCCGCGCTGTTCGTTCTGCGGGTACACACAGATTAACATCTGAGTCAGATAGTAATTTTGCCATCTTACCACCATCACGTCCAACCATAATAATGATATTCATTCCACGCGATGCAGCAACTTCCATCGCTTTAATTACATTTGCCGAATTACCAGAAGTCGAAATAGCGTATAAAATGTCGCCGGCTTGCCCTAGCGCCTCAACTTGCTTGGAAAAAACCACATCAAAACCATAGTCATTACCAATTGCCGTGAGCGCAGAAGTATCAGTCGTTAATGCAACTACAGGTAGCGGGGTGCGCTCCATTTCATAACGACCAGTAAACTCAGCTGCAAAGTGCTGGGCATCGGCAGCAGAACCACCGTTACCACAAACTAACATTTTATGTCCAGCTTTAAAAGTCGCAACTATTAATTCTATTGCTTGCGTAATTGGTTCAGCTAAGGCAGCTTGTGCATTCTGCTTGGTTTCAATACTTTGGACAAAGTTCTGTTTTACTAATTCTAAAATATTCATCAAAGCCTCTCATCATTCATAAAATAATAATATTTTTAAGCCACTCAATCTGCCCTAACTCGTCAATAACTACCGCATCAAACCGACAATTAACATCACGACCAAGTTTTAGTAAATAAAATTGTGCTGTTTTGACCATTTTACGCTGTTTAGCAGGAGTAATGCTCTCTATCGCATGATTAACACCCGCGCGACGCTGCTTTACCTCGACGAAGACAAAGCTATCCTGATCGCGCATAATCAAATCAAGTTCGCCAAAACGCGAGTAAAAATTACGCTGAACTAATTTTAGCCCTTGCGAAATCAAATGCTCTGCGGCTAAATCTTCTGCAGCATTGCCGATTACTTTTGAGCTAGTCATAAGGACCTAATTATTTATTACTTTTGTAGTCAAATAGTGTAACAACTTTGCTAGCACCACCGACTTTAGCGGCAACATTAGCTGCTGATTCAGCTTCCGCTGGCGTAACCATACCCATCATATAAATAACGGTTTCAGTAGTCACAACTTTTATGCTATTACTTGGTACACCACTGGCTGTCAAAAGCTGTGTTTTCAACTGAGTAGTAATCATTGAATCTGTACTTCGTGAACCCATTGACGAAGGGAGACGGACATTTAGATAATCATAAATTTTAATTACACCGGGATAGCCACGAGCAATATTCTCAGCAAATTGTTTTTGTGCATCATCTTTGACCTGTCCAGTAAGTAACACTGATTTATTAAATACATCGACATAAATATTACTATCTGGGAAGTTATCTGAATTTCCATATTTACCTGATAGCTTAGACTGGATGGAGTTATCATCAACTAACGCTCCACCACTACGTGGATCAGTTCCAACTGCAGCTCCAGTTGCAGCCGCGGCTCCAACTGCACCAACTGCAACTACGGCACAGCTATTTAAAAATCCGACTGCTACACAAGCAGCTAAAAGATTTAAGGTTTTACTCATATTTCCTCTCATTATTTATCTTCGCTTACATACTCAAACAGGGTAACCACTTTCTTCACCCCATCAATCTCGCCTGCAGCTTTGGTAGTTTTTTTGGCCTGATACGGATCAATTATACCCATTAAATAAACCACTCCATTACTAGTAACTACCTTCACATCATTCGTGCTTACACCTTTAGAAAAGACCATATTAGACTTAACAGCTGAAGTCAAATATGCATCTTTACTTGACTGGCTGGCAGTTTCATTTGCGCCAACTTCAATATAATTATAAATTTTCTGTACCCCAGCAACCTGACGTGCCATACTTTCAGCTTTTACCTTGTTGGTAGGACTAATCACCTGTCCAGTCAGCAAAATATTTCTGTTATAGCTAGTAACTTCAACGTTATTACCAGGAACCGCAGCATTAATTGTATCTTTGACTTTTCCACGCAGGCTTTGATCATCAAACACACCATCACCACTGCGGGGATCTGCTGCTACTGCAGCACCAGTTGTAGCACCCGCTGCAACACCACCAACTACTAAAGCAGTACAACCATTTAAGACTCCCGCAACCAGTGTTATGCTTGCCAATCTTGTAATCATTTTACTTTTCACGTGTATTCTTTCCTTAAAAGTCTATATTTCTAAAGCTGCCCCATTTGTCTAGCCATCTCTTCTAAACGTAAAATTCGATTGCCCGTACTTGGATGAGTAGCAAATAAATTATCACTACCAATCCCCGCCAATGGGTTAATAATCATCATCTGCGCAGTAGCTGGATGATCTTCAGCGGTTTGCAACGGCACCCCGCGCGCAATATTTTCAATTTTATGTAATGCTGATGCTAAAGCTAACGGTTCATTAGTTAATTCTGCAGCACCTTGATCAGCCAAATACTCACGTGAACGCGAAATAGCCATTTGAATCACCGCAGCTGCCATTGGTGCAAAAATCCCAATTAGCAAACCCGCCAACCAATTCCGGTTACCATTTTCATCGCGCACACCAAACCACATTGCCATACTTGCTATCGCTGAAATCGCACCAGCTACAGTTGCAGAAATTGTAGACAGTAAAATATCGCGATGATTAACGTGTGATAATTCATGTGCTGCTACTCCACGTAATTCAGAGTAATTTAAAGCCCGCATAATACCAGTGGTAAAAGCAACGGCAGCATTTTCTGGATTACGTCCAGTGGCAAAAGCATTGGGTTGTTCTTCATTGATTACATATACTTTAGGCATTGGCAAATTAGCACGCACTGCAAGCTCTGCAATCATTTGGTACAGATCAGGCGCATTATGTGGCCCAACTTCTTGTGCTTGATACATTCTTAACACCATGTCAGCTGAATTCCAGTAGGCAAAGAAATTAAGTGCACCACCAAAAAGTAATGCCATCAACATTCCACCTTTGCCACCGATCAATCCACCAATTAGCACAAACAATGCAACAATTGCTGCCATTAAGGCGTAAGTTTTTACTTGATTATTCATTTTAATTACTCATCAAAAATCGTTGCCCAACTAGATTTGACTTTCCTTGCAGATATTGAGCGCTAGTTTTACGCCTAGCCCCAGCTTCCTGTATCTCATTTATACCAATTACTGAGCCATCACCACAAGCGATCCAAAATTTATCATCTGAAGCATGCGTAATTGTACCACTTAGTGCCTTACTTTGAATACCTTGGACTATGTGAGCTTGCCAGAATTTATGTAATTGACCATTCAGGTAACTATAGCTCCCAGGAAATGGATTATAACCACGAATCTTGCGAACAATCAACTCTGCAGATTCAGACCAATCAATCAGAGCTTCTTCTTTACTAAGTTTAGTGGCATAGCTAACGCCATCTTCACTTTGTATTTTGGGAGTATATGCCGCAGGATTAGCTAAATACTCAACTATTTTCGTCGCACCAAGCAGCGCTAATTTATCATGCAAACTACCCGCAGTGTCATCTTCACCGATTTCAATCTGTTCGGTTAGTAATGCCGCACCAGTATCCAGACCAGCATCCATTTGCATAATCGTTACACCGCTAAATTTATCACCAGCCAGTACTGCGCGCTGAATTGGCGCAGCACCGCGCCAACGCGGTAATAACGACACGTGGATATTAACACATCCCAAACGTGGAATAGCCAGTAGCTCAGCGGGCAAAATCAAACCATAGGCAACTACTACCATAATATCTGGTGCAAAATCACGAATCTTTTGTATTGCGTCAGGATTGTTTTTAAAACTAAGTGGTTGAAAAACTTCAACCTCATGTTCCAGTGCCAAAAGTTTAACTGGTGATGAAGTTAGTTTCATCCCCCGCCCAGCCGGACGATCTGGCTGAGTCAGTACCAAACCAACATTAAACTGATGTTTTAAAATATTCTCCAGCGTTAGTCGTGCGATTTCTGGAGTCCCAGCAAATACTATCTTTAGTCCATTCGTCATATTATAAATTTCCCCGATGTATCATCTTAGCTTGGTAATCAGATTCCAATACGTTAGATTTATTATTTTCTATCGCAGGTCCGCTTTCTAAGGTAGCAACCTCATGGCTTAGGTATGCGCCATCTAACTCTTTGCTTAATTGATAATTAAATGTACTTTCACTCAACTTTTCAAGCTGAACATGACCAATACCACCATAGATTCCAATTTGTTTAGCCCCAGCTATCGTCAAGTCAATTACATGCCCACTGCGTTTTGGCATTCGATCATTCACAACTACGTATACAGATCTACCATTATTAACGTTAGTAACTTTTAATTTAGTCCCCATCGCTAAAGTAGGATGTGCAGCACTAAAGTCTTCCATATTCAACCGCTTACCACTACTTGTCTTACGTCCTGCAAATCTTGAAGCATAATAACTGGCAACTCCATCCATATAATCACTGCTATGCGCCTTAGATTTTATTTTGGATTTCCTATGCCCACTTTTCTTATTATGTTTGCTTTTACTATGTGCTTTTATTTTACCAGCAGAAGCTGAAGTTTTGGCGAATCCCATTTCTGGGACTCCCCAAAGCAATAATAAACTAGTCAAAAAAATTAAGCTTTTTCTAGCCATTAATTTTGTTCCCCATTTTGAACATTGAAATAACTGTTACTTACTCTTTATTTTTATTATTTATGATAACAGTTAAACCCCACCATTAAACTCCTGTTGTCGCCACACTTCATAGACAGCAATCGCAACTGAATTAGATAAGTTTAAACTCCGCTGAGTTGGCAACATCGGTAATCGTAACACTTGCTCAATTCCTATCTCTTTTAAGATTGAATCTGGCAAACCACGAGTTTCTGAACCAAATAAAAGTACACAATCTGTAGAGTACTGCACCTGATGGTAAAATTTTTCACCACTAGTTTCAATCGCCCATATCTGACGACCACCAAAATATTGGCGACAAGCATCCCAGTTTTCATGTACCACAACACTAGCAAACTCATGATAGTCCAAACCTGCGCGGCGTAGTTTTTTATCGTTAAGTTCACCCCACCCCAAAGGTTTTACTAAGTGAAGCTCTGCTCCTGTATTGGCACACAAGCGAATAATATTACCACTATTTTGCGGAATATCTGGCTCATGCAAAATTACCGCGATTTTTGCCATGAATTACGCTTCCGTGTAAAGATTATAAAGCTCAGTAATGTCGTTTAACAAATATTTTGGCTTACATACAACTAGTTCATTACGAGCTTGCGCACCGTGGCAAACACCAACCGCATCAATACCCGCATTATGTGCCATATGAATATCATGCGAGGTATCACCAATCATTATGGCTTTAGATTTATCAACCATGGTAATATCCAAAATCTCTTCGATCATTTGCGGATGAGGTTTTGAAAAGCACTCACATGCCGTTTTAGTAAGCATAAAATAATGCCCAAAACCAGTGCCTTTAAGAATATCATCCAACATTACCCTGCTACGACCAGTCGCTACTGCCAATAATTTACCATCCGCAGTTAATTTATCCAATAACTCTTTAACATGACTAAATAGTGGATTATCTAGAGTATGATCATTTAAATAACGCTCATAAACTGCGGTGAAGCGTTGCAGTAATCCGGAATTGCCACGCAGCTCCGGGACAATATCGCTAACTACTTCGACAAAGCTTTTACCAATAATCGACTTGGCGTCGTCATCGCTCACTACTGTTAAATTTAAAGCTCGACAGGCGTGTGTAGTTGCATCAACAATTGTTTGAGTGGTATTCATTAGCGTACCATCCCAATCAAAAATAAACAAATCATATTGTTTCATGCTATCTCCTCAATTATAACTTTCAGAAGATGAATAATCCGGTTGTTAGTCGAAATAATCTTCTAAATCAGCTCTAGTTAAGACAAAAACAAAACCATCACCGCTCAAAGTTTCCATCCAGTTAAAGTTCAAATCTGGATACATGTCTTCCAATTCATGTCGATTATCACCCATTTCAAGCACCAAAATACCGACATCACTTAAATAATGTTTAGCCTGGCGTAAGATTTTGTCAACTAAATCCAAACCTCCACCACCGCCAGAAAGTGCCAATGATGGCTCATATTTGTATTCCGGTGCTAACGCCGCCATCCGGCGATCATCAACATATGGCGGATTAGTTACAATTAAATCAAATGCACCCAAATAATCACCTAAGCTTTTAAACAGGTCAGACTTAACCAGCTCTACTCTATCATCTAAGTGATTGCGTTTTAAATTGATTTCTGCAACACTAAGAGCATCATCAGAAATATCGCTTGCCACAACTTCTGCATCATAAAAATAGTCAGCTACTATCGTTGCTAAAGAACCATTGCCGGTGCACAAATCAAGCGCACAATGAACTAATTCAGGATGTTCAACCCACGGCACTAACTGGTCATTTAACACAATTTCCGCAATAAACGAACGCGGAATAATAACTCGTGGATCAACATAAAAACTGTAACCCTGCAACCAAGCTTCATGAGTAATGTACGCCAGAGGAATTCTTTTTTCAATTCGTTCTTTAATTCTATCTAGCAACAAGGCTTTTTCATCTGTGAGTAATTTAGCCTCCAAATATGGCTCAAGTTGATCAATCGGTAAGTTCAACGATTGTAAAATCAAACAAACTGCTTCATCATAAGCATTGGTAGTACCGTGCCCAAAATATAGGTTGTTTTTCTTAAACTGAGACACTGCATAACGTAACCAATCACGAATCGTAACTAGCGTATTTTCTGGCATGATTCACTATCCTTTATTCAATATGATTCATATTTTAACTAGCAAGTATATAATAATATTCAAGATTAATGTAGTTTTTTTACTCTGTAGGGTCAATTCATATTAAAATCACGTCTGTTTGTGCACTGCACTACAACATAGCTGCCTTTTTGTATAACCCAATAATATAGATTGATTATTTATTAATATGAAAAAACTCTTAAGTATTATTTTATGTAGCGCGATTAGCATCGCAAGTGCCGCTAATTCTTCAAGCTCAAATTCGGTTGATCCGATTTTGGATGCCGCAACGCCACAAAATCCACCGAGTAAGAAAACAACAAAAAAAACAAAAAAACATCATAAAACGAAAGCCAAAGCTGCAGCAGCGTCAAACTCCAATAGTAGCCAACCTGTAGCTACTAGCAATCGACAACCAAGGTTGTACTCCTATTCTGGATATGCAATGGATGTCTCTAGCGGAGAAGTATTAGTTAGTAAAAACCCTAATGCTCAACTACCAATTGCATCAATTACTAAGCTCATGACTGCAATGGTAATGCTTGATTCTGGGGATGACTTGGATGAGTACATTGCAATTAGTGAAGATGATGTTGATCATCTACGCAATACATATTCAAGGCTAAAAGTTGGAATGCAATTACGCCGTCGTGATTTATTGCTATTAGCACTGATGTCATCAGAAAATCGCGCAGCTTTTGCCATTGCCCGCACTGCTTACCCAGGTGGAATAAATGAATTCATTCGTCGGATGAATGCCAAAGCTAAAGCATTAGGAATGACCAATACCCAATTTTTTGATCCAACTGGACTAACGGCACAAAATAAATCTACTGCAATAGATTTGGCTAAAATGGTCAAAGCTGCTTATGGTTACGAATTAATCCGTGAAGATACGACCACTAAAGGTGCAGATGTAATGTTAAGCTCACGTTATACGCATCATTATTTAAATAGTGATGCCTTAGTTCGTACAAGTAGATTTCAAATTGAGGTTTCCAAAACTGGCTTTATTAATGAAGCTGGGCATTGCTTAGTTTTGTACGCCATGGTTGATAATCGTCCAATTGCGATGGTTTTCCTCAATAGCTCAAAAAGTGGACGTTTAGTTGATGCTATGGCAGTTAAAGCATACATTGACCGGATGCAATAATGCTCAATCAATAACTACCATATCTATACTCAAACTGATTCGAATAGGACAAAAAATGAATCAATACCGTATTTTAATTCAAGCACAAGATCGTGCTGGGTTGGTTTATAAATCAGCCAAGGTGTTTTATGAAAATAATTTAAATATTATCGCTAATCACGAATTTGTCGATAAAGAACATAATTTATTTTTTATGCGTACGGTTGTTGCTGGTGCAATTGACGCTAAACAACTAGGTGACGAACTATGTCGTGAACTACCATCTGAAACTAATATTGTTATAAAACTCCCCCGTAAAAAAAATATTGTTTTGATGGCGACTAAAGAAGCTCACGTTTTAGGTGATATTTTGATTCGCTACCAAGAGGGATTGCTTGATGCTAATATCGTAGGAATAATTTCGAATTACAATAGTTTACGTCCACTATGTGAGCATTTTGAGATTCCATTCTATCATATTTCAGCAGAAAATATTAGTCGGGAAGAACATGAAGTTAAAATCTTAAGTACTTTAGAAATGTTTGACTCTATTGACTACATTGTCCTTGCAAAATATATGCGAATTTTATCAGCAAATTTCACTGCGCGTTTTGAAAATAAAATTATTAATATCCACCACTCATTTTTACCTGCATTTATTGGTGCTAACCCATATAAACAAGCTTTTGCGCGTGGTGTTAAAATTATCGGTGCAACCGCACATTTCGTCAATGAGAATCTGGATGAAGGTCCGATCATTGAACAAGACACCATCCACGTTGATCATGCTTATGATTGGGTTGATATGCAACAAGCTGGACGTGATGTTGAAAAAATAGTTCTGGCACGAGCATTAAAGTTAGCACTTGAAGATAAAATTTTTGTTTATGGTAATAAAACCGTAATTTTCTAATTCACACATAAGTCATGCAGTAGCAAACTGGCATGGCTGGTTCCCGCTAATTCAAAAAACCACTTACTCACCAGCAAATATGATAGAATTAGCGCTAATGTGATGATATTTAGATATTTTCATTACCGTACTTTTATTAGCCACAATTGCATCCAAAGGAGTCGTCGTTGCTGCATAATATTGAACTGCGTCATTTAGACAATACCCAACTCGCCAATCTATGTGGTGTGATGGATGAAAATTTAAAACAAATAGCTAATCATTATGATGTAACGATACAGCGCCGAGATGCTCAATTCGCCATTCGCGGGCAAAAAGCGCAGATAGCAGCTCATGCCATCGAATCATTCGCAATTACCGCGATCAAACGTGAACTTTATCTCGAAGAAATCCAGTTAGGTTTAATTGAACAAGCTAGCAAAGCCAATGATAATAGCAGCGAAAGCAGCTTGCAAACTATCCAGTCGCGTAAAGGCGAGATAAAAGGACGGACTCATAATCAAAACACCTATATTTCGGCAATTTTTGACAATGATATAATCTTTGGCATAGGTCCTGCCGGAACTGGTAAAACTTATTTAGCCGTTGCTTGTGCCATTGATCATTTTGAACGCGAGATGGTTAAACGGATTATTTTGGTGCGCCCAGCCGTCGAAGCTGGTGAAAAGCTGGGTTTTTTACCGGGCGATCTTAGCCAAAAAGTTGATCCGTATCTTCGTCCGCTCTATGATGCACTATATGACTTGATGGGTTTTGAGAAAGTTACACGTTTATTTGAAAAAAATCTGATTGAAATTGCGCCACTGGCATTTATGCGCGGACGTACGCTTAATAGTTCATTTATTATCTTGGATGAAGCGCAAAATACGACACCAGAACAAATGAAGATGTTCTTAACTCGGATTGGCTTTGGCTCTAAGGCGGTTATCACTGGAGATTTAACTCAGATTGATCTGGATAAACGCCAAAAAAGTGGGTTAGTTGAAGTAGAGCGTATACTTGGCAAAATTCGTGGAATTGAATTTCACAAATTTACCAAACAAGATGTAGTGCGTCACCCGTTGGTTCAAAAGATTGTTGAAGCCTATGAGAACGAATAATTGAATTAATCGTCAGTATGGCATTTTTCTAACTGACCGCCAATAAACTTGCAGCGAATTACACCATTGGTTGCAGTTTTAATTTTTAGCACATTACCACCATTTTTACCTTTACGAGACTCTAAGACATTACAATAATTTGTTACATCATTGATGTTAGATTGTGAATTTAAAGTGTAGCGCCCGCAACTAACATTATTGTTGCCCAAATACAGTGATTCAGCACTAGCTAGTCCAATAAAACTTAAACTAAGTAATAGAATTTTAATCATTTTGTAAACTCCTCTAGTTTAGCAATTAAAACCTGACGTAACAATAAAATCAATGCTATATATTTTAACACTAAAATACTTTGCAAGTAATACGGATTATTTTTTACCGCAAATAAAAAGAACCCTTGAATAAGATCAGATATCTCCAAAAGATAAAACCAACGCCAATCAATTTTATAATCCACTAAAGCTAAAAATGGCAATAAATACAGGTTGTATTGCGGCGAATAGACTCTATCGGTTAAAATAAACAAAATCATCACAATTAATAACTGCCGTGCCAGAGGCAAATGGTGATATTTGCGAATAAAGTATAAATAGCTTCCTGCAAATAAACATAAGCTAACTTTACCTGACCATGAGCCAATGCCGAAATGATCAAAGAGTGTAAATACCAGCCAAGTCCAAGAACCATCTGCCACCGTCCGTGCATAGTTTTCTTGAATCTGCCATAAATATGGATAACTCCACGCACTCCAATCAGAAATCATAAAGGGTAAATTTAGCGCAAGCCAGATTACCACCATAAAAGACACTAGTTCTAGCCGCTTATCTTTTGGTGCGGCAAAGAAATAAACTGGAAAGAGAAATACTGGAAATACTTTTATAGCAGTACCAAGTGCCAACCAACTTGCTGACCAATTATATTTCTCGCGGCTAAAACAATAATAACTAAGCACAATGGTAGCGATAGGCAAAACATCAACATTCATCAAGCCATAAAATAAAAAACTCGGCGCTAACAACCAATACATCAATAAGCGCTGCCAACTTCCACGAATAATAAATAAATAACATGAGCTAATCACGGCTGAGGCAGTTAGAATTGCAACAATAAACCAAATATAATAATTATAATCTTCAGCGACACCTGGTATTTTAAATAATACTCTAAAAATACCCTGAATTAATGCAGGATACTCGCGAGGATAAGGAAACCCCTTACTGAGGTAATTATCCCAGCAATACCATAGATCTCCAAAATAAGTCGTAAAATGCTCATACATATAATACAAAGTTATCATATTTCTACGCATTACAAACTCTGGCAATAGTGCAATTAGAGTAACTAATACCACCGTCAGTAATTGACGATAATTTTTATGCTGGCTCATTATTTAGCGCTACCCTTTTAAAAGCAATTAGAAATTCCAACTTGTCATCCAACGTAAATAATTCAAAGTATAGCTGCGTGGTACTTCTAAACCAGCTAGACTAGAAAAGAACAAGGCGAACAAAGCAATATTTAGTAATAAATAACCATAGACCAGATAGCGATATGATGCTTTATTACTTTGATATGCCAAATAAATAAAATAGCTAATTCCCAAAATTAAAAAGGGAGTAACGCTGTAGAAATAATAAATAAAACTAATCCTTGCAACTAAGGCATAAGGTAAATACTGAGCGCAGATTGCTAAAAACAAAAAACCTGCTCTAAAATCTGCCTGACGCGTAACCCATAGATAGCCAAGCATAATAGTAGTAATCCACATTAGCCAATAAACAGCAGGATTTCCAAGCAATGCAATTGAAGAAGATAAGCCTGCATCGTTTTGCCAATAATATACCGATAATGGCATTTTATCCAATGGCCAGCTCCACCAGTTAGACGCATAGGGATGCGTAGCATAAGTTAATCCATGCAAATTAAAATCTAAAATCCCTAATTGCGTAGTATAAATAAAACTAAACAGATTATCGGCATGGTTAATCAAGACATATGGGATATAGATCAACACATAAATAGTTAATGGCAGTACAATAAATAACAAGGCTAAGTTTAGCACTGTTTTAGTGACGCTCGCAAGCGTTAATTTCTGCTTAACTAACTCACCATAAATTAATATTAATACAATAAATGGTGCCGAATACAGCGCATTCCACTTACAAGCAAGAGCAAGAGCAAAACTGACTGTTGCAGCCAGTAAATAGCGCAAAACAGCTGCAAAACTAGCCCCTGACTTACGCGTCTCAATATAACGGTATAAGAAAAAGTACTCTATTGCTAAAAATAAAGTAACAAACGGGTCTATTGACGCAGTACGACCAATCGAAAAATGCATGAATTCAAACATCATTAGTAATGATGCCGCAATGGCTACCCGACGATCTTTAAACAGTGCTTTAGCAAAAATATAGCTTATACTCACTAAAAAGACACTGCTCAAATCAGGCATAATCCGCCAACCAAAAGGTGACATTCCAAATATCAGCACCCCAACAACAATCAGTAAAATACCTAATTGTGGATGTACCCAGACATCAGGAGGCTGACCTTGCAGATATTGGTAAGCAGAAGTAGCATAGTAAATTTCATCAAATACAGTACTAGATTGCCAGTTATCCTCGATATGTTCTGGCATAGTAGTTGCGATAAAATCATTTAGTACCAAATTATTGGGATTATTACTACTGTCAACATGATAATCTGTCACTAGATTATTTTGTGTATCTACTACAGCAAATTGATTAACCCCAAGTGAGCCTTGTTCCAAACGAATAACGACTGAAGATACTGGCTGAGAAGTATTAAAAGTTAGTTTATTCCAACGAAAAAACGGAGAGTAACCTAAATTAACGCTCTTATCAGTAATAGGAAGATTATTATTCATTGCATCTACTGCGCTAGTGGTGTATTTTCCTTTGACAAATGCAGTAGAGTAATATAACGTAGCAAGTTGCTGTGGATGATTGAAGGTTACAACCAATTGGGCGCCAGGATTATCAACCTGCCAGGCTTTATCATAAGTCCGAAAATCTGCAAAATGAATCAATGAAATCAAAAAATAAGCAATACTTAAGCCAGCAATCCACCATTTATCCTGACGATCCAGAATTGTATGCTTTGGTAAGAGAAGCTGATTCTTACGAATGAGATAAATAAAGTAGCCAAGCAAGACAAGTAAAGTGGCGATCAGAAATAGAATTTGAAAATTAAGCATATTACCTACCGTATTAGTTAGCGCCGCGTACGGAAGCAGCGTTTAAAGTCGATGGATTTAATCATTATTTTATAAACATCACCAAGAACAGTGCTAAATAAAATTACAATTCCACCAATGAGCACACTTGATTTAATTGATTCGCCCATCCAATAAGCAAAAAAAGTTGCAGTTACTGATTCAAGGCTAAAAATAATTGCCGCCTTATTCGAACCAATCACACGCTGATATTTTATCTGCAGGAAAAATGGAATTACCGTTGCAATGACGGCACAGTATAGAATGCTCCACCAAAACATACTATTGTCAGGAATTACAATATTGTGCGGTGCAAGAATAAAGCCGGGAATCAAACTGGTAAAAAGTATCTGATAAAAAGTCAGCAGCTTGAGATTATGGCTCACCAAACTTGATTTTTCAGCACAAATAATTCCAACTGCAATACATAGTGCAGATAGAATCACCAATGATTCACCACGACCAAAATACCCATGTAAACCAGCGCCGCTAATCAGATAAATTCCCCATAAGCAGAATAATGCGGCAACTACTTCAATCACTCGTGGACGCCCCATATTAAACAGGGGAAGCAAAAATGGTACCATAACCACATTTATCCCAGTTAAAAAAGCCGCTCGCGATGAGTCCATATATTTTAGAGACATTGCCTGTAAAATAAATGAGCCACTATTAAGAATACCAATAATCAGACCGTAACGTACATCTACCCAATTTAGTTTGCGTTTAGATACCGCAGAAATAAAAATCGGCAGCATAACCAATGCCGCCAAAATAAAGCGCCAAAATACAAATAAACTTGGCGCATAACCTGCGACTATCCGATGCATTAGCGGAAAAGTTATCCCCCACATCACCGGGACTGTCAGTAAAATCAAATACGCTTTTAATTCACGATTCATCAGTGCTACTACTCATTCTCATCCAAATCCCTCATTGACTAATTCAAAGCCAATTAGCAAGCAAGTTAGCATCTGCAAGAACCAGATCAAAAACATTCGCTACCGATGCAGTTGGTTTTAGGATAAGGCTAAGCAACTGTTCTTGTCTAAACAAAGTAAGCGTAATATCTTCATTGGCACACACAAATGCTAATTGCTTTTCGGGATTAGTTAGCTTGACATTATTTAATGCCACGATTAAATCCCCTGCTGCTAAACCTGTCGCTTGAGCTGGGGTATTGTCGTAAACATTTTTCACTAAATAACCAAGTGACTGCTTGTCTAATTTAGCGCCTAAGTCCAATGTAATTGTATTTGTTGGAGTTACTAAGTTAGCCTGCTGCTCGAAATATTTACCGCTATCCTGATGGTTTTTAGCGATGCGTTCAGTTAAATTCAAACCAAATTTAGCCAGTAAATCTTTAAATGGTAGTAATTCAGTAGTTTCCGTTGCCAAATGAATAAACTCGGCTAGATCAACTCCAGTTGCAGCTTTAATCAGTGCTGGAATTTCATCTTCGCCAACCCCAACTGGATTTTGTTGCCATTGCTGAAATAAATAACGCATTACATCATCAAGGCTAAATTCAGATTGCTCACGAATTAATAAATCCAGACATAGCGCAACTAAAGAACCTTTGACATAATAACTCACGATACTATTTGGACTATTTTCGTCCTGACGATAGTATTTAATCCAACTGGTTAGGCTACTATTAGCTAAGCTTTGTTGAGTTACACCAGCAAATTTATAGACATTGTTGAGATTATCAGTTATAAAGCTAAGATATTTTTCCTGATTAATCACCCCACTACGATAGAGCACCAAATCATCATAATAAGAAGTCACACCCTCAAACCACCAAAGTAGCTTGGTGTAATTCTCCTGCCCAAGATTATAAGGTGTAAAGACCTGCGGTTTAATCCGCTTAACGTTCCAAGTATGAAAAAACTCATGACTAATAAGACCAAGTAATTTGATATAATCTTCGTCATTTGAACGATTGAGATTTGGCATTGCGTAATAAGGTGCCATCAGCAAAGTTGAATTACGATGCTCTAAACCAGTATAAATTTCCCCAGAAAGATTTAGGATAAAACCGTAGCCTGAGTAAGGAGCCGCTCCACCAAAAAGTTTAATCTGATAATCGCAGATTTTTTGCATATCGCTAATCATCCGCTCACGATCAAACGGTGGAATAGTACCTGATAAAATCAGATAATGATTAACTCCAGCAACGCTAAACTCCAGTCGCTCAAAAGTTCCCAATTCAAATGGTGAATCAATCAGTTCATCGTAGTTTTGCGCATTAAATACCTCATTATCATCGGCAGCTAGCCCACAAGCCACTTGCCAAGCATCTGGTAAATCAGCAAACTGTACTTGATGGGTTTCATCTTCATAACCTGCAACACTAAGGCATAAACTAGTTGGATTAAAATAACCACGTTTAGCATCTAAAAATGCCGTACGGATACCGTATTCATAAGCATACACAGTATAGCTAACTTCAACTAGATCTCCTACCGCAAGACCTTCTAGTAACCAGTTATTTTTATCAATTTGGCGACTGGTGATAGTTTGATTATTCTGGCTAGCACCGAGTGTAATGATATTTTTACTAAATTCACGCACCATATAACTTCCTGGAATCCATACTGGAAGAGTCAACTGATGTGACTGAGCACGCGCAGTAAAGATTAATTTTACTAAATAGTGATGCGCTGCAGTTTGTGGAGTAACGATATACCTAATTGTCATGAGATTAGTCCTTAATCGAGTTTACTATTATACAATTTACCTGAATCACAAATAATTGAGAAGCACCTTACAAAGTTGCTTCTCAGATCTCAAAAGCTTGAATATTTGTGAGTTTAATGGGAGATAACTTTACGAGTATTTTGATTACCAATAAGCAATACTTGCTCAACAATACCCATTTTATTACGCGACGCAAATTCGTCCCACGTGATTTGCTGTTTGCCCTGTTTTCCAACCAATACTACATCATCATCCAATTGCACTTTATTCTTAGGGTCTTCATCAGTAATATCAACAACCACCATATTCATAGAAGTTTTACCGATAACGGGGAATCTTTGCCCTCTAATTAAAACGTCTGCGCTTTCTTTAAATGCATATTGCGGAAAACCAAAATCATAACCAACGCGAAGGGTTGCCGTTGTCGAAGGTTTATCACTTCTCGTATACTGGAGGCCATCATAATTTATTGGTGAATGTGGCGGAACATTTCTTTCTATAATTGCAACCTTAGACTTAAACGATGTCATAACTGGTTTTAAAACATGATGAGGATCTTGGTAATCATCTAAATCTTCACCATACATTAACGATCCAGTACGAACCATACCCAATCTAGCCCAAGGGAATTTCGCTGCAGCCCCCGAATTGGCGATATGTTGAATAACATCGCTTTCTAAGTGCAATTGCTTAACCGCAGACTCAAAAATCGCTAGCTGTTCTTTAGTTGAGTCAGAATCAACAGGTGGTGCTTGATAGTCTTTAGCTAGATGCGACATCACACCAACCAATTTTAAGTGTGGTAATTGAATAATCTTCTTCATATCAGAAACATCTCTCACGCCCATACGCCCCATGGCAGTTTCAATATTCAAATGTATTCCAATAGTAATATTCTTATGAAGCTTATTACTTAATTCAGCAGCAGTATTGGATAACATTTCAGCCTCTTCCACTGAACCAGCAACTTCTTCAACATTCCAATCGTTCGTTATCGCCTCGACTAATTCTGGTTTAGTCACAGGAGCTATTCGTATCAAGTGAATATTTTTCCCACTCGCCTTTATTTTTGGTGCAATTATTCTAAATTCACTGTTGTCAATTGCTGCAATATAATCTACATTAGCTTTAATAGTTTCATCAATTAAATTGGCAATTCCATGCCCATATGCATCAGATTTCATTACTGCACAAATTTTTACCTTTGGGCCAACCATTTCTCGAATATGTTTTAGATTACTTGCATATGCTTGTGGATCAATTTCTACATAATTAATTGGTTGTGATACAGTATTTGAAACTGCTGCAGAAGCAGATATATTTTGTACGCTAATATTTTGATCTGCAATTGCACCCGTGGATATACCTAGTGTCAAAAATAAATTAAGTAATAACGTTTTTTTATTCATAAATGCCAACTCCATAAAAAAGTTGTAGTATTGTATCACAATAAATATTCAACTTTCCAATCATTTATATCGCAAACATATAACAAACATTCTAAATAAAACAATAAACCACAAGGCTCAAAGATAGTTAGAATTTCGCTACTAAATTTTCAAAAAACAACTATTTTGGTTTTAGGCTAGGAGTAAAGACTTCGAGGAGCGGAATGTACACGAAAGTACATGAGCACCGCACAAGGATTTACGACAAAGCATAAGACCAAAAGATGCTGGTTTTTAGTGAATGTTTATAAATTTATGAATCTGGGTACTCACCCGCCAATTATTTGCCAAAGCTTGCTCAATACACAATTTGGTTGGCATTTCTTTACACGATAGCGGTTGCAACCAAATCAGCTCTGTATTAATCGCATATTGACTGAGTAATTGCTTAAGCTTAATTATATCAGCCATTTTACCGATTGGCATTTTAATTTCATTAGCGCGGACAACATTTTCCGCCAAAATTTGTTTGTGTCCTGGCATATCAATTTTAGGCGATAGCGTTACCCATGTTTTGTCACTCAGGCGTAAGGGTTCAGTCCCGCTGGTTTCAATTTGGGTAGTATAGCCTTGAGCATGCAAATCTTCTGTAATTGCACGCAAATCATACATCGCTGGTTCGCCACCTGTAAACACAATATGACGACAGGCGGGATATTTTTTGATTTGAAGCATAATTTCATCGGCACTAAAATAAGCCCAGCTAGCTGAATGTTCAAAGGTTTTTGCTACAACTAATTGCGTACTTTGTTGTGTCGCAGGATTTAATTCCCAAGTATGTTTGGTATCACAAAAAGCACAGCCAACCGCGCAGCCTTGCATACGAATAAATACCGACGGCAGTCCAGCAAAATTTGCTTCGCCCTGCAGACTATAAAAAATTTCGTTAATTGGATATTGCATAACTAGCACTACATTTAGAAGTTTCTTCCAGCGTTACTTCGCTGAGAGTTATAGGTAAACGCGCAAATAGTTGAGGTCCAACCGTTTCCACCAAATAACGCGCCAGATTTTCCGCAGTTGGATTATACGGGATACTCACTACTGATGAGTCTAATTTGAGTAATTCCGTAAACAATGGGTCTTGATCCCATAAAATCATTTTATGATCCCAGTTATCGTCTAGCCATTTGCAAAGTAATTCTTTAATTACCGAAAAATCAATCACTCTCCCAAGACTATCCAAATTCTCACTGCTACATTTAAGATGAAAAACATAGGAATGTCCATGAAGATTACGGCATTTACTTTCATGCTGATACACGCGATGTCCGCAATGAATTTCGTGCTTCCGTACGACTTGATATTTACCCATTAGTTTTACTCGCGATAGTTAGTTGGATCAGTGATATTGGCTGCAATAAAAGCCTCTTTGCGCTGACGGCAAGTGCCACAAACACCGCAATGCTCTTCGAGACCATCATAACAACTCCACGTTTTGGCAAAGGGAACATTAAGCTCCGCCCCGCGACGAATGATATCGGTCTTGCTCCAATTTAAAAATGGTGCAGATAAATTCAAATCTTCATGACGACTATCAATAGTTCCTAGACGTAGTGATAGATTCATCGCCAGGAAATAATCCGGACGGCAATCCGCGTAAACATAGTTATCACCCTTATGCGGTCCAAAGGCTAAAATTTCAGCATTCTGCGCGCAAGCAATAGTCCATGCCAAAGATAGCATCATGGTATTACGATTAGGCACTACAGTTACTAGCATATTTTCACGGGCATAATCTTGTTTAGGATTAGCCAAATCTGGATTAACCAGACTTGATTGCTGTAAAAATTGATGCATAAAAGACAGATTGATTATATGATGAGGTGCATTTAGCTCTTTCGCAATAAATGCCGCACTTTGTAATTCTTTGATGTGTTTCTGACCATAGTCAAAAGATACACAGATTAAATCATAGCCCTGACTCGCTAAATGGTAAGATAGCGTCGAGCTATCTAAACCACCAGAGAGAATTACTACCGCTTTTTTGTTCATTTTATTGCCTTATCAAGCGTAAATTAGGATAACTAGTTAATGGCTGACTCGCACGAATCGGATTAATATCCAAACCACCACGACGAGTAAAGCGCGCCATAACCGTTAGTTCATCTGGTGCACAAAATTTACTGATGTCATTAAAAATGCGCTCAACGCATTGCTCATGAAATTCGTTGTGATTACGAAAAGAAATTATATATCTAAGCAATGCCTCACGATCAATTTGCGCGCCTTGATACTCAATCATTAGCGTTGCCCAATCTGGTTGAAAAGTCACCAAACAGTTGGATTTTAACAAATTAGAATAAAGTTTTTCTTTCACCTGTTTATTTGGGTTAGCGGTAAGCAGTTGCGGATTAACCGTATAATCTGCAATCACAATATCCAAATCATCTAGACATTCCCCTGCAGGTTCGCTAATCGCGTATCCAGCATAATTTAGTTCATGCAATTCCACTTTAACCTGTGCATTAGCAGCTTGCGATAAATCTTTAGTTATAATCTCCACCAACTCTTCTTTACTGGCGAATTTATGATTATTGAAACTATTAAAATAGAGCTTCATCGATTTAGACTCGATAATGTTAGCACTAATTGCTGGAATATACATTACCGCGCAAGCAACCATCGGTTTACCCTTAGGATTTAACCATGATACTTCGTAGTGATTCCAGATATCAATACCATAAAAAGGTAAATTATTTTCATCAATTCCGATTTCATCACGTTTGATTTTACGTGCAATCGGAAATAATAATTCGGGAGTATATTCGCTAATATAAGCTGATTTCTGACCCAATGCTGAATTTTGAATATTCATATTGTATTTCCTAACTAATACTCGTAGTATTTGATTTTTGGACGCGAAGGATTGATAAAAAAAGACGACGCAGTGTAGCTAGAACTACATAAGGAGTCTTTTTTG
>ERZ650309.57-NODE-57-length-55455-cov-6.599296_pt1 | contig 55455 bp, 51 predicted proteins | sample MGYA00376245_ERZ650309 | MGnify/ENA primary metagenome ERZ650309 (study PRJEB26733, sample SAMN07839294) | wastewater metagenome | biome: urban; feature: wastewater treatment plant; material: waste water | place: USA: North Carolina | collected 2016-04-26 ... | reverse complement strand
GACAATACTATCAGAGCTCCTTTTTCAGGAAGAATTTATGAAGTTCCTGTTAAGTCTGGTCAATTAATAACCACTGGTATGCAGGCTTTTGGCCTCGGTGCATCACAACTATTTGAAGCATGGCTGGATATTGATGAAACAGATATAGGCATGATTGCCCGGGGGCAACAGGTTTTCATCAGCTTAGAAGCATATCCCGAAAAACCTATTCTCGCCAAGGTAAGAGAGATAGAGCCATCCCTCTCATCAGGCAATAAAACGGTTATTGTAAAAACCGATTTGCCTTCCAATGAATTGACTTATTTCTGTGGCATGAGTGCCGAGGCTAACATTACGGTAAGCATAAAAAAAAATGTATGGGTTGTACCCGCCGAATATATAGATGCTGAAAGTAGGATAACGCAAAAGGACCGCACAAAAAAGAAAGTACAAACGGGCATGCGCAATAAAGGATTCGTAGAAATCATTTCTGGTGTAGATGCCTCCACTGTCATAATAAAACCCTGATGTCATTATTTAAAAACATCATCCGAAAAAATCCAACAATGCGCATTGCGTTCACGCATTTAATAGCCAAGCGTAGGCAAACGATTGTGGCTATGTTGGGCGTTACTTTTGGCATAGCAGTTTTTATTTTTCAGGCAGGATTGATAACGGGTTTTCAAAGCACATTTATTGAACGCACTATAAATACAACAGCCAATATTCATATCTTTAATGAAGCAGACAAAAACAGAAAAAGCCTACTTGAAACGTATATGCCCAGTGATTCACAATGGGTGGTTGTCTATGGCCAAAAACCAAAGGCCATTAATAGCAAAATTAAAAATGCTGCATATATTTTACAGGATTTAGAGGCTCATCCCAATGTGTATGGCGTATCACCTTCCCTGAGTGGGCAGGTAATTTTTAAATCCGGTGTGGTACAAAAAGCCGGTTATGTAAATGGCATTAATGTAACACAGGAAGATCGCATTTTCAACCTCCAGCAATACATGAAATATGGCGATTTAAAAAAATTAGAAAGTGGCAGTAATGGTATTGTTATAGGTGTAGGTTTAGCCGATGCATTAGCAGTAGAAATAGGGGATGCTATCACATTAATTTCGCAGGATGGCGTGTCCATTAGTTTAAAGGTAGCGGGCATAAATGAAACAGGACTTACAGAAATAGATAAAGTAAGGGGCTTGGTAAAATTGAGTACTGCGCAAAAATTATTTAATAAAGATGCCAGTTATATTACAGATATCAATATCAAATTAAAGGATATTAGCACCAGCGAATCTGATGCACTATCATTTGAAAAAAAGTATGCATATCGGGCAGAAGATTGGAAGATAGCAAATGCAAATATTTTCAGCGTTTTTAAAGTACAAAATTTAGTAACTTATTTGGTAATTATTTCAATTCTTATTGTAAGTGGTTTTGGTATTTTTAATATACAAATGATGATCATTTATGAGAAGCTGGGGGATATAGCCATCTTAAAAGCTTTGGGATACAAGGACAGGGATATCAAGCGGATATTTCTTACCGAGTCATTGGTTATTGGATTTATTGGAGGATTACTTGGTCTGGGTTTGGGATATATTGTAACGAGTATCATTGGCAGTATTCCATTAAACATAAAGGGGTTTGTGAGTATGGAGTATTTGGCATTTAATAAAGATCCATTATTCTTTGTATTAGCTTTTGCTTTTGGTCTTGCGGCCACTTCTCTGGCAGGCTATATACCAGCACGCAAAGCCAGTCGCATAGACCCGGTAGATATCATCCGTGGTAAATGATGAACGTCATAAAGTATGAACAACACAGTACAGAAAAATATTGATAGCACACCAATTATAGAAACCATCAATCTTGATAAATACTTCTATGAGCCGGAAAAATTTCAGGTGCTGCGCAATGTAAATCTACAGCTCTTTAAAAATGAGTTTACTTGCTTAGTGGGTGCATCTGGTAGTGGCAAGAGTACCCTGCTCTATCTGCTTTCTACGCTGGATACTAATTATGATGGAGATATAAAACTTGATGGTATTGTATTAAAGTCATTGTCAAAAAATCAATTGGCTTCGCTGCGCAATGAAAAGATTGGTTTTGTATTTCAATTCCACTATTTGTTGCCCGAGTTTACAGTATTGGATAATGTAAAGCTACCTGCCATAAAACTGGGTAAGTATAGTGAGGAAGAAATAGAACTACATGCTTTTGAAAAATTAGAAGTGCTGGGCTTAAAGGATCAGGCTTTAAAAAGAGCCAACAAACTTAGTGGTGGCCAGCAGCAGCGAGTGGCCATAGCCAGGGCTTTAATCAATAATCCTGAAATTATTTTTGGTGATGAGCCTACCGGCAATTTGGATTCAAAAAACACAATGAATGTTTTAGCCATTTTGAAGGAGTTAAAAAGTAGCTTACACCAATCCATCATGATTGTAACACACGATATGAATTTTGCCAATGGTGGAGATAGGATTATTACATTCAAAGATGGGGAAATAGTTGAAGATAAACGGCTGATATGATAGGATATAAACAATGAATATCTTGGTATTTAGAAACCATTCTTCAATATGTCAGCTACAAATTGATATAGATTAAATTGGCTATTGGTTATTGATTTTTCAATATGATGGTGCAGTTCTTTTTTATTAAGCGGATACATTCTTTTGGCTTGTAAAAGCTGCCAAGCTTTTTCTGTAAGCAACCAATTTTTTCTCTCCTTTATCACATTTAGTTGCTGGTGCTGCTGGATAGCCGAAATTAATTCAGAAGTACCCTCATACCTGCTTGCAATTGTTTTAATAATAGGTATTTCAAATTTTTTTGTACTGAATGCCGGAGCCAGCATCATGCGTAGATTTTTTGTGAATTTTGCAGCATCTGGCCTATCGGATTTGTTGACAACAAAAATATCCGCTATCTCCATTAAGCCAGCTTTCATAGTTTGCACTTCGTCTCCGGCTTCTGGTACAAGCACCACAATCGTAGTATCAGACAAACCGGCTATTTCAACCTCACTCTGCCCTACACCCACTGTTTCAATTAATATCTCGTCAAAACCTGCCACTTTCAGTACTTCCGATATTTCTATCACTTTTGGATTAAGTCCACCTAAACTACCCCTACTGGATAGTGAACGAATAAATACATTAGGGTGGGTGTACCAGTCACTCATACGAATGCGATCTCCCAATAAAGCGCCATAATTAAATGGAGAAGAAGGATCAATACAAAGAATAGCAACCGTTTTACCTTGGGATACCCATTCTTTAATTATAGCATCTACCAGTGTGCTTTTGCCAGCCCCTGGAGGTCCAGTAATTCCGGTAATTTTTTGCAGAGCCGTTGGCAATGATTTTAAAAATGAGTCATAACCTGCTATTTCATTTTCGACTAAGGAAATGCATCTACTGAGCGATCTGATCTTACCTTGCCGAACTTCATTATATAACTGCTGCCACATCAATCAAAGAAAATCAATTATTTGGTTTTGCAAAAAATGGATCTAAAATAGTTAAAAAAAACCCGCTATTAAATAGCGGGTTCTTATGTAATTTATATAAAGCTTACTTTAATTTCCTTTCATCGGAAACAGTAAGTTTATGACGTCCTTTTTTACGACGACTTGCCAATACCTTTCGTCCGTTTGCAGTTTCCATGCGCTTTCTAAAGCCATGTACTGATTTTCGGCGGCGATTGTGTGGCTGAAATGTACGTTTCATAATTTTTTATTTGCTTACTGAAAAAATATTTTCCTGTTATCAAGTGGCGGTCACCATAACGCCTACCGGTGAAAGGGCGGCAAAAATAGGGAAATGAATCTATCTTTTTCATTGCGCATAGCAAATACTACTTTTTCTACCAATTTAGGAATCGATTCTGAGGGTATTTTAAGTATTGTTAGGACATTTTTGTAGTAATAACTACCTGCTACATTGGTCATCAAAAGGGTATTCGTGGTATTTCACTAATTACATTTGTACCCATGAAAAAAGCAAATCGCATGGTACCAGGAGCCACTCCTGTGTACTTAGAAGGACCAAAAAGCCGTAGCTTTGAAATTGGTTTTTTATATAGGGTGATAAGTCAGTTTTTAATGGGATTTAGAAAATTACATTTTTTAGGCCCTTGCATTACCGTTTTTGGCTCTGCCAGATTTAAAGAAAATCATACATGGTATGAAGCAGCAAAATTATTTGGAAGTCGCATTGCTGATCTTGGTTTTGTAACTATGACCGGTGGTGGCCCCGGCATAATGGAAGCCGCAAACCGTGGTGCTTTTGAAAATAAAGGAATGTCTGTGGGGTGCAATATTATCTTGCCATTTGAGCAGCAAGCCAACCCATATTTACATGTTAATCTTTCATTTGAGCATTTTTTTGTACGCAAAGTGTTACTTACAAAATATTCCTATGCCTTCATTATTATGCCGGGTGGCTTTGGCACAATGGATGAATTTTTTGAAACGCTTACATTGGTACAAACTAAAACTATGACAAAGTTTCCCATAGTACTTTTTGGTAAAGATTATTACAAAGGTCTGTGGGATTATATAGATTATATGGTTGATGCTGGCACCATCAGTAGGGAAGACCTCAAGCTTGTTTTACTTACAGATGATATAGATGAAGCTATGGATCATATTAAACAATTTATTGGTGATAACTTCACTTTAAAACCACGCAAACGATTATGGTGGCTTTTTGAAAAAAAATAAGTTGCAATGTGGCACACATCGGGTATGTTTACTTAGTCCCTAATTTTACAGCCATATAAAATTTTATGCTTAAAAGAAAATGGTTTCGCTTTTTGTTGGGATTTGTGGCTTTGCTATGTATCGTTTATTTACTAGGTCCAAATCCTAAATCTCCTCTTTACAATGCTACATTGCCGCAAGTACCAGCCTCTGCAACTGATCTTACAAATTATATAATAGCACATGAGGCTGCACACCATATTAAACCAAACAACGAAGCAAGAATTGTTTGGTTTAATGATTCATTGCGCAGCAAAACAGAATATGCCATAGTTTATTTGCATGGCTTTTCTGCCAGTCAGGAAGAGGGCGCCCCTATACATAAAAACATAGCAAAAACATTTGGATGCAATCTTTATTTAAGTCGCTTGGCGGAGCATGGTATTGATACCAGCGTGGACCTTATCAATATTACGCCTGATAAATATTGGGAATCTGCAAAAGAGGCTTTACAAATAGGAAAACAACTTGGCAACAAAGTAATTTTAATGGCAACAAGCACTGGAGGCAGTCAGGCATTACAGTTAGCAGCTACATATCCAAATGATGTAGCATCGCTTGTATTATTAAGTCCAAATATTGCAATCAATAATGACAAAGCATACCTGCTGAATAATCCATGGGGTTTACAAATTGCCAGGGCGGTAACCGGTAGTAATAATGTAACCGCACAAGATACACGGAGTATCTATAAACAATACTGGAATTATACATATCCCTTAGAAGCTACTGTACAATTACAAGAAATGCTGGAAACTACTATGACTCCGGAAACATTCTCAAAAGTAAAAGCTCCATTATTGTTGTTGTATTATTATAAAGATGAAATACATCAGGATAGTGTTGTAAGTGTACCTGCCATGCTCAACATGTACGCTTCTGTTTCTACGCCAGATTCTTTAAAAGTAAAACAGGCACTGCCCAATACTGGAAATCATGTAATTGGTAGTTATATAAAATCGAATGATCTAATGAGTGTGCAATCTGCCATAACAGCATTTATGAGCGGCGTACTTCATATTTCATCTCTTCAAACCGAGTCAGTGTCCATTTCATTAAAATAAAAAATTGAGTCATTAACAATTAGCATTTTTTTACTGCTTCATTTGTTAAAGGCTTTATTAAATGTTAAACCATAATAACTCTTACCATTACCTTTAAACCCTGTTATAAAAAACAGGTTAATAGAAATCCGAAAATATATATATGGAACAAAAAATTTTTAAAGTATTGTTATGTGAAGATGATCAAAATCTAGGAATGGTTTTGAAAAATTTTCTTGAATTGCATGACTTTGATGTAACCTTAGAACGTGATGGCCGCTTGGGTCTTGCAGCATTTCAGCGGGAAACATTTGACATTTGTTTATTAGATGTAATGATGCCCCAAATGGATGGATTTACACTTGCTGAGGAAATAAGAGATATCAATAATGATGTGCCTCTCTTTTTTATAACAGCCAAAACATTAAAAGAAGATGTCGTAAAAGGATATCAACTGGGCGCTGATGATTATATAACCAAACCATTTGACAGCCAAGTCTTGCTCTCAAAAATTACTCAAGCGGTGCTTCGCAATGAAGAGCTGAATAGAGAGGTAGAAAATAAAGAATATGAGCTTGGAGATATTTTAATCAGTCCTAAAAGAAAATTGTTGCAATATAAAGATGGTACTACCATAGAACTATCGCCAAAAGAAGTAAAGCTTGCACGTGTTTTATTGGAAAGTCTAAATGAACTGGTACCTCGGGAAAAAGCACTGAAAAAAATATGGGGCAGCGATACTTATTTCAATGGCCGCAGTATGGATGTATATATTGTAAGATTGAGAAAGTATTTAAGGCCAGAGCCACGTTTACAAATTGTAAATGTACATGGCACCGGTTTTAAACTCATGTTCTATGAAAATACTACAGAACAACAATAAAAATAGTAAAATATTCATTATCAAAAGCCCCACAGCAATGGGGCTTTTGATTTTTAAGAACTATCACAATCTGTACATCTATTTTTATTTCACATCAAAGTCAATCACCACTTTCTCTGTAAGTGGATGGCTTTGGCAAGTAAGTATATAGCCCTGTTCTATTTCATCATGTTCAAGACCATAATTTACATCCATCTCCACTTCGCCATTGATGAGTTTTGCTTTGCAAGTGCAGCATACACCGCCTTTGCAAGCAAATGGTAAATCGGCACCCTGCCTAAGCGCAGCATCTAAAATACTATCACTGTCAAAGGGTAAGTTAAATGAAAAACCACGCCCATCTAATTGGATAGTAATTTCGCTGGAAGGTCCTTCCTGATTTACTTTTTGATGGGCAATTTTTTTCTTTAGGGCAGCTTGTGTAGTAAATAATTCAAAATGAATTTTTGATTTTTCTACTCCTGTTTCTTGTAAAAAATCTCGTACAGAAAATATCATTTCCTCGGGCCCACAAATGTAATAAGCAGCAGCTTGTAGTGGCAGTAGTGCAGAAGAAAGAGACTCGCATTTTGCGGTATCAATTCTTCCTTGATTGATTGGAGTCAGGGTTTTTTCTCTGCTGAGCACATGCACAATCTGCACCCTTCCCATATACTTATTTTTAAGGGCTTCAATCTCCTCTTTAAATATGATGCTTTGTCTGTTTTTATTGCCATATATTAATGTAAAGTGGCTTTGCTCATGATTGGCTAAAACCGTTTTCATGATACTCAATATAGGGGTGATGCCGCTGCCTGCGGCAATGCCTACATAGTTGGCGGCATGGATGGTGTCTTTAAGCAAAAAATTCCCCGCAGGGGGCATTACCTCTAAATCATCCCCGGCTTTTAAATGTTCATTTGCCCATGTTGAAAAAGCACCATGCTCCATTTTTTTAATAGCAATGCGCATTTCATTTTCGAACGGCGCACTGCATAAAGAATAGCTTCTGCGCAGGTCTTTACCATCTATTATCTTTCTAAGTGTTAGATGTTGACCAGGTTGGTATTGAAAGGTTGATTGTAAAGATTCTGGTATATCCAAAACTATGGATACACAATCAGTTGTTTCTGTTTTTACTTCTTTTACACGCAGTGTTTCAAAATGCAGTGACATATTGGGCTATTACTTTTTTAGTCCTTTAATAAAAATGGTTAACATATTATTTTCGAGTGATTCGGCAGAAATTTTTTCTGTACTTCTATGCCAACTTTCTACACCTGTAATAGCATGTAGCAATATCAATACAGCAGTAGATGCATCTATTTGCTGTATTTCTCCATTGTCAATACCTGATTGTATAATGGCGGCAAAACTCTTTCTATAATCTCTGCGCTGGTTTCTATAATTGGTCAGATAGGGCTCGGTTAAATGCTTCCATTCTCTGTCGGTTACATATACTTCTTCATAGTTTGAAATAATCTGATTGATATGAAAACGAATGAGTCTTTCAATTTTTTCAATTGGTCTTTCTCCAGACTTTTCTACTTCATGCAAATGCTCCCAATATAAATTGGCAGTATCAAAACAGATATCATGCAAAAGCTCTGTTTTACTACGAATATGATTATACAAACTTGCAGCTTCTACACCTACCTGACTGGCCAGATCTCTCATACTGGCACTTTTATATCCTTTTTCATGAAATAAATATGCCGCCGCTTTCAAGATAACTTCCTTTCTACTTTTATCTTTTTCAGTTTGTATTCTAGCCATGAAGCAAAAATAAGACAATGCTATTATTTGACAGTGCGTCCTTTCCATTGGTAGCTGCCAAACCTGCCGAGCCAGCCCGCTATAACGGTATATGTTATATGTACGGGTTGAAATAATAAAAATAGGGGCATCATTTTTTGCAATTTGTAGAATCGTGCTACGCTGTTCATAAATGCCCACTCCACAACTGTTTTAGCAATTACAAAAATGATGAACCATAGTAATGATGAAATATCAAAAACAGTAAGTAGTAAAAAACTTAAGATAAAAAGATTTGTAAAATAGACCAAGAGCAACACATAAAATATACGTTTATCCTTATAACTGCTTGCCTTGCTGGCCCAGCGTATGCGCTGATTGATGAATGATGTCCAATTGGGCATTGGTGCTGTTTGAACAATGGCATCACTGCTAAATAAATAGCCACAACTATTTTGATATGCCTGCTGAATTTTATACATCAACAGCATGTCATCCCCACTGGCAATATCATCCACACCTGCAAAACCATTTACTGAATGAAATGCTTCTTTTTCATAACACAAATTTGCACCATTGCACATGCTATGAAAACCCGCTGAAACCGAAGCGGCAGTAATGCCTTGCAAACTCAGAAAATCTAAACATTGGAATGCCTGTAGTGCTGAACCATTGTAGGTAAACATAACCGGCGCCGCCACTAATTTAGTATGATGTTGTTGCAAATAGTTATCAAAATTTTCTAACCATTTATTGGGCACCATGCAATCTGCATCTGTTGTAATAATCCACTCATAAGTACTCTGCGCTATACCTGTTTCTATTGCCTTTTTTTTATAAGAGTTGATTGGTGAAGAAATCCAATGTGCCAGTCTGACAATATGGAGGTTGCTATATTTTTCTTTTAAACGGGTTACAATAGCAGCAGTGGAATCCGTAGAAAAATCATCCACTACAATTACTTCAAATAAATCTGTTGGATAAGGATTTGCCATAATGGACTCTATACATGTGGCAATTTGTGCAGCTTCATTTCGAGCAGGTATAATGATGCTAAATTTATTTTTAAAAACAATAGCACTATTGTTTACGGTGAAGGGTTTCAGCTTTTCAAACCATCGATAATATAGAAATATGAGCAATGCATAGCAGCATAGCAATGCTGATGTAATGTAAATCCATACCGTGATAAAGCTCATTTCGCAAAGAAAGGGGAATAGGTATTTGTAGCCGAATGATTTTATTGTTGGAAAAAAGCTGCCAGTTGCGCAGCATACTTTTCTTTTATCAATTGATGACTGGCTTCCAATTCTTCAATTTCGATATTGGCTACATTCCGCAAAGCGGCACTTCTTTTTTTCAAAATGATTGGATCATATTTTCCATAAACCAAGGTAAGTTTAGTTCCATCCTGCTCACACAATTTCTTAATTTTATTGGTGTTTGCTTTGAATCTGCGCATGGTGGTCCATCGGAGATACAACAATTTTCTTTCTTCCTCATTTTCCAAATATCGTTTGGCAAACTTGAGCAATGTGCCCGGTAGTAATCCCAACTTTTCTATGGGCTTCATAAGTAGAAAAACCCATCCAGGTTGATTCATGGTGTATTTGAACAATGCATTTCCAATTATAGTTTGTGTGGCTAAATAATACCAAGGGTTTACCCGCAATCCATCCGGTGCCATTAACACCGCTTCTGAAAATGGCAATAATTTTTCACCCAATAAATGAAAGCCAATACGCCCTCCCATACTAAATGCTGATAGGGAAAATTGGCTGTACTTATTTTGTTTTTCTTTTGATACAACTGTAATAATTTCTTGAATAATCTGTGACCACTCATGTGGAATTAGATCTAATGATTCCTCCCAAACGGTGCCCTGATGAAATGGAAATGCAATAGAAACAATGGTATATCTTTCTGATAAATGAGGGTAGAGAATTTTAAATTGGTTGCTTTCTTCGCCGTATCCTTGAAAACAAATCAAAAGCCTTTTGCCACTTCCATATACGAAGTACCCAATTTTGGAATTCTTGTATTTTATTTGTTTGAAAAGCTCCTCCATCAGCTGCAAATTTCGTTTTAACAGGGTTTAAAAAAATTTTCTTGGCAATTTCTATGAAAAACCACAGTTTTGCAATTTAGTTGTTTAAACAACAGTATGTCAAGCAACCATTTTAAAAGAGGGGAATTATATAGTATGCTCAATGGCATTGCCAGCTTGGCACTGGTGCGTCGTATGCAAAAAAATTTTAGGGCGGCAGGTCTTGAAATAACTATTGAGCAATGGGGCATCTTATACCATTTATGGAAAGAAGATGAACTCAGTCAGCAAGAATTATGTATCAGGAGTTTCAAAGATAAACCCAGTATAACAAGGTTAGTAGATAATCTGGAAAAGCAAAAATTCGTAGAAAGGAAAGGGTCTGAAACGGATAGAAGAATTAATAAAATTTGTTTAACAGAAAGTGGCAAAAACTTACAAGATCAGACCATCGAAATAGCCAATCAAACAATGGATGAAGCACTTGTGGGTGTGCATAAAGAGGATATTGAAACAGTAAGAATGGTTTTGCAAACAGTATATAATAACCTTAACCCTGAACCGGTTAAATTGAATTAGTTTTTAAAAATTTATAATGCTCAAATAATAATGCGATGGAAACAATAACTTCAAATGCTGCAATTTTAAAAGGAGGTGAGTGGCTAACAAAAACTAGTACACCTTTTGATATTTTTACTCCCGAAGATTTTTCTGAAGAACAGGAAATGGTGATGGATATGTGTCATCAGTTTCTAAAAACAGAAGTATATCCTGTGGTGGATCGTTTGGATAAATTAGAGCCCGGTCTAATGTTGAATCTGCTTGCAAAAGCAGGTGAGCAAGGACTTTTGGGTACAGCATTTCCAGAAGCATTTGGAGGGTTAGGAAAGGACTTTGTAACCTCCACAATTATCAATGAAGGATTAGGTGCAGGTCATTCATTTTCAGTGGCCATTGCTGCACATACCGGTATTGGTTCATTGCCAATTCTTTACTTTGGTAATGATGAGCAAAGAAATAAATACATACCAAAATTAGCCAGTGGCGAATGGAAGGGTGCTTATGGATTAACTGAGCCAAACAGTGGCAGTGATGCGCTTGGCGCTAAAACAAGTGCTACTCTGAGTGCTGATGGCAGTCACTATTTATTGAATGGTCAAAAATGTTGGATAACCAATGGTGGCTTTGCAGATGTATTTATTGTTTTTGCAAAAATAGATGGAGATAAATTTACAGCATTTATAGTTGAAAAAGGCTATGAGGGTTTTACACAAGGGCCGGAAGAACACAAGATGGGGATTAAAGGATCATCCACAGTTCAATTATATTTTCAAGACTGCAAAGTGCCAAAGGAAAATATATTGGGAGAAATTGGAAAAGGGCATGTTATTGCTTTCAATATTTTAAATATAGGCAGGCTAAAGCTATGTGCTGCTACACAAGGAGGCACAAAGCAAGCTATAAATAATTCTGTACAATATGCTATAACCCGTGAGCAGTTTAAAACACCGATTGCCAACTTTGGAGCTATCAAACATAAATTAGCAGAAATGGCCATTAGGGCCTGGGTTTGCGAAAGCGCATTGTATCGTACTGCTAAATTAATTGAAGATCAGGAAGCAGCAATGTTAGCAGAAGGCAAACCATTTGCCGATGCTTTACTTGGAGCAGCTGAGGAATATGCCATAGAGTGTGCAATGCTTAAAGTGGTGGGCAGCGAAGTACTCGATTTTGTGGTGGATGAAGGTGTGCAAATACATGGTGGAAATGGATTTAGTGATGAATACAATATATCCCGTGCATACAGAGATAGCCGCATCAACAGGATTTATGAAGGTACCAATGAAATCAATCGCTTACTCACTTTAGATATGACTTTGAAGCGTGCCATGAAAGGGCGCTTAGACTTGATGGGTCCTGCCATGTCAGTTGCAAAAGAACTGATGAGCATTCCCGATTTTGGTGCTGGTGATGATGATGATGTTTATGCGAATGATAAAAAAGCAATTGCCAATTTTAAGAAAGCTATTTTATTGGTGGCAGGTGCGGCAGTTCAAAAACTGATGATGAATTTAGACAAAGAGCAAGAAATATTAATGAACATTGCGGATATGGCTATTGACACCTATCATGCTGAATCGGCTTTGCTACGTGCCATGAAGATTGCAGATAAACAAGGTGCTCAAGCAGCGGCCATCTATCTTGATATAGCTCGTAGTTTTATTTATGATGCTGCAGATAGAATGAATAAAAATGGCAGAGATGCGCTCAATAGTTTTGCCGAAGGCGATGAACTACGTATGATGCTAATTGGAATAAAGCGGTTTACAAAAACCGAACCCTTTAATATCAAAGATGCAAGAAGAAGAATATCAGGAAAAATGATTGAGGCGGGGAGTTATTGTTTTTAGTGCTACTCGGTGAGTGATGAATATTATTACTTAAAACAAAAGAGGCCAATTGTCCATTGGCCTCTTTTGTTTTTTATAGAAATATATTAATTGCCATACTCACTCAAGAATTTAATACGCATCAATTTTAATTGCTCGTATTCAAAACCACTACCTGCCAATTCTTCGTGTGCTGCTTCTAGTGAAGATGTTTCACAATTTTTAAAATAGTCCATTATTTCATCCTGATCATCTTCGTCCAGCATGCTTTCTACTGCGTAAGTAAGATTAAGTCTTGTGCCACTGGCTACGATGGTTTCCATTTCTTCAAGTAATTCATCTAACTGCAAATCCTTATTTCTTGCAATGGTTTCTAATGGTATTTTCTTATCTACATTTTGAATAATATAAATCTTATTACTACTTTTATTCACCACGGACTTCATAATAAAGTCATCCGGTTTTTCTATTTCATTTTCTTCTACATATTGTGTAATAAGCTCAACAAATGGTTTACCATATTTTAGTGCTTTGCCCTTACTTACACCCTGACATTTCTCTAACTCTGCCATTGAAGTAGGATAGAGTGTTGCCATATCCTGCAAACTGCTTTCTAAAAATATTACAAACGGTGGTAGTTTCTTTTTCTTACCTTCTTGGTGTCTCAATTCTTTGAGCATAGTAAGCAATCTATCATCAGCTGCTGCACTTCCGCCTGTGGTGCTATCACCTTCGTCATCATCATAATCTGATTCTTCATAGATATTATTAAGCACAATTTTAAATGAAGTTGGCTTTTTGATGAATGCCTCACTTTGTGGAGAGAACTTTAAAAGACCATATTCTTCAATATCTTTTCTGATAAGATTTGCCAGTAGCATTTGACGGATAAGGCTATTCCAGAAATGTTCATCCCTATCACTTCCAATACCAAACTCCTCAAAATGCTCATGTCTAAACATGTTTACCTGAGGTGTAAGTTTTCCTATAATAATGTTTATAGTATATTCAATAGGAAACTTCTCATCTAATCTTTTAACTACTTTAAATACTTTTAATACATCGTCCTTGGCTTCTATTAATTCTTTCGGATTACAGTTATCACAGCCTCCAGTTCCTTTGCAACCATTTGTATCCCACTCTTCCCCAAAATAATGTAGTAATATTTTTCTACGACACACGGCACTTTCGGCAAATGCAACTGTTTCGCTAATCAATTGTGCTCCTACTTCTCTTTCACTCAGTGGCTTATCCCGCATTAAATGCTCCAGCTTAGAAACATCTTTATGGCTATAATACAAAACACATTTTCCTTCCAGTCCATCTCTACCAGCTCTACCCGTTTCCTGATAATAATTTTCTATAGACTTTGGAATATTATAGTGTATTACAAATCGGATATCCGGTTTATCAATACCCATTCCAAATGCAATAGTGGCTACTATAACTTGAACATCTTCATTTAAAAATAAATCTTGTCTGTCTGCTCTCAGTTTTGAATCGAGGCCGGCATGGTAAGCAACTGCTTTAATATTATTTGCTACTAAAATATCTGCAAGTTCTTCTGTAGTTTTACGATTGAGCGTGTATATAATTCCACTCTTTCCTGGCATTTGAGTAATAAAACGCACAAGGCTTTTAATGGTCTGATCCTTCTTTACTTTTGGTTGTATTTCATAATAAAGGTTAGGCCTATTAAAGGATGATATAAAAACTTTTGGCTCTCTAAGGCCCATATTTTTTATTATATCACTTTGTACTTTTGGTGTGGCTGTAGCAGTCAAAGCCATCATTGGTTTATCTGGATTAATGGAAATCATCATTTCTCTGAGTCGCCTATACTCTGGTCTGAAATCATGACCCCATTCTGAAATACAATGGGCTTCATCTACGGCAAAGAATGAAACATTCAAATCACTAAAAAATTCCAGATTTTCTTGTTTGGTCAAAGTTTCCGGGGCCACATACAATAGCTTAGTTTTGCCAGACTTTAAATCATCTTTTACTTCTTTTATTTGTCCTTTATTGAGCGATGAGTTTAAAAAATGTGCTACATTATCTTTTTCACTATAACCCCTTACTAAATCAACTTGATTTTTCATAAGTGCTATCAAGGGGCTAACAATAATTGCACATCCAGGTAAAATCATTGCTGGTAGCTGGTAACAAAGGCTTTTTCCACCACCGGTGGGCATTATTACGAAAGTATCTTCTCCACTTAGTAAATTTCTGATAGCCGCCTCCTGTGTACCTTTAAATTTTTCAAAACCAAAATACTCATGTAAGCCTTCCATTAAGTTTACATCACCATCTAATAACGGACCTTGCGATTTACCTACTTTTAGTGTGGAAGATTTTATTGTTTTCTTTACGGTTTTTTTTACTACCGTTCTATTAATCATTGCCATAATACATCACAGTTCTCTCTTTTTCTGTTTATGTCTGGTAGGAAAAATATTTGACCAGTCCAGCAGTAAACGCCTTTATTTATATTTTATTTTTTCCGCTAAAGCCTAACAAATATATACAAAGAATAGATAAAAAAATTGCAGTCTTTTAAAAAACAAATAAAACCTACAACTTTGCGTAGCTTTTTATATGATTAGTATTAAACAAATTGCATTATCCACCATTCAGTTAGAAGCAGATTCAGTTAAAGGGTTATTAAATTTTATTGATGATGACTTTGAAAAAGCGGTTAATCTCATTCACCAAACTAAGGGTAGAGTTGTTGTAACCGGTATTGGCAAAAGCGCCATCATTGCTCAAAAGATTGTAGCAACTTTAAATTCTACAGGTACACCTTCTCTTTTTATGCATGCTGCAGACGCCATTCATGGGGATTTGGGTATGATACAACCTGATGATATCGTTTTATTAATTAGCAAAAGTGGTGAGAGTAGTGAAATAAAAGTATTAATTCCTCTCATAAAAGGATTTGGTAATTTACTGATAGGGATGGTAGGGCAAATTGAAAGCACACTTGCCAAGCAATCGGATATCGTATTAAACACAACAGTAAGTCAGGAAGCCTGTCCAAATAACCTTGCACCTACTAGTAGTACCACTGCACAAATGGTAATGGGCGATGCTTTGGCTGTATGCCTTATGAATTTAAAAGGATTTACAGGAAATGATTTTGCAAAATATCATCCAGGTGGTAATTTAGGAAAAAGACTTTATTTGAGGGTTGATGACATATATGTAAATAATCAACGACCAGTTGTATTAATAGATGATAATATTCGCAAAATTATTTTGGAAATTTCCAGGGCTCGTTTGGGTGCCACTGCTGTGATGGAAAATGAGGTATTGGTGGGAATTATTACAGATGGGGATATTAGGCGTTTGTTAGAAACAAAGGATGATTTACAAGAAATAAGAGCAGGAGAAATTTGTATAAAAAATGCCAAATCTATTTCTCCTGATGCATTAGCCGCAGAGGCTTTACAAGAAATGAGACAATCAGATATTAACCAACTTTTAGTCGTAAATAACACAGGTAAATATCTTGGAATGATACATTTGCATGACTTAATAAGAGAAGGAATTATTTAAAATAAATATGCATAAACATCAATATGTGGCCATCTTGGCGGGGGGGTTAGGTACACGATTCTGGCCAAAAAGCAGAAGCTCCAATCCCAAACAATTTTTGGATATTTTAGGTTCAGGAAAATCTTTATTACAATCTACTTACGATCGCTATAAAAAATTCATATATAGTGAAAATATCTACGTAGTTACAACAGTAGAATATGAGGAACACGTAAAGCAACATTTACCGCATTTACCCCCTCAAAATATAATATGTGAACCCAGTCGTAAAAATACTGCACCTTGTATTGCATTGATGGCTGCAAAACTTTTTCAAAAGGATAATAAAGCTACTTTTATGGTGGCCCCAAGTGACCATTTGGTTACTGATGAAGAAACTTTTAAAGATGTGGCATTACAGGCATTTGATTTTGCTCAAAAAAATGATGCTTTTGTAACTTTAGGTATAAAACCAACATATCCAAACACAGGATATGGTTACATACAATACGATGTAAATACAAAGGAAAATGAAAATATCTTCAAAATAAAAACATTTACTGAAAAGCCAGATATTACCTTGGCCCTAACCTTTGTTCGTAGTGGAGAATTTTTATGGAATGCTGGCATTTTTGCCTGGAAGGCAGAAAATATATTAACTGCCTTTGAAAAATATCAGCCAGAAATGTATGAACTATTCATGTCAGAAATTGCTGCATACAATACACCCACAGAAAAGAAAGCCATTCAGAAAATTTATCCCTTATGTACAAATATTTCTATTGACTATGCTATCATGGAGCATGCAAAAAATGTTTTTGTAATACCCTGCAGTGTAGGCTGGAGTGATTTAGGTAATTGGAAAAGTGCTTATGAAAACATGGATAAAGATTATTTAGAAAATGCTGTTAAGGGTAATAATGTAATCGTATTTGATGCTAATAAAAATATGATTGATGTGCCTACTGATAAAATGGTAGTAATACAGGGCTTGGATGACTATATTATTGTGGATACAAATGATGTATTAATCATCTGTAAAAAAGATAATGAGCAACAAATCAAAGAATATATGGCAGAAGTAAAACGGAATACGGGAGACAAATTCATATAAGTCAGCCCATCATTTCAAGCATATCCAGAATGTAAATTTTTATAAATAATATTTATCCTCCTAAACCCGCAGCTTTACTTATTTCCAGCATCCGCTGTATGGGCTTAAGTGCTGCAAGGCGAAGTGATTCATCCATAGTTATTTCTGGCAGTTCAAACTTCATACATAGATATATTTTTTCTAATGTATTCAGCTTCATGTGTGGACAATCATTACAGGCACAACTATTATTTGGTGGTGCTGGTATCAGCGTTTTTGTAGGAGCATCTTTTTGCATTTGATACAAAATGCCAGTTTCAGTTGCTACTATAAATTCTTTTGCATCATCCTTTACGACATATTTTAAAAGCTGAGAAGTGCTGCCAATAAAATCAGCCTGCTGAAGTATTGGATCCTCACACTCAGGATGTGCTATCAGTTTGGCCTTAGGATGCCTCGTTTTTAACCGAATTATTTTTTCAAGACTAAATATCTCATGAACCATACATGCGCCATTCCAGAGCAGCATATTGCGTCCTGATTTTTTATTGAGCCATGCTCCTAAGTTTTTATCTGGTGCAAAAATGATTGGAGTAGAAGCAGGCACACTTTCTATAATTTTTTCTGCATTGCTACTTGTACAGATAATATCACTCATCCCTTTAATGTCGGCACTACAGTTTATATATGAAATAACTATATGATCAGGGTGAGCATCTTTAAAAGCTTTAAAGGCTGGTGCAGGTGCACTATCAGCCAAACTACATCCTGCATTAAGATCTGGTAATACTACTTTTCTGGATGGATTTAAAATTTTTGCAGTTTCAGCCATAAAATGTACACCGGCAAATACAATCATATCAGCCTTCGTTTGCTCCGCTTGCTGAGCTAACCCTAAACTATCTCCAATATAATCTGCCACATCCTGTATATCCGGCTCTTGATAATAATGTGCCAACACTATAGCATTCTTTTCTTTTTTCAATACTTCTATTTCGTGAAAAAGATCTAGTCCAGGCTCTATATCCAAATCTAAAAATCCTGTCTCTGAAAGTCGGCTGCCAGCATTGTGTATATTAAGCATAATAATTATTTAATATTTATTTATATAAAACACTTACTATTATTAGGAGTGTGTATATCTGGAAAACTTAGTTATACACTTTCTGCAAATTTAGGTTCCCCCATATTATACACATCTCTTTAATGTTTATTCACTTGAACGAAGACCTATAATACTGTAGATTTTGAATTTTATTAAGACCTGTTAAATACTTTCTTACACATTTACCCATATGGGTTTTGCACAGGTATTCACGTTAATCACAGTATTAAAACTTAGTGTATAAATTGGTCATCATTTGGGTATTTACAAAAAGCGAGTAACTTATTCTTTTTTAATCCAGATTAATAATAGTCAAAAACTGGATTTACAAACATAAAAATGATGTTATATACAACCCTATGTGAAATAATGTTTCACTTCTGCCCAGCATTGAATTTTAATTGTTTCATCAAGCTACAAATTATATTTTTCCATCTCCTGACATACAAATTCCATTAACGGTTTTATATGTGCAGGACTAAAATCAAATTTTAAACCCGCTGCTTCGTACAACTCAGGAAGTGTCTTTGTGCCACCCAAAGAAAGTGCCTTGATATAATGTTGTAAAGCCAAACTTTTATCCTGCTTAAACTGCTTCCATAAGCCAATAGCACCTAGCTGAGCTATTCCATATTCAATATAATAAAAAGGTACTTCAAAAATATGAAGTTGTCTTTGCCAGCTACTTTCTCTATATTTTTCTAACCCTGTAATATCAATTTCATCAGTTGAAAATTCGCTTAATATTTCTGTCCATTTATCTGATCTTTCAGATAATGTGTGCATTGGATTTTCATATACCCAGTGTTGAAATTTATCTACAATGGCAATCCATGGAAATATGGTTATAACTCTTTCTAATTGATGTCTTTTGGCCCGGTTTAATTCCTCTGGACTTTCAAAAAAATTATCCCAATATTCCATGCTAAATAATTCCATGGCCATGCTAGCTACTTCGGCTATCTCCATAGGATATTCTTTAAAAGCACTAAGTTCTAAAGGATGACATAAAAATGATTGAATAGCATGGCCACCCTCATGCACCATTGTAGTAACGTCACTCATTTGCCCAGCTGCATTCATAAATATAAATGGTGCACCACTTTCGGCTAAAGGACAATTATAACCTCCAGGTGCTTTACCCTTTCTGCTGTCTAAATCTAAATGCCCCATTGCCTCCATTTGTAAAAGACAATCAGCAAAAAATGGATCCAGATTTTTAAAACATTCAATCGTTTTTGAAGTTAATTCCTTGCCATCTTTAAAAGGACGTAGTGGTAGTATTCCTTCTTTTTCTGCCTCAGTATCCCATGGTTTCAAGGGTTCTAATCCTAAATATTTCTTTTTCTGCTGATATATTTTTCCAACCATGGGAAGAATATGCTCCTTTACTGATTGATGAAATAAATAACAATCTTCTTTGGTATAATCAAAACGCCCCAGTTCGGCAAATTTGTAGTCCCGATAATTTTCAAATCCTGCCTGAATGCCTACTGTATTTCTTTTTGCAATAAGAGTTGTAAATAAATCATCCAATTTTTGCCTATCCTCAATCCTTCTATTTTGCATCTTCAAATAAACTGATTCCCTTAATTGTCTATCAGGATTTTCCAAAAATTTAGCTGCTTGCTGAAGTGTATATTCTTCATTATTTATTTCGACTGTCATCGCTCCTGCTATGGCGCCATACTGCTGTTGTAGTACGCTTAATTCTGCCTGTATTGCTATATTTTCTTCCCTATACAATTCAATACTTTTTCTGATATTTCTTAAAAAAGTATTGTACTTTTCTTCATCTAACTCTTTTGTATATGGACAATGGACAAGTTTTTTATTTAGAGCATCTACCAAGGGCTGTATCTGTGGTTGTATTTCCATACAAAAAAAAGTAAATGCCTCTTCAAGTGCTTTATCTGTTGTATCGCAGGTCATCTTTATCTGTCGCCAACAGACATCTTCACTAATGGCTGCCTCTAATTCACTACTGTCTTTCATCCATTGAAGTAATGCTTCTTTACTGTTGATTTCTCTTGACAGTAATGTATCAAAATATGGTTTTAAACTTTCCCAGTTTGAAATTCTAAAATCAACTGGCAAAAAAAAACGGGGTAATTTTTTGATATTGGCCGTTAATATTTTTGTCATTTTATCTTTAATATTTAGTGCTGCAAAGTAAATGGCATTCGTAATAATTATATCATTCCATCGATAAACAAATATCAGTCTACACCAAGTATCCTGCACATATTTCCCTTTATTTTGGCGCATGAATCAATGTTGTAATACAGTATTAATGGTGCGTCCCGCACATTTTGGATATAATACGGAAACTGCTGATAGCAATGCATTTCAAGAGCAGCAGGACAGTTCTTCTAAAGAATTTATAAAGCAATCCGCCATACAAGAATTTGATGCAATGGTTGATCTCTTGAAAAAAAATGAGATTGAAGTTATTGTTATAGATGATAAACCAGCACCAATTAAAACCTGTGCCGTGTTTCCCAACAATTGGTTTTGTATAATGCCGGATGGCAGTTTTACATTATTTCCAATGCAGGCTGAAAATAGACGTACAGAAAGGACTGAAGAAATAATTGCTTTAATTAAAAATAAATATCAAATAAGCGCCTTTAAGGACTGGAGTAAGTATGAGTACGTAAACTGGTTTTTAGAAAGCACAGGCAGTATGGTTATGGATCATATAAATCGGATAATTTATGCATGTCTTTCTCAAAGAACACACCAACAAATGGTTGAGAAATTTGCAAAATCTACAGGATATACCGCTTGTTGTTTTAATGCAACAGACCCTTTGGGCAATCCAATTTATCATACTAACGTAATCATGCATATTGGGGACGGTTATGCCGTGCTTTGTGGAGAATGTATCACAAATCATTTAGAAAAGGAACGTGTATATGAATCTTTAGTAAATAGCGGACTCATTATTATAGAAATATCTATGCATCAAGTACACGAGTTTGCGGGTAATATGCTACAGGTAAAAAATAAAAGGGAAGAGAAAGTAACCATTTTAAGCAGAAGGGCTTACGATAGTCTATCCAACTTACAGATCAAAGCACTCACAGCATATACTTGGCTATTGCCTGTGCCATTAGATATTATTGAAAAAGTGGGTGGAGGTAGTGTACGATGTATGCTTGCAGAAATATTTGCAAAGCCAATTGAAGTGTTATACGAGAATGATATGGCATCCTAAAGTATTAAAATGGTCTCGATACAATAGTTTTAGCTCTATGACAGCATGAATGAAATTATACTATTAAATGCATTTATCTTTAAGCTCTATACAATGGCATGATTGAAACAGCGCAAGTTTTACTAAAAAAGCATTGGGGTTATGAGGCATTTAGAGCACCCCAGTATCAAATAATAACAACATCTTGTACCAAAAAAGATACACTTGTTTTATTGCCCACCTCCGGAGGAAAGTCTATTTGTTATCAATTACCGGCCTTGCTAATGCCCGGCTGTTGCTTGGTGATATCCCCACTCATAGCACTTATTAAAGATCAAGTGGCTTCATTACAGAAAAAAGGAATATCGGCAATTGGAATTTACAGTGGTCTTTCAAAAGTAGAAGTTGACACTATTCTAAAAGATGTTGTAGATGAAAAATATAAACTTTTATATGTATCACCGGAAAGACTAAAATCAAAACTTTTTAAGGACTATGTTTCTAATATGCCCATTAATCTAATTGCTGTAGATGAGGCCCATTGTGTATCTCAATGGGGTTATGATTTCAGACCGGCATATCTTGATATAAAAAACATTAGAAAAGAACTACCAAATATACCTTTGATGGCATTATCTGCAACAGCTACAAGTGGTGTTATCGAAGATATAAAAGTGAATCTTTCTTTAAAAGAGCCCGTTTGTTTCATAGAGCCTATATCCAGACCACAGCTTTCATTTAGTGTATATGAAGTGGAGAGTAAGATAAATAAATTGGTACACATATTAGAACGGGTCCAAGGCAAGGCTTTAGTCTATTGCAATAACAGGCGCAAATGTGCAGAAGTGGCACATCTCCTTCAGTTTTATAATATTTCATCTACCTACTATCATGCAGGTCTTGCTCCTCAGGACCGCACACAAAGACAAGAGGCATGGATGAACGACCAAACCAGAGTTATGGTTTGTACAAGTGCTTTTGGTATGGGTATTGATAAGTCCGATGTAAGAACGGTCTTACATTATGATCCGCCGGATTGTTATGAAAACTATTATCAGGAGGCCGGTCGTGCCGGTCGAGATGGAAAAAGATCCTATGCAGTTTTATTACTAAGTCATACTGATAAGCAAGATTTAATTAATAAAGCATCAGAAAAGTATCCTGCAATACAGGAAATAAAAAGAGTTTATCAATTTTTGGCAGATTATTTACAAATCCCCGTAGGTATTGGGGCGGAGCAATATTTCCCTTTTGATATTACTGATTTTACAAAAAAGTTTAAAGTATCTACAGTACTCACCATAAATGTGCTGCGCATACTTGGGCAAGAAGGAATTTTATCTTTCGAAGAAGATACTTTTATTCCTTCCATGGCTATTGTAACTGCATCCAGAGAAAGTCTGGCTGATATAGAAAAAGCGTTTCCTGATATAGAGCAAACTTTAAAAGCAATACTTAGAATTTATGAAGGTATTGTGGATGATGAAGTACCCATCTATGAAAAACAGATTGCTAAGTTTTTGAGAAGGGATATAGATTTTGTTCAAAGTCAATTGCAACTTTTAAATAAACGACAAATCATAAAATATACTACCCATCAATCCACTCCACAGCTTTATTTTTTTTACAATAGGGCATCGGCTGCAAACCTATCTATTGATTCAGAAAATTATCTTTTCAGAAAAAACTTATATGAAGGAAGACTATACCATTTCATTCGATATATAGAAAATCAAAATACATGCAGAGCAGTTTCCATTGCAAATTATTTTAATGACCATAAAATAGAAAATTGCGGCATTTGTGATACATGTGCAGGAAAGAGAAACAAGATTATACACCCTCAAGATATAGAAGCTGTAAAACAAAGAATGAAAATTTACTTGAATAAAAATGTTATGCATATTGCCACATTCATAAAACACTTTGATGATATACCCATACAAAAATTCTGGAATTCCTTTCACTATTTGGAGGCAGAAAAAATGATTGTTATTGATAAGTTTGGACAAGTAAGTTGGCAACAAGAAAAAACATAATTTTCATTCATTTCTATTACTTTGTACAATGCAGTTATACAGTCATGAATATTTTATGCGTCAGGCTCTACAGCAGGCGGAGCTTGCGTTTGAAGCAGACGAAGTTCCTGTAGGTGCTGTAGTTGTAATAGAAAATAAAGTAATAGCCAGAGCACACAATCAAACTGAGCAGCTTACTGATAGTACAGCACATGCTGAAATGCTGGCACTTACAGCCGCATATTTTAAAATGGGAACTAAGCAATTACCTGCTGCAAGCATTTACATTACTTTGGAACCATGCCTCATGTGCTGCGGAGCTTTATACTGGGCAAGACCTGCACAAATTATTTATGGTGCCATAGACGAAAAATTTGGATACCACTGTTTTACAGGACAGGCTGGAAAAAAACCATATCATCCAAAAACAACAATCATAACAGGAGTTTTGGCTACTGAATCTGCCACCCTACTCAAAGCTTTTTTTAAAGCAAAAAGAGGGTAAGATATTTTTTTTATTTCTTACCCTTCGGGCAATGTGTTCCAGCAATAAATCGCTCTCCCTTTTCCTCATTCCCCGTAGGGGCCGTATTAAAAAAGTAGAATACACTGATAACCGAAACAATACTTTTATGTCAAGTTGATACTCAATGACTCCCTTTTACTTGGAGAAGACTCCTAGAAATATTTCCACTTTTCCTCCTTGGTGCATTTTATAAAATCAATAATTTGACATGCCAACCCAAAGCGCATCATCGTATCATCCAATACACGCTTCCATTTTTCATACCCATAGCTTAACTTCGCCCACCTTATTTATTGTATGAGCAGCAGGTATAAAGAATTTAGCACATTAAATCTACCCCTCACAGAGGCAGAAATATTAAAACAGTGGGAACAGAATCACACGTTTGAAAAAAGCATTTCGCAGCGCAGTGGCGCCAGCCCATTTGTATTTTATGAAGGCCCTCCCAGTGCCAATGGTATGCCCGGCATACACCATGTGATTAGCCGCACATTGAAGGATTTGGTATGTAGATATAAAACCATGCAAGGATATCTGGTAAACCGAAAAGGTGGTTGGGATACACATGGCCTCCCCATTGAGCTGGGCGTAGAAAAAGAATTGGGCATTACCAAAGAAGACATCGGCAAAAAAATATCTGTAGAAGCCTATAACCAAAAATGCAGAGAAGCGGTACTACGTTTCAAAGATAAATGGGATGATATCACTCGAAAAATGGGATATTGGGTAGATCTTAATGACCCCTACATCACCTTTAAAAATGAATACATAGAAACCCTGTGGTGGCTACTCAAACAGCTATATTCTAAAGGGTTATTATACGAAAGTGTCAGCATACAGCCCTATTCTCCTGCAGCCGGTACAGGTCTTAGTTCACATGAACTAAATCAGCCGGGCACCTATAAAGATGTAAAAGATACCAGTGCAACTGTTATGTTTAGGGCTTTGCAAAATGAGCAAAGCAAATTTTTGCATGATGCTGTACATGGAGCCGAAGTATTTTTTCTGGCTTGGACAACCACACCTTGGACACTCCCCAGCAATCTTGGACTTACCGTAGGTGGCAGTATAGATTATGTATTGATCCAAACAAAAAATCCTTATACACAATTGCCAATCAATGTTGTACTGGCTGAAAAATTACTACCAAAATATTTCAAACCAGAAGAAGAAATAAAAGAAGATGTTGATTTTGCTGCTTCGCAGAATGCTGCTGCTGGAGTCACCGCCATACCTTGGAGGCGTGTATTGCAATGCAAAGGCAAAGCTTTAGAAGGACTACAGTACGAACAATTATTACCCTATGAAGCCAACAGTATTGAAGAAATAAAGAACATCACTCCTGAGGCAAATCCATTCCGAATCCTTCTGGCAGATTTTGTAACCACAGAAGATGGTACCGGTATAGTACATACAGCACCCGCATTTGGAGCAGATGACTTTAAAGTGGGCAAAAAATATAATATTGGCATTCTGACCATGGTCGATAAGCAGGGAAAGTTTGTAGATGGTCTGGGCGAATTTAGCAATCGCTATGTCAAAAATTATAAGGATGAAGAAGAATTTGTAGATGTAAATGTGGACATTGCCGTAAAGCTAAAAAAAGAAAATAGAGCATTTAGAGTTGAAAAATATGAACACAGCTATCCGCATTGCTGGCGTACAGATAAACCAGTATTGTACTACCCTTTAGATGCCTGGTTCATAAAAACAACAGCCATAAAAGATAGATTAGTTGAGTTGAATAAAACCATCCAATGGAAACCCAAATCAACCGGAGAAGGCCGCTTTGGCAATTGGTTAGAAAATATGGTAGACTGGAATTTAAGCCGGAGCCGCTTTTGGGGTACGCCATTACCAATTTGGAAAACAGAGGATGGGGAATCAATAAAATGTATAGGCACAATAGATGAATTAAACAATGAAATAAAATTAGCAAACGAAGTACTTGGTGCAGATATCAATAAGGATTATCTACATGAAGGTATTCTGGATTTGCACAAACCCTATGTAGATGAAATCATTTTAGTGTCTGATACTGGCCAGCCCATGAAGCGTGTGCCAGATCTAATAGATGTATGGTTTGATAGTGGCGCAATGCCTTATGCTCAGTGGGGTTTAGATTATGAAAAACTATCTACAGGCCATAAGCATCCGTTTAAACTGCCGGCAGGTGTAGAAAAATTTGAAGAACTTTATCCAGCAAGTTTTATCGCAGAAGGTGTGGACCAAACCCGTGGTTGGTTTTATACCCTACATGCTATAGCAGGTTTAGTTTTTGATACTGTGGCTTATAAAACAGTAGTGTCCAATGGGTTGGTATTGGACAAAAAAGGGAATAAAATGAGTAAGCGATGGGGAAATGTGGTCAATCCATTTGAAACTATTGAAAAATATGGTGCTGATGCTACTCGATGGTACCTTATTACAAATGCCTCCCCTTGGGACAACTTGAAGTTTGATGAAGATGGTATAAAAGAAGTACAGCGCAAGCTGTTTGGCACATTGCATAATATCTACCAGTTTTTTGCACTATATGCCAATGTGGACGGTTTTAATTTTTCAGAGCAATACATACCCGTATCAGAGCGTCCGGAAATGGATCGTTGGATTCTGTCATCCCTACATACGCTTATTGGAAAAGTTACTCAATACTACGATGAATATGATCCAACACAAGCCGGACGTGCCATAGAAGATTTTGTAGGTGAGCAACTCAGTAACTGGTATGTACGATTATGCCGACGCAGATTTTGGAAAGGCGAATATGAGTTTGATAAAATTTGCGCTTACCAAACCTTATTTGAAAGTTTGGAAACAGTTGTAACGCTTATGGCACCCATTTCACCATTTTATACAGATGCTATTTATATGAGTCTAAACGAAGTGGTAAAAAAAGGAGCACCTCAAAGCGTACACCATGTATTCTTTCCAAAAGCAGAGCAACCCTATATAGATACCGACTTAGAAAACCGTATGAAGTTGGCTCAGGATGCTTGTTCACTCATATTATCGCTGCGCAAAAAGCAGAATATAAAAGTAAGACAGCCCTTACAAAAGGTGCTGATACCAGTACTCAATCCTACAATGAAAGCAGGATTAGCACAAGTAGAAAACCTTATAATGGCCGAAGTCAATATAAAAGAAATAGCCTACCTCAATCCGGAAGATACATTTATCCATAAAAAAGTCAAACCCAATTTTGTATTGTTAGGAAAGAAGATGGGTGCTAAAATGAAAGCAATAAGTACGGCACTTTCTAATTTCTCTCAGGAGGAGATACAGCATTTAGAAATGAATGGTCAGGTTTTTATGTCTGCACCTGCAATAAATGAAACGATATTATTGTCCGAAGTAGAAATAACCGCTGAAGATATACCCGGATGGAGTGTTGCCACAGGCAATGGATTAACGGTAGCCTTAGATATTACCCTTACAAAGGATTTAAAAATGGAGGGGGATGCCCGTGAATTTGTAAATCGAATTCAAAATATTCGAAAGGAAAGGGGCTTTGAATTAACAGATCGAATTTCTGTAACGGTTGATGATAATACAAATCTTAAAGAATCGTTAATAACATTTAAAAACTATATTTGTGCCGAAATCCTGGCAGATAATTTTAGCTGGGTAGCTGGTCTTCAAGGAGAATCCGTAATAGAAGTCAATGATAACCAGTTGGTTGTAGTTGTTACAAAAAACAAATGATTGTATGCCTTCAAAAAAGCCTGTAAAAAAGGTAGCCGCTAAGAAAACAGTAAAACCGTCGAAACCGGCTGCCAAACCTGTTGCAAGTTCAAAAAAAGCAGCGCCAAAACCTACAGCAAAAACACCTGCAAAAAAGGTAGCTGCAAAGGTATCAAAGCCTGCAGTCAAATCGATTGCAAAGCCAACTCCAAAAGCAGTAAAAAAGCCTGTTGCTAAAGTAGTTACAAAACCCGCCGCAAAAACAACGATAAAGCCTACTGCCAAAGTGGTTGCAAAACCCGCAGTAAAAACCCCGGTAAAGCCTGCTGCTAAAGTGGTTTCAAAATCTGCCAAAAAACCAGCTGGAAAGCCAATAGCTAAGGCAATAGTAAAACCGTCGGCTACTAAAAAACTGGTAAAGCCAATTGGAAAATCGGCTGCAAAGCCCGCCACACGCTCCCTTGTAAAGCCAGTAGCAAAGCATATTTCCAAACCAGCTGTGCAGCCGATTATAAAGCCAACTATAAAAGAGGCCCCCGCAAAGCCAATTGTAAAAGCAATGCCTGCAAAACCTGTGGTTCTACCAGCAGCACCTGTCGTGGTAAAAAAACTTACAAAGCAAAAGCCTGAACCTAAGCCAACAACTATCAAAAAACCAATTAAAAAAGATGTGCCTTTAAAAGAAGTTAAAGTGCCAAAAATTTCAGTATCAACAAGGGTGATTTATGACCCTGAATATAGATCTATGGAAAACAGAACAAAAAAAGAAGAAGTACAAATGGTGAACATACCATTAATAAGATACTCAGACAGTGATTTGAATGAATTTAGAGATTTAATTCAAAAAAAGTTAGATCTGGCAAAAAGAGAACTTTCCTACTTACAAGGATTGATTACTCGAAAAGATGATATGGGCGGTGATGAAAGCGAAAATCGCTATATGACTATGGAAGATGGCAGTATAAGTATGGAGCGGGAGCAACTGAGTCAGATGGCCAGTCGCCAAATTACCTACATAGACCACCTCGAAAAGGCCTTAATCAGAATTGAAAATAAAACTTATGGCATTTGCAGAGTTACCGGCAAACTAATTGATAAAAATCGCCTCAGGGCCGTGCCTCATGCTACACTTAGTTTAGAAGCAAAACTCGGTTTAGTTAAAGGTGGGGAATAGTATTTTCACTAAATATATTGCAAAGGGGCTTATAAAGCCCTTTTTTTATGACTGTAAAATTATTGTATCAGCAGTTATATAGATTAAGACTTATTTCATTATTTTGGCAACCCATAAAAAATTGTGATATGACGAATATTCCTGTAGTTGATTTGTCCGAATTCTTAGATGGTACCACTGATCAAAGGAGTGCATTTGTGCAGCAGTTGGGCAGTGCTTATGAGGATGTTGGCTTTGTGGCTGTAAAAAATCATGGTATTCCTCACAAACTCATTTCAGAGCTATATGAATATGTACACAATTTCTTTGCGCTTCCACTTGAGCAAAAATTAAACTATGAAGTACCGGGTTTAGCGGGTCAGCGCGGTTATACCAGCTTTGGAAGGGAGCATGCCAAAGGAAGTGAAGCTCCAGACTTAAAGGAGTTTTTTCAATATGGACAAACAGTTGAAAATGATGATCCTATTAAATCTGAATATCCGGACAATGTTTCTGTTTCCGAAATTGACCAATTCAATAAGACATTATTTTCTGCCTATCGGCAATATGAAAAGTCTGCTGCTGCCTTGCTGAGTGCAATAGCGATTTATCTTGAGTTGGATGAAAATTATTTTGAACCACATATTGCTAATGGAAATTCAATTTTGCGATGTATTCATTACCCTCCCATAACGCATGAACCAAAATCTGCTATTAGGGCAGAACAACATGAAGACATCAATTTAATCACTTTATTGGTAGGAGCCAGTGCAGATGGATTACAAATTCTTACTAAACAAGGGGAATGGGTTGGTGTTACATCACTACCTGAACAGATAGTCGTAAATGTGGGGGATATGCTTCAGCGTTTGACTAATAATCGTTTACGCAGCACTACACATAGGGTTGTGAATCCACCAAGGGAGCATTGGCATACCAGTAGATTTTCCATGCCATTTTTTATGCATCCAAGAAGTGAAATGAGCTTAACCTGTTTAGACGGTTGTATAGATGCTACACATCCCAAAGCCTATGATGATATGACTGCCGGAGAATACCTTGATGAAAGACTCCGTGAAATCGGATTAAAGAAGTAATTTGTCTCTAACGGTTTTATGAACTCATTGTGATGTATTAACACAATAAAAAATTGTAAATCATCTTTGGTCTTAGTTCGTCATATTCCATTTTTGAAAGCAGTGTTCATGCACAGCATAACCGCTTTTGGTGGGCCACAGGGTCATTTTGGCCTTATGCTGCGCACATTTGTACACAATCGTAGAGATGTAACCGAAGAAGAGTTGATAGAGTATAATGCTTTTTGTCAAATGCTTCCTGGAGCCTCCAGTACACAAACATTAACGCTGATAGGATATAAGCGAGGAGGTATTCCTTTGGCTGTTTTAACCCTTTTGATTTGGATATTACCTGCCGGATTTTTAATGGGAGCACTCAGTTTTTTATTGGATTTTATCAGTGATAAAGAATTGGTTGTCAGCTACTTCCGATTTATTCAACCTATGTCAGTTGGTTTTTTGGCTTTTTCATGTTTTCGGTTGTATAAAAAATCAGTTAATAATATGATTACGCATGTTATTATGATTGCGGCCACAATAATTACCTTTCTCCTGTTTAAAACACCTTGGGTTTTTCCTTCATTAATTATTGCTGGGGGATTTATTACCAACTTCAGTAAGAAAAGAATTCCTCAAAAGGACATCCCTCCCAAAAAAATAAGATGGGCAAATATTTTAATATTTCTTTTCATTTTGGCTACTGCAGGATCTTTGAGCGAAACGGCAAGAAAACAGAATTGGGAAACCCGCCAACCTATCAATTTATTTGAAAACTTCTATCGCTTTGGTAGCCTCGTTTTTGGTGGGGGAGATGTCTTGATACCTATGATGTATCAACAGTATGTCATACGACCCACAACGGATAGGGTAAGTCAAAATAACCCCGGAGTAATTGTAATCAAGCAGGATGATTTTTTAACGGGTAGTGGAATTATTAGGGCAATTCCCGGACCCGTATTTAGTATTAGCTCTTTTATGGGCGGCATGGCACTGAGTAATGAAGGCAAGTCTCGCCATTTGGCTGGCTGCGTCATAGGGCTAATTGCCATTTTTTTGCCCAGTTTATTATTGGTATTATTTTTTTTTCCGGTATGGCAAAATCTAAAAAAGTATGCAGTAATATATAGGTCTTTAGAAGGAATAAATGCAACGGTGGTTGGTATTTTAATGGGGTCAACACTTATTCTAATGAAAAGTATTTCCTTGGATATAACTGGAGGTGATCAATCTGCCATCTTAAATATTATCGTGATTGGCGTTACTTTCTACTTGCTTACATATACCAAAATAAAACCCCCACTTATTCCTTTGGGCTGTTTATTATTAGGTTTTATTTTTTCCTGAATTATTTCTGTAGTAGTTGTTATTTTCGATGTCATCTACTACCACATCTGGAGTGAGGTATCGAATGCTTTTTTTCTTTATAATCAACTCTCGTATATGTGTTGAAGAAATGTCTAGTAATGGCGCATTTAAAAAATGTACATTTTCACCTATCTGTTCAGGCTTGAGAAATCCAGATCGTAAGTACACATAAAGTTGATACCTTTCTAATATCAAATGATGATTTTTCCATTTGTGTAGATTTGTAAAGCTATCACTACCCATTATTATGCTAAATTTTTTTCCTGGATATTGCTCTTCAAGGTAGGTAAGTGTGTCAATGGTAAATGATGGCCTTGGTAGTTTAAATTCAATATCACTGGCCGTAAAGCGAAAAGGATCATTATCAATTGCTAAACGCAATAAATGCAATCTTTGGTATTCATTCAACAATGATGTACTTTTTTTTAATGGGTTTTGAGGAGAAAGTATAAACCATATTTTCGAAATTGCTGTTTCATTGAGTATATGACTGGCAATGATAAGATGTCCATTGTGTATTGGATTAAATGACCCAAAGTATAACCCAATTTCTTCCATAATAATCTGATTTGCAGGGTTTCGTTAAATTTCCGTTACTAAAATTTCTTCCGCTTCATTAAGTCTAAGACTAAGGTTATAACCTGCTATCTGAACACAAATTGGATCACCCAGTGGTGCAATTTTCTCGACTCTAATTTTTTCTCCCGGCACACATCCCATTTCCATTAGCTTTATGGACAATGAATCACTATTGAAGGCTTCGATAATTCCAATTGTTCCCATACGTAGCTCAGATAATTTTTTCATTTTTGCAAATCTATTTAGTTGTATTTGTTTTTTGTTACGAATTTTGAAACTTTCAAGAATATATGAGTCATCCCATTTACTTTCACTACACAAATTCACTATACAAATTACCTACCTCGAAGGAATTAAAAAAGACAATAAACTTTTTGTTTTCAAATGAAGGGTATAGTCTTTTGCGCATTGATTATGTTTTTTGCTCTGATGCATACCTGCTCCAAATCAATCAAAGTCACTTAAATCATGACTACTACACCGATATTATTACTTTTGATCTAAGTGAAAATAAGGATTCAGTTATTGGAGAAGTGTATATCAGCTGCGACCGTGTAAAGGAAAATGCTAAAATTTATAAGACTTCATACCAAACCGAACTTAAGCGTGTTATTTTACATGGTGCATTACATTTATGTGGATATGAGGATAAAACCAAGAGAAAGCAATCCGTTATGCGGCAAAAGGAGCAATTTTATCTTAACTTATAAGTTTCACGTGAAACTTATATTGATTTTTTTGATCATTTCACTTGTTACCAATACAACAAATGGTCAGATTGCTACATATAGTTTTGAGGAAAAAAGTATCCCAATGCCCAAAAAGATGGATTCTGTCGTTTTGTTAAAAAATCAGCAGATGATAGGATATAACCATTTATCTGAAACGGAAAAAGACTTTTACTATTGGACAAATTATAGCAGAGCAAATCCGAAACGATATTGGGATAGTGTTATTGTACCTATTGTTACAACCTTCCCTCAATTTAAGGGTTCCTATACGGAAAGTTTATACCGGGATATTATAACTATAAAAGGGGAGTTGCCTTTTTTGGCTTTGAATAGTGAGCTGATCTTACTTGCGCAAAATCATGCAAAAGATATTGTAAGTAATAATGCCCAGCCCGGTCATAACTCATTCAATGGCATTACTTTTCAGCAGCGGTTTAAAACAACGGGTTTAAATTCATGCGGGAGTGAGAATATTAGTTTTGGAGAAATTACACCCTATTTTGCACTGGCTATGTTATATATAGACTATGGGCTTCCAAATGTTGGCCACAGAAAAACACTTCTAAATCCCATGTTGACAAGAATTGGCGTTGGAAGTGCTACATTTTCAAATGGAAGTAATTTCTACGTACAAGATTTTGCATGCCCATAATATGAAGTTTCACGTGAAACTATAGTTTATTTGAGACAGTGGATTCAGGCTTTATCTTTGCAAAAATTTTTCATGTTTCCTCATTATGATGTTATAGTTGTTGGAGCTGGTCATGCAGGATGTGAAGCTGCCGCCGCAGCTGCAAATCTTGGCAGTAAGGTTCTGCTGATTACCATGAATATGCAAACCATTGCCCAAATGAGTTGCAATCCTGCAATGGGAGGAATAGCCAAAGGTCAGATTGTAAGAGAGATAGATGCATTAGGTGGATACAGCGGAATAGTAACCGATAAATCAATGCTTCAGTTTAGGATGCTAAACAGAAGCAAGGGTCCTGCAATGTGGAGCCCAAGAGCACAAAACGATCGGATGCTATTTGCGGCCACATGGAGAGAAATGCTGGAGCAAACGCCTAATGTTGATTTTTATCAGGATACTGTAAAAGAATTGCTCATAAAATATAACCGTGTAATTGGCGTAAAAACTGGACTTGGACACTTAGTACATAGTTCTGCAGTAGTAGTTACAAGTGGTACTTTTTTGAATGGAATAATCCATATAGGCGAAAAACAGTTTGGCGGAGGAAGAGTGGCGGAAAAGGCTGCCACCGGCATCACAGAGCAATTGGTTGATTTGGGTTTTGAAAGCGATAGGCTTAAAACAGGTACACCACCAAGAATAGATGGCAGAAGTCTTGATTATTCTAAAATGGATGAACAAAAAGGGGATGAAACCATTCCCGGATTTTCATTTACTGACACCACAAAAATTTCTTCTGATAAACAATTGAGTTGTTTTATTACTTACACAAATAGTACTGTACACGATACTTTAAAAACAGGGTTTGATAGAAGCCCAATGTATGCAGGTAGAATTGAGGGTGTTGGTCCACGCTATTGTCCGAGCATTGAAGATAAAATAAATAGATTTGCTGATAGAGATCGTCACCAATTATTTGTAGAGCCAGAAGGATTTAATACCGTTGAAATCTATGTAAATGGCTTTTCAACTTCACTGCCAGAAGATGTTCAATTTAAAGCCCTTCAGAAGGTTCAAGGTTTTGAAAATATGAAAATGTTTAGACCTGGATATGCCATAGAATATGATTATTTTCCTCCTACACAATTAAAATATTCTTTGGAAACAAAAATGCTCTCAGGTTTGTTTTTTGCTGGGCAGATTAATGGAACCACCGGGTATGAGGAGGCAGCCTGTCAAGGATTGATGGCGGGTATAAATGCACATTTGAAAGTAAAAGAACAGGAACCATTTATATTAAAAAGAAGTGAAGCCTATATTGGTGTGTTGATAGATGATTTAATCAGTAAAGGAACAGACGAGCCATATCGAATGTTTACCAGCAGAGCTGAGTTTAGAACATTACTTCGTCAAGATAATGCTGATATCAGACTAACTCCGGCAAGTCATCAAATTGGTTTAGCGAGTCAGGAAAGAATGTATAATGCAACAAAGAAAATAGAAGAAGTAAATTCCATCAAAGCAATTTTGAAAAAATCGTGGTTTGAGCCCGATCATATTAATCAGTATTTAGAAAAAATTGGATCAGCTACAATTAATGAAAAACAAAAGATAGAAAAAGTATTATTACGACCTGGCATTGATATTCAATCACTTATGGCTGTAAATGACAAATTTTGTGCTTTGATGAATGGATTTTCCGCACAGTCTATCGAACAGGCAGAAATACAAGTAAAATATGAACGATATATAGAGAAGGAAAAAGAATTGGTGGAAAAAATGGCCACCATTGAAGAAACACCCATTCCACAAAATTTTAATTACGAAAAGCTATCTGCAATAAGTAAAGAAGCATTACAAAAATTTCAAAAAATACAACCCCGTACACTTGGGCAGGCATCCCGAATTTCAGGAGTTAATCCCAGTGACATACAAATCTTAATGGTTTATATGGGACGATAAAAAAATACAAATGAGCACAACAGTTAGTAACGAAAGAAAGAGAATACACCCGTATAAGTTTACATTATGGGTGGCTATGGGTAGCATCACTATGATGTTTGCTGGTCTTACAAGTGCATACCTTGTAAGAAGTGCGCAAGATAATTGGCTTGAATTTGACATGCCAATTATATTTTGGATTTCTACAGGAGTAATAATTCTGAGTAGTTTATTTATTCATAATGCAGGCAAAGCGTTTAGAAAACGGCAGATGCCTTTATACAAAAAAATGATGTTATTGACCGGTTTTGCTGGTCTGGTTTTTATAGCATTACAATTATTTGGGTTTTACTATTTACAACATAACGGTGTGCTTATTGTGAACAGTGGTAGTAATCCTGCAGGTTCCTTCCTTGGTGTAATATTTGGCTTACACGGTTTACATGTATTGGGTGGAGCTATCGCACTTGCCTTTGTAATCCGTAAAGCATTTAGTCATAAAGTAAAAACTTATGATGCTTTGTCAATAGATTTAATTAGCACCTATTGGCATTTTGTGGGGATATTATGGATATATCTGCTCTTGTTTTTCTTGGTTGCTTAATGAAAATTATTTTAACATCCTGAACTTTTTTAACTGATTGCCAATACCTTTGCGTCAAACTTTTTTCTAACAAGATGTCAACAGTTGCAAATACACCAAAACTCTGGGGTGGCGGTAAAAGCCCTTTCAATATTGAGTATGGTAAAGTAATGATGTGGTATTTTCTTATGAGTGATGCCTTTACGTTTGGTGCATTTTTGATTGCCTATGGCACAACAAGATTTGCAACAAATGGATGGCCTGACCCAAATGAGGTTTTCCGTTCATTTCCTTTTGCTCCTGAAGGTGTGCATGCACCTCTTGTGTTTGTAAGTATCATGACTTTTATTCTGATCATCAGTTCTGTTACAATGGTGCTGGCTGTGCATGAAGGTCATGCAATGAACAAAAAAGGAGTAGCCAAATATTTGATATGGACCATTATTGGCGGTTTAGCATTTTTAAGCTGTCAGGCATGGGAGTGGACACACCTGTTTCATGAAGGAGCATGGTGGGGTCGTAATCCTTTTATAAATGCGGATGGTTCAGCATCTACTTCAAACTTTACAAATTTCTTTTTTACGATTACAGGATTCCACGGCTTTCATGTGTTTAGCGGAGTTGTTATCAATGTGATTATGCTCATTATGACGCTTATGGGAAAATTTGATCAGCGTGGCCATTATCTTATGATTGAAAAAGCCGGATTGTATTGGCATTTTGTAGATTTAGTTTGGGTATTTGTATTCACTTGTTTTTATCTTATTTAATTTATAATTTTTATTCTGATATGGAGCATACTATAGAATCATTGGCTCATGAGCACCATGCTGGTGGTGGAAGAAAAGAAATTTATAGGGTTACCATTATTTTGTCTGTTTTCACGGTTATAGAACTTGTGATAGGATTTGGCATGATTGGAATGCCTGATGGATTTCTGCGGTCTTTTCTTAAGGGTGTAATTGTAATTTTTATGCTGGCAAAAGCGGCATATATTGTAGGTTATTTTATGCACTTAAAGCATGAAGTTAGAAATTTTATAATGACCATTGTAGTGCCTCTCTTTTTATTTGTTTGGTTTATCATTGCTTTTCTTGCAGATGGTAACTCCTACAAAAACTTAAGGAATAATTTTGATAGGCATCATAAAGAATCCAGTTTGGAAAAAGCACCTGTAAAAGAAGAGCATGGATCAGAGTCTCACACAGGAGCAGCAGAATAATGAAATTTTTTTAAAGATTCAAACCATCGCACCTTGCGGTGGTTTTTTATTAAATCTATATGAATAGAAAAGCATTACTGGCTTTATCCATAGCCATATTAATTCCTCTTGTAAGTTATCTAATATTAAAAACAAGCTCTGAAAATGCTGTGATTGTACCTAAACATTATCTACCAGATACTGTTTATGAGCATACAGAAAATGGTAAATGGTCAGCAGATACCGTTTGGCATACATTGCAAAACTTAACACTGACCAATCAACTTGGTGATACGGTTAGTTTATATTCCCTGAAAGGGAAATTAATTGTATTTGATTTTATTTTTACCAGTTGTAAATATGTATGCCCAAAGCTTACCGCAAATATGGTTGGCATGCAAAGGAGTTTTTTAAAAGGTGGCGATGATATTAAGAAGCCGGACTCTTCTATTGTTCACTTCATTTCTGTGAGCATTGACCCTGAAAGAGATTCATCGGAGAAGCTAAAAAGCTTCGCAGATAAATATGGTGTAAACCATGACAACTGGTGGTTTTTAACTGGAAATAGAGATAGTATTTATCATTTCATTTCAGATGAACTAAAGGTGGATAAATATGACCAGGCAGCACCTATTAACCCTGATTTTATTCATACCGATAGGTTCGTTTTAGTGGACAAAAACTTTAATGTAAGAGGCTATTATAAAGGCCTGGATAGTGTACAACTGGCGAAACTCTCCGCAGATATTGGCATTCTGATGCTGGCAAAAGATGACAATGAAGAAGCTGAACTCCCATTTGATCCACTCACTATGGGTATCTTTTTTCTTATAGCAGCGGTAGCCACAGTAATTGGTACAAGATTAATTTTTAAAAAAAGTAAATAGATGTTACAGCCTTCACTTAAAAAGAATGATAAGAAAGCTAAGATGCTAATTGGCATTTTTTCATTCGTTGTATTTGCAGCCGTTGTTGCTTTGGGTCGTATTCAACTGCACGTAACGTTGCCATTTGATATACATATTCTCGCAGCAATGAATGCGTTGATAAATGGAGTAATAGCCATTTTATTAATAGCTGCATTGGTTATGATTAAAAGAAAACAATTTGAACTACATAAAAAACTGATGCTTGTTGCACTTCAGCTGTCCATTTTATTCTTGGTTTCGTATATCATACATAAATTGTTTGCAGGCGAATCAGTATATGGAGATGCCAATCATGACGGCCTACTCTCATTGGAAGAATCAACATTAGTAGCCGGAACTCGTACTTTGTATTTAATTATATTACTCAGTCATATTTTCTTAGCGGCTATCATTTTACCATTTATACTTTTTGCTGCTTATCGTGGGCTTACCGGAGAATATACAGCGCATAAAAAGATTGTAAAATATACCTGGCCAATTTGGTTTTATGTTGCTCTTACCGGGCCTGTAGTGTTTTGGTTTATAGCTCCATATTATAGATAAAGCCATTTTTGGGGTATTAAAAAGACAAAATAATCAAATAAGATATAGCAATATTCTCAATTCATCATTCAGATACAACAACTTACGCTCAGATTTCTACAACCCATTCATTTTGGCACAACCAACAGCATTGGATCATGTTATTGTAGTCAAAATTATATATCATGAAGAGGTTATTTAATCAATTATTTCTCGTATCCCTGCTCGGAGTATTTGCGTTTTCAAGTTGTAAGAAGGACAAAAACGACCCTGATCCAACAAACACCATTGTGGACATTGTTGTAGCCAGTCCCGATTTTACAATTTTGGAAGCAGCTATTTTAAGAGTACCTGGATTGGCAACAACACTTTCTGGTGGCTCACTTACGGTATTTGCCCCAACTGATGCTGCATTTGCCGCAGCAGGACTTGACTTAGCAGCAATTAATGCATTTGATGTTGACGATTTGGAAGCAATTCTTACATATCATGTACTTGGCTCAATCGTTGGAAGTACAGACGTGCCAGCAAGTGGTGCTGTACCTACTGTAAATGGTGCACAGTTGTATGTATCAAACAATACAAACGGCGTATTTGCAAACGGTATTGGAGTTACAACAGCAGATGTGTTAGCTGATAATGGTGTTATACATATCATTACAAGTGATGTATTGATACCTCCAACGCAAACTATTGCAGAAATTCTCTCAGCAAATCCTGATTACAGTTTATTGGTTACCGCAGTTGTTACTGCTGGACTTTTAGATGCAGTTAGCAATCCTGGAAATTTGACTGTTTTCTCACCAGACAATGATGCCTTTACAGCGGTAGGATTTGGTACACCAGAAAGTATAACAGCAGGTGGAAGTACAGTGTTTAATCCTATTGTTAGTAATCATGTGTTGACAACAAATGTGTTCGCAAGTGATTTAACAAATGGGTTAACAGTTGAAAACCTTGGATCTAATAACTTAGTGATTTCCTTACCACCAGCTGCTGTAAAATTAGAGGGTAGCAGTAACGCACCATCTAATATAACAGGAGCAAACATTGTAGCAACAAATGGTGTAATACACTATATAGATGCCGTTATTCTATAAGTCTTTTAGTGTTGATGTTTGATTAATAAGCAGTAACTATCCGGGCCTAAGCATTCTGCAAAGGCTCGGATTAGTTTTAAAGCACTTTAAAATGTTTAGTCACAAGTTCAGATACCTATATATTTTTTTACTGGGTGTGTATTCTTACGCAAACACACATTTTGCTGAACTATTTTTTCACTACAAAATAGCTGACAGCCAATGGCATATTATTCTTGCTTTTGTGCTAATTTGTTTGTTCGTTTGGGAATCAAGTAGATTATTATCAATTGCATTTTCTAAAATACTAAGCAGTAGAAATTACAAAGTAAATCCACTTATTTATTTTTTCCTTGTAAGTAATTTGACTGCTGCTGGTTCTGGTATTGCTGCTGTTTACATAGTGGCTTCTATTTTCAACAATGGCATTATTGAAGACAATGTTGTTTTAAAGCTTGCTTTAATGTTTGCCATGAGAATTAATTTGTTTCTGCACTGTATCAATGGAATTGTTTGGTATATCAACCAAAATAAACAGAAAGATTTAGAGAATGAAGAATTTAGAAGAATATCATCTCAGGCGGAGTTACAGGCGATAAAAAATCAAATCAATCCACATTTTCTCTTTAATAATCTTAACGTACTTTCATCATTAGTGATGAACAAAAACGAGGATGCTCCTAAATTTATAGATGCATTTTCCTCTGTGTATAGATATATCCTGAATAATCAGGAAGTAGAAATGATTAAACTACAAAAAGAGTTAGAATTTATTGATCCTTATATTTTTTTACTTAAAAAGAGATTTGGTGATGGGCTAAATTTTGACATCAATATTACACCTGGATATATGGACCATTACATTGTACCCGTAGCATTGCAATTATTGATTGAAAATTCTATTAAGCATAATATTGTTTCAGCTAAAAGACCCTTGACCGTAACTGTTGAAATATCACCCGCAGGGTACCTAACAGTAAGAAATAATTTACAACTAAAGCAACATAAAGAGCCCTCAAAAAATTGGGGTTTAAACAATATTAACCAGAGATTCAAGCTCTTAACTGATAAAGAAATTCAAATCAATCAAACTATTGATTCATTCATAGTAGATATACCACTCATAAAGGCCGTTGCCTAACCTTTACTATATTACATCCCGATGCAAGTAGCCATTGTAGAAGATGAACCACTAGCAGCAGATAGATTAAAAATAATCTTAGCTGAATATGATAATCATATTGAAACCGTGGTATGTTTAGAATCTGTAGAAGATGCGGTAAAGTGGTTTAAACAAAATAAACTGCCAGATCTTATATTTTTGGATATTGAACTTGGTGATGGCAATAGTTTTGAAATTTTTCAACAATGCGATATTAAGTGTCCCATCATATTTACTACAGCCTATGATCAATATGCTATAGATGCTTTTAAGTTGAACAGTATTGACTATTTATTAAAGCCAGTTACGCAGGATGCCATGACCAAGGCTTTAGAAAAATATAAAGCACTAAATGTTCATTCAGTGAGTGCTTCCCTCATACAACAGCTATTAGAAGGTCGCTCTGGTCATGCAGACAAGGCGTTTAAAAATAGGTTTTTGGTAAAGCTTGGAAGCAGACTGTTTTTTTTAGATGTTAATCAAGTGGCATGGTTTTTTGCTGATGATAAAACAGTTTATTTGGTAAGCACAGAGGGTGTAAAATATGCGGTAGATTTTACTTTAGAAAAACTGGAGCAAATGTTGAATCCAACCATATTTTTCAGATTAAATAGAAAAATTATTGTGCATGCAAATTGTATAAAAGAAATTAAAACTTTTATAAATAGTCGGCTTAAAATACATTTGTCCGCTGGTAAACAATATGAAGAAGTTGTGGTAAGCCGAGAAAGGGTGCAGGACTTTAAGGAATGGGCCGGCGGTTGATACAAGATAAATAATGACAAGTATGATGAAAATAAAAAACACTCTTTTTTTCTCTTCTTTTCTCTTCTTTTTTTCTAACATCAATGCTCAACACAAGACCGCCAACTCCTATATACTGTATCTTAAAAATGGTTGGGAGCTTCATGGCAGCAGTATTGAAATTAAGGATAGCACCATTGCCATCACACAAATAGATGGAAGTAAATTTATTTTTAAAGCCCAAGAAGTAGATACGCTGAAAACAGCAATCAAATCAAAATATAATGCAAAGGGATTTTCTCATTATACAGAGATTGGTGCCTTGGCGGCTACAAAAAACAGACCGGACAATGTTACTACAGCCGCATTCAGTTTTCAAACAGTAAATGGGTATAGTTTCAACAAACATTTTTTTACTGGTTTTGGTATCGGTATAGATTTATATGCCACAGAAACGGTTGTTCCACTTTTTGCAAGCATCCGAGGTAATATTTTAGGCAATGCCAGATTCATGCCTTTTTATTATATGGATGCTGGATATGGTTGGAATATTACCAGTTCTACCGATAATACCAATTACAGCGGTGGATTATTATTTGCATCAGGTATTGGTTTTAAAAAAGGATTTAATAATCAAACGGGGTTTCTTATAAGTGCAGGATACCGACTACAAAAAGGGGCAATTACAACTGATGCCGTAAAGCAAAATTTTTCGAATAACAGAATATCAGTTCGTGCTGGTTTTTATTTTTGATTTGTTCTCTTCCAGCAATAATCAAAATGATCATCCACCATACCCGTGGCCTGCATAAATGCATAGCAGATGGTGCTGCCCGTAAATTTAAATCCTCTTTTGAGTAAGTCCTTACTCATGGCATCACTCTCCTTTGTTTTAGCAGGCACTTCTTTAATTGAGGCCCAATTATTATGTATTGTGTGGTGATTGGTAAACTGCCAAATATACTTATCAAAACTTCCAAACTCTGCTTTCACTTTTAAAAATGCAGCAGCGTTGCTAACCACACTTCTTATTTTTAATTGATTCCTAATGATGCCTTGGTTTTGTAATAATTCTTGGATTTTATCCTCTGTATAATGTATGATTTTGGAAACATCCCAATGGTCAAATGCTTTACTATAATTTTCTCTTTTTATCAAAACGGTGTACCAACTTAGGCCCGCCTGCGCACCCTCTAAGCAAATCATTTCAAATAACTTTTTGTCATCATGTACAGGCACGCCCCATTCATTGTCATGATATGCTTTATATACATCATCTTTCAAACACCAATCGCATCTTTGATGCTGTTGCATAGAAAAAATTTGAAAAGAAAAGTCTATACGAAAGGAAACTTTACCACTTTGGCTTTAACAGGCGTATTCCGAATGTCTATAAATATTTCAGTATCCAAAGCTGCATGGCTAACCTCTACATAACCCATACCAATAGCTTTACCAAGAGATGGTGCTTGTGTACCGCTTGTTACATTTCCTATAGTATTACCAGAAGCATCTTTGATGTAGTAATGATGTCTTGGTATGCCTTTTTCAATCATTTCAAATCCAACTAATTTACGACTGATGCCATTGGCTTTTGTTGTGGTTAAAATATCTTTTGCAGTAAAATCAGATGGTTTATTTAATTTGGTAATCCATCCAAGACCCGCTTCTAAGGGATTGGTGGTATCGTCTATATCATTACCATATAAGCAGTATCCCATTTCTAATCTCAGGGTATCTCTTGCGCCAAGGCCTATTGGTTTTATGCCCGCATCTTTACCCGCTTCAAATATGGCATCCCAAATTTTTGTAGCATTATCCGCATTATCTTCAAAATATATTTCAAGACCGCCACTGCCGGTATAACCAGTAGCACTCAGCAGCACATTTTCTACTCCGGCAAATACTCCCTTCGTAAAAGTGTAATATTTGAGGTTCATGATATCCATTGAGGTAAGTGGTTGTAGAATCTTTGTGGCCGCTGGGCCTTGCACTGCAAGCAGACAAGTTTTGTCACTGATATTGTGCATCTCCACTTGTGCTGTATTGTGCTGTTGAATCCAATTCCAATCCTTTTCAATATTACTTGCATTTACTACAAGCATATATGCTTTATTGGCTTCTAAACAATATACAATAAGGTCATCTACCAAGCCACCTGTGGCATTTGGCAAACTACTGTATTGTGCTTTACCATCAGTAAGTTTGGAAGCATCATTTGTAGTTACTCTTTGAATGAGGTCTAAAGCATTTTCTCCCTTTAATACAAATTCACCCATGTGGCTTACGTCAAATACACCCACACCTTTGCGCACAGTAGTATGTTCATCATTAATACCGGAATAAGAAATGGGCATATTGTACCCTGCAAATGGTGCCATTTTTGCACCAGCAGCAATATGTTTATTGTAAAATGGAGTAGGCTTCATAACAATCATTTTTTTAGAGGGGCAAAAATAGGGTTTGCCTTTTAGAAATGAAAAGCATCAAGAAGAATTGAGCAACTTACTGTATAACATGGCACATAGTATCAATCAAACTTTTTTTCAAATAAAATACAAAGCATTAAAGATATGTCAGCTCACGCAGCATGTGGTTGGCTTTAGATATAAGGATTTAATTCATTAATAAATTAGATAGCCAGTTCAAGTTTTTTTTATGGAACAATTGCTGCAAGGGATGAAGCAACGTTTAGTTCTGTAGCATTACTTTCCATCAATACATATTTTTTTATTCCAGCAATTTTTATTTCATCTAACACATCTACAATATTTCCCAGATTTGCATTTGCCGAAGGCTTTATTAAGATACATTTCTTTTCTAAACTACCAGGTTTATTACAGTGCTGAGTTTTATAAAGTGATAGCTGTTTTCGTAATCCATCAGGAGCATAGTTTGTACAAAAACCGCCTGCATAATTTTGACCTGTGTACATATAAATGGTATCTGTATTTATAAGTATCAAATGAATGGCATCTTGTTCTGCAAGCAGAGATGGCATAGTTGTGGGTTGCTCATCTGGCATTATAATACCCAGCGATACAGGCTGAAAAATAGTAGTAGTAAAAACAAAAAAACTAATTAATAAAAATCCTAAATCAACCATCGGTGTTAAATCAACGGATGGGTTTTTTACTTTATTGTTTGAATGATGCAGTTGTGCCATATAGAATTTACAGATGAGATGATGGATAATATTGTTTCCATAAATATTGATTAGATTAAAAAAATCATTTTCTTTTTGCGAACTTGCAGCTCTTGTTTCAAATCATTTATGAAATACTTTATAGCATTATTTTCCTTTTTGTTTTTTTCTACTTTCGTTTTCTGTCAAATGCCAACAGTAAGCATGGGTTCTATCATTAGACATGAAAATTTTCAATCAAAATATGTGTCTGCAAGACATATAGATGTTTGGCTGCCAGATGGATACACACATCAGAAAAAATATGCAGTACTATATATGCAGGATGGTCAAATGTTGTATGATAGTACCATAACATGGAATAATCAAGCATGGGAGGTAGATGTCATAGCAGGCCTTCTCCAGCAAAAAAATAGCGTAAGGGATTTTATTGTTGTAGGCATTTGGAATGGTGGAAATACCAGACATAAAGATTATTTTCCACAGAAACCTTTTGATGGTTTATCGCAAGTGCAAAAGGACACAGTTATTCAACAATTAAAGGAAGCAGGCAGAACAGCGGAATCATTTCAACCCATATCAGACAGTTACTTATTGTTTATAGTAAATGAATTAAAGCCATTTATAGATACAACATATTCTACCTATTCTAACAGGGAGAATACTTTTATAGCTGGTAGTAGTATGGGTGGTCTTATATCTATATATGCAGTATGTGAATATCCAGATGTATTTGGTGGTGCGGCTTGCATGAGCACACACTGGCCAGGTACATTTACAGTAGAAAATAATCCAATACCGGAAGCATTCTTTCAGTACTTACGAGTTCATTTACCAAACCCAAAAACACATTATATTTATTTTGATTATGGAGATCTAACCTTGGATGCACTTTATCCTCCATTCCAACAAAAAGTAGATACCATCATGCAAAACAATGGATACAACAAAGATAACTGGATTACCAAATTTTTCCCCGGAGAAAATCATAGTGAGCAGGCTTGGAGTAAAAGGTTGTACATACCATTGCAGTTTTTATTCCAAAAAATGTAAACGAATATTTGATTTGCATGCGTAGTATTTTTTTCCTAATCATATTTTTAGTGCTTTCGGCAAGCGGCTTTGCACAGCAGTATATACTCAATGGTTCTGCCACTAAAATAAATTGTTATTGCTACCAGCTTACTAATACAAATAGTACTTTTCAAACCGGCAGTGTATGGAATGCAACCAAAATTGATTTGAACAATGGTTTTGATTTTTCTTTCAATGTGTTTTGTGGTTGTAAAGATGCAGATGGTGCAGATGGTATAGTATTTATGCTACAGCCCATTAGCACAAGTATTGGCACACCCGGCGAGGGTATGGGCTTTGCAGGTGTAACCCCATCCATCGGCATTACTTTAGACACTTATCAAAACACCAATAGAAATGATCCGGCTTATGACCATATCAGCATACAGGCCAATGGCATTATAGATCACGGATCGGATTTGGCAGGACCCACGCAGATATCAGCTTTTGGGGATAACGTAGAAGATTGTCTTTTTCGCACATTGCGCATCAGTTGGGATCCTGCTGCGCAATGGTTAAGAACCTATTTTGATGGCCAGCTTCGTTTGGAAAAACAAATTGATTTAATCAAAACCATTTTCAAAGGAGATCCATTTGTGTATTGGGGTTTTAGTGCAGCCACCGGCGGCTTAACCAACGACCAGCTTTTTTGTACCGCCCTCAATCCAAGTTTTTCTATCGTAAACCAAAACATACAAACCTGTGCAAATATTCCCATCAGTTTTAAAGATGAATCCACCAGCTTTGGTCCCGTACTTGCTTATGCCTGGGATTTTGGGGATGGTACCACAAGCACAATTGCCAATCCTGTACATACCTATACAACACCCGGTGAGTATGAAGTGTCTTACACCATTACAGGATTTGATGGCTGTGTGAGCGATCCCTTAAAAAGAAAAGTAACCGTGGGTGATAAACCCACAGCATCATTTAAAGTGTTTGACACCTGTACAAATAATGCTTTGCGTATCATCAACAATTCCCAACCCGTTTACGACCCCATAGCCACGTATAGTTGGTATTTGAATGGCAGCCTCATCAATAGCAATAGTGCCAATCCGGTTATCATCATTCCCGGCACGGGTACATCTACCATAGAATTAGTAGCTACAAGTGCGCAAGGCTGCGTATCCGACAAAGCTGTACAATCAGTAAGCACACTACCCATACCCGCTATTGATGCTACATATAAGGATGGATGTGTGGGGGATAATATTTTATTTTCTGCTACGCAGAATGATAATGCCACTACCATATCAAACTGGCAATGGACCATCAATAATGCAGTGCAATCCGGCAGCACCGTACAGCAGCAATTTTCAACAGGAGGATATTACTCCATAAGCCTACAAGCCAATGCAGACAATGGTTGTACAACCATACTCAATACAGCTCCCATACTTGTAAATGCCATAGATGCTCATGGAGGCAATGATACTATAGTAGTAAAAAACACACCATTTGAACTACAAGCCACAGCTACACAAATAGGCAATGAAAACTTAGTCTATAGTTGGACACCCTCCAGCCTACTCAATGATGCTTCTTTACAAAATGCCACAGCCACACTTGTAGATGATGAGCGTTTTTACCTCACCGTTTCCACTACAAATGGTTGTACTGATACAAGCAGTGTTTTTATAACCGTATTCAAAGGTTCATCTGTATATGTACCCACGGCATTTTCGCCAAACAATGATGGGCTCAATGACGTACTCCGGCCTTATTTAATCGGCATCAAAACCCTTAGCTATTTTCGAATATTCAATCGCTTTGGGCAGGAAGTATTCAATACCACAAACCTTACCAATGGGTGGGATGGAACATTCAAGGGCAAGCCTCAAGAGGGCAGTTTTACCTGGATGCTATCAGCCACCGATTTTATAAATAAGGTATATACACTAAAAGGGATAACCACATTATTACGCTAATATTTATTGATAGCGGTCTATTACTTTTTGAAGATTATCTTTTATCTTTTTTTCTGAATCCAGCAATCCGCCATCGGATAGATTTCTTTTTTCTTTAGGATCTTGTACATAGTTATAAAAGCGGCCATCACTATACAGTTTATAACTGCCATCCAATGCCCATATTTTAGCCAGCTGAGTATCCGGGCCACTCCTATTGGGGTCATAATAGCAAAACCCTGCGTCCCTTGGTGTTGGCTTTTCTCCAAAAATTTGTGGGGTAAAGTTGAACCCATCCAATGCACCAAAAAATGTAGGTATTGGCATGTTTGTAAGGTCTGCCACAGCGGGTATAAAATCTACAAAGTCCACCATATCTTTTATTTCTTTTGGAGCAATATTGCCCGGGCTGTATGCTATAAAAGGTACATGTGTGCCATAAGTAGTGCTAAAAGTTTTTCCTCCCGGTATGATTTGGCCCTTGTATTTATTATTCAAATTATTATTGGTACCATTATCACCCATTATGTGCAGTATAACAGTGTTCTGCATCAAATTGAGCTCATTTAGTTTACCAATTAGTAGACCAATTTCTTTATCATAATACCTTATCATATTTGGAAAATAAATTGAATCAGCAAGTATTTGATTGTCCTTTGGTATCCAGCTGTCAAACTCCGCATCGTCTGGAGTAGGTGTAAATGGCGCATGGGCTAAATTTGGCGCCCAGTAAATAAAAAATTTTTTGTTTTTGTTTGCAGTTATATAGTCAAACATATAATTCCTCATTACATCTTCACCAAACAAACCATTAGTGGCAGAGGCCGGCAAATAGATGCCATCCTGATACACCACCGGATTTTTATAAAAAGAATTGCCCTCTTCTACCAATCCCTCTTTAAAAGGGTTGGTAATGGCATAGTTTTGAAAACCAAAACTTTTAAGCGCAGCATCCCCGCCATCCAATTGCCACTTGCCCACCGCACAGGTGGCGTATCCATTGGCTTCCATCATATTGGCAATGGTTTTATAAGACAGCGGCATATAGCCCCAGGAGGTTTCTCCATAGTTTCTATTATTGTATTTACCTGTCAAAAGCATATACCTACTTGGCGAGCATAATGGGCTTGCATTACAATTTGAAAATCGCACCCCACCGCTGGCCATCATATCAATATTTGGTGTGCTGTGCGATTGGCCACCCGTATAAGTTGGTATTTCATAACCAATATCATCTCCCAATATTAGAATCACATTTGGATTAGATAGTGTACGCTCATCCCGGTTTTTATATTCCACATCGTCATCCTTGCATTTGCACGACAATACAACCATGGAAATAGAACAGAATAAAAGCCACTTTTTCATGTAAGCATATTTTTAGACTTCAAAAATAATATTTCCCACACATAATACAATATCAATTCAAATAGCAGCACTAATAAAATCCACAAATAGATACTCGGTTGTATTTATGAAATTGAATAAAACCATTTTTCGCCCTTCGGGCAATGATTCTGCAGTGCCCATGATTGCAGTGAAGCCAAGCAAACTATTGTTTAAGGTTTGAGGCTTGGGGTTTAAGGTTTTATTGTTTCGTTTCCGAAGTAAATTCGGGAACAGGCTCTACGGGGAATGATTACGCAGGGCTATGATGGCAGGTGAAATGAAGTGAAATAAAGTAAACGAAAACAATGGTGGATCATAACGATATAAAACACTTTTGACTATTCACAGTTAGCCTGAAAAGCTCAAGCAAGATAGCAATTCCATTAGAGAGAATGATAAGAAAGAAAGGGCATAATTGAGATGTATATTATTTTTAAAAACAATGTTAAACCCAAAAAAGTCATTAGACTTTTTTGGGATAATCCCGCTTACCTCAGACCAGAATCAATGATATGCCTAACCATATATTCTACTATCTTTCCCGCCAAACAAAGTAGATGAGTGATATAGCTAAAGATTTTAAACCGTCCTTAGGCTTATGGGATGCTACCATGATAGTGAGTGGCAGCATGATTGGCAGTGGTATTTTTATTGTAAGTGCAGATATGCTCAAAGATGTGGGCAGTGCCGGCTGGCTCATAGCAGCCTGGGTCATAACCGGGTTTATGACCATAACAGCAGCATTGAGCTATGGTGAGCTCAGCAGTATGTTTCCAAAAGCAGGTGGGCAGTATGTGTATCTGAGGGAAGCATATAATCCACTCATTGGATTTATGTATGGATGGAGTTTTTTTTCAGTAATACAAACAGGCACCATAGCTGCTGTGGGCGTGGCTTTCAGCAAATTTGCGGCTTACTTATTTCCTACACTCAGCGAAAAAAATATCCTTTTTTCCGCAGGAAGTTTTTCAATCAGTGCTGCGCAAATTGTAGCTATCCTACTCATTGTATTACTTACTTACTCCAATACAAGAGGAATAAAGGGCGGGCAGATTATTCAGAATGTGTTTACTACTACAAAATTGATAGCCACATTTGGATTGATTGTATTTGGATTTTTATTGGCTACCGATGCAGACATTTGGCATGCCAACTGGACCAATGCTTGGCAAATGCAACAGCACAGTAGCCGCACAGGTGGCACAGATACAGACAGTTGGAATCTTATAACCGGTCTTGGTATGGCAGGAGTACTTGCCTCTGCATTGGTGGGCTCCATATTTAGCAGCGACAGTTGGAACAATGTAACATTTATAGCCGGCGAAATAAAAAATCCTAAGAAGAATATAGGTCTCAGTCTTTTTTTGGGTACGCTTATCGTAAGCATCATTTATATAAGTTGCAATCTGATGTATTTGGCTGTACTGCCCCTGCACGATATTGCATTTGCTCCGGAAAACCGTGTAGCCGTGTCTGCATCCACAGTCATTTTTGGGGCCAGCGGCACATTTATAATAGCGGTACTGCTTATGGTATCCACATTTGGATGCAATAATGGCTTAATACTGGCCGGTGCCAGGGTCTATTATACCATGGCTCAGGATGGATTATTTTTTAAACGTACAGCACAGCTCAACAGTAAATCTGTACCATCATTTGGCCTTTGGATACAGTGTGCAGTGGCAGCACTTTTGTGCCTCAGTGGCAAGTATGGAGACCTGCTGGATATGGTAGCATTTGTAGTAGTTATATTTTATATACTTACCATTATTGGCATATTTATACTGCGTAAAAAAATGCCGGATGCCGAAAGGCCCTATAAAGCATTTGGTTATCCCATTTTACCCATTATTTATTTAATGCTCGCAGGCATATTTTGTATTAGCCTCATTATAGCAAAACCAGACTATGCAGGCTGGGGTTTGGGCATTGCACTGCTGGGCATACCGCTCTATTTTATAGCTACCAAAGGGAGAAAAGCGTAAAAAAAATTATTGGATTATTTTTAAAGAACTATTAGCTCCATAGCTGTTACCATTGGGCTATTATTTTGTGCTGTATTTTTATTTTTTCGCCCTTCGGGCAATGATTATTCAGGGTCAAGGGCGTAGGGTGAAAGGAAACAATCATAGAGCAAATCGAAAAATTATTATCCAAAAAATGAGTCCTTTAAAGGAGTTTTTTGACTAATAATGAGAAATGATAATAAGTTAGAAATTTCAGTTGAATTTTTTCAAACTGTGCAAAATAAAATACATAGGTCAACACTCGGACACGCCGCCGCCGAAATTATTTATCAACGAATCTATACTAAAAAAACAAATCTTGGTTAAACACATATTAGATGAATCAAACCCACAAAACAAGAAACTGAAATAGCAAAAAACTATTTGAATGAAAACGAACTAAACCTGTTAAATAGTGTGGCAACCATCTACTTAGAATTGGCAGAAATACTGGCCATGAACCGCAAGCCACCTTCAATCACTAAAAAGGCAAATGTGGATTATGAGCAATACAAAGCTCAAATATGAAATCAACGATCAGAAGCAAAAAAACATTTTGCAAAACAAATATATAACACGGCAAAAAAACTAAAACCGAAGTGGTAATCAGCAGCGATTTTAATTTACCCAAAATAATATCAGGCTGTATTTATATTTTGAAAAAGATATGGAAATACCGATTGACCTTTTATTTTAATTCCCGTTTTTTAAAGCAATTGTTTCATAAAACATTTATCTTACATGTGCAAATACGAAAAAAGCGTATGAAAAAAAATAAGAATTTACAATTGTTGGTATCAGCCATATTAGTGGCAGGTATAGCATTGTTGTATGGTTTACAGCCAACTGGTAGTTTGCCGATCCTATTTGATTTCAATGTAGTATCCACTGATTTAAAACATATTTTAGGGCTATAATGGGCTTATATCTTGGAATGGCAGGCTATTGGGTTTTTGGAATTTTAAATCCTCAGTATTGGTATGCTGCTACAAGCTCAAATATCATTTTTATTTTAAGCCTCGCTTTAGGAAGAATACTCAGCTTATTAGTAGATGGAGCTCCTTCAGTGCTACTTTCTATAGGCCTTGTCATCGAATTGCTGCTTGGATTTTGGGGATTGTATAATTTAAAAAAATATAAATAGTAGTAAGAAATAATCACCTGCACAATCATTGCCCGAAGGGCAAAAAATTAAAAATTGCCCCAATCAATCTATGGGTTTATATCTTTTGATGGAAGAAAAATTATATTCTCTTATATTGAAATAAAGTATGAATGTTAGTAGTTATACTACAAAGCTTAGGCTGCTTCTTAAAAGTATTTTTTTAAATGGACAATATGCAAATGAAACCAAAAAATGTGGATGAGTATATAGCTTTGTTTCCGTCTGCTACAAAGGAAAAATTAAACCACATAAGGCAGATTATAAAATCCTCCGCTCCTCAAGCCGAGGAGTGTATCAGCTATCAAATGCCGACTTATAAATATCATGGGCCATTAGTTTATTTTGCCGGGTATAAATCACATATTGGATTTTATCCGACACCCTCTGCTATTATAGCTTTTAAGGAGGAGCTTACCATGTATAAAACATCAAAAGGCGCCATTCAATTTACACTGAGCAATAAACTACCCGAGCAGTTGATACAAAAAATCATTGCCTTTCGTTTGGATGAAAACATAAAAAAAGCATAGTTCTTGTAGAGACTATATCAAGGCTATCTTTGACCACTAAATTACATTAGTAAATTGTTATTTTAAGAAATAATTAGTAAGGCATGTCATACTATATCATCTACAGTTTTTTTTATTTATTGTCTTTGATACCCTGGCAGATAATGTATGCTATAAGTGACGGCATTTATGTATTGGTATTTTATGTATTCAAATATCGCAGAGATGTGGTTATGCAAAATCTTTCTATAGCATTTCCAGATAAGCAGGAAGCAGAAAAAATTATCATTGCCAAAGCATTTTATAAAAATCTTATTGACACTTTTCTGGAAACAATAAAACTCATTTCGGCAAGCGATAAAGAAATTGCGAAGCGTATAGAATGTAATACAATGCATGTACTAAATGATTTGTATCCGGATAGTCAACAGGTGCAATTAGTATGTGGCCATTTTTTTAATTGGGAGTTTGCAAATTATTGTATTGCCCAATCTTCAAAATTTCCCTTTCTTGGTGTGTATATGCCTGTAGCCAACAAAGGATTAAATAAATTAATCTGTAAAGTAAGATGCAGGTATGGCACCATATTATTGCCTGCTACAAATTTTAAATCTGCTTTTCTGGAATACAAAGACCAGCCTCACGCCATTGGGCTGGCAGCGGATCAAAACCCCGGCAATCCTGCTGATGCTTATTGGATGCAATTCTTTTCTAAGCCTGCACCCTTTGTGAAAGGTCCTGAAAAAAATGCCAGGCTATATAATTCAGCCGTAGTGTATGGAGATTTTTATAAAACAAAAAGGGGATATTATAGAATTGATATGCAGCTTATTACAACCACACCACATGCATACAAAGAGGGCTATCTTGCTTTAGAATTAAAAAAACGTGTGGAAGCAGCTGTTCGTATGCGGCCAGCAAATTATTTATGGAGCCACCGTAGGTGGAAGCATACGTATGACACTGCAAAGCATGGAAACTTAATCGAATGAAATTATTGTGATAGAACTGTTGAACACGATCCTTTATGCATCAAATAATGTATTTGGACTGTTGTTTTTATTTGCAGGGTTTCTGTCTAAATGCTGATATGCTTTTAGTGTAACTATCCTTCCCCTTGGTGTACGCTGTATAAAGCCTTCCTGTATTAAAAATGGTTCATATACTTCTTCCAATGTACCAGTTTCTTCTCCCACGGCTGTGGCTATAGTTGTAATACCTACTGGGCCTCCTTTAAATTTATCTATAATAGTGGTAAGGATTCTATTGTCCATTTCATCTAAACCATGTTCATCTACATTGAGGGCTTTTAAAGCATGTCGGGTAATATCCAAATCTATGTTACCATCATTCAGCACCTGTGCAAAATCTCTGATGCGCCTTAGCAAACCATTTGCTATACGAGGTGTGCCCCTGCTGCGCCGAGCTATTTCAAAGGCAGATACACTATCAATACTAGTTTTGAGTATGCCGGCACTTCGTTCAAGTATGTATTGAAGTCTTTCTGCGGTATAATATTCCAATCTGGATTTAATAGCAAATCTGCTCAGCAGTGGTGCTGTAAGTAGCCCACTGCGTGTAGTGGCACCAATTAATGTAAAAGGACTCAGATTCAATTGTATGCTTCTGGCATTTGGTCCGGTATCTATCAAAATATCTATGCGATAATCCTCCATTGCTGCATAGAGATATTCTTCTACTACAGTGCTTAACCTGTGAATCTCATCTATAAATAATAATGTTTCGTGCTTGCGCGACAATTCCTTATTTTTCAGAAAAAAGAGCGACTGCAATAAGGTATCCATATTGGAAAACTGCAAGAAAAGTTGTTTATCTTCTGGTAATTCCAGATTCAGGTAGATATATTGCTTGAATTCCGTCGCAAACTGATGGATAATTGTTGCTGTTCCAGGCGTTTTATATTATTGGAAAATGACGACCGCATTGCCAATACCGGTCAACTTGCGCCGGCCAAACTGCGCGGGGAAGTAGCATTCGAGCAGGTGTATTTTACCTACGCCTCCGACACAGATGACGTGCTGAAAGGTGTTTCTTTCCACATCCAGCCGGGAGAAACACTGGCCATTGTGGGCAGCACAGGGAGCGGCAAAACGACGATCATCAGCTTACTCAACCGTTTTTACGATATCCGCAGCGGGCACATTCGAATCGACGGGCACGACCTGAAGGAATACGATGTGTTTGCCCTGCGCCGTCGCATCGCTGTCGTCTTGCAGGATGTCTTCCTCTTTTCCGGCACGGTGATGGAAAATATCACCTTGCGCGACCCTTCCATTTCCGAAGCCGATGTGATCGAAGCAGCCAAAATGATCGGCGCGCATGAGTTCATCGAGCGGCTGCCCGGCGCTTACCACTACCAGGTCATGGAGCGCGGCGCAACGCTTTCAATGGGCCAGCGGCAACTGATCTCTTTCGTGAGAGCGCTGGTGTTCAATCCCGACATTCTTATTCTGGACGAAGCGACTTCGTCGATCGATCCCGAATCGGAAGCCGTTATTCAGCATGCCATCGAAACGCTGATCGCC